>Ga0272447_1000238_pt1 | contig 42766 bp, 35 predicted proteins | sample YNPCB0133_FD_194589 | JGI IMG/M metagenome (GOLD analysis project Ga0272447, IMG submission 194589) | Hot spring microbial mat communities from Yellowstone National Park, WY, United States - YNP-CB-013-3 | ecosystem: Environmental > Aquatic > Thermal springs > Hot (42-90C) > Sediment | place... | reverse complement strand
ATGCTCATGCCAAGCACCAGAAGGTGCAGGGCGACGTTGAGATTATCGGTCATAGTGTCACTCCTCCGCCACTACACCGGGTCACTGTTCACACCTGGCGAGGGCGTCTCGCTCTCGTCGCGTCTCCGAGGGCACGATGCCCTCGCTCCCGGAGGAAATGTAAACACGTACTACACCGGCATATTCCCATGGCGTCGCGGCGGCGGGGCAATCGATTTGTTACGCAGCGCGTCGAGTGCGGCGATCACTCGCGCGCGCGTCTCGCGCGGTTCGATAACGTCGTCGAAGAAACCAGCTGCCGCAGCATAGTATGGGTTGCAAAACTTTCGCTCATATTCGCGCGCGAGACGCGCGCGCTCGGCGGCGGGGTCGGGCGCTCTGGCAATCTGATCACGGTACAACAGATTCACCGCGCCATCGGCGCCCATGACTGCCACTTCGGCGCTGGGCCAGGCAAAGTTGATGTCACCGCCCAACGGTTTGCTACTCATCACGATGTATGCCCCGCCATACGCCTTGCGGGTCACAATGCTGATCTTCGGCACAGTCGCTTCAGCATAGGCATAGAGCACTTTCGCGCCATGCCGGATGATGCCGCGATGCTCCTGATCGATGCCGGGCAGAAAGCCGGGCGAATCGACAAAAGTCACTAATGGAATGTTGAAGCAGTCGCAGGTGCGCACAAACCGTGCAATCTTGTCGGAGGCGTCGATATCGATCACGCCAGCCATGACGCTCGGCTCCTGTGCGACGATTCCGACACTGCGCCCACCTATGCGCGCCCATCCGATGATAGCATTCATTGCCCACGTTGGTTGCAATTCCAGCCAGGATCCGCGATCCACAACACGCTCAATGACATCATGCATGCGATATGCCCGACCTGGATCAAGAGGAACGATCCGGTTCAATTCCTCATCGGCGCGCAACGGATCATCGTCAGTCGGAACAAACGGCGGGTTTTCGGTGTTGTTCGAGGGCAGGTAGGAAAGCGCGCGCCGGCAGAGCGCCAGCGCCGTCTGATCGTCTGGAGCAGTCAGGTGACACGTACCGCTGATGGTCATATGCACATTTGCACCACCAAGTCCTTCCAGGTCGATGATTTCGCCAGTGACTTCCTTGATCACGTCGGGACCGGTGATGAACATGAAGGATCGGCGCTCGACCATGATGATCAGATCGGTGACGGCGGGAGAATAGGCTGCACCACCAGCACATGGACCGAGCATCACACTGATCTGCGGTATGACGCCGGAATATCTGGTATTGCGTCGGAAGATTTCGCCGTAGCCGCCAAGACTGTGAACGCCCTCCTGAATGCGCGCACCACCCGAGTCGATCAACCCGATAATCGGCGCCCCTTCACTGAATGCCAGATCCATTACTCGACAGATTTTACGCGCCTGCGCTTCGCCAAGCGACCCGCCAAGGACAGTGAAATCCTGCGAGTAGACAAATACTGTGCGCCTGTCAATCTTGCCGTAGCCGGTCACAACGCCGTCGCCGTAGAACGTTTCGCCATCGACCGGTCTGCCAGTGGTGTAGGGTTCCAACTCCTGAAAACTGCCAGGATCGAGGAGCAGATCGAGCCGCTCGCGCGCTGTCAGTTTGCCGCACGCATGGTGGCGGGCGATGCGCTCAGGACCACCGCCTTGTCGCGCGCGTTCGCGCATTGCGCGCAGTTCAAGCACCCGCGGATCCTCACTGGCGGGTGATTGATCGCCCACGTCAACAACCTGTGCTGTCGAGATATGTCCTTGCGACGGAGCGCCATCGGTCTCTGCCATTATTCCGTTCCTCCTGATATGCCTCCCATTTCCCGAAGACGTGCCGCTGCTGGATCGTCGTTATTTTATTCACCACAGCGGTGCAGAGACGCAGAGAGATCGATGGAAAACGCTGCGTCCTCGGCGTCTCTCTGCGATAAAGTGCCGTGGGGCTGATGTTGAGAACAAAAACCGGTATTCGCCCTCATCGTGGAGCTGAAGCCCTCGGCGATGGAATGAAAAGCCATCCTACTCGAGCGAGAGCGGAGTAATTGCTTAACAACCATAAGCCCTCAGCTATGTGGTGCGAAGCCACCTGCGCGGGCGAGAGCAGAGTAATTGTTCAACAACCATAAAACTCACATGTCAGAAGGTAAGACGCATGCCATCCTCCACGCCAACCACTTGACAGGTAACCGTTCACAGGTGGGGTAACATATGCGCCTGAGAGCGCAGAGGTCCCACCTTCGTCGCATCTATAAGGGCAAGATGCCCTCACTCCTAGGAGACATGTGAACACTTACCCTAATGGATTGGCACTGCCTCCGTCGTGATACAATGCTAACACGAGGATCATGTGCCTATGTCTGATGTCGTTACTCTTGGCGAATGCATGGTTGTTCTGTACCCGCCCGATCCTGTCTCGCTGGACGAAGCCCGCACCCTGCTGATAGACATTGGCGGCGCAGAGGCGAACCTTGCCATCGCACTTTGCCGTCTTGGTCACAGCGTACGTTTCATCAGTCGGGTCGGCGATGACCCGTTTGGGAGGCGGGTACGCGCTGTTCTATCCACCGAGAGAGTCGATACATCCACGCTTCTGATCGATCCCGAAGCACCGACTGGTGTCTTCTTCCGCGAATGGCTCGCCGATGGCGCGCGACGTGTCTACTATTATCGCCGCAACTCAGCCGCAAGTCGAATCGCGCCGGACGATCTCACACCAGCCCAGTTTAGTGGCGTGCGCATTGTTCACCTGACAGGCATCACTCCTGCGCTGAGCGCGTCATGCGCTGCCGCCTGCGAGCGCGCGGTTGAACTGGCGCGCGCTGCTGGTGCGCTGGTTTCCTTCGACCCCAATTTCCGCCCACGATTGTGGAGCGCATCACAGGCGCGCGATGCACTCCTACCGTTGATGCGCGCTGCCGATATCCTGTTGATCGGGCATGAAGATGCACAGGCACTCCTGGAGGTTGACAGCGATGACGAAGCGCTGACGGCGGCAGCAGCGCTGGGTGCACGGGTCGTGGTGCTGAAATGCGCCGAACGCGGCGCATCTGCGCTGGTCGACGGACAGCATTTTACAGTGCCAGCCATACCAGTTGCGCGGGTCATTGACTCGGTCGGCGCTGGTGACGGCTTCGATGCCGGTTTTCTGGCGGGATGGCTGCGCGGATGGAGTATTTCTGACTCACTGGCACTCGGAGCGCGCATCGGCGCGGCTGCGGTCGAAACATTGGGCGACTACGCTGGATACCCATGCATCTAAACTATGCAATGTTCGCACGAGGCGCAGCGCTCGCCGCATTACATGTGCTCACGGAACGACACACCGTACCGCTTGCGCGCATCGAGCCAGGCACGTCGGATAAGTTCGCGCACCTCTTCCGGTTGATGTACATTGCGCAGCGTCACTTCCGGCGTCGAAGGATCTGCGCCACGGAGATGAATGTCACCGATTCCGAGAATGCGCTCACCAGCATTCTGCGTGAAATCGATATCCTGCAGGCGCACCAGTTCGATATCATCGATGTTGCGCCCAATCAGACCGCGATAGATACGCACTCGTTCGGTCGTCACAACGTAGCGTTCGGTAATCGAGAGGAACGGGCGCCCTTCCCACAGGATACGCTCCTCACCAGAGACTTCAGCAGAAACCTGGGGTGCAACTTCATCGAGCATCTGATTGACGGTTGACAACAGATTGTCAGCAATCGTCGCCACCAGGCGATCCTGCTGTTCACGCGGCACTGATGAGAGATCGACGCCACTCTGCGCAATCGCCTGCCAGATGACGGCGATAACGCGGGCGCGATTCCGCTCAAGGTTCACCTGTTCCTCCTTCTCTCCTCAGCGATTGATCGTCGCACCGCTGGGAACGACTGTCTGCGCGCCGAACGACGCCGCAGTGACCCGCGGACGGATCACCACATTTCTGCCAATGCGCACATTTGCCGGGATCTGCGCACTCCGCCCGACAAGAGTCAAACCGGTGTTCAGCAATTCAGGAGCGCGCTGGTTGGGAGTGTTATCCTCGCCATCACCAACCACTGCGCCGCTCCCGATCACAACTTCTTTATCGATGATGCAGCGATCCACTACTGCGCCTGCTTCAACGACCGCGCCGCTCAGCAGAATCGAGTCGCGCACAATCGCGCCTTCGGCGACCACCACACCGGGAGCAATGATCGAGCGCGCCACCGTGCCATAGATGCGGCAGCCATCACAGAGCAGGTTGCCATCGACCCGCGCATTTTCGCCGATTTCAGCAGCCGGACGCTCCTCGCTCTTCGTGTGAATCACCCATTCGGGATCGTACAGATCAAGCGCCGGGGTTTCGACGAGCAGTGCCATATTTGCCTCATAGTATGCCTGTACCGTCCCGACATCAGCCCAGTATCCCTGGAAATGGTACGACACGACGCTCGTCTGTTGCACCAGTTTGGGCATCAGATCACGACCGATATTCTGTTCATCGCCGCCCGCCAGCACTTCCATCAGGAAGCTTTTGCGGAAGACATAGATCCCCATCGATGCCAGGCTCGAACGCGGACGGCGTGGCTTCTCCTCGAACTGCGTCACAATGCCGTCGGCATCGACCGAAACGATACCGTAACGATGCGCTTCGTGCGGGCTGACGCTATGCACTGCCAGGGTGAGATCGGCGTCGAGGTCTTCATGCAACTGAAGCATAGGGCGATAATCCATCTTGTACACATGGTCGCCAGCGAGCACCAGCACTGCATCGACCTTCTGTTCGGCAATGATATCGAGGTTGGCGCGCAGTGCATCGGCATTGCCTCGTTGCCACATCCCGCCCTCGCTAGTCAGATATGGGTGCAATACACGCACGCCGCCAATACGTCGGTCGAGGTCCCACGGCTTGCCAACGCCAATATGTTCATGGAGCGACCGCGGGCGATACTGGGTCAGCACGCCGACGTTGTAAATGCCGGAGTTGACGCAGTTCGAGAGGGTAAAATCGATAATCCGGTACTTACCGGCAAACGGTACTGCCGCTTCCGAGCGCTCAGCGGTCAGGACGCTCAACGCCGGACTTTCGCCACCAGCCAGGATCATTGCGAATGTGCGAAGCATATGCGCCTCTAAATTGTTTCACCCGACTTGACATCGCCTGGCGGGAAATCTTCCTCCTCACGGTCGGCATTAATGATAACATTGCGCCCGATCCGAATGTGCGGCGGAATATGGGCGCCTTTGCCGACAATGGTGATACCGGTCATCAGTTTATCGGGCTGCTCGCGATTTGGGGTTGTGAAATCATCGCCGCATCCCAGGCGCACACCCGCTCCAACAACCACATTCTTGTCCACGATCACCCGATCAAGCACAGCGCCAGGACCGATCCAGGTATCGTTCATCACCACACTATCGCGCACAATTGCACCCGGTGAGACATACACACCCGGCGAGAGCACCGAATGCTCAACTGTACCGCGAATGATACACCCATTACAAATCAGGCTGCGACTGACGCGCGCCTGCGGTCCTATCTTTGCGGGTGGGCGCTCCTCACTGCGCGTATGGATGACCCATTCAGTATCATATAGGTTGAGAGTGTTGTTCGGGTTGAGCAGATCCATGCTCGTTTCCCAGTATGACTGGATCGTCCCGACATCGACCCAGTACCCCTGGAAGGGAAACGCATAGACCGCGTCGCGCCCAATCATCGCGGGAATGACGTGCTTACCGAAGTCGATGCGCGGCGATCCATCATCGTTTTCGCTCAGGCGTTTGACCAGCGTATCGACATTGAAGAGGTAGATCCCCATGCTGGCCAGCGTTCCCTTGTCGCGGTTCTTTGGCTTTTCGGTGAACTCAATGACCCGCTGGTTCTCATCAACGGTCATTATGCCGAAGCGATCGGTCTCTTCGAGCGGCACATGCATGACCGCAACGGTCATATCAGCACGCTTTTGCTGGTGAAATTCGATCATTTCGGCATAGTTCATTTTATAAATGTGATCGCCGCTCAGGATCAGCACCAGATCAGCGCGCCGTTCGCGGATGTAGTTGAGATTCTGGTACACAGCATCCGCCGTTCCTTTGTACCAGCTTTCGTCGCGACGACCCTGATAGGGTTGCAGCAACTGTACACCGCCTTTGGCGCGATCAAGGTCCCACGGCTTGCCATTACCAATGTGAGCATTCAGCGAATGCGGACGGTACTGCGTCAGCACAGCAACATCGAAGATGCCGGAATTGACACAGTTCGAGAGGGTAAAATCGATAATGCGGAACTTCCCAGCAAATGGTACCGAGGGCTTGGCGCGTTTTTCCGAAAGGACACTCAGCCGTGTTCCCTCGCCGCCAGCCATAATCATGGCAACGACTCGCACAGTCGGCCTCCAGCCACTGACAACAGGCGCAAAAGAGCGCTGTCGAAGGCTTGTTGCAGAACGTACAGACGGGCGACCCGATGAGTTGCTATCCATTTCAAACTATACCATACACCTGCGTGTGCTGTAAAGCGTTTCTAGTGCATTTTTCGGCTGTCCGCCTTCAAACCTAATTAACCTTGCCGTATCGCCTGCAATACCTGTTCCAACAGGACGCCGTTGGTTCCGATCGCTTCGCCAGCGTGGATTGTCGGTACGCCATTCCAGTCAGTGAATGTGCCACCCGCTTCAGTCACGATTGGAAAGAGCGCCGCGCAATCCCAGACGCTCATCACCGGGTCGATCATAATCTCGGCCCGACCGGTTGCGACCAGGCTGTAGCCGTAAGCATCGCCCCAGGTGCGCACCAGACGCACTGATCTTGCCAGGCAGCGATAGGCAGATTCGCGTCCGTAAAGCGCCATACTCTCGGCGTCACTGGAGAGAAGTGTCGCTTGGCGCAGTTCACTGACCGGTGAGACGCGCGCACGCCTGCCGTTCCACTGGCATCCCTGCCCTTTCGCTGCAGTCAGGAAATCACCGAGTGCGGGGAAGGACACTGCACCGACCACCGATTCGCCGTCGCGCTCCAGCCCAACCAATACACCGTACAGCGGCACACCCTGAACGAACGATTTCGTGCCATCAATCGGGTCAAGGATCCAGCGGTGCGACGCGCCAGGACGTGTTTCGCCCTCCTCCTCGCCAAGAATACTGTGGTGCGGATAGCGCTCCTCGATCATGCGACGCATCAATCGCTCTGCCTCGCGGTCAGCAATAGTTACAGGCGTCTGATCGTCCTTGAGATCCGGCGTAAGTCCGATCTGAAAATAGCGCAGCGTCAACCGACCGGCATGCCACGCCAGGTCGGCGGCAAATTCGCGCAGCGCGTCGAGCGTCTCGGAAGCCATGCACTCTCCTCTGCGAACCAAGAGTTTTTCTGCTCACCAGCCTTTAATATAGGATATCCTGCTGCGCCAGTTGTATATTCAGAATGCATGGTAGACTTTGCTGCAAAAACGCACCGCAGAGACGCCGAGGGCGCAAAGAACCCTGCAAACGAACCTCGCAGCATGCGTGTGCGTGATGCGCAAGAGAGTCTTCCTCTGCGAACGCCGCGTCTCTGCGGTGACATACCCTTTTTGCAGCGGACTCATGGTATAATTATGCCATCATTAGAGATTGAGCTGAGTGAACGACTTGGCTCAAACATAGCCAGGGAGGACGCTCAGTGTCATTCGATTCATTCCACTTTCATCCGCAGATTGCCGCTGGTATTCGCGATCTCAAATACCATACGCCGACCCCTATCCAGGAACAGGTTATTCCCCATGCCTTAAGCGGGCGCGATGTGATCGGCATTGCGCAGACCGGCACCGGCAAGACGGCGGCGTTCGTGCTGCCGATCCTGCAACGTCTCATGAGCGGACCGCGCGGTCGCGTGCGCGCCATGATCGTCACACCAACCCGCGAACTGGCGGAGCAGATTCAGGGGGTGATTGAGGCGCTCGGCAAATATACCGGTCTCCGCAGCGTCACCCTGTACGGCGGCGTCGGGTATCAGGGGCAGATCCAGCGTTTGCGGCGCGGCGTCGAGATCGCCGTCGTCTGTCCGGGGCGTTTGCTCGACCATCTGGAACGGGGGACGCTAACGCTCGAGCATCTAGACATGCTGATCCTCGATGAAGCCGACCAGATGTTCGACATGGGATTTTTGCCCGATGTCCGCCGGATTCTACGCCTTGCTCCGGCGCAGCGTCAGACAATGCTTTTCTCGGCGACGATGCCCGACGCGATTCGATCACTGGCGCGCGAGGCGTTGCGCGATCCGCAGACGATTCAGATCGGGCGTAGTGCGCCGGTTTCCACCGTCACCCACGCGATCTATCCGGTCGCTGAGCACCTGAAGACGGCGCTGTTGATCGAGTTGCTGCGCCATACTGATACCGGATCGGTATTGATTTTCACCCGCACGAAACATCGCGCGCAACATCTCAGCGATACACTGGTACGGATGGGGTACCGGGCAACATCGTTGCAGGGCAACCTGTCGCAGAACCGTCGCCAGGCTGCGCTCGACGGGTTCCGCAGCGGCAGGTATCAGATCCTGGTCGCAACCGATATTGCCGCGCGCGGCATCGATGTGGCGCATATTTCACACGTGATCAACTACGATATGCCGCAGACCGCCGAGGCGTATACCCATCGCATCGGGCGCACCGGGCGCGCAGCGCGCACGGGGGACGCATTTACGCTGGTAACGCGCAGCGATACAGCAATGGTGCGCGCTATCGAGCGCCTGATCGGCGAGCCGTTGAAGCGGGAAACCGTGCCCGGCTTTGACTACCATGCTGCAGCACCGGCGCACGATGTCCGGTCTGATCACGCACCACGCCACCACGCAACGCCGCGCCACTATGAGCCGCATCCCCAGGATGGGTGGGACAATCGGGCGCCGCGCCGCCACGATGCGCGAGAGCGGCGATCTGAAGCCGCGCCGCGCCGCCACAAACCCCACTCCCGCGATGCGTCTGCGCGTTCAACCCGCGCCGACCGCTATGACCGGACGGTTTCGGGACGGCGACGACCGTAATGTTATTTGCACCGTTGCCCCTTATCCCCCGCCCTTACAGGTTCAAGGGCGGCCAGAAAACATGTGTGATGCACATTTCCAGCAGCATCAGAACGCCATGGCAGGCAAGTTTGGAACCCGCCCCTGCCAGTGCAGCGCGTAGGGGCGGACAGAATAGCAGATTGCGCATTGCAATGCCAGAAAACGCATCTTTGCTCAAACGTTCTGTCCGCCCTTAAACCCTTACAGGAGTGGTTTTTTTGGGAAGCTCCTGCGCGACATCTCCCGTTTCAGGCATCAGAACGCCCAGAATCCCCCTTCTCCCCTTGTGGGAGAAGGGGGCAGGGGGGATGCTCACAAGGGTAGATTTTTTGGCAAGCGCCTGCGTGCCATCTCCCATTTCAGGCATCAGAACGCCCAGAATCCCCCTTCTCCCCTTGTGGGAGAAGGGGGCAGGGGGGATGAGGGGCAAACGCGCACTGGAATGTAGAAAATCAATCGCCAATCATCTTCCGTAGTGTATCGGCAATCTGAGTCGCAATTGGCAACACAGTCGGCAACACCACTGCGAGGTTCTGCGCCGCCTGCTTCAGCCCCTCAGCGCTGATCCGCACCAGGGTTTTGTTCGGCTGGGCCTTTGTTGCCTGCTCGACAGCGGTCTTCGCCGTCTCGGCGACTGCCTGAGCCTCGCTAGCCTTCTCCGCCGGTACCTTTTGCAACTCTGCGCTCAGTTGCTCGATAAGCTGCTGAAGCCGCGCCTTCGTCGCCGCGTCGCCATGCGGCGCAGCCTCAATGCTCTGCGAGACATTGGTCAGCGTTGACTTGATGTTCAGGATCGCGCCGCTGACATTGCCCGACATAGTGAACTGGTCGCCGCTTACGAAGGCACCCGTGCGCTTATCGATATTCCCTTCGGCGTAGTCACCGCCGCCAGTGTTCACCTGACGCACTGTGCTGTGCGCACCACGACCGATTGCGATACCCGTACCGCTGATGTCGCCAGTGGTGATCCGATCACCCTGGATGATGTCGGTCTTGCTCATGTCGCGGCCAGCCACGTCACCGATGCTGCCGAACTGATTCCCGCTGCCGAAGTGGACCCCACCGCGCTGACCGCTCTGATCCACGGTGACATTGCCGTACACATCGCCCGCAATCGCCGCGCCGACCTGCGCATTGCCGCCGATGCGCTGCTGGTACTGGCGCAGCATCGCCTGGCTGTAGGCCGGGTTGACCTCGCGCACCGCCGTGCCCTCGGGTGGGGTACCGGAAGCATCGAAATTGCCGGGGGTCGTCGCGCCACGGTAGAGCGCCATCGCGAACGGCCCGACACCCTTGAGGATGGTCAACTCCGGCTCCTGCTGTTCACCGTAGCGTTGACGCACAACTGCCGGAACTTGGCGCGGCACCGCCTCATTGAGCGCGAAGTAAAGGTGGGTGTAGAGGTCGAAGACGCTGATGTAGCCGCGGTTGCTGCTGACCCCCTTGCCCTGCAGGCCATCGACTAGCGCCTGGGTAAAGAGTGTCAGCGGGCCAGGACCGATGAAGGAGTACTGATCCTCACGACAGGCGCTGATGATCACGCGCCCCTCGCCGGTGCCCAGCAGCGCTGCCGAGACCTGCGGCGGCAGCGGGGCGCCGGTCATCGGCTCTTCACCGAGGTTCAGAACCGGCGAGATCTCGCCGGCGTGACAGGCATTGACGATCAGGAGGAGCCGCTTCGCCTTGATTGCGCGCAGCTTTGCGATCAGTTCGGCCTCACGGATACCTGTGCCTGCCACAACCTTACGCCCGTCCAGCCGGGTGTCGTGGGTGGTAAGATAGTAGCCGTCGTCGCCATACTCGCCGTGACCGGCATAGAAGACAAAGACCGTATCACCCTCCTCGGCCCGCGCCGCCAGATCATCGAGCGCTGCCAGAATCCCCTCGCGGCTCGCGGTGGTAGTGGAGAGCAGCGCCACCTGCTCCGGCGGGTAGCCGCAGAACTGTGGATCGCGCAGTACGGTGGCCACGGCGTGCGCGTCGGCGGCAGTGATCGGCACATCGAGTTGCGGCGCATGGGCGTAGCGTCCAATGCCGACTACCAGGGCATGGGCGGTAGGGAAGGGCATATTGACTCCTTTCGTTACAGAGGGCAGCTACAGGCTATCATAGTCAATATCGCTTTTGCGCCGGATCCGCCGGACAACAATTGCTTGCTGCTTGTTTCGTAAGCAATGCGCCGGCGCCCAGCCAGATGCGATAGATGCCCGGTTTGTCACGCAGATCTTTCGCGCGGGGAGGGCGCGGCGTGGTGGCCAGCAGGTCGAACAATGCAGTCGCTTGTGCCCGGACAGAGGCCGGCAGCGCCTTGAGTTCGGCCAGCGCCTCACGGTGCAGTTCAATCTGGTAACTCACCGGCAGCCTCTGCACGCGCCAACTCTGCTTTAGCCGCTGCCCAGTCGATGCGCGGTGTCGGTGTGGCCGCTTCACGTTCAATCTGGGTCAGCACCTCCGCCAGCAACGCAGCATCGCCGTCCAGGTCATCCGGGCCTTCGTGACACCAGTCGTCGAGCAGCGATGACCGCTGCGCTTCGATGAGACGGGTCAGCTCTTCGCGCACAATCCGGCGCAGCAGTGCTTCTCATTCATCACGCAAGACGGTGATAGTAAACTGAGGGATTGCTCATGACGGGTTTCTCCCTGCTCGCGGACCAGGCTTCAACGAACTCATTATAGCCCTTACTCGCTTCAGATTGATTGATCGCAGGCGCTGGCGTAAGGGCGACTCCTGTGCTTTAGTGCTGGCGATTTCTGTGGCGAGCCGGGCAATCAGGTCATCGATCAGCCGCGCTTTATCGGCGGGCGAGAGCATATCGGTCAAGTGTTTCAGTTGATCAAGAGTCATGCCGGTCACCATTCGGGTCTCCTTTTCTATACTGTGGCCCAGGCTTCCACAGGATTTAGGCTACATGCACCTTCGCTCGTCATTTCATTTCGGACTGTAACTGTGCTATGCACGCTGTAACCGTTGAGATAAGCGCAGCTCGATTAGCTGAATAAGTCGCCGCACTCTGCTGACGCTGAGCAGCCATGCGATCACCGGCGCGCCGTAGGGCACGAGTCCGCCGGCAATGAGTGCCGCGAGAGCGAGGCAGACCCACGTCCAGGGTGCGGGCAACCCGCTACAGATTGGGGCAGCAAGTGCTGCGCCGGCAAGTGCGAAAAGGGCGATCAGCGCCAGGCGCGACCAGTAGCTCAGCACGGCAATGACAATGACACACACCTGGAGAAGCTGACCGCTGCCCGTGTGTTCGACAAGGCCGCTGGCGATCCATCTGGCCAGGATCGCGGTGAGCACTGCTCGCGCACGGTAGAAGACCAGCCTGGACTGAACAGCACTTTGCCAGATACCTGCGGGCATCTGTCCGAGTCGCGTCTTGAGCAGTCGTCGCGCTGCCCGCTGATAGCCGCGTGCGTTCAGGTTGCGGCTCAGAGCCAGCAGGTATTGCACTGCATCTGGATGCGCGATACCTGGCCACTGCTCGCTATTACGAACAGTCTGCATACGTAAACGCGCTGCAGCCCGCCAGCGACCGCTGTGCTCCAGCGTATTGGCCAGGTTGTGGGCTGTGGCGAGCGTATTGGGATGCTCCGCGCCGAGGAGGCGGGTCTGAACCGCCAGCACCGCCTCGTAGCGCACCCGCGCTCCCGCGTAGTCGCCCTGCTCATACAGCGTGTCAGCCAGGGCGTGGGCTGTTCTGAGCGTGTCGGGATGCTCCGCGCCGAGGGTTTTGGCCTGGTGGGTCAGCACGCTTTCCAGGTGCGGCACGAGCGCCAGGCTCTGCTTGATCTGCCCGGCATCCTGCAAGGCGCGGGTGTAGTTCGCCAGCGCCATGGCGGTTGCTCCGAGCACCTCCGGCAGATGGGGCTGATGCCGCACAAAGGCGGCGAGCAACCGGTGCAGGGTCACCGTACCTGCATGCTCCACAGAGGGAGCGCCGATCAGGCCCAGCCCACGCAGCCGGCGCATCGCCGCGTCGCCCGCCATCCGATCCTCCACGCTCACCGGGTCGAGGTCGGCAACCCGCCAGAGCAACTCCTGAGGAATCGGCTCCGGAGCACAGTAGGCCGCAGCGTGGAGCATCCGCAGCGCCCGGGCATCCGGCACAGCCGTCGGCTGGAGTTGCCGATAGCTGATGGCGAAGGTCGCCGCAATGCCCCGTCCACGGCCGGTCGGGAGTCCAGCCTCGCGCAACGCTGCCTGCATAGTGGTCGTGTTGGCCGACTCCGTAAAGAGCTGATCGGACTCGATCTGGGACCGAAACTCGCGCAGGCGCAGGCTGGGGTTGAGCCGCAACAACGCCGCCGCAATCGCCAGCGCCAGCGGCAGATCGCCGAGCAGGTCGCAGATTGCATCGGCAGCATCACGTTCGGTAGCATCGCCGGTCAAGGTTTCACAAGGCACTCCCAGGTCTGCGGCCCGCGCGCCCAACAGGAGTTCAATACTGTCCGAACGCGGCAGCACCGGCAGCCGCAGGCGCCGTACATGGCGTGGCCAGTCGTCGCACCGGGTGGTGATCAGCACGCGGGTGCCGCTACCGGTTGGCTGCCAGCGCCCGAGCAGGTCCGGGTCTTCGAGATTGTCCAGGACAAGCAACTGCCGCAGCGGGCTATTCCAGGCTGTGCGCACCCGGGCGATGCGTTCATCGAACGAGAGCGCCGGGAAATCCGGCAGATTGAGGCCACCCGGGCCGGCGCAGGCAGCCACCTGGCCAGCGATCAGGTCGGGCTGCTCCATGTTCAGCCAGAAGACCCCTCCGGGAAAGTCTTTCTGGTGCCGATGGGCAAAGGCGGTGGCCAGCATCGTCTTGCCGACACCGGCTATACCGATGATGGCCACCGGTGCATCGCCCGTCAACAGATCCGCCAGCTCAGCCAGGACCTTATCACGGCCAATCAGGGGCATGGGCCGATAGGGCACCTGGAAGGCTGGCGGTGATTCGCGGGGCGCCTGGTAGATGGTTGGCTTCAGGTTGAAGGTTGCGCCAGGAAAGTGGCCGTCGAAGTTAAATTGGTCCCCCTCGACAAACTTCCCCTGGCGCTTGTCAATATCGCCCTCAGCGTAATCTCCACCCTGTGTGTTGACGACACGCTGATCGACCTGCGCAGTGCTTATATCCTGCTCAGATTGATCAGCCTGGATGCTCGTATCAGGGTCACCGAACCATACACGCAACCTGCCTGTGTACGTCGTTTGCCGATCTGTGCACATTATAGCAAACGGCTTTGCGTTACACACCTACCGACTCGTATCTGCATCTGGCCGGTCTCGACGATCAGTCTCCCCCACTGCGGCATCCCAACGTAACGTACCGGTCACCTGCACGGTGGTCTGCTCCGACGCGACGGCGCTGGTCTCGGCGAGAAAGAGCGCCGCAATCTATCGGTGCAGATCGTCTGGCCGACCAGTCACGTCATTCCATCATAGGAGCCACCTGCAATGCCCGCATGAACATGCTATACTTGAGCAAGTAGTCGTCTGCTGAGGGAGGTCGCGTTGTGACAGCAACGTATGAGACCGCAGTCGCGCTCATTGAGCAACTGTTGCCGATTGACCAGGCACGTCTGTTCGCGCTCCTGGCCGAGCGTCTCCAGCACTCGATGCAATCTGGGTCAGCAACAGAGCCTGGTGACGATTCGGCATTCTGGCACACCCCGATCGAGGACGACACACCGCTATCGACTGAGACGCCCGGTGGAGCAGCGACTCGGGCGATAGTGGCGCGCTGGTTTGGGGCGCCGCTCCCTGAGGAAGACGCGCTTGAGCTGGCGAGCAGATAGCCTTACAGCGGCATCTGGCTGGTCTCGACAATCAGCCCCTCCACCGTGGCATCCCAACGCAACGTACCGGTCACCCGCACGGTGGCCTGCTCCGGCGCAACGGCGCCGGTCTCCTGGTTGCTCCAGGTCTCCTGAGTGACAGCAGTTGCCGTGCTACCGTTATGGTCTTTGAGTAATTATTCCGCTCTAGCCCGCGCAGGCGGGCTTCGCCTTGCATAGCCGAGGGTTACAGTCCTTGAAGAAATAATCCGCTCTAGCCCGCGCAGGCGGGCTTCGCCTTGCATAGCCGAGGGCTTCAGCCCGACGGCTAGCGCGGGATAGCGGATTTATTTCTCAATCTCCATTAGCCCCACGGCAACGGCGAATACCGGTTTATATCCTCAATCTTCATCAGCCCCACGGCTCTACGGTGCACACCAGCGCCCCAACCTGACGATGATGTTATGTTATCAGTTGCGCTCTTTCATTGACGCCATGATATGCGTAGGGTATACTCGCCACAGCGTCCCACCCTGGGATACGCATCGTATGTGCCTGTATACGGAGCCTGGATCATGCATACACCAGACACCGCAGCCCGTTCGTTTTCGGCGTTACGACTCTTTCTGACCGGAATAGCAATGGGGATTGCCGATCTGATTCCCGGTGTGTCAGGCGGAACAATGGCCTTCATTCTAGGCATCTATGAGCACCTCCTGTCGGCAATCAAGTCGTTCAATGTGCAAGTACTCCGCCTGCTCAGCCAGGGGCGCTGGCGCGCAGCGCTGACCAGCATTCCCTGGGGCTTTCTCATCCCGCTGGGGTTTGGGATCGGTGCGGCAGTGCTCGCGATGGCGCGTGTGATGCGCTACCTGCTTGAAAATCACCCGGTGTACCTCTTTGCTTTCTTTTTCGGTCTTATCGTCGCGTCCATCATCGCCGTCGGCGCCACCGTTCGCTGGACTCCCGGCGCTGCAATGGCCCTGGTGGGTGGCACTATGGCTGCCTATGTGATCGTAGGGCTGGTTCCCCTGACCATGCCCCATGATCCGGTGACACTCTTCGTCAGCGGCGCTGTGGCGATTATGGCGATGATCCTGCCCGGCATTTCAGGATCGTTCATTTTGCTCATCCTGGGGCAGTATGCCTATGTGCTCGACGCGGTGGCAGACCTGAACCTGCTGGCGATTGTCCCGGTCGCGCTGGGGGCCGTGGTGGGTCTGACAAGTTTCGTGCGCCTGTTGAGCTGGCTGCTGCGACATTACCATAATGTTATGGTGGCAGTGCTGATGGGTTTTATGGTCGGCTCGTTGCGCAAAATCTGGCCCTGGAAGGAAGTCGTCGAGACCATGCTGGATCGTCACGGGAAACCGATGCCGATCCGTGAGCGCAACATTCTGCCCGACTTCGCGGCATCAGAGTTCTGGGCAGCACTGGCGATCGCGGTGGCGGGATTTATCCTGTTGAGTGTCATTGACCACATGCAGACCAGCGCGAATCCGTTGTTACGCCCCTTCGTGCGGGTGCGACGAGGACACCAGGAGCAGGACTGGCCCATGACCGGGTAGGTTTGCCCGGAAGAGACAATCTGCCCGGCGGCGCGATGGGAGTGAGGCTGAGACCCTCTCTCTAATGTCACCCTTCGACCGGTGCGGTACTGCAGCGCTGCACCCCATCCCCGGAGCGCGGGCACGCCGCCTGGGAGTGCGGGCACCTCGCCCACAGCATCGCTGCGCCCCATCCCAAGAGCAAGGGCACGATGCCTGGGTGCGCGGGCGTCCTGCCCGCATACAGCGCTGCGCCCTATCCCAAGAGCACGGGCGCGACCTGGGTGCGCGGGCGTCCTGCCCGCATACAGCGCTGCGCCCCATCCCAAGAGCACGGGCGCGACCTGGGTGCGCGGGCGTCCCGCCCGCATACAGCGCTGCGCCCCATCCCAAGAGCACGGGCACGCTGCCTGGGAGTACAGGCGTCTCGCCCGCCCGCAGTGTTGCGCCCCATCACACGAGCGAGAGCGCGACGCTACACCAGTTCCCTCAAAGCGTGCAACAGCGCATCGTTCTGCTCAGGACGCCCGACGCTGATACGAATACAATCATCGAGACCAGGGCGATTGAAGTAGCGAATCAGAATACCGCGCTGCGCCAGACCATCGCGAATGGCGTGCGCATGCGCAGCGCCGCCCGTTATCCGGCAGAGCAGGAAGTTCGCGGCGCTGGGATAGACGCGAAATCCTGGCAACGCTGCAAGCGCCGCCGCCAGACGCTCGCGTTCGGCAATGATACGCGCAACGGTCGCCATGCGCTCCTCCAGGTCGTCGAGCGAGGCGATCGCAGCAACTTCGGCAGCGACATTCACATTGTATGGTTGCTTGATCTTCCACACATATGCAGCCACATCCTCGTGCATCGCAGCGTAGCCGATACGTAGCCCCGCAAGCCCGGCCCATTTGCTGAAGGTGCGCAGAACAACCAGGTTCGGATAGGAGCCCACCATATCAACAACGCTTGTTCCAGCAAACTCAGCATATGCTTCATCAATCGCCAGGATGATCGGCAGGTTGAGCAGGCGCTCGACATCTTCTCGCGCGAGCGGCGTACCGGTCGGATTGTTCGGCGCTGCCAAAAAGAGCAGTTTCGCACCCTCGCGCTCGACCGCCTCTGCCACCCCTTCAATATCGACATCGAACTGGTCGGTGCGCGGAACCGGAACCACACGCGCCCCGTACAACGCAGCGTCGAGACTATACATCGAAAAGGTTGGCGGGCAATCAACCATCGTGTCTCCAGGGCGAAGCGTCGCACGTATGAGCAGGTCGATCAACTCATCGGACCCCGCGCCACAGATGATCCGCTCTGGCGGTTGACCAATGTACCGGCTGAGCGCCGTTCGCAGGCGGAGATGATCCGGGTCGGGATAGATAGCGTAGCGGTGCGGCGCGTCACGCTCAACGGCGGCAAGCGCTGCGAGAGCGTGCGGAGATGGACCATACGGATTCTCATTGGCATCGAGTTTGATGATGCGTTCGACCGGTAACCCCAGACGTTCGGCAAGGGTTTCAAGCGGTACAATTGGCGTGTACGGCTCAAGCGCGGCAATATCGGAGCGCAACAACCCAGTGATCGATGCTGGCATGTCTCTCTTCCCAATCATCCTGAACGTGGATTGTCTTGCCTGCTATCGTACCACACTTCGCCCAGGCTTTGATGGTCAACTGACGGGGGGGGGGAACGCAGGCATTGTGTCTTCAATCTCCCAGCGAGCGCAGGATGCCTTCACTCCGCGGCAACCATAAATGCCACTCGTATCTGCCAGGCGCACTCGATACAACGCGCTGCAGATCGGCACTGTCCACGCTAGCGCTTCGTCCGGGCATCAGATGATATCCGTTCACTGACGCATCACATGCTATCTCTCCACTCCTTTCATCAAAGAGGTAGAGCGCAATGGTCTTAGCATCCGCTGGCAGTGGCATCGATAGCAATGGGAAGCCTCCAGTGCACTACGCGATCTGCGAGATTCGGACGTCATTATTGATTCTGACTGGCAAAGAAGCCGTGGCCGATCAATCTGCCCAGGCGCAGGACTGGCATGTGACGCGCCGTGCTAGCTGTCCCTGATGTTCCCCAACGCCGTTGACAAACGCGCGCGCATTGCCATTTTACATTGCTGCAATGTGGTGCCGCTGATCGGCTTGCAATGCCACACCGTCATTGCGAACAAACGAGTATGCTCCCCCACTGTTCGCTACCCATAACACGTCGTGCACCTATGAGTTCCAGTGACCAACCCCCACGTATCGATATGCTATAATTTCCCGGCTTTCACTTGCATACACGAACCATAAGGAAAGCGATGAGACAGGATCAGCGACGACCAAGCATCTCGGCATTCTTTCCAGCGTACAACGACGGCGGCACCATCGGGAGTCTGGTTGTCACCACGATTCGCACGCTCGAAGAACTGACCGACGATTATGAAGTGATTGTGGTAGAAAACGGCAGCACCGATTACACTGTCGAGGTGCTGGAAGAGTTGGCGCGGCGGTTTGATCGCTTTCGCTACTATTCCTACCGTGAGCCGCTTGGCTACGGTGGGGCGTTGCGCGTCGGATTCGCTGCCTGCACCAAAGACCTGATCTTCTACACCGACGGCGATGCGCAGTACGATCCGCGCGAACTCAAACTGCTGCTCCCTGCGATGGAAGAGCATGTCGATATTGTCAACGGCTGGAAAATTGACCGGAGCGATCCGCTGCACCGCAAGATCATCGGGCGGATCTACCACCACACGGTTAAGCTTCTCTTCGGCTTCAAATTGCGCGATGTCGATTGTGATTTTCGCCTGATCCGGCGGCACGTTTTCGACACGATCGATCTGGAATCCGACAGTGGCACAATCTGCCTGGAACTGGTGAAGAAATTGCAGGACGCTGGCTACCGCTTTGCCGAAGTGCCGGTTCATCACTACCATCGCACCTATGGAAAGAGCCAGTTCTTCAATTTTCCCCGCCTCTGGCGCACCGGTATTCAACTGATCGGTCTCTGGTGGAAACTGGTGGTCAGACGCGACCATATGCGGCGAATTAAGATACGGCGCAAGCAGCAGGAACTGCCGGTCGAACGCTAAACAGCAGGATGTAATGCAGACATGCATGCGGGGAGGGTGTTGCGCATGCCAGGCATACAGGAGTACGCCAGCGCGTATCGCGGAGCACGGGTGCTGATTACCGGTGGCATGGGATTCATCGGCTCAAACCTGGCGCATCGCCTGGTTGAACTTGACGCTCAGGTAACGCTTGTCGATTCGCTGATCCCGATCTATGGCGGCAACCAGCGCAACATTGCTGGCATCGAGCATCGTGTGCGCGTCAATATCGCCGATGTGCGCGATGAATATTCGATGAACTATCTGGTTCAGGGACAGGATTACCTCTTCAACCTCGCCGGTCAGACCTCGCACCTCGACTCGATGACCGATCCCTACACCGATCTGGAGATCAACTGCCGGGCGCAACTGTCGATCCTGGAAGCCTGCCGCAAGAACAATCCCCACCTGAAACTGGTATATGCCTCAACACGCCAGATCTACGGCAAACCGGACTATTTGCCAGTCGATGAGCGTCACCCGCTCCATCCGGTTGATGTCAATGGCGTCAACAAAATGGCGGGTGAGTGGTACCATATTCTCTACAACAATGTCTACGGTATTCGCGCCTGCGCACTGCGACTGACCAACACCTACGGTCCGCGCATGCGCGTGAAAGATGCTCGTCAGACCTTTCTTGGCATCTGGATCAAACGCTTGATTGACGAGGAACCTATTCAGGTCTTCGGTGACGGTTCGCAGATCCGCGATTTCAACTACGTGGATGACGTGGTTGAGGCGTTGCTGTTAGCGGGCGCTTCGCCAGCAGCAGATGGCAGCATCTTCAACCTGGGCAGCGATGAGACCATCAATCTGCGTGATCTGGCAGCATTACTGATCGACATCAATGGCGGCGGCAGTTTTGAGATTGTGCCGTTCCCGCCAGATCGGAAAGCAATTGATATTGGCGATTACTATGCCGACTATCGTCTGATCCAGGGGCGGCTGGGATGGCGACCGAAAGTGCCGTTGCGCGAGGGATTGCGCCGCACCCTTGAGTTTTACCGGCACGAGCGCGAATACTACTGGTCATGAGCGTGCCCGATGACGAGGAATGAGGTGAACAATGCACCTGCACGTTCCATTTGGCGACCTGAAACGTCAGCATGATACCATCCGCGCTGAACTCGATGCGGCAATCACCCGCGTGATCAACAGCGGGTGGTATATTTTGGGACCAGAAGTGCGCGCGTTTGAGGAGGCTTTTGCCGCTTTCTGTGCCACTCGCTACTGCATTGGCGTCGCCAACGGCACCGAGGCGCTGCAACTGGCGCTCACCGCTCTTGGCGTTGGTCCTGGCGACGAGGTGATCACTGTTGCGAATGCCAGCGTGTATCAGGCGATTACGATTGTAGCAGTTGGGGCGCGTCCCGTTTTTGTGGACGTAGATGAGCGCAGCCATACAATGGATCCGGCGGCGCTTGCATCGGCGATTACACCGCGCACCAGGGCGGTGATGCCGGTGCATCTCTACGGTCGTATGGCAGATATGGACGCCATTATGGCGATTGCCGACCGCTACGGCATTCCGGTGATCGAGGATTGTGCGCAGGCGCACGGGGCGACCTGGCGTGGAAAGCCTGCTGGCAGCATTGGCGCACTGGGATGCTTCAGTTTCTATCCTACCAAGAACCTCGGCGCTCTTGGCGATGGCGGCGCGATTATCACAAATGACAAGACACTGGCAGAGAAGGTCCGGCGGCTGCGGCAGTATGGCTGGGAACGCAAATACTACACCCGCGACGCAGGTGGACTCAACTCACGTCTCGATGAACTTCAAGCGGCGATTCTGACAGTCAAACTGCGGCATCTGCCTGCCTGGAACGCACGCCGCCGCGCGATTGCCGCACAGTACCACACGCTTCTGGCAGATACCGGTCTGATCCTGCCCGAAGCGCCGCCAGAAGGCAATCACGTGTTTCACCTGTATGTCATTCGCACTGCAGAGCGAGATGTGGTGCAGATGCGCTTGCGCGAACAGGGCATCGGGACGGATATTCATTATCCACTGCCAACCCACCTGCAACCGGTCTATGCCCCATTTGCGCCATCTGGTGGACTCCCTACAACGGAACGCCTGGCACAAGAGATCCTTTCGCTGCCGATGTTCCCTGAGTTGACTGATGATGAGGTGCGCGCGGTTGCAATGGAGGTGAGACGCGCGGCGTGCGGTTGGGAAGGTTGAAGGTTGAAAGATTCACGCTTGCCCTGCCCACAGTAGAGACGTTGCAGTGTAGCGTCTCTACGTCACGCACGCGGTCTTCGCCGATATGCCATTACTCCGCAGATTTCCCGGCGCCTGTGATCGCCTTGGGGAGGGCGGACATCCTGTCCGCCTAGCACTTCCCTTCTCGCACAGGGCAGGGGGAAGGTAATCGGGTACAATGCTTCAGACGAATCATAATTATCTCTATCGCGATGTCGCATATGTTCTGGTTGCAGCGCTCTGCGCCCTTTTGGCGATAAGTATCGCTCACGCATCCGTCTGGCCCCTGGTTGTCGATATCGGTGGGCACGACGCACGTTTTGCGCATGGCTTCCACGATCCGGAAACTGACATCGGCGCAGCGATACGCTTCCGCTGGAGCGATGGCGACTCGACGATTGCCCTGCCGCGACCGCCAGCGCTGAACCCATCGATTCTGAAGCTTCGACTGCCAAATGGTCGTCCAACTGATACGCCATCTCCCCACATAACAGTAACGACTAGCAGCGGTAAACTGACATCGTTCATCGTACCCGACTATCGTCCTCGCCGCTACTATCTGATCATTCCACCGGATGAACGTCTTGACTGGGCACTACGGATCGGGATAATCAGCGACACGATCACACCCCTAACTGATGCGCGCGCATTGGGAGTGGTCGTCGATTCTGTCGCGCTGACGCCAGTGAAAGCGCTGATAAACCTTCCATCGCTCTGGACGGCAATCTGTGCTCTCACGATTGGCGCGCTCGGATTCGCCTTGCTGCGAATCGTCGGTCTGACGCCGCGCAGCGCCCTGATCGCCAGTCTGATGCTTGCGCTGCTGATAGCAGCGGGTATCGCGCTTCGCCCCCTGGAAACGCTGCCGTTCATTCAGCGGTTTGCGGCAATTCTGCTCATTGGGTGTATTGGCGTCATACTGCTGCGCGTTCTGATCCCGCTTGAACCTGAATGCGAACATCCCGTTCCAGCAATCCCCGGCGCCTGGCTGCCGGTCGCTATGGCCATCGCGTGGTGGATGATGCCGCTCTTCCAGCTGGCAATGCGCTGGGATGAAGTGCCGCGTGTGGGACTGGCATCGCAAACTCTCTGGATCGGCGCTATGCTGACAGGAGCGCTGGTGTTGGTTGGAAGCGGATGGTATGGTGCACGCGGGCGCGCGCTGCCCTTCGATAAGCGTCGTACACGCCTGGCGCAGCTTGTACTGATTCTCTTCGTGCTCGCTGCAACCGCGCACCTGATCTACAACGTCTGGTATGCCTACACCCGCCAGGCGCCCGACTTCTGGATCCTGTTCCGCGGCGCACGTGAGTGGACCCGGGGCGGCTCAATGTACGACATCGAAGCCGTGCTGACCAACCACTTTGGTCATGTCTTCAAGGTGCCGCCCTTCTACGGCATGCTGTTCGTTCCTTTTGTAACGATGGACGGGTTGACGGTGCTCCTGGGGCACCGGATCATGAATACGCTCCTGATCGTTGCCACTGCGCTGATCTGGCTGCGGATGTGGCGCATTCCCTTTGTGTCGTTGAGCGCCGCCAGTCTGCCGATCGTGTTCAATTTTCGTCCGCTGGCAGATACGCTGGCGTATGGGCAGATCGATCTGGTGTTGCTGTTCCTGCTCACGTTGGCGTTGTGGGCATTGCGCAACGGGCGCGATACCGCAGCCGGCGCGCTGGTGGCGCTGGGAACACTGTTCAAGATTTATCCAATCCTACTGCTGGCGTTCTTTGTGGTGAAGGGACACTGGCGCGCGCTCATTGGCTTTGCGGCGGGAATGGCGGTGTGCAATGGCATTGCCATTGCCGTCATTGGCTGGAATGAGCACCTGATCTACCTGACACAGGTGCTGCCGAACATCGGCGGCACAACCTCGTGGGTCGAAAACCAGACCATTTCCGGGTTTCTTGCGCGCCTGACCGACTCGCCGCGCAACGCAACCATTTATCAGAATGAAATGGTGCGATTGCTGGGAACATTCCTCTCAGCCGTTGTATCGCTCGCGGTCTGTATGCTGGCGCTGCGTCCGACATCGCGCGACAGCACTGGATATGCGCTCCAGTACAGTATGTTCCTGCTCCTGATGGTGCTGGCATCACCGGCTGCCTGGATGCACTATGAGACACTCCTGGTTGTGCCATTCGGTGCATTGATTCTCCATCTGCGTGAACGCAGCGTGTCACTGCCGTATGCCACGCTGCTGGCGATCAGTTTCGCGCTCATTGCCTATGGCAACCAGTGGAGTTTTTACGATGGCACGATCCACGGCATCCTGACGATTGCAGGCGTATCGTACAAGTTCTACGGCATGCTGCTGCTCGGCGGTGTGCTGGCATTTGAAGCGCTGCGCAAGCCTGCGCCCGCCATTCTGCCGCACCTGGCGCGGTTGATCGTCCGGCCCGAGCAGTAGTGCAATGAGGCGAGAGGGGTGAGGCGAGAGGCGAGAGGGGATGCGGCGTGCAGGGCGACGTAGGGGCGCAACCATAGCATTCTAATGCGCCTGGCCCCCTCTCTCAGCCTGACAAGAACCGGTATCCTGGATCAAACGGAGGATCACGATGACAACCCTTCCCGAGTATTTGAACTTCAAGGCGCAACGGATCGCGGCGCTACGCGAGAAACTGGCAGCACCCGACGCTGCGCCCGCGCCGCTGCGCGCAGTGGCGCGCGTCGCTGGCAGCTCAGGGGTACGTCCGGTGAGTATCCGCGAGTTTACCATCGTGACCGACTCGGCGCCCGCACTGGCGGGGTACAATCTGGGACCAACCGCACCGGAATTGTTGCTGGCGTCGCTGGCGAGTTGCCTGGCGCACACGTATCTGATCGTCGCTGCCAATCGTGGAACGCAGTTTGAGACGCTCGAAGTTGAAGTCACTGGACAGATCGACTTTCGCGGCGTTCTGGAAGTCACCCCCGATGCACCGATTGTCCCATCCGGTCTGGCGTATGTTGCCCGGATTTCGGGAGATGTCTCCGACGACGAATTGCGTCAGGTTCGGGCAGAAGTGGAACGCCTCTGCCCGGTATTCCGCGCACTGGTCGAGCCTGTGCCAGTCAGCGGGCGTATTGAGCGGGTCGTCCAATGAGGGAATGCCCGGTAATAGCAGGCGCTGCATTATTCGGAAGACGACGCTTCCTCGCTTTTGCGTGCAGGACGGGCGTAGCGCGCATTGAGCGGCGCTTCGACTCAGATATCATCGGCATCCCATAGCGCTTCGAGTCGTGCACTATGGCGAGCGCGCCACGCAGCGACCCGCGTCCCCGTCCTACCGCACCATTCCCCGCGCTGCAACACGCCAGACAACTTCGACATTTCCGCGCCGGATACCAACTATCTCATCGAACAGATTGCTCACCATGCAACAGTGATTTGGGATCACGCTCACCCGCTCGCCTACCACGGGGCGTTGCGAGCAACGGCTGAAATCGACGACGCCATGTTCTTCCGAAAGGCTGACGATGCGCGCCTCCGGGTACTCCAGGATCAAACCGTACCCCTCCAGTCCCAGCAGATCGGAGGAAAATGTTTTACTCCCGCCGTCGATAACCCCGCGATCCGGCGTCGGGCGACTGACGACGGTGGTAATGATGGTCAATGCACACTCCTCCAATTGCATCGCGCCCGCACGCAGGGTATATCGGTCGCCATAGATGTACATACCGGCGCGGTATTCGGTAATCTCCGGGTGCTCGTGGGCGCGCCACATCCCTGCAGTTCCCCCGCCGCTGACCCGTTCGACGGCGATTCCCCGATTACGCAGGAGACGCACGGCTTCGTGCATAAACGGACCGATTTCCGGGCTTGATGGGTAGGTCATCAAGCCGCCAAACCGCAGACCGGACGTGCGCGTAATAAGCAGCGCTAGTTCAACAGCCTCGGCGGGAGTCTGCACCCCGCAACGCCCCATGCCAGTGTCACATTCAACCAGCACTGTCAGTTCGAGACCGGTTCCAGCCATGGCATTCCCCAACCCAGCAACGACAGCAGCCGAGTCGGCTGCAACGCTTAACCGCACCCGACGAGCAAGGGCGGTCAGGCGCTCTAGTTTGGCGGCACCGATGATGTTGTACGGGATGAAGATGTCGTCGATACCGGCATCTGCCATCACTTCCGCCTCGCCGAGTTTCTGGCACGTGATCCCAACCGCGCCAGCCGCTATCTGCATCTGTGCAATCTGCGGAATCTTGTGCGTCTTGATATGGGGGCGATTGGCGATGCCATGCCGGTCGAGATATGCCTGAAAACGGGCAATGTTCGTCTCCAGACGATCAAGATCGATCACAACTGCCGGGGTGTCGAGGTTGTCGATGCGCATAATTGTTGCCTCTCTGCTGATGGGGGGGAGTGTCAGGAAATCCGTTCTATTGTAGCAGAGTTAACTCCTGCTAGCGACAAACCCCAATGATCCACGCTGCCGTAGATTTTGACTGACTGGTAATTTGTGTAATTGCATACAAGCATATTCTCATCACTTTGTCATCCATATGACCTATGCTTTTTGCGACGGCGCTGTGTGCCTCTTTCCTTCTGTCACTGAGCATGATCATTGTTTCGCCGTGTTGCAATCGTGTTGTTGCGTCCAGTTGCATGACTGATTTCGCGTCATCTACAAGGGGAGTGGAGTATGCGTACTCGTCTATGGGTTGTTGGAGCGCTGGTTGCGACAGTTCTACTGACTCTCCTGGCAGCGCCATCAATTAGCGAGGCGACAATTCCCAACCGTCAGCCATGGGTGCATTCGCCGGGAACGTGCGGACCTGCGCTGGAAGGGGCGGTGTTTGGTCGCCCTGGCGATAGCTGTGGCGGAGGTGGCACAACATTTGATAGCAACAATGTCGAAGGTCCGGTCATTCTGCGCGACATCGCCACGGCTGCGGCGCCCTGCCCCGGCATCGCCGAAGGGGCAACGTGTTATCGCATGTGGTATACCGGATTCGACATCGGCGGCGTCCGGCGCATCGGGTACGCTGTTTCGCCAGATGGCACAACCTGGACGCGCGTGCCGGGAACCGCTGGCGGCGGCGCAGTCCTCGGTCTGGGACCGGCGGGGAACTTCGATAGCGCCGGGGTATCGTTCCCCTATGTCATCCGCAACGGCGCAACCTTCGAGATGTGGTACAACGGCTTCAACGGTGCTGTCTTTGCGATTGGCTTCGCCACCTCGACCGACGGGCTGAACTGGACGCGCGTGACGGGACCATTGTCCCAGGGTGCGGTACTACGTCCAACCGGCGCCGCTACATTCGACCAGTCAATCGTTGCAGCTCCCAGCGTAATCCGCGATGAAGCCTCTGCGCAACTCCCCTGCGAAAATGGACGCACCACCGGCACCTGTTACCGCATGTGGTATCAGGGAACCGATGCGGCGAATGTCTTTCGCATCGGGTATGCACTCTCGCCGGATGGTGTGAACTGGACGCGCGCTGCTGGCGGCAACGCGGTGCTCGGCACAGGCGCTGGCGGCACATGGGATGCTGGCAGCGTCGGCGCACCGGTGGTGGTGAAGGATGGCGCATTGTTCCGCATGTGGTACAACAGTCAGGCAAGTAACCAGAGCATCGGGCATGTCGTCTCGACCGATGGGGTGACGTGGGTGCGGCCTGAGCCAAACCAGGCAGTGTACCGCGGCGCTGACGACCCCGGCATCCTTTCACCCGATAATGTGTGGACGCCATTCGTCATCAAGGAAGGCGCTTCCTTCCGCATGTGGTATACCATCAGCAGTCGCCCCAATGCCATACGCATCGGGCATGCGACCATGACACCCGGAACACTGCTGCCTGCGCCTGGATTGACCCGCAATCTCGGCGAATACACCCTCTCGCTGACAACGCAGGCAATTCCTCCAGGCGGCAGTGTATTGCTGACATTGCCAGCCAGCATTCCATTCACCGAAGTGACAGCAGGCGCGATCAATGGTTTTGGCGCAAATGCGACCTTCGCAGCTGAAGCAACGGCGTTGACTGATGCTGTGGCGCGGGGGACGGCGCGTGGCGCGCTCGTGATTCGCCTCCCCGATGGCGCTCCTGCCGGTCCGAAAACGATCACCTTCACCCTGGCAAACCCGCCATCGAGTGCGGCGCTGATGACCGTGCAGACCTTCGATATACGCGAAGTGCTGGAATATGCAACGGTTGATCTGTCACAGGCAACGGATGTCGGACCGACTCCAACGCCAACGTCCGTTCCGCCCTCGCCCACGCCGGTGACGCCTACCCCGACCGCTACCGAAGGTCCAACGGTGACGCCGACGCCTGTTCCGCCCTCGCCCACGCCGGTGACGCCTACCCCGACCGCTACCGAAGGTCCAACGGTGACGCCGACAAATACGCCACAACCGCCAACAGCAACCAGTACGCCAACAGCAACCAGTACACCCCAACCGCCGACGGCAACCAGCACACCGACGGCAACGAGTGCACCAACTGCCAATCCATCGAACCGCCAGCCGTGGTTGCACATCCCCGGAACCTGCCCGGCATCTGTCGAAGGCGCAGTATTTACGATTGTCGGGCAGAACTGCGGCGGTACGGGAACGAGTTTTGACACGTCGGAGATCTTCCCGCCGATGGTGCTGCGCGATAATGCTACCCCGTCGCTGCCGTGCGAGAATGGACGCACCAGCGGCGTCTGCTACCGTATGTGGTACGTTGGTGTGGACGGGAACGGCACGCGCCGTATCGGGCATGCCCTATCGCCGGACGGCATCACCTGGACACGCTACATCGGCTCCGGAGTCGGCGGCAGCGTCTTCGGACCGTCGGGCGTTGCTGGCGACTTCGATAGCAATGGCGTCACGACAATGTATGTTGTGCGTGATGGGAACATGTTCCACATGTGGTACAGCGGCTTCGGCAACACCGGCGCGATTGAAGGTATCGGGTATGCAACATCGCCGGATGGCATCAACTGGACGCGCGTACCGGGCACTGCTGGAACCGCTCCGCCGAACCGCAACGCCGTTCTTGTCGAGCGCGGCGGTGCCAGTGATTTCGATCAGGATTACATCGTCGCACCGTCGGTCCTAATCGACGAAGCAACCCCCGCCCTGCCCTGCGAAAATGGGCGCACTAGCGGACGTTGCTTCCGTATGTGGTACGAAGGCGTCAATAATGTTGGCGCCTATGCGTTCGCTATCGGGTATGCCGTGTCGCCCGACGGGATCAACTGGACGCGGGTACTCGGCAGCAGTGGCGGCGGCGCCGTTTTTGCGCGTATCAACAACTTCACTGACTTTGACAGCAACAGTGTTGGGGTTCCAACCGTGATCAAGGACGGCGCATTCTTCCGCATGTGGTATGAAGCGAAATCATACGCGAGGCCCGATTTCTCGACCGGGTATGTTGTCTCAACCGATGGCATCAACTGGGTGCGCCCAATACCGAACGATCCGGTCTTCACTGGTGCCGATGATCCTGGCACATTTTCACCAGATGGCGTATGGGCAGCGCGGGCGCTCAAACTGGGTAGCAGTTACCGTAAGTACTACACGGTCAGCACACGACCGAACGCTCAACGCTTTGGGCTGGCGCAGATGACCCCTGGCACGCCGCTTGGCTCGATTGCACTGAATGCGTCTGGCGACCTGTATACGCTCAGTTTTACGACTGCGTCCTTCATCCCGGCTGGCGGCAGCGTTCTGATCACCCTGCCACCGGATGTCAATTTTGCGCAGGTGACTCCCGGTGCAATTAGCGGTTTCGGCGCGGGCGCAACACTAGAAGCAGATCCGGCGGCAGTCACCGATGCGGCATCTGGCGGCGCGGCGCGCGGTGCGCTCCTTATTCGCCTGCCCAATGGCGCGCCTGTGGGACCGAAGATGGTGCAGTTCAATCTCGCCACGCCGCCTCCTTCGACTGCGCCGCTGCTGGTGCAGACATTCGATCTGCGCGAGGTGCTGGAATATGGCGAGGTAATGATGAACGGCACGTCGCCGCCTGCCACGCCGACCGCCACGCCGCTGCCGCCCACCAGTACGCCGACAACAACGCCGAGCGCCACGCCGCTGCCGCCGTCGGCGACCGCAGGACCAACCGCCACGCCCGTCCCGCCCACCAGCACGCCGACTGCTACGCCGGTCCCGCCCACCGGTACGCCAACTGCCACGCCGCTGCCGCCATCAAACAGCGCGCTGCGTTTCGACGGGGCGAATGATGAGGTGCGCGGCGGACTGATCGCCGGGCTGGATGGCGCGCAGACCATCGAACTCTGGCTGCGCCCCGCGACCGGCGGGCAGGATAGCGTCATCCTCGCCACCACTGATGATATCACCGGTTGGGCGCTGGAACTAAACGGCGGGCGCGCCACCTGGTGGGTCGCCTCAACCGCTGGCTGGCGTGCGGCGCAACACCCGACGGCGCTGCTCGCCAATACCTGGTACCACGTTGCAGTGACCTACGACGGGACAACCGCGCGGGTATTCGTCAACGGCGTCCCTGGACCGGCGGCGACCATCGGCGCAATCACCCAGGGACCATTCTTCCGCATCGGCGGCTTTCCTGGCTACGGCTTCTTCAACGGCGATGCCGATGATGTGCGCATCTCGAATGTCGTGCGCTATACCGGCACGTTTACGCCGCCGTCGTCTACGAGCCTGACGACTGACGCAAATACGCGCGCGTTCTACCGTTTCAATGAGGGGAGCGGGCAGACCACAGCTGATGCTTCAGGAAATAGCTACAATCTAACGCTCGGCACAACGGCGAATGCCGACAGCGCCGATCCGACGTGGGTGGCGTCAACCGCGCCATAAGGACATTCACGCTCCCGTAGATGCAGTGATCTACGGGAGCGCGTTCGTCATTTCGACAGGTTATGGTTTCTCGAGCACTGCTGCAATCGCTCGCTCGATATCGAGGTCTGGTCCTGTACCGCCAAGCCACGCGAGAAACTCGACGTTCCCTGCCGGTCCCAGGATGGGTGAGCGTTTGAGACCATGTGGTTGCACGCCAATGGCGGCAGAGAACGTCAGCACCTGACGAAGCACGTCTGCATGCACCGATGGGTCGCGCACAACACCGCCTTTCCCGACCTGCGCCGGTCCTGCTTCGAACTGCGGTTTGATTAGTGCAACAATCCAGGCATCCGGGCGAATCAGGCGCTGCACAGCGGGGATCACCAGTTTCAATGAGATGAACGATACGTCAATCGTGGCGCAATCGGCAAAGACCGGATCAGACGCGCCTTCGAGGGGGGGCAATGCTTCCAGGTAGCGAATGTTGGTGCGTTCGATCACAGTCACTCGCGGATCCTGGCGCAACCGCATATCGATCAAGCCATACCCGACATCCACTGCATACACACGCGCAGCGCCGCGCTGCAACAGCACATCAGTGAAGCCGCCGGTCGAGGCGCCGACATCGAGCGCAGTGCAATTCGCCGGAGAAAGAGCAAAGGCATCGAGCGCATGCGCCAGTTTGTACCCGCCGCGACTGACATATGGCAGTTTGCCAGCGAGTTCGATCTCAGCATCCTCAGGCACGAGTTCGCCAGCTTTGAGCCGGACGACGCCGTCTACTCGCACCTTGCCAGCAATGATCAACGCCTGTGCACGGGCGCGCGTCTCCGCCAACCCGCGTTGCACCAGCAGATGATCGAGCCGGACCTTCTTTGCCACTACGTCTCACGCTCCAGACGACGCAGTTCTGCCTCCATTTGCGCAATGTAGGCATGCAACCAGGCAGGCGCATCCTTCCCCGCTTCGTCCCGCCGCGCTTTCAGGAGCGCAAGATCGGCGCGGCGCTTCGCCAGGTCCGCCTTGGGGCGGGGCGGCGGCGCAGGCGGCGGCACGGGCAGGGTTGCCAGGTGATTGGCGACAATGCGCGAAACCAGTACGGAAAGTGTGGTTTTATGCGTGGCAAGGTAGATCTCGAATGCCTGTCGCTGTTCAGGAGTGAGATAGATGCGCATATGGATCGGTTCACCATCTACTCCATCCATATCCGACGACAACTGCGAGAGGGGGTGTTCCGCGAGAATCTGCGAAACAACATCAGGGGGATTACTGCGACGCTCCCGCACCAGATGTTCCAGACGCGCCCGGTTTTCAGGCGAAAGGTACAGGCTGGTCTGTAAGGTGAACAGTCCCCGTCGCTCGGTCATCGTCTTCTCCTTTCGATACACTATGCGACCACGCCGGTCGACCGAAGCGTCGCAATCTCGTGCTGTTCGTAGCCAATTTCCGCCAGAATCTCGTCGGTATGCTGTCCCAACAGCGGTGGTGGACGACGGATTGAAGGCGGAGTTGCCGAGAGGTGGTAGGGCGGGGCAACGACACGGATCGCGCCAGCTGTCGGGTGCTCGATGGTCACAACGCTCCCCAGCGCCTGCACCTGCGGGTTGGTGAACACCTGCGCCAGGTCGTACACCGCGCCGCACGGCACACCGGCAGCGTTTAATCTTTGCTCAATGTCGGCGACGCGCAACGATGCAAATACCGGTTCGAGCCGCGCATTCAGTTCGGCGCGATGCGCCAGGCGCGCCACATTCGTGCGAAAACAGGGATGATCACGCAGGTCGGCAAGATCAAGCGCATCACAGAAGCGCACCCACAGATCATCCGTGCCGACGCCGAGCGTGAAATAGCCGTCAGCAGCGCGATACACCCCATACGGCACAATCGATGGATGCTGATTGCCTGGTCGTTCCGGCGCGCGGCCAGTAGCGAAATAGTTGCCTGCCTGATAGGTCAGCATCGCCAGTTGCCCTTCCAGGAGCGACGTGTCCACCCGTTGCCCTTCGCCAGTACGTGCGCGGTGGTAGAGCGCCGCCAGAATGGCATATGCTGCGAACATTCCTGCCATAATATCGGTGATTGCAATCCCAACTCGCATTGGCGGTCCATCGGGTTCACCGATCAGACTCATCAGGCCGCCCAACCCCTGTGCAATCTGATCATACGCAGCGCGCTCCCGATCAGGTCCGACCTGACCAAAGCCAGAGATCGAGCAGTACACTAGATCAGGACGAATGGCGCGGCATGCATCGTAACCGAACCCGTGCCGATCCAGTGTGCCGGGAACGAAGTTTTCCAGCAGCACATCACAGCTGGCGATCAAGCGACGAAGAATCGCAGCGCCGCGCTCGTTGCGAAAGTCGAGCGCCAGACTGCGCTTGTTGCGATTGACACTGAGAAAATAGACACTTTCACTACCCTGGAATGGCGGTCCCCAGGCACGTGTGTGGTCGCCGATGCCCGGTTGTTCGACTTTGATCACATCAGCGCCAAGGTCGCCAAGCATCATGGAACAGAAGGGACCCGCAAGTGCGCGGCTCAGGTCTAGGACGCGCAATCCTTCGAGCGGTAGGGGCATATGTTCCCCATAAGCGCAGACATGGCGCGATTTCTGGCGATGTCTCTTGTTGCATAGTATTATACCATGCAGCATGGCACGCCACCTAACAGTCCGTTCACAGACACCTGGAACCTGATCGTTTCAGCGCGAGTGGTGTATGACGGAAATCTTAACAACCATCGCAGCGTTGCAACGAGCGTTAGCAGATGCGCCGCAGCGTCCATTTCTGCTGTTTGAAGGACGCGCCTACTCCTACGCTACCGTTGCCGCAGCCGCTTCTCGCTGGGCGACCCACCTGCGCGCCGCCGGCGTTGAACGCGGTGACCGCGTCGCACTGTATCTGGAGAACAGCCCGGCATTCGTGGCCGCATACCTGGGCGCTCATATGATTGGCGCAATTGTGGTATTGATCAATACGCAGTACCGTTACACCGAACTGCGCCATATCCTGAGCGACTCAGAAGCGCGCGTGATCATCGTTGGCAATCAGACCCACGCTGATCTGGTCTGCCAGGCGCAGGAAGACGCCAGGACTATTCGCGCCGACGCGGTTGTTCTGGAGGGAACGGGCGATATGCCTGATTGGACAACGGCGCCCGCACCGCACGATATTGCGCTCCTCGGATATACATCAGGCACAACTGGACGCTCCAAGGGAGCAATGCTCACCCACGCCAACCTGATGGCGAATAGTGCGGCGGTCACACGTGCCTGGCATTGGACCGAACGGGATCGGCTGCTACTAACGCTGCCGCTGTTCCACATTCACGGTCTTGGAGTAGGGTTAAACGGTACACTCTTCACTGCCAGCACAGTCGATCTGCGGCGCGGTTTCGATGCGGTTGACGTGCTCGATACCCTGGCGCGGGGCGAGACGACGATGTTCTTCGGGGTGCCGACCATGTATACCCGCCTGATCACCGAAGCACGACGGCGGCTGGCAGAAGGAGCGCCGTTTCGCGTCGATGCGGTTCGCCTGTTTGTCTCCGGTTCGGCGCCGCTCACCCCGCGAACCTTCGCCGAATTCGAGGAACTGTTCGGTCAACGCATCCTGGAACGCTACGGAATGACCGAAACTATCATGAACCTGACCAACCCCTATGATGGCGAACGTCGCCCCGGAACGGTCGGCATGCCGTTTCCGGGTCAGGAAGCGCGGATCGTCGATGTGCGCACCCGTCAACCGCTCCCCGATGGCGTCATCGGCGAAATTCAGGTGCGCGGTCCGAATGTGTTCGCCGGATATTGGCGCAACCCGCAGGCAACCGCCGAAGCGTTCGATGCCGATGGGTGGTTCAACACCGGTGACCTGGGCTGGCGTAGTGCCGATGGCTATTTTGTTATCACCGGGCGCGCCCGTGAACTGATCATCAGCGGCGGGTACAATATCTATCCGCGCGAAGTCGAGGAAGTGTTGCTTGACCACCCCGCCGTCGCCGAAGTTGCTGTTGTCGGGTTGCCCGACCCGGAGTTTGGTGAACAGGTAGTGGCGGTGGTTGTGCCGACAGCGCAACCGCGCGATGGGCTGGAACAGGAGTTGATCGACTGGTGCCGCGCGCGCATGGCGAGTTATAAAAAACCGCGTCGGGTCATTTTCGTTGCAACGCTACCGCGCAACGCGCTAGGCAAGGTGCAGAAACATCTTCTGCAACAGCAACTTCAGGAAGCGTGATGCGTTGATTAACGCTTGCCGTGCGCAGCACGGTATGCCCGTTGCTCTATCGACGCCTCTGGCGATCCTGGAATATTTGCCGGGCATAACCGGAAAGGATGCTCCCCAATGAACTACGCTGATCTGGCTGCTGAATTGCGTGAATGCGTCAGGGGTGATGTACATACTGATGCAATCTCGCGCGCCATCTATGCGACTGATGCCAGCATCTATCAGATTGAGCCGCTGGGGGTGGTGTTGCCCAGAGACGAAGAGGATGTTGCAGCGGTCGTGCGCCTAGCGCGCCTGCGGCGGCTGCCGATTCTGCCGCGCGGGGGCGGTACGAGCCTGGCGGGGCAGGCAGTGGGGCGCGCCATCCACCTCGATTTTACCCGCTATATGAACCGTCTGCTGGAGGTCAACGTCGCCGAACAGTGGGCATGGGTCGAGCCGGGAATCATCCTCGATCAGTTGAATGCAGAAGTGGCGCCGCACGGTTTGATGTTTGCACCCGATGTTTCGCCGTCGAACCGCGCAACCATCGGCGGGATGATCGCCAACAACTCGTCTGGCATGTATTCACTCGTCTATGGCAAAACCATCGACCACGTGCTGGAACTGAAGGTGATGCTGTCCGATGGCAGTATCACTACCTTTCGACCGCTCGATGAAACGGAATTGCATGCCAGGCTGAGCAACCCCGAACTTGAAGGGCGGATCTACCGCACAGTTGCACGGCTGGCGCGCGACCATGCCGAGGAGATCGTGCGGCGCTATCCCAAAGTGCTGCGGCGCGTCGGCGGCTACAATCTCGATGCGTTCGTGCCGGTCGTCGAAGATGGACAGACTCGCTACAGCGTCATGTTCGGTTCGCGTTCACCCGACCGACGGTTCAACATGGCGAACATGATCGTCGGCTCGGAGGGCACGCTGGCGATAGTGCTGGCGGCACGGCTGCGCCTTGTTCCCCGTCCCAAACATACCGCCATTGCGATTCTGGAGTTTGCCACGCTCGATGCTGCGCTCGATGCGGTCGTTCCCTGTCTAGAGTGCGAACCTGCTGCCGTCGAATTGATAGATGACATGCTGCTCGACCTGACGCGCAAGTCGTACGAATACGCGCAGTATCTGGCGATGTTTGTGCAGGGAACGCCGGGTGCGCTGTTGCAGGTGGAGTTCTTTGGCGAAACCAGCGACGACGTGCGTGCGCACCTGGATTGCCTGGAACAGCGTCTGCGGGGGCATTACCAGGCAATGACTCCTGTGTTCACCGCTGAACGCAAACGCGCAGTACTGGCGGTACGCAAGGCGGGTCTGCCGCTGCTCCTGTCGCTCTCACCCGACCTGAAACCCGAAACGTTTGTTGAAGACTCCGCCGTTCCGCCGGAGAAATTGAACATCTATCTGCGCCGGTTCCGCGACATTTGCCACGCGCACGGGGTGCGGGTCGCCTTTTACGGGCACGCCAGCGTTGGCGTCATTCACGCCCGCCCGCTCCTCAACCTGAAGGATGCCGGGGATGTGCGCAAGATGCGCGCAATTGCCGAACAGATCAAAGACCTGGTGATCGAATTCGGCGGGGCGCTCTCCGGCGAGCATGGCGACGGGATGCTGCGGGCTGAGTTCAACCGCGAGTTGTTCGGCGATATCCTCTACGAAGCCTTTCGCGAGATCAAGCATACGTTCGACCCCTACGACATTCTCAACCCCGGCAAGATCGTTGAAGCGCCGCCGATGGATGCCAACCTGCGGTACGGTGCATCGTACCATCCGATCCAGTTGCATACCCACTTTCGCTTCAGCGATACCGGCGGCATCGTCGGTGCGGTTGAGTTGTGCAATGGCAACGGTCTGTGCCGCAAAGTGGCGGGTGGCACGATGTGCCCCAGTTACATGGTGACGCGCGACGAAGAACATTCGACCCGCGGGCGTGCCAACGCGCTGCGGATGATCTTTTCCGGAGCGCTTCCGCTCGACGCACTCACCAGCACGCGCATGAAAGAAGTGATGGACCTGTGTCTGGAGTGCAAAGGGTGTACCGGCGAATGCCCATCACGGGTCAATATGACCCGCCTGAAGTCCGAGTGGCTCTCGATCTACTACGATCGCCATGGCATTCCGCTGCGATCACGACTGTTCGGCAACATTCGTACCATTAACGAACTTGGCAGTCGGATTGCGCCGCTGGCGAACCGTGCGCTGGCGCTGCCATTCGTCCCCTGGCTCACCGAACGTCTGATCGGCGTCAGCCGCCACCGTCGTCTGCCACCATTTGCCGATCAGCCGTTCCACCGCTGGTTCGAGAACCGACCGGCGCCAGTCGGCGCTGATCGTCCGTCAGTCGTACTCTTCCCTGACACATTCGCCGACTATAACGACCCGCACATTGCGCAGGCTGCGGTGCGCGTGCTGGAGGCGGCAGGGTACCGCGTGCTCCTGCCAACGCGCCGCATCTGCTGCGGACGTCCGCAGATCTCAAAGGGACTACTAAAGGAAGCAAGGGCACTGGCGCAGCGTCAGATCAACGCCCTGGGACCATATGCCGCAGCAGGCATCCCGATCATCGGTCTTGAACCAAGCTGCGTCTTGACCTTCCGCGATGAGTATCCCGACCTGCTGGACGATCCTCGCACTGCAACACTGGCGCAGACGTCGTTTCTGTTCGACGAGTTTCTAGCGCGTGAGGTTCGCACTGGTCGTGCGACGCTACGTTTCAGGCAACCGGATCAGGCGCCACGCAGGTATTTGTTCCACGGCCATTGTCACCAAAAGGCGCTGATCGGCTGCCAGCATGCGCTGGCGCTCCTCCGCATGATCCCCGGTGCAGAGGTGCATGAAGTCGATAGCGGATGCTGCGGCATGGCCGGTTCATTTGGCTACGAAGTGGAACATTACGCTATTTCACAGAAGATTGGCGAGCGCGTGCTCTTCCCGGCTATCCGTTCGTTGCCTGTCGACACAACGATTGTAGCGATGGGAACCAGTTGCCGCCAGCAGATCGCTGATGGAACCGGAAGACGCGCTGATCACCTTGCTGTAGTATTGGCTGACGTTCTCGAAGAGTAGCGATACCAAGACTCAGTACAATCTGTTTCTACTCTTGATATGTATCGCCCTGCGTGCTATGACTCCGGCGCTATCAAAAAAATTGAAGCGAGGAAGCGACCTCCGGCGTCTCTGACGCCCAAACTAATATTCTAGAAAGTAAGCAGCGCAGTCGGCGTGCGGTGATCGGCAACGATGATCCACGTACTGTAGACTGTTTTCATTTGACAACTCACGTCGGAATCCCATCCCATCACGCTTCGTAGCGAAGGGCAACAACAATATGATTGCCGAACTCAAACGTCTGATTGAGCTAGCTGTGACTGCGCTCCGCCACCCAGCGCCATGCACGCTTGCCCACTTCGCACGCAATCTCCTGGCTTCCTTACTGCGATTGCGCATGTGCGCAGTGAAGCCGAATGCGCGCACGGTTGCACACACCTCCTCATAGTCCAATTACACGCCCTGCGGCTGCTCCTCCGTCGGCGCCGGTCGCTCTACGACAATGCCCATTGCACACACCAGTTTTATGTCGTGGCGATTGGCGCTGTCAATTGCCACATCGATGGGCACACTATGCACCCTGGTCAGCAACGACCATTTGACGCCCACTTTCCCGCGGTCGGATTGGGACCGGTTGTTTTCCCCTTCCAGCGGTGCCTTGGTCACTGCTCCGCTCATCCTTAGCCAGTCCCAGTCGATGCCCTTCAGTTCATCAAACTGTGCGACGTCGACATGCCCTGGGTTCAGGAACATGCCAGCGGCGACCCATTTGTTTGGTGTGCGCGCACGCGGGCACTTGTTGGTTCAGTACTCATATCACAAGGTATGCCAGTTTTTCGGATAGGCTCTAAGTGCTTTGTGTTCGATGAAAGTGGCATACAATGAGCAGGATGCCTGTGTGCTCACACGGGCGAAGACGCTTGCGCTCTCAGGGGATGCTTGCGCTCCCATTCCATTGTCTACGCTCCCGGCGTGCACCTCGCAGTACCCCTACTGTTGGAGCATCCGCCGGTACAGCGCCTGCTGGCGGGCGATTGCGGTGCGATAGCGGCTATAGTTGTCGGGATTGGGAACAAAACCGACAGCACCTGTTGTAGTGTCGCGCTCATCTACCACCACACCAAGCGCATCGAGCGCCAGGATTGCCGCGCCTCTGGCGCTGACTTCGGGTTCTGCGGCGACGATGAGCGGTCGCCCAAGTACGTCAGCAATGATCTGCATCCAGGCGGGCGATGCTATCAGTGCGCCGCCTCCGGCAATGAAAGCGGAAGGGGTGACGCCAGCCTGCTCAATCTGCTCCAGGATCAGCGCAAACCGGTACGCGACAGATTCCATGCTGGCGCGCAGGATTTCGAGCGCCGTTACTCCTAACGATAGACCAGTGATCACAGCCCGGACATCGCCACCCCAGCCAGGGCTGCGTTCGCCCGCCCAAAACGGCAGGATGGTCAACCCGTGACCATCGGGCGGAAGCACGGACAGTGCCCGATCAAGCACATCCGGGTCCTCATCGATCCGCAGCGTGTCCCGCAGCCAGGCAATGACATTGCCGCCCTCACTGGTCGCGCCACCAAGCAGTGCACGGTGACGATCAATGCGATAGCACCAGAGACCGTCAGGCACCTGCGCTACGTTTGGAAGCGTGATGCGCAACGCTCCGGTCGTGCCAACCGTCAGCGCAGCGCGAGTTGGTCCACTGCAACCGCTGCCGATACTGGCAGCCGCACCGTCACCGATAGCCGGGAACCACGGCACATCCGCCAGTTCCGCCCAGCGCGCTGTATGCTCAGGGATTAGCCCTTGGATAGGCATATCCCGATCCACGAGCGGCGCCAGTTGTCCGGGGCGAATACCCAGTTCGCCAAGCAACCGCAGATCCCACGACAGGAGCGCCCGGTCGAGCAGCCCGGTCCAGGAAGCGGCAGAATAACTAATGCGCCGTCGCCCAAAGAGGCGCAACTCAAGGTAGTCGCCGAACGTCGCCCAGGACGCAGCCTGGCGGAAGATCGCCGGGCGTGTGCGTCGCAGCCAGGCAAGTTGCGCGGGCCAGTAACTGGTGCGCAGGAGGCAGCCAGTGCGCTGGTGGATCTCGTGTTCGTCGAGACGCGCTTGCAGTGCGGCTGCGTCCTGCGCGCAGCGCGTATCGGCATAGGTAAAGACCGGTGTGAGTGGAACACCGTCATGGTCGAGTGCCACGAGGGTAGGCGCCAGGGTTGTTACGGCAACGCCAGCAATAGCGTTGGGTGAGATAAGATCGATGGATTGCGCGAGCGCGCCATCGAGGCACCGCCCCACTGCATCGAACAGTTCCGCTGCGTCGATCTCTGCAGCGCCGTCAGACGACACGCGCAACGCCAGCGGCTCGCGTGCGTCAATGCTGCTTACTCGCCTTCCCTGTGCATCAAATACAAATGCGCGCACCGAAGAGGTGCCAATATCGAGCGAGAGAACAAACGGCGGCGCAGCGTCTTTCAATGTCATAAGCACAGCGGTTGTGAGACAACTCACACCAGCGTTAGGAACGCGATAGCAATCACGAGTGCGGCAACTGCCAGACCAGCAATCACCTGACCTGGCGTATGGTTGCGGGTGCGCACTCGCGCCCAGGCGACGGCTGCGGCACACACCCAGCACACGATCCCCAAAATGTTCGAGTACATGAGCGCCAGAGTGGCGAGTGCGCCGATTGCCGCCCCGTGCATGCTGATCTTCCATGTCAGATTGATCAGGCCGCAGATGACGCCGATGCCGAGCATGCCAACCGTCAGCGCCAGAAAGGGACGCGGCGCGCCGAACGTCAACAGTAGCCCGATCGTCAGCAGCACGGATACGATGCCGAAAAGGTACAATTCATTGCGCTCGTGGCGCACCGACACATCGGCATCGCTGAACCCGCCCTGACGCAAACGCACCAGGTAGTATAGCAATGATGGCACCGTCTGAATAGCAATAATGCCGCCAGCCCATGCCAGACCGGATTCGTCCAGGATATGAAAACCGACCAGAACGTAGGCGGCAATCGTGGCGAAGACCGGATTGAAGATCTGTGACAGCAATCTGGCGAATATAAGACTACGGCTCTCCATCTCATCAGAGTCGAGCGCCTCACTGGAGAGCTCTGGTTGTTGCCTCATGCGATGCTCCCGTTGATAACGCAATAATAGTGTTCGATAATCTGTCGGGCAGACGCTTCCCAACGAAACTGTCGCGCCTGTTCCAGACCCGCCCGACGCAACCGATCCCGCAATGACTCGTCTTTCAACAGGCGGATCATTCCTTCTGAAAGCGCCTCCACATCATCGGCGCGCGCCAGGAGAGCGGCATTGCCCACCACCTCCGGGAGACTCGAATTATCAGATGTAACCACCGGCGTACCGCATGCCAGCGCTTCGAGCGGTGGTAATCCGAACCCCTCGTACAGTGAGGGATACACGAATACCTGTGCAAGATTATACACTACCGGCAGGTCAGAGTCCGCCACAAAATCGAGCAGTTGAACACGATCATGCAAATTCAACCGGTCAATCGCCGCAAATACAGGTTGATACATCCATCCACGACGACCGGCGAGCACCAGGAAGAGTTCATCGTCGCGCTGATCGTTCAGCGCAGCGCGATCAATGCGGGCAAAGGCTTCCAGCAACCGCACCAGGTTCTTCCGCGGCTCAATGGTTCCCACAAACAGAATAAAACGGCGTGGCAGGTTCAACCGACGCCGTACCGGTTCGCATACCTCCGGCGGCAATGGGCGGAAGCGCGCATCCACCCCTGGATAGACCACCGTCACACGGTCGAGGGCAATGTTCAGCAGTCGATGCAGATCGCGCCTGGTCGACTCCGAATCGGCAATAATGATACTGGCTTGCTTCAAGGCGCGCGGCACGGCATCGTGCAGATAAGCAGCAACACCAGGAACTGCGCACTCGGGATGCACCATGTACGAGAGATCGTGGATGGTGACGAGAGTGCGGGCGCGGGTTGGCGGCGGCACAAAATCAGGAGCGTGCAGAATATCGAGCGGACCAGTCAGCCATTCAATCGGTAGCGGAATGCGCAGGCGGTGCCAGATCTGCGTCAGACGACGCGGCGGCAGCGGGATCGGGACGACGCGCGTTCCACGATGGGAAACGCAGAGCCGTCGCAGGTTTTCCAGGTATGGCGGCGGCGGCGACCCTGGAAAGCCCGCGGCATAGAACAGGGTGAAACGGATGCCAGCACCCTGGGCGAGCACCGCACTGATCAGTTCGCGCGTGTAGCGGCCGATGCCAGCCCCCTGCCAGACGCCAGCCGTAAAATCGATCCCAACGTGCATGGACTGCTGGTCCGCTGTTACCTGCGCTTGCTAACCAGGTACAGGACAAACCCGATCACCACAATGCTCCAGAAATTGATAACCCGGTCGAGGATCGTTACTGCGCCGCCAAGACTCGTCCCGACCTTGAAGAACGTTAGCACGCCAGTGATCACCGTTTCGACCACGCCAAGACCGGCCGGAGTAAACGGAACGGCAGTTAACAGCGACGATGCCAGCGCGATGAAGATGATCGCCGACAACGGCAACGCCAACCCCTCATGGCTGAGCGCCTGGATCACGAAATAGAGCCGCATCCCTTCCAACAGCCAGACGCAGGAGGTCAACACGATCAGTCGCGGCAGAATACTCGGACGGAATGAGCGCAATGCAGCGTGCTCGAAGTTACCGTAGACGCTAATTAAACGTTTAGGGATGAAACGCTGGATGACTGGACTCAACCAGCGCATGCCAGCCAGACCACTGACGATTGCCATCACGAGCAGCGCACCGAACCCGAAGACGATGCGCGTGCTTTCTGGCATCTGTGCGCCGAACGTGAACCATGCCGACAGCACTAGCAAGCCGAACAAACCCAGCATGTCTAGCAGACGCTCGGCGAAAATGGTGCCGAATGTTGCAGAGAAGGAAACCTGTCCGTTCTGCTTGAGCAGATAGCCACGGTAGGCGTCGCCAAGTTTGGCAGGCACAACACAGTTGGCAAACCACGAGAGGTAGATATATTCCATCAGCGCTGGCAGTGAAGCCCAACTCTTTCGCCCTTCGCGAACCGGCACATGTGCATTCTCCAGTAACATGCGCCAGCGTAGCGCGCGAAGTGGAAACGTCAGATAAAAGATAACGAAGCC
>Ga0272447_1000237_pt1 | contig 42893 bp, 31 predicted proteins | sample YNPCB0133_FD_194589 | JGI IMG/M metagenome (GOLD analysis project Ga0272447, IMG submission 194589) | Hot spring microbial mat communities from Yellowstone National Park, WY, United States - YNP-CB-013-3 | ecosystem: Environmental > Aquatic > Thermal springs > Hot (42-90C) > Sediment | place... | reverse complement strand
CATCGATTGGGGCGAATATCTGCCAGGACGACGGGGTGCGGTCATCGCCAACTTTGCCAATGAACCCATCACCTTCCTGACGGTGGCCGACCGTCGCCGCCCCCGATTCATCGATTCTGCCCTGGCCGTCGGTCTGGTCGGACCCAGTCGTTTCTGGCTCAAATTCGGCATCTTCTTCTGGGACTACGACCTGGATGGTCGCCTGGACCTGCTGGTATGCAACGGTCACCTGGAGCCGGAAATCGGCAAGGTGCAGGCGCAACAGACCTACGCCCAGCCCCCCCTTCTGCTCTGGAACACCGGTGATGCCCAACGTTTGTGGGAGCCGGTCCCTCCCGGCGTGGCGGGAGAAGACTTGTTCCAGCCTTTGGTAGGCCGAGGGTCTGCCTACCTCGACTATGACGGCGATGGCGACCTCGACGCCATCCTGGTGGCCAATAACGGACCTGTACGCTTGCTCCGCAACGACCAGAATCTGGGGCATCGTTGGCTCCGCTTGATCCTGGAGGGGGACGGGAAGACATGCAATCGCAGCGCTCTCGGCGCGGTCATCACGGTCGAGGCGGGCGGACAGGTGTACCACCGGGAAGTGCAAGGAGGACGAAGTTACCTCAGCCAATGTGAACTTCCCGTAACCATCGGCTTGGGTCGGCTTGATGCGGATCACGTCGATCGGGTGACGGTTCGCTGGCCGGCCTTTCCCGACACACCACCCCAGGTGTGGCAACACCTGAAGGTCAACACCGTCTATCGCCTGCGCCAGGGGCAAGCTCAGGCAGAAATCGTTCGCTGATCCCGACTATGACTGGTTATGGTCGTCCCTTGGGACCGACTTTGTGATCCATCCTGAACTCCCTCGAGTGGCCTATGGTTACCTCTTCCTCGCCTGGAAAACGACACTTCTGGATTTGGGCAGGGTGCCTACTGGTCCTGCTCATTCTCATGGGTGGGGGCATCTACTTCCTCGGGCGACCCTGGAAGGTGGATCGTCGCCCGAGCGAAGCGGACCTGTTAGCCGCGGCTCAGGCAAATGCCCGCGGTCTGGCACTGCTGGAGTGGTTTGATGACAACTATCAAGGGCGTCCGGCGGCAGACCAGGCCATCGAGGCGTTTGAGGAAGCCGTTCGCCTGGCACCTGACTGGTTACCAGCGCGGATCAACCTCGGCATCGCCTTGCTCAACAGCCGCGATCAGGATCAGCACCAGAAGGCTGAGAAGCTCCGACGAGCAGCCGAGGTGTTCCAGGAGATTCTGGCCCGTGACCCCAATAACCCGTATGCCCACTTCTGTTTGGGGATCTGGCACTTCGACCGTGGCGAGCGTGAACAGGCTTATCAGCACTTCGCCGCCGTCACGGAGATTGACCCCCAGGATGCCCATGCCTGGTATTTCCGGGGACGGTGTACAGCGGATGAGTACGAATCGGCTCAAGCACGCGAGTGTTTTGAGCGGGCCTTGCAGATCAATCCGTATCTCAACGCTGCCCGGCACAGCCTGGCCCAGCATGCCAGTATCGCTGCAGACCGGCAAGCTCAGGAACGCCTGCTCCGCGACTTCGAGGCTTTGCATCAGGCGGAGGTGGAAGACTATGCCGCCGTCTCTTACACCGAGATGGGCAAGTATGCCACCGCGATCGGCCTGTCTCCCCCCCGACCGCCGCGACCTCCGGTTCTGCCGATGTTCTCGGAGCAGAACGCCACCGTTGTGTTGAGTCCACAGACCCGCTGGGCCACTGCGGACGCCTGGGATCCACTCATGCACGCAGTACGTGAACGCTTCGGCGCGACCATGATCTGGTGCGACTACGACCGTGACGGCCGCCCCGATCTGTTCCTGCTGGCCTCGGTCCAGCGCTCGGGCTCTCTCGGTGATCTGCTCCTGCACAATGAGGGCAACGGTGTTTTTCGCGATGTCAGCTCCCTGGCCCGCCTCGAGGGTCAACCTGCGAGCATCGGCGGTGCCTGCGCGGACTTCGACAATGATGGCTGGCCGGACGTGGTCCTGACAACACCTCAAGGCCTTCGGCTGCTTCGGAATCTTCAAGGGCAAGGGTTTGAAGATGTCACCCGTGTGGCAGGATTGGACCAGTTCTCTGGGGTATGCCTGACGGCCCAGTGGGCGGACATCGATCAGGATGGTGACCTGGACCTGTTGGTCTGCCAATATGCTAGCACCCCAGCTGCAGCGCTCCGGCAACTCCGTGGGGAGACAATCGCCGGCTCCGAGACCGGACGTTTGGCTGTCTTCCTCAACGTGGGGGAAGCTAAACCCGCTGAACGGGGTCAGCCGTTTCCCCCTCTCAACCCCGCCTTCCGCCTGGCAGACACGGAACCACTGGGTGTCCGTGGGGCCATCACCGGCTTACTGCTCACCGATCTCGATGGGGATTACGACCTAGACCTCGTCGTCCTGCGGGATCGGCAAGCCCCTCAAGTGTTGCTCAACGACCGGCTCCTGCGTTTTCGTACATCCGAGGCATTTGCCGACATGCGTGGCCTATGCTGCTGCGTGCTGGATGCCAATGAGGACGAGCAAACGGACTTCTGCCTGTTGATGCCCGATCAGGCACCTCAACTGTGGCTTAGCACGAGCGACAGCCGAACTACCGATCTGACCGGCCGCTTCCGGGCGTTTCGAATGGACGCTCCACCGTTCCGACAGACTTGCGTCATCGATTTGGACCTGGATGGTTTTCCAGACCTGGTCGGACTGACCCCGGATGGCCTGCCCGTGTGGTTGCGCAACGAGGGAAATGGGAAGTGGACCCGCATGTTGACCCCGTTTGGTCCCAAGGCGGAAGCACTCCGTGCCCAGGCGGTGGGCATCGCGGACCTGGACCATCAGCAACGCCCCGACCTGGTCCTCTGGTCCCCCGAAAATGGCTTGACATTGTTCCGACATCGAGGCAGTCCCCATCACGTTCTGGTGCTGACGCTGGCCGGCCAGTGGGACAAAGGCAAGAAACAGCGGAGCAATGCCCAGGGCATCGGTGCGCGACTGCGTGTCTATGCCGGTGGGCGACGCATCCTAATGGAACACACATCCCAGATAGCAGCCCTCGGTCAATCTTACGGGCCACTGCTGTTCGGCTTAGGTCCATATTCCTCGGCGGAAGCCGTGCAAATCCGTTGGCCGGACTTCGTGCCCCAGTCGGAATTGCAACTCTCCGCCGGGGCGCACACCATCCGCGAGACCAATCGGAAGTCCACCTCGTGCCCTGTCGTCTTTGCCTGGAATGGGGAACGATTCGTGTTCATCACGGACATTCTGGGGGCCGGTGCTTTGGGAGAACTCAACCCGGATGGCACGGTCCGTCCTCCCCGTCCGGAGGAATCCCTCAAGCTGGAACCGGGCAGTTTGCAACCCCACCAAGGGCAATACCTGCTCCAGATCGCCGAGCCGCTGGATGAAGTAATGTACCTGGATGCGGTCCGGCTCGATGTGATCGATCACCCGGCGGACTGGATCGTCTATCCGGATGAGCGTTTCGCCAGCGCGGGTCCGTTACCCACTCAGCGTCCGCTCTTCTTTCGCCGGGCCGACTGCCTGCCGGCACAACAGGCGGTGGATCACCGTCAGCGTGACGTCACAGACCGACTCCAGAAACGTGATGGTCGATACGTGGATGGCTTCGCCCGGCGAGCCTGGCTCGGATATGCCGAGGAACATTGGGTCGAATGCACCTTCGCACGACCGCGGGCTGGTGTGCAGCACCGTCGCTGGCACCTCATCCTTTCCGGTTGGACCGATTACGCCTATCCCGAGTCGATCTTGGCCGCCACTCAAGCGGGCATACCCATCCTTTGGCCAGTGCTGGAACAACGCACCCCCTCGGGGACCTGGCAACGAATCTGCGAAATCGGCATCCCGGCGGGTTTACCCCGGGTTATGACTGTCCCACTTCCTGCCGGATTCGATCCGAACCCCGGTCCCCTGCGGATCCGGACCAACTTGCAGATCTACTGGGACCATATCTGGCTGGCCCCCGAAATCGATCCCCGCGAAGCTGGAAACACACCGGCTATCCACACTTTAGCGGTGCACAAGGCCGTGCTCGAACACCGCGGCTTTCCCCGTGAATCCCACGCAGGAGATGATGCCCCGCAACGGTACGATCATGACCAACTGGAAAATGTCCTCGTGTCGCGTTGGTACGGTCGGCTGACCCGCACCGGGGATGTGACCGAACTGCTGCAGGCACCGGATGACCGTTTCGTCCTGGCCGGCCCGGGAGATGCTGTCACTATCGCGTTTGACGCTACTTCCCTTCCTCCCCTGCTTCCCGGCTGGCAACGTTCCTTCATCTTGCGGACCTGGGGTTATTCCAAAGATACCGCCCCGACGACGCTTACCGGAGGGCAGGTCGAGCCGCTTCCTTATCGCTTGATGCCGCATTATCCCTACGATCCCTCCCGACACCCGCCACCGACCCGGCAAACAGAATACCAGAGGCGTTGGAATACCCGCCCCTTTCGACATCCCTGAGATGCTTCTGATATTTCCTGAAGGGAGACTCTTCAAGTTGTCACCACACGGCTGCTGCAGTACCAGGCACAGTCATGCAGACCGTTCGGACATTCCTGAATGTGGGTTATTCCAATGGTGGCAACACATCCGGCTGGACTTGATAGGCATCCGCCAACACGTTGGTCGTGCAGAAGAGGGAAACAATCGCCAGGATTTCTCCCAACGTGGCGTCATCGACGCCAAGCTTGCGTAGGGCTGTCGTGTGGGAATGGATGCAATAGCTGCATCCATTCGTCGCGCTGACGGCCAAGGCGATGATCTCACGGGTGCGAGCGTCCAAAGGTGAGACACGCCCCACCGCCTCGGGGTGCATCAACGCCTTCAATCGGCTCCAGATCATTTCCAACTGATCCGGGTGCGTCGCGAGCACCCGCCAGAAATTCGGCACCCGGTCCAATCCCTTGGTCCGCTTGATGTCTGCGAAAATCTCCGCGACTTTCCCACGGGCTTCCGACTCTTCCACCGGCCGCACCGTGGCCACCCGATCTTTTGCTCCCGACATGCGATCCTCCCTTCGAGATGGAGATGTTTTTCCTCAAGCGTAGCAACTCCTCGATCCTCGTTGTCCCCACCTCATCTTACCTGTACCCCTCGGGTGAGTAAGTCCTACAACATAAACACCCAGACCGGAATGTACACCCTCAGGCACCGGGAGGCGAAACAATTCCCCCAAAGGGCCAGGCGAAAGCTCACCAGCACACCTCGTCTGAGGGGCACGCACGCGTGATCCCGAAGGAGTACGACTATGTTGCGATCCATCCTGGGCAAGCCCTCGTTTCTTTTCTCTCTCTGCGTAGTCATTCTGGGAGCTGTCCTGTCTCCAGGATCACTTCCACTGACTGCCCAAGGGAGTCCCCCGGCAGACTCCTCCTGGCGAGCTCTATTCAATGGCAAAGACCTGGAGGGCTGGGTGCCGAAGTTCAAAGGTCACCCTCTGGGAGAGAATTATCGAGACACCTTTCGCGTGGAAGATGGCATCCTGAAGGTCTGTTACGACAAGTATTCCTCTTTCGACAACACCTTCGGCCATCTGTTTTACGTTCCGCAGAAGTTTTCCCGCTATCGCTTGCGGGTTGAGTATCGCTTTGTGGGTCAACAATGTCCGGGTGGTCCCAGTTGGGCCATTCGCAACAACGGCATCATGTTTCACTGTCAAGATCCCAAGACCATGCGGAAGGACCAGGATTTTCCCGTCTCGATCGAGGCCCAGCTTCTCGGCGGTCTGGGCCAGGGGAATCGCCCGACCAACAACGTGTGCACTCCAGGAACCCATATCGTCCTCAACGGCAAGTTGTTCACCCCGCACTGCACGAATTCCCGCTCCAAGACCTATCATGGAGATGTTTGGGTCACGGCCGAAATCGAGGTGCTCGGCAGCGAGAAAGTGCGCCACTTCGTCGAAGGGGAACTGGTCCTGGAGTATGAGAAACCACAGTTGGACCCCAAGGATCCCGATGCCGCCCGAATCCTGAGGGAACGTAATGGCGAAGTGCTGCTCCACGAAGGGTACATCGCTATTCAGGCGGAAAGTCACCCCACGGAGTTCCGCAAGATCGAAATCCGTGAGTTCAAATGATCACCGCTTGTGCGATTGCTCCCCGCAGAGTTTGTCCTTCCTGGTACTGACAGCCGCACATCCATCCGTACACTTGGAAGAACACACCCGGGCACGTGGGACTGAAGACATGGTCCCCGGAAGGGTGCAATCATCGCTCGGCGTGCCAGGAAATCGTCATTGTCCCAAAATCGCGATCAACGGAGCTGAACCCGCGGGCACCTGATTAGAGGGGTAATCCGGATGGTGCCCCATCAGGCGGGCAATTCCGCGACAAGCGCTTCCCCGTTGGTGGGATCGTCTTCCGGAGGGAATATCGTCTGCTCCGCCGCCAGTTCGTGCTTGATCCGCTGGGTCCAGTGTAAAACCCAGGCAATGTCCCGCAGCATTTGCCGGATTTCCCCCGCTGTACGGCGACGCCGGATCATGTCCTCCGTCGGGAGGAGTTCCTCGCTCGACTGCGGCAACGTCCGGGAGAAGGTAAAGGGCGTAGGCGTGGGGATCATGATTGGCCTCCTAAGAGTGGAGAATGTCGTCACTGACACGAGATCCTGATGCAGCCGACGTGCCAAAGCTGACTGGGTCGAAACACAAACACCCATTACCCGCTGAAAATCGCGACTTTTCCGTGAAAAAACTTCGGAGTGAGGCATGGGAATACCCTGACGTGGATTGCAAGTTTTGCCACTTGAGAGATTCCCTACAAAATGCTCAGGCCGGATTTACAAGATCGTCGGGAGCCAGCACAACGCAGGAAACTTAGGGAAATTGATGGCAGGAGAAGAAGCCGAAGGGGGATTCAACAGGGGAAAATCCCCAAAGTAGCGAATCGAGAGGTAGCGAATCGATCGCAGAAAACTTCCCATGTGCTGACTCAACAGCAGATCGGATTCCGATCGTGGCGAGTTGCCCGGAGAAAGCTCCCTTGATGTAGCGTTTAGGAGAAGAAGCCGGGCAGCGGATCGATATCCCTGAGGGGAGAGGAATCATCACGGTTCCAGGGCGACGGTGGCCGGTCCAGAACGCGGGGCTTCCAGGTCCGCAGTGTCCAGACGCCCCTGCTGATGCAGTTCGCGGAAGATGGCAACGGTTTGCTCGATCCCGTGCCGCAGCGAGGTTTGGGGCATCGGTCCCAGATCACGCTGGAGGGCCTCATCGCTGAGATCATAGGCGATGGCGATCTGAGTGGAGCCGATCGTGACCAGGTGTTCGGCCTGAGGGAGCACCTGGCAGAGGGTCCGGTGGAACTCGGCCAGGGTGGTGACGGTGCCCCGCAGGTTGTAACACTTCGCCCCGTGAAAGGGTCGTTCCAGGCAGAGGATGAAGGCCTTGGCCACATCGTCCACATACTGGAAGTCCGTCCATCCTCCGAAGCTGATCTGCCAGGGTCTGCCCAGTAAGGCTGCTTTGATCGCTTTGGTGGGTTCGCTGGTCATGCCCAAGTCCCGACCCACGCCATAGACAGTCCAGGGCCGCAAACCGATGCTTACCAGTCCGTGATCGAGAAAGTAGATGCGGGCATTCCCTTCATTGCAGGCCTTGAAGACGCCGTAGTGGGTACTGGGGAGCAAGGGTGCCTCCTCGGAGAGAGGGCCAGGAGGGTAACACTCCGGCGGACCATACACCGCAGCACTGCTGGCATAGACGATGCGTTGGACCTGACCGCCGGACAGACGGGCGGCTTCAAACACCGCCAAGGTCCCCAGCACGTTGACTTGAGCACCGAGCAGGGGATCCGACCGGCACGCCGGCACTTGCAGACCGGCGAGATGAATGATGTGCGTGATCCCATGCTCCTGGATAGCATGGCGGAGGGCGTTCAGGTCGGTCACATTGCCCGGGACAAACACCGCACGGGCTGCCTCGGTGGCCGGCATGATCTGCAGAAGGCGCCGCCGATCCTCTTTCAGATCGAACACGTACACCGCATGCCCTTGTTGCAGCAGGTTGCGAATGATCCAGGCTCCGATGAAGCCATAGCCACCGGTCAGTAGCACACGCATCGCATCAGCCCTCGCTGGTTTGCCACTTCACGAATTTCGCTGGCGACCTCACGAATGTCCAGAATGCCATGGAGACTCATCGGGGCACTGCCGCAAGCCGTATCGGGGATGCCTCAGGTGGGAGCGAGCGCAGGCATCGGGTAGGGAAGCGAAGAGACCCGGGGACACCGGATCGGAAGGATCACTTTTCGCTTTCCCCTGCGGGCACTTCGGCCACTTCCTCGCGCGCGACTTTGGCCAATGAGACGACCTGATCACCTTCCTTCAGGTGGATGAGTCGAACACCCTGGGTGTTGCGGCCCACGATGCGGATGTCACTGACTCGACAGCGGACGATCATTCCCTCTTTGCTGATGAGCATGATTTCATCGCCATCGCGGACACTGGCGATCCCGACGACCGGGCCGTTTTTGGCGGTGATCCGGACATCTTTGATTCCTTTGCCCCCCCGTCGTTGCAGGCGGTAGCGCATACTGCTTGAGTCGCTCTCGCCGGCGGTTTCGCCACTATCCTCGGCCTGGTCCGACGGTTCCGCTGGCTCGACTTCCTCAAGCGTCTCGACGGCTCCATTGAGATCCGGGACCTCCGCGTCTTCCTCGTCCGAGACGACCGCAGCGGGGGGAGCTTCGGGACAGTTCGGGCCAAAGGGGGTGCGTTTGCCGTAGCCTTTTTCGGTGACGGTCAGCAACTGGCCTTCGGGGTCAGCCACGACCATACCGACAACATAATCGTCCCCGCTCAGGCGGATCCCGCGGACACCGCGAGCCGCCCGTCCCATGGGTCGGACGTCCGCTTCACTGAAGCGAATGGCCATTCCGTGGCGGGTCGAGAGAACCACTTCATCTCCCGGGCGGGTCAGGCAGACGTCGATGAGTTCGTCGCCGGGATCTAGGGTGATACCGATGATTCCACCACTGCGGGGTCGGCTGTATTCCATCAGGTCGGTCTTTTTGACCGTTCCGCGGCGTGTCGCCATGAGTAGGTAAAACCCCTCGAGAAAAGCCCGCACTGGCACAATGCTGGTGATTTTCTCTTCGGGAGGCAGGGCCAGGACGTTGGCCATGGCTCTGCCCGGTGAAGTACGTGAGGCTTGGGGAATGCGGTACACCTTGAGCCAGTAGCACCGACCAGTGGTGGTGAAACAGAGCAGGTACGCTTTGGTGGAAGCCACGAAGAAATGTTCGACGAAGTCGTTCTCCCGCAGCCCCCCCTGGACGCCTTTGCCACCACGTCCCTGAACCCGGTATTCTTGCAGGGGCATGCGCTTGATGAAACCTTCGTGGGTGATGCTGACGACGTTCTGTTCCTCCTCGATCAGGTCTTCCAGGTCCAGTTCGGCTTCGGCATCCACGATTTCGGTGCGACGATCATCCCCGTACTTCTCGCTCAGTCGCTGCAATTCTTCCCGGATGACGGCGCGGATGTTGGCGGGGTCCGCCAGGAGGGTTTCGTACTCACGGATGTGTTGACGCAGCTGGAGATATTCCTTGAGGATTTCGTCACTTTCCAGGGCGGCCAATTGTCCTAGTTGCAAGCGGACCACGGCCTCTGCCTGCTGCTCGGTCATCTGGTAGTGTTGCAGCACTCCCAACTCTCGTTGCAACGCGGCGAAGGCTTCGCTGCCCAGAGCACGTTCCATGAGTGCGGCGGGGACGGCCAGTGCCATGAGACGTTTTTTGGCTTCTTGTCGATCCGGAGAGGTCCGGCAGATCTGAATGACGGCTTCGATATCCGCGATGGCGATCAGCTGGCCTTCCAGAACGTGACCACGCCGCTTGGCTTCCCGCAGGAGAAACTCAGTCCGTCGGCGGATCACCTGGATGCGATGATCCAGGAAGCGCTGCATCATCTCCTTGAGACCGAGGATGCGGGGCTGACCGTCCACCAAGGCCAGCATGATGACGCTGACGGTCTTTTGCAGCTTGCTGTATTGATACAGTTGATTCAGAACCAGGTGCGGATCGGCCTTGGATTGAAGCTCGAGGATCAGGCGGACCGGCTCACCGCCTCGCTTGCTGGATTCGTCCCGGATGCCGCGTATGCCACTGATCCGTTCCTCCTTGACCAATTCGCCAATCTCTTCCGCCAGGGCGTTCCGGCTCACCTGGAACGGCACTTCCCGAATGACGATCGCTGGGGTTTTACCTTTGCCTTCCTCGATGATCTCCGCCCGGGCCCGCAGGGTCAGCCGTCCATAACCGCGGGCATAGCCATCGAGGATTCCTTGCCGCCCCATGATGATGCCGCCGGTGGGAAAGTCCGGGCCTGGGATCAGCTCCAGCAACTCGGGAAGCGACACATCCGGGTCATCCAGAAGTCGCGTCAGGGCGGCGCACACTTCCCGCAGATTGTGGGGGGGAATATGCGTGGCCATCCCCACGGCGATGCCATCGGCACCATTGACGAGTAAATTGGGAAACCGACCTGGGAGGACCAGTGGTTCCTGGTATTTGCCGTCGTAGTTGTCGATGAAATCGACCGTATCACGTTCCAGATCGTCCAGCATCTCAGCGGCGACGGGACTGAGGCGTGCCTCGGTATAACGATGGGCCGCCGGCGGCAACCCGGCAATGGAACCGAAATTCCCTTGACCTTCGATGAGCGGATAGCGCATCACCCATTCCTGGGTCATGCGGACTAGGGTGTCATAAATGGAGGCGTCCCCGTGGGGATGGTACCGCTTCATCGTCTCGCCGATAATGCCGGCACACTTGCTGGTGGACGCCGTGGGACCCAACCCCAGGTCCCGCATGGCCACCAGAATCCGCCGCTGCACCGGCTTCAAACCATCCCGCACATCCGGCAAGGCCCGACTGACAATGACCGACTGAGCATAGGTCAGATAACTGGCCTGCAACTCGTCGATGATGTCCAGATCCGGAATCGGTGCCCCTGCTACCGGAGCTGAAGACCCATCGGGAACTGATGGAGAATGGACTGCATCCGCCAATCTCAGGCTCCTCTCGGTACCCGTTCTAGCCAGCGACCGGCTGGCAACTGACAAACCTCCCAGACACTTCGTCAGATCGGTATTGTACGAGTCCTCACTGCCACCACCAACCGCACGTGCTCTCCTGTTCCCTGCTATTTGTCATGCTGCTTGCTGACGTTCCCCCTCCCATACCCCCTGGAGACCACTTTCTCTGCTAAAATGAGAAAGAGCCGATGCGCCAAGCTGTCCAACCCATGAATCACAGGGACGAGGTCGGGGTACCCAAGCCAGAAGACCCACATGTCACATGGACGAGGAAGGAGAATGAAAAGTCCAGCATCATGTGTGACGGCATGCTCGAGAAGTCTTATACGGATGGCCGTCCTGACAGGGGTAGGGACCATCCGTTCCCGTGCATGGATGGCCTGCGTAGCCGTAATGGCGTTTGTCCCGGCAGGGTGGGCTGCTGATCCCCGCGGATCCACGACTCAAGCGACATCCAATAGCGGAGGAACGAGCAATCCGCCCTCAGCGACTCAAGTCCGGGAAACTCCGGCGGCGGCAGAAACACGCCAGCGACTGGTGCAAGTCAAAGTTCAGGGTAGTTTCAGCAATGCCCGGTTGGGAGACATTCTCAAAGAGTTCGCCCAACAGGCCGAGGAGCAGACCGGTGAGCCGGTGCTGTGGACTTATGCATCGGGATTTCCGGCAGGAATCCGTATCAGCGTGGAACTCAAGGAACAGTCCCTGCTTCAGGCCCTCGATCACGTCCTCACCGTAGCCAGCAAAGCCAGTCAACAGAATCTGGGCTACGTCGTTGTATCGCTAGCCGATCATAAACATGACGGTTGGATCCGGCTGACGACCCAGGGAGAACGTGGCAGGGAACTCCCGGCTGCTACCGTGGAAGAAGAGCAACAGGCTCACGAGCGACTGGAAAAGGCCCGAAGATTGCTGGCAGAAAATAAAGTGGCAGCAGCCCGGATTTATCTGGAGGTGGTCGTCAAGAAATATCCCACCACCACAGCAGCCCGAGAAGCCCGGCAATTGCTGGAGAAAATCGGACCATGAATTCTCTTGTACCCCATCGGGATGTTCCTTGGATTCCTCCGGAGCTGGCGGATGCAGACGGTTTTGTAGGGGTGGGCGGAGACCTCAGCCCCCGAACCTTGCTGCGGGCGTACGCCGAGGGGGTCTTCCCCTGGTACGATGAGGATGACCCGATCTTGTGGTGGTCGCCCGATCCGCGTGCCATCATCGAGCTGGAAGGCAGCCCTCCTTACGGAGGCTTGCACGTTTCGCGTCGCCTGGCCCGCACCTTGCGTTCGGGCAAGTTCCGGATCACCATCAATCACTGCTTTGGACAAGTCATCCGCTGCTGCGGCGAGAATCGCGAGGGTGGCACCTGGATTACGCGGGAAATGATCGCGGCTTATGAAGAACTGCACCGCCTCGGTTTTGCCCACAGTGTGGAAAGCTGGGTGGGTGACACCCTCGCGGGAGGGGTCTATGGTGTGGCCTTGGGAGGGTTGTTCGCCGCTGAGTCGATGTTCTATCGCATTAGCGACGGCTCCAAAGTGGCCTTGGCGGCCCTGGTGCAACGGCTCAAGGAAAGAGGTTTCGTCCTACTCGATGTCCAGATGACCACACCCCATACCGAACGTCTGGGCGCGTTCAACATCCCCCGCCGCGTGTATCTTCAGCGTCTCCGCCAGGCCGTGCGACTTCGAGATGTTCGCTTCGTCTGATGAGGCTATCTCATCGGATGTGGCTATCGGTGGACGAGGCTAAGGGAATCCTGCCGGCACAGTTCCTCTTCCGCCTGCATCTGCCCGGAACCCCGCCGGCTCCGCGCGCATTGTGCTTATGCAGACGCAGCACTCGACAGGCCTCTGTTATCCCCTGCAGCTTCGCCATACAACAGGTCACTAACATCGGCTGCGGGTACCGACATCGGCCCCTGATATCCAGCGGCCAGGCCATGCCCAGGAGAGCACGGCATGGAAATCTTGATCCCCTCGGAAGCCATCGCGGCACGCCTGGATGAACTGGCGGAGGAAATTACCCAATGCTATCGTGATACTCCTGTAACTGTCGTGGGCATTCTGAACGGCTCCCTGATGTTTGTGGCGGACCTGATCCGGCGCATCCGTTTGCCCTTGCGGGTCGGTTTCCTGACGGCCTCCAGTTACCGCGGTACCGCGACCAAAGCGGGGAAACTGGAAATCCGGGATGAATCCTTGCCCGATCTGAACGGCCGCCATGTGCTTCTACTCGATGACATTCTGGATACGGGTAAAACCCTGACCCGTGTGGTCGCCCACCTGCTGGACCGTGGTGCAGAATCTGTGAAAGTCGGTGTGCTCCTACGCAAGCTGGGACGACAAGAGGTGCCGTTCGAGCCAGATTTCGTGGCGTTTACCATTCCCAACCGCTTCGTCGTCGGTTATGGTCTGGATCACGACGATGAGTATCGTCATCTCCCTTACATTGCCGCATTAGATAAAGACAGGGAAGCTGATTGATGTCAACAGTGAAACCGTGGAGGAGAACCGGGGCTGTTTCAGAGGAGGAAGCGGCGTGACTCAGCAGGAAGCAACGGGGAAGATATCGGATCCTCTCAGTTCCCAAGCAACCGGTCCGGTCAAGGCCACGTCCTCATGGACGGTATTGGCGCCGCACTGGACCATCAGTGATTGGTTATGGGGTTTCGGGCAGCTCATACGGGCAGTACGCGCTCGGGGGCAGGCGGTCACGGTGGTTGTATTCCGCCCGGGCAAGGAGTCGCTTCCCTCCTGGACTCCACCGGCGGGAGTGGAAGTTGTACCTTTGCGTGTGCGTGGCTTCTGGGATTGGCGTGGACTGCATCAGTTAGGCCGGTGGTTCCTTCAACGCTCGGTGCCTGTGGTGTTGTGTAGCGGCGCTGAGGCCACCGGTCTGGCGGTAGCCCTCCGTACCCAAAGGGCCTGGAGCAGGCTGGCGGTGGTTGCCCTGGAAGCAATGCCCGTTGGGCGAGGATTGCGTGGCTGGCTGCTGAGCCGGGCCTTACGCCATGCGGAGCGTATCCTTGTGCCCACACGGGCCTCCGCCGCGGAGTATCTTGAGCTGGGCATACCCTCCGAGCGTCTCAGTTGGATCGCACCGGTGGCGGAGATATTTTCCCCCGGCATCGCCCCCAGCGGGGACGGACCGGCTCTGTCTTCCTCCGCTCAACTTCTCGCGCATTTCTGCACCAGCGAGGAGGACTCCGGTGCACGACAGGCGATTGTCACCCATGAGATACTTCGTTACCATCGTCCGCATCTTCAGTTGTGGATCGTGGCGTCCTCCTCTCAGCAAAGGCAGCGCCTGAGTGCCTTCGCCCGCCGACTCGCCGTCGATGACCTGCGGGTTCATATCCAGACTGCCGAGCAGCTCCCCGTATGGCCCACTCAGGGGACAGTGGTTCTGATCACCCATCGACATCGTTGTGCGGCAGTAGCGGCCACGGCCATAGCCCACGGCGCAGTCGTCGTCGGCTGGCAGATGCCGGAGCTGGCTGAGATTCTCGACGAGGAGCTTGCCCGCTGGTTGGTGCGGGAAGGGCAAACGGTGGAACTCGCCGAACGGGTACGCCGTCTGCTCGATCACCCTGACCAGGCGATGAGTTGGAGCCGGGTTGCCCAGAATCGGGCGTCCCACTTCACGCTCGAGCGCATGCAAACCCTGTTGGAAGGGTTATATAACGATCTCGTGAGGATGAAGGCAGCGGCAGGAGACCGGACTGCTGGTTCCCCTCTGTTGAGGCCCCCATTACACTCGGACATCTCCGTACCGCGATCCTGAGGGAGTATATGGGCGAGGTTTTGACAGTGATTCTGGCCGGCGGCAAAGGCACGCGTCTGGAACCGCTCACACGCGACCGGGCCAAACCGGCTGTTCCGTTCGGAGGGTTGTACCGCATCATCGATTTCACCTTGTCCAATTGCATCAATAGTGGCTTACGCCAGATTCTCGTGGTGACGCAGTTCAAATCCCGCAGCCTGGATCGGCATATCCGTGCCGGCTGGGGGTTTCTCAGCCGGGAACTAGGCGAATTCATCGAGGTGCTCCCCCCGCAACAACGGATTGATGAAACCTGGTACAAAGGCACGGCCGACGCTGTTTATCAGAACATCTACTCCATCGAACGGGAAGAGGCGGAGTTGACCCTCATCCTCGCAGGGGACCACATTTACAAGATGAATTATCGGCAGATGATCGAGGCCCACCTCCAACGCAAAGCCGATGTGACGATCGGTTGTATTCCCGTGCCCCTGAGTGAGGTACGTCACTTCGGCATCATGGAAGTGGGTGAGAACGACCGGGTGGTATCGTTTGTGGAGAAGCCACCCCAAGCCCCTCCGCTTCCCGGCGACCCTCAACATGCCTTGGCCTCGATGGGCATTTATGTGTTCAATACCCGCTTGATGTTCGAGTTGCTCTGTGAAGACGCCGCCCGACCAGGAAGCCAGCATGATTTTGGTCGTGATGTCATTCCGGCGATGATCGAGGCGGGGCAACGGGTCTTTGCGTATCGCTTCCGCGATGAGAACCGTAAGGCCGTGCCTTACTGGCGCGATGTCGGCACCTTGGATGCCTATTACCAGGCGAATATGGATCTGATCGCTGTGGATCCGGTGTTGAACCTCTACGACATGTCCTGGCCGATCCGAACCTATCAACCCCAACTTCCCCCGCCGAAATTCGTCTTCAACGGAGAAGGCCCTGCCGGTCAGGCCCGGCGTGGAGAAGCGCTGGACAGCATGGTCTGTGCCGGCTGCATCATCTCCGGTGGGCACGTCCGGCATAGTATCCTTTCGCCCCGAGTGCGGATTAATAGCTATGCTATGGTCGAAGATTCCATTCTGCTGGATGGGGTCGATGTCGGACGTTACTGTCGGATTCGCCGAGCCATCATTGATAAAGATGTCAAACTGCCACCCTACACCGTGATCGGCTACGACTTGGAATTCGACCGACGTCGCGGTTTTACCGTGACTGAGGGGGGGATCGTAGTGGTTCCGAAGGCCGAGCCGGCGGAGACGTTTCAGGCCCCCAACCCTTTGCCACCCCTGTGACACCGCACAAGCCCCGGAATTATGGCAAGGTTGCCCTCTCCTGCCCTCGTTCCCCTTCAAGGCCATCGACGGCAGGGCAGACTCTCCGGAAGAGGATGACGCCCTATGACTCCTCTGGTCCTCATCAACGCTGTGGGCCTGACCCAGCGTCTGTTACCCCACGCCCCGCGTCTGCAGAGCCTGGCTCAAAACGGCTGGGTCGCCGACATGCCCGAGGTGCTTCCCGCGGTCACCTGCACAGTCCAAGCCACGCTGCTGACCGGCGTGCTGCCGCAGACGCATGGCGTGGTCGCCAATGGCTGGCTCTACCGCGACACCCAGGAAGTCCGTTTCTGGCAGCAGTGTAATCGCCTCATTCAAGCGGAACCTCTCTATGTGACCGCCCGACGCCAGACCCAGAAGCGGGGCCGACCATTCAGCGTCGCCAAGTTGTTCTGGTGGTTCAATCAAGGGGCAGCGGTGGACATCTCGGTGACACCCAAGCCGCACTACGGTATCGACGGTGACAAAGTCTTCGCGATCACCGGTACCCCCAAAGGGCTGCCGGAGGAACTGGAACGCCGTTTGGGACCATTCCCGTTCGCCCAGTTCTGGGGTCCATTAGCCGGCCTGCGGAGCAGTCAGTGGATCGCCCAGGCTGCCGCGGCCATCCTGCACCATTATCAACCAACGCTTACGCTGGTGTACCTGCCCCATCTCGATTATGATCCCCAGCGGTATGGACCGGCCGGTTGCGATCTGGAACGGTGTGTCCGCGAACTGGATGAGGCGTGTGCACCATTGCTGGAAGCCGCCTGTCAACTCGGAGCTCAGGTCTGGGTGGTTAGCGAATATGGGCATGTTGACGTGCGGCAGCCGATCTATCCCAATCGTGTTCTGCGGAGTGCGGGACTATTGGAAGTCCGCTCCGGTCCCTTTGGCGAACAGCTCGATCTCTACGCTTCCCGAGCCTTTGCCGTAGTGGATCATCAACTGGCCCATGTCTATGTGCGTGAAGCCGAGGACATTCCCCGCGTGCGGGATCTGCTGGCTTGCCTCGCCGGTGTGAAGGAGGTGTTTTGCCAGGAAGAACGGGCCAACATCCACCTCGATCATCCCCGCAGCGGTGAGATTATTCTTCTGGCCCAACCGCACGCCTGGTTCGCTTACCCCTTCTGGTTTGACGACAGGGTCGCCCCCGATTATGCCCGCTGCGTGGCGATCCATCATAAACCCGGCTTCGACCCCTGCGAGTTGTTCTTCGACCCGAAACGGCGTTGGCCGAAACTCGTCATGGCCCGCAAGCTGCTGGCCAAAAAACTGGGTTTGCGGGTCAAGTTCGATGTCATCCCCCTGGATGCCTCGATCGTGCACGGGAGCCACGGTCTGGCTGCGGCAGACCCTCTCGACCGGCCGCTCCTGATCGGTCAGGGACCTTGCCCCGGAAAATCGGTGCCCATGACGGCAGTCCGGGACCTGCTCCTGCGGGCTTTGGAATGCGACGGTTAACCCTGGCTTTTCCCCTGTTTCTCCGCTCTTTTACCCGCCTGGGTACCCCTGTCCTGGTCTGTGGCCCCACCCCCGACCGTGATCCCCTATGCTTCGTCCCCCATGCTCAGGCGTAGAAGCGGGGACAAGGTAGCAAACCCTTGGGAAGGAAGCGAGGTGCTGGGGGTTGGTCAATGTCGGTGAAAAGGTTGTGTCGCAGGCGGAGGAACCGGGGCCGAGCCGGGCAGTGGAACACGGTGATCGGCACGGTGAATCGACGGGGACGGCGGAGTCTGCAACTTCTCCGAGGAAGTGGAGTTGGTGGTGGGGTGGGGTGATCCTGGGGTTCCCGCAGAGGCATGGAGCGGTAGGTACTCTTGAGGTGTCCAGCTGGTCCAGCGTGCTGGCGGTGCCCAGTCCGGTGCCAGCTTGAAATGCCGATTCAAATACAGGTTGATGGAACGGTCGAGAAACAGATCCCGCGGATAGGTGGCCGCAGGACGGGCGATCTGCGGGTCGATCAGACCGGCATAAACGCAGGCTTCCACCACCAGTTCACTGCAGAAAAAGTCTTTCTTGGCCAGACCCTGGGGCTTACCCATCCAGTAGGTGTTCAAGGGACCGCGACTTCGGAAGGGGGTCAACTGACCGGCCAGCCGCAGCAAGGCGAAATCGCGGCCATCCACGGCCAGAGCGAATTGGGTCAAGCGGGCGGATTGTTCCGCGGTCAAGGGGCGTGTCCGTTGGCGGACCCAAACCCGTCCTTCCCGCTCATAACTCCACAGATGGGGCAGGGCCTCCAGGGTGCGGACTTTGAGCGTATCATGCGGACCGGCCTCCAGAATCCCGGGTCGCCCATCGGGAAAGGCAAAAACGATCATCGAATGGGTCGGATGGCTGGTACCCGCCAGATTGTGCATAGTCAACCAGAAGAGGGAACCATCCGTGGACAGCACAATGTCCCCCGGTTGCGGCGTATAAGGCCGGGTGGGACCCCGCAGGCGGAAATCCAACTCATAACTCGGCTGCCACAGGTAGGAACCGGCAGGAGTCGGCAGTCCACGACCCGGCAGAGCCAACCGGGCTTCTTTGGCACGGACACGCTCGGGCCACCACAACGGCAACCGTTCCTTCTCTTGCCCTTCCCCACCCCACACCGGTGCCAGAAGGGCCGAAGGAGAACGCGTATTCCCTTCCTGCCCCGACGCTTCCGCCCCACGGCACACCCAGGCCAGGCTCAACGCGCAACAACAGGCCACCCAGCCCAGCGTTACTCGAGAAGATGTCATGGTGGTTCCCTTCTCTTGGGGACCGCCTTGCCGACACCCGCGACCACCTACCGGAGTATCGACGCCCCCGGCCATTACCCGCGGGGATGATCGTGGAATCCACGGTATGTATCGGCCGACTACCTCGGCAAAATTGACGGTTCCCCTTCCTGTACCTATTCTGTGCATTCTACGGATTGTTGGGATAGTACCGTTGGCACCCCGAGCTTCCCCCATTTGCGCACCCCGTACAACTTCACGAATTCCTAGAATGAACTTAGAAAATAGTTCATCATCCCAGTGTGTTGCGAGGTACCCGATGATGCGTATTGTTGCCCTGTCGTTCGTAGCGGTTGTGTCGAGCGTGTGGTGGCTGAATGCTTCAGCACTATCTCAGGCCCCCGCGAACAAGGGGGATTTTCTCAAAAGTGCTGGTAAAGCAGCTGGGACAGCTTCTGCAGAGGGATTGAAGAAGTATGACGAGGTGATCACCAAGGACTTCCAGACGCAGGCGGGCATCTTTGCGGTGCATCGTCATGACAACAAAGTCTATTTCGAGATTCCGCCTGACGTCTTGGGACGGTTGTTCCTTTGGTATGCCGAGGTGGCTCGCGGGCCAGGGGGAACCAGTTGGGGCGGAGCCGCCGTGGGAGAGGCAGTGGTCAAATTCGAGCGCCGCGGCAACAAGATCTACATGTGGAAGATGGCCTTTGCCAAGCGATCCCGCGGCGATAACGCTATCCAACGTGCCATAGAAGCAGCAGGCACCGACACCATCATTGCGGCTTTCCCCATCGAAGCGGAAGGGAAAGATCGCTCGGCGGTGATCAACGTTTCCGAGGTCATGGTCCAGGGCTTTCCGGAACTCTCGCTCACACCCGCTTCCGGCGGCACCAACGCAATTATTGATACGAATCGCTCATTCCTCACCGACATCAAAGCCTTTCCGACGAACGTCATCTTTCGCTCGATGATCACCTTCCGCGGAGTCACGAGCGACGGGAAACCGCCACCTCCCCGTACCACGACAGCTTTGGTTCACCAGAATCTTGTCATTCTGCCCGAAACGCCGATGATGGGCCGACTCTTCGACCCCCGCGTCGGGTATTTCACGGAGCAGTTCACAGATTACTCCCATCCCAGCCAATGGACGGTCAAACGGGAGTACATTACCCGCTTCCGCCTGGAGAAAAAAGATCCCAACGCCGCTGTGAGCGAACCGGTCAAGCCCATTGTGTTCTACCTGGCTCCGGAAGTTCCGGAAAAATGGCGGCCGTACTTGAAGAAGGGAGTGGAGGATTGGCAACCCGCCTTTGAAAAAGCGGGTTTCAAGAACGCCATCTTCTGCCGGGACGCCCCTTCACGGGCCGAGGATCCTCACTTTGACCCCGAGGATGCCCGCTATAGCGTCATCCGTTGGGTGGCCGAACCGGTTAAAAATGCGATGGGTCCGCATGTCCATGATCCCCGTTCGGGCGAGATCATCTCCGCGCACATCATCTTCTGGCACGATGTGGTCAAACTGGCGCAAATGTGGTATTTCGTGCAATGTTCTGCCCAGGACCCCCGTGCCCGCAAGCTTCCCCTGCCGGATGAACTTACCGGAGAGATCCTGCGTTACATCTGCGCTCATGAAGTCGGGCACACGCTCGGCCTCAGACACAACCACCGGGCCAGCCAGGCTTACAGCATCAGCCAGCTCCGCGACCCCGAGTTCTGCAAGAAATACGGCAGCGTGGCCTCTATCATGTCCTATGGCCGCTTCAACTATGTCGCCCAACCGGAGGATAAAGTTCAGCATTTCCTCCCCGTCATCGGACCGTACGACTACTTCGCTATCGAATGGGGTTACAAGCCGATACCGGGAGCCAAAACCCCGGAAGAGGAAAAGAAAACCCTCGATGAATGGGCCGCCCGACAGATCGACAACCCCTGGCTTCGCTTCGGCGGGGAAGATGACATCGCCGACGTGGACCCGACGGTCCTGACGGAAAACATCGGCAATGATGCAATCGAAGCCACGGCGTTGGGATTGAAAAATCTCGACCGTGTCCTGAATCATCTGGTCGAGGCGACCACTCAGAAAGGCGAAGATTATTCCCTTCTGGCCGAGGCGTACAATGAAATCCTCAACCACCGCAATCGATGGTTCCTGGCGGTCGTCAAACAAGTCGGTGGCGTCATCGAAAACCGGACCTTAGCAGGTCGTGGCGGCGAAACCTTTACCCGTGTGAGCAAAGAGCGACAAAAGCAAGCCGTCCAATTCCTCCTCCAACACGCCTTCACCACCCCGCAGCGTCTCCTCGATCCGCGAATTCTCAACCAGATCCGATATTCCGGGACTGCCACGCGGATTATGACGCACCAGCGTGATCTCCTCCGCGCCCTGCTCTCCCAGGATCGCATGACCCGTCTGTTTGATGCGGAATTGCTTTTGAACGATGAAGCCTACACACCCGCGGAATTGCTCCACGATTTGCAGCAAGGGCTCTTCCAGGAGCTGCGCCATCCGGAGCCGAAAATCGACCCGGTTCGCCGCCAGTTGCAACGCATTTATGTCCAGATTCTCGTGGATCGAATTCGCCAACCGGAACAAATACCGGAGGAAGAAGACAAAACCAGGCCGCTGCCACCTCAGGCACGTCAGATTCCGCTGGTGCGTGTCAACGAATTGCGCGGCGTGGCACGTATAGCTCTCCAGCAACTCCTCAATGACCTGACCTCTGCCAAAAGCAAAGTCAAAGACCCTCTCACCCTCGCCCACCTGAGCGACCTCGAAGCAAGCATCAAGGACGCCCTCAGCGGGACCCCGGCGAAGAAGTGACAGCCAGCGGAGTGATAGCCGGCACAGAGGTGGTATCCGGTGGAGAAGTGATACTGCAACGGAATGACAACCTGGGCACCCCAATCCGCTCAATCACTCCGCCGTTGCGCCTGGTTCCCCGGGGCCGCAGACCGGTTCCCCGGGGCGACAGACCCGCTTCAGGGCCGGCTCATCGGGAATGCTCCAGGAAACATTACTTTTCGTTCTTGATCACCCACAGGTAGATGGTGTGGGTCCGGTCGGCGACCACTTCCTGGGTCTTATCCGGCTTCCAATCTCCCATGTCAAAATCGTGGGAGACGATCCGTGCTCCGGGTTTTAAGCCTTTCTGCAGCACGGGTCGCAGACGGAGATTGACTTCGGGGAGCAGGTACAGTGTTACGACATCGACATCCTTGAAGTCTTCGGGGGTCAGTTTGAGGACATCACCTTGTTTGAACGTGATGGCCTTCTGCTGCTCCGGTGTCAGTTTGGCCTGCTCCATGCTCCGCTGGCAATCTTTGAGACGTTCCGGATTGAAGTCGATTCCCAAACCGCGTTTGGCCTTGAAATCCTTGACCGCGGAAATGACGATGCGACCATCCCCACAGCCGAGATCAAAGACCGTGTCGCCCGGTTTGACCTCAGCTAGTTTGAGCATAGCTTCAACCACTTTGGGGTGGGTCGGCACGAAGGGGACGATAATTTCCGGCTCCTTGCGCTCCTGAGCCAGCAGCACCAGAAAAGTGGCACTGAGAAGTGCAGCGGTTCCTCCCGTCCAGGCAACGAATCTACGCATGGCTTTACCTCGTCTTGCGGATTGCAGTCCCACACCAACCACTGGTGTGATCAGCGATGATTATGCGCAAAATACCTTCGGGAAGAAAGAGAGGGACGGAATTTTTTCGTCCAAGCAGCAGGATGTTTTCGTCGGAGTGGGGCGGAATTGTTTCGTCAGAGGGCAGGATGTTACGTTCCCGGACCTAGGCTGATGGAGGAGATGGGAAGGGAATGACAGCAGACCGGGATGGTCAACAGGGATGATCCACGCGGGTGGGCTGATCGGAATCTGCTGGCGGTTCGTGGTCTGCCAGACTCAGGGCGCTCAGCGGTTGAGCCAATCCCGTCGCCTGGAGAGCCTGGGCCAGTTCATCAGCGGAGGAGGGCCGGCGGCGCGGATCGCTCCAAAGGGTTGCTTCGATAATCTCCGCAAGTTGAAGGGGAACCTGTGGCAGGAGTTGTCGCACCGGTCGGAAGATGTTGCGTTTTTTGTGCTCCATGATTTCTTCATGCGTCCGACCCGCAAAGGGAACCTCTCCCGTAAGCAAGTGATACAGGGTGGCACCCAAGGCGTGCACATCACTGCGACCATCCACCCAGTCCGCATGGAGTCCCTGCTCGTAGGACATGTAATGCGATGTGCCGACGGCTTCATGGGTACCGGTCTGACCTGTGTCGTCGTGTATGCGGCGGGCGACGCCCAGGTCCGCGAGTTTGGCCCCCTGCTGCGGATGCAACAGAATGTTATCCGGCTTGACATCGCGGTGAATGTATTGCCTCTGATGAAGGTAAGCCAAGGCCTGAGCTACGTCGATACCGATTTGCACCACGACTCCTGCCGGCAGCTTCTGTTGGCGTTGCAGCAGGGTCAAGGCACTGGGACCGGCCACATATTCCAACACCAGGTAATGACGCTGGACCCGCGGGTCATGTCCCGCATTCCACCCACGCACCAGGTGCGGGTGGGAAAGCAGCCGACTCAAGCGGGCTTCGCGGTAAAAACGGGCCACATACTGCGGAGCATGTGCCAGATGCTCTGCGAGCAACTTGACTGCCACAGGACATTGATACGCCTCGTCGTAACTCAGGTACACCTCACTCATCCCGCCACGATCGATCAGGCGCAATAACCAATATCCTCCCACGCAGGGTAAGGTCGCATGTCCATCCCTCAAGGTGGGGTTACCCGGCCTGATCATAATACGTATCCGCTTGACCTTAGGCTTTCGGCAGAATGCGCGAGTCTCGAGACTTATCCAAAACGAAACAGAGCTGTTTTTACCAGCCTGTTTCTCTATGCACCCTGTTTCTCTCTACGCTTAGACGCAATCTCAGTTCTTGACGTTCCCTCATTGGATCATTCGACGTCTTCTCTCAAATCTTACACAAAGCGTCGTAACTCTGAACACCAGACGAATCCGTTGTCCCGCCCGAGAGAGGATCTATCGGGGCGTCTGTGCAGAACCCTCGCCGTCTCAATCCAGGGCGTCTGTGAGGCTGTCTGCGCACCGCGACTATGAGATGAACGTTGGCGGCTGGCGAAACTTGCAGGGTGCCGCACTTCAAGAAAACAGAGTGATTCTCAATCCCGCTTGCTCCAGGTGGGTGTGATTTGGAATCCTGCTTGCTCCAGGTGGGTGTGATACTCACTAAATCCCGCTCCAGGTCGGTGCCTTGAGCACTCGGAAGCGTGCGTCCCTAACTACTGCAAATAGCGGTTCCGGAGTTGGCACCACTGCTGCCAGAGTGGGTGAGGCAGATTCTGGCCATCCAGCAGTCCCAGGAAGGAGGAACCGGCGGAAGATTCGTTCCCACAGGAGGAGAACGAGGGGAGGGCAGATTCCTTCCAGGTTTCCCAGGTCACAGCCTGGACCGACGGCAACGCCAGAGCCACGCTGGTCAAGGCGACTCCCCAATCCGCTTGTTGATTTGGGTCTTCGGGGGAATCGAGTTGTTGATTTGGGTCTTCGGGGGAATCGAGTTGCAAGCACGAAGGCAGGTGCGAGGAAGCAAGAGTTTCCAGAGCCGAGGGGCCGTGACCCGGCATAGCTAATGTGACGGACAAGGGAATTCCGAAAATGGCGTATAACTCGAGCAAGCGGACGAGATCCAGGAGGTCACGGGGCCAACTGGCTCGGGGCAGGGGACCAAAACGGATTTCCAGGTCCAAAGTAGCCGGGATGAGGCCACTTCGGAGCAAATCATCCACGAACACCAAAGGAGACAGCCCGGAGCCCTGCGTGCTCAGGTAGTCCCCCCACGGTTGGGCAATGCGGATGCCAATTTCTAATTCGGGGTCCGCTTGGGTGGCAGCCAGGAGCAAGCGATGGGCCAGGCGGAGGCGTTGATCATCCTCCAGTCCGAGCGGATCGGCCAGGTTAAAACCGGAAATGATAGTCCACCGCCGGATCGTGTGGCGGTAACGTTGGATGACGGATTCGACATAGTCACACATCAGAGCGGCTAGAGTGGACCAATCACCGCGGTGCACCAGCAACCACTCGGGGAGGGCTTCTAAAGACAAGTCGATGAGCGGACCTGCCGTCATGGGCAGGGCGATCTGAAGGGCTTCCTCCAGGACGCTGTCCCACGCCTCCCAGTGCCAGCGACCCTCCGCCGGCTCTACCTGCCGCCAACGGACCGCCAGATGCGTGGCATTGCAACTCTGAAGATAGGAGGATTGCGTGGGTCCCCACGGTTCCTTCGTCTGAGCGGCCAAGCGGGTTTGAAGCCGGCCTTGCTGCTGCAAACGGGTTTCCAACAACTGCTGAGAGAACTCCCGCACCAATTCGTCACTCAGGTGACTGCACCGCTCCAGAACTCGGACGCTGAGCTGGTCCTGCTGGTGGTGTTCCTCGGCACTCAAAGCGGTGATGAACAACCGGGTGGTCTCTTGTAAGCCGTGATGGAAACTCTCGGGAAGTTCTAAGCCGATGGTCGTCCAATCCTGCACATACTGCCGCAGTTGATGCAACTCCCCGCGGGCCAGTTCCAAAAGCAAACGATAGGGGTGGAAATGACTGCACAGGGAGGCAGATTCCAGCACGCGGCAGCCCTTTTCGTTCACCTTCCAGGGAACCAGGACATGACCACTTTCGTCGAAATCATGCTGAAGTATAAGGCGACCGTCATGCAAAGTAGCTCGGCTGGGCTGGGGAATCGGAATCAGGGAAAGGTCATCAGCCACCGCAAAGGCGGCATGGGACAAATGCCTTTGGATCTGCGGTGGCAACAACTCGGGTAATAGCAGCGATAACTCCCCCATGATTCCTGACACCACCCGAACGGAATTGACACGATCTTCGCTTCCTGCTCCATTTCACAATCTAGTTCCATTACTCCCATTTATACCGCATCAGCCGACTGTGGAAAACAAACGGGACTCCGCTTATCTGCTTTATGATCGTATCGGGGATCCGAACCGAACCTCTGATGGTGGTCAACGAAACACCTGACATGCATGGAAGACGAAACGCCTGACCTGCTGTTGCGGGGCTATTCTGACGAACGCAGGAGCTAGGACCGACGATCGGCAAGGTGGTTGTCCGATCCCTGGAACAAAGGTAAGAAAAGGGAAGGTACCGTCTGATCCCCAGGCACAAAGTAAGATAAGGAAAGCAGGGTTCCAAGGCGTCCAGCTCGAAATACCGGCGGAAACGGTCGGTTGATGGACTTTAGCCAATCGCGTCAAAATCGACACCGACTTCGCTTGGCAGGTGATCGACATCCGGAGGTTGACGCAGAGCCAGGATACTTAGGCCATACTGGTTGGCCAGCTGGATCGTTTCTTCTTCATCCAGGAGGATGGTCTGGCCGGCTTCAATGGCCAGCACGCGGGCACCAGCACGGATCATGGTCCGGACAGTTTGTGGACCGACCGTTGGCACATCAAAGCGGCGGTCCTGTTGGGGTTTCGCCAGTTTGACGACGACGAAGCCGCGACGACCGCACAACTCTCCGGCACGTTCAATGGCCCGGTCTGTCCCCTCGATGGCCTCCACCGCCAGGACCGCCCGCTCACGGACCATGACACTTTGTCCCACGTCGAGCCGGCCCATCTCTCGGGCCAAATGCCAGCCGTAGGCGACGTCCCGTAGTTCCGCGTGGGTGGGTCGGCGACGCGTTAGGATCCCTTCACGCACGAGCAACTCCGGACACCAATCCAGGGGAGAAACACACTCCAACCCTGCCGCCTGGAATTCCGCGATCAATCCCAGCAGCAGCGCATCATCGTTGTTGGCGGCTCGACGGCGGAAGAAGTAAAAGCGGATGAACCGCCAGTCGGGCAGAAAATACAACCAGCGCCGGGGATGAAACAAGAGATGTTTGTGGAACTTGCCGGCCATGGTCCACTGGCGGACCCCAGCACGGCGGAACGTCCGCAGGATGAAACCGAGGGAGGAACGGCGAAGCCAGTGGAACTCCGTACACAGGCGTTGCAGGGCAGGGTCCGCCATTCCGGCGGCTCCGATGCACACCACCGCCCGCCCGTAATGCCGTGCCTTCTCCGCAACAAGCAGAGGCAAGCGACCGGCACAGGCGAGCAGTCCCAGCGGTCGTTCCGCCCCCGACCCAGGTCGCACGGAGCGGAGCCCCAAGCCCTGAGCAAAGCCCAGCCCCCCCATGCCGGCTCAATCCTCCCATCCCAACGCCTTCTTGATCCGCGCGACATCCTTGCGCAGCTCCGGCAGCTTTTCCAGACTGGCTACGATCCGCGCTGTCTCTTGACGGGGCATGGCGGGTGATCCCAGGACCTGGCTTCCCGATGGCACATCCCGCGGCACCCCACTTTTGGCTCCGATGATCACATGGTCCCCAATGGTCAGGTGATCGGCTACCCCCACTTGACCGGCCATGACCACATAATCTCCCGTGGTACACGACCCGGCGATGCCGACCTGACTGCACAAAAGATTATGGCGACCGATGCGGCAGTTGTGACCGATCATCACCAGGTTGTCGATCTTGGTCCCTTGACCAATCCTTGTGGCGGCGAATGTTCCGCGGTCGATGGTACTGCCCGCACCAATCTCGACGTCATCCTCGATTTCCACCCAGCCCAGCTGCGGCACCTTGTGGTGTCGGCCCTCCTGCGTCCGATACCCGAAGCCATCGGCACCAATGACCGCATGGGCATGGATGATCACCCGGTTTCCCACGATGGTCCTGTCGTACAGCACGGCATGCGGGTAAAGGGTCACATCATCTCCCAGGCGACAGTTCCGACCAATGACAACCCCGGCGTGCAACGTACAACGTGCCCCAAGCACACTCCCGGCTTCGATCACCACATAGGGACCAACACTCGCCTCCGGACCCAGAATGACGCTGGGATCGATCCAGGCCGTCGGATGGATTTGAGGAGGAGGAGGTGTACTATCCGAGCGCAACCGCTGCACCACGGTGACGAAGGCCGCCAATGGGTCAACTACGCGAATGACGGGCCGCCCATTGACGGGGATGCTCAGGGGAACGATGGCGGCACTTGCCCGGCATTTCTCCCAGGCCGACAAATGCCGCTCGTGTTCCAGAAAGGTGATGTCCCCCGGCTCCGCTTCTTGCAAGGGACGGGCTCCGGCTATGGGCAACGTTCCATCCCCGTGCATCTCCCCGCCGACCCATTCCGCTACCTCTTGCAGCGTCACGATCACGGCCACCCTCGCCTTCTCGGTTGATATCCTCAGGATTTCCAGACTCCTCTCTTCAGAGAAGATTGCCTACTTTAGCCACGCACCGTCGCCGAGGCAAGGTGAATCTGCAACAACCCCCTCCCGGTGCCTTGCCCCCCGTGGAAGCAGCCGGCAATCACCCACTTCCGGTGCTCTAAGCATCGGAACAAGAGCGGTTCGGACTTTCTTCAGGGTTTCCGGCAAACAGCGGCAAGACGATCCGAGGAGGAGGCTTGGGAGGTTCGTAGCGATGGCGCTTCCCACACCGCCGTGGTACCCTCCGCGTGAACCACGTCATGGAATCACGCACGCCCCAAGCAACAGAGAATGCCCGGGGACTGCGTATGCGATGGACGGCTCAAGCAGATGCAATGGCTTATTTGATCTTCTTCAGTAAAAGTTCTTCGAGGCGTTTTTTCTGCTCCTCGGTCAGGACGCTGCGCATTTCCTGATCCCTTTTGGCCCGCAGCTCTTTGACCTGAGCTTCCAGACGGGAGATTTCACTGTTGAACTTGAACTGAATCTGATAGATTTTCTGCTTCTGCTCGTCACTGAGACCCAGCTTTCCCCAATACGGCGGCAATTGTCCCCGAATGACGGTCTCATTCCCGGGGACGGGAGTCGCCCCTTTTTTCGTCTCTGGAGCAGTTGTGGGAGTGCTCTCTTTTTTCGCCTCCTGGGCAGGGCTGACTCCCAGTATCGACATACTGCCTATTCCCACCAACATCGCACACACAAGGCACCGTTGCAAAAGCTGACGCATGTTGACCTCCCGCGGCAGTTCAGGTGGAACCGGACGCTTCCCTGCACCAACATCCTAGCCGTCATTAGAAACGGAATCCTATAGATTGCAAGAAAAAAATGCCTCAGCTTTTGTCTCTATTTTTGCCTTCGGACCCCAGTACGAAAGAATCACGCAGGATGCCATACAGGAAATCTGGAAGGTGAGATATCCGGCAGGCAAGGCGGGAGAATTCCGATAAAGTGGGTGAATGCCGATGTCGAGCAAGGAGCCAGGAGGGTCATAAAGTGGAAGGAAGGCAGCACGAGGAGAGGTCATAAAGTGCCGACGACGGGTCGAGCCCTGTGCAACCGACCTGTGCAACCGATTTGAGTCGTGGAGTGTTCTCATGCCCTATCTTGGTGCGCATCTGTCGATTGCGGGAGGGGTACACAAAGCCATCGAAGCAGCCGTGGCGTTGGGCTGCCAGACACTCCAACTGTTTACCAAGAGCACCAATCAATGGCGTACCCGGCCGTTGAGCCCGGCCGAAATTGCCAGGTTCCGGGAAGCTCTGGAGCAAGCCGGACTGCACCATCCGACAGCGCATAATTCGTACCTGATCAACCTGGCTACTCCGGAGTCCGATTTGTTTGCCCGATCAGTCGATGCGTTGATCGTCGAAATGGAGCGGGCCGAGGCTCTGGGCCTGGAGTATCTGGTTCTCCATCCTGGCGCGCACACAGGCAGTGGAGAGGTGGAGGGAATCGCCCGGGTGGCCGAAGGATTGAATCGCGCTTTGCGGAGTTGCCCGGGATTTCGCCTGCAGTTGCTGCTGGAGAACACAGCCGGACAAGGGAGCAACCTGGGCTATCGTTTCGAGCATTTGCAGGAGATCCGCCAGAGGTTGCACCAACCGGAACGGGTCGCCTTCTGCCTGGACACCTGCCATGCCTTTGCCGCAGGCTACGATTTACGCACCCCGTCCGCTGTGCATAAAACCTTGTCCGAATTTGATGAGATCCTGGGTTTATCTCACCTCAAGGTCTTCCACCTCAACGATAGTGTCAAGCCGCTGGGCAGCCGGGTGGATCGCCACGCCGCCATCGGACAAGGGCAGATCGGTCCGACGGCATTTCGCCTGCTGGTTCAGGACCCTCGTTTTGCGGAGCATCCGATGATCATTGAAACTCCCAAAGAGGATGAAACCGGGCGACCGATGGACCCGGTCAACCTGGCTCTGTTGCGGAGTTTTCTTCCCAATCCCTCCGCCCCTCGCCAGCCTTGACGGGCTGGGACTTGTCATCCCTGTTGCGGAAGTGCTCACGGAAACACCGCTTGGGCCCCAGCGTAGTGAAGAACAATCGGCACAGTGCCTTGACCACAACCGGGGACGTAGTAAGCCATCTGAGTGGTGCTGTGCGTCGGAGTGAACAGCCCAGGCAGCGACAGAGCCGTGACTGTGCTTCTGCTCAGTGCACGATACGATTCACCGGAACCTCAGGAACCGATATGAAAGCCACGTTGATTCGTACCGTCCATGCCCGGGAGATACTGGATAGTCGGGGCAACCCCACCCTGGAGGTCGAAGTCATCCTGGAAGGCGGCGCAACGGGACGGGCTGCGGTCCCCAGTGGTGCGAGCACGGGCGCCCATGAAGCGGTGGAACTGCGGGATGGCGATAAGAGTCGTTATCTGGGCAAGGGTGTTCTTACCGCTGTCCGGAATGTGCACGACGCGATTGCTCCGGCCATCATCGGGCGTGATGCGACGGATCAGGCCGCGTTGGACGCCTTGCTGGTGCAGCTGGATGGGACCGCTAACAAAAGCCGTCTCGGTGCTAATGCGACTTTAGGAGTCTCGATGGCCGTGGCCCACGCTGCCGCGAGGGCCGTCGGTTTACCCCTGTATCGCTATCTGGGAGGGGCGGCCGCCCATGTGCTTCCCATACCGATGATGAACATCATCAACGGAGGCAAGCACGCGGACAATACCCTGGATTTCCAGGAATTCATGATCATGCCCGTAGGAGCCCCCAGCTTTCGCGAAGGGTTGCGGATGGGAGCGGAAATCTTCCATCACCTCAAGAAAGTGCTGCATGACAAGGGACTGAGCACTGCGGTGGGTGATGAGGGAGGCTTTGCCCCCAACCTGAGCTCGGCCGACGAGGCCCTCGCCATCATCGCCCAAGCGGTGGAAAAGGCCGGCTACCGTCTCGGAGATCAGGTGGCGTTCGCCCTTGATCCCGCGTGCACCGAACTGTACGACGAAGCCAGGAAACGTGGTCGGGAAGGATACTGCCTCTTCAAGAGCAAGCCCGATGTCATTCTGTCGACGGACGAAATGATCGATTTATGGGATCAACTATGTCAGCGTTATCCGATCGTCTCTATCGAAGACGGCCTGGCCGAGGACGACTGGGAGGGTTGGAAGAAACTGACCCAACGGCTCGGTTCCCGGGTGCAGTTGGTGGGGGATGATCTCTTTGTCACCAATACCCAGCGGTTGCGGCAGGGAATCGCGCAAGGGTGTGCCAATAGCATCCTGGTCAAAGTCAACCAGATCGGCACCTTGAGTGAAACCTTTGAGGCAGTCGAGACAGCCAAACGTCATCGATACACGGCCATCCTCAGCCACCGCAGTGGCGAGACGGAAGATGTCACCATCGCTGACCTGGCCGTGGCGACCAATTGCGGACAAATCAAAACCGGTTCCGCCTGCCGGACCGACCGGATCGCTAAGTACAATCAACTGCTACGCATCGAAGAGCAATTGGGGGCCCAAGCCGTCTATGGTGCGGAGTTGCGCCGCCCCGGCACGCTGAGGTAACCGATCGATGCCCGAATGGCTGAGCGATCCCCCTGCCAGTCGTTATTGGCTGCTGGCTGCTCTGGTGCTCCTGCTCACGCTGATCAGCGTGCAAAAGCGTCAACGCCTGTGGTACCTCCTTGCGGGTGTGACCGCTTTGCTCCTGCTGCTTACGTTTCTCGCAGACTACTTCTGGCAAAGCCCCCGCGAGGAGGCCGTGCAGCGGATGCAGGCCATCATCCAGGCCGTTCAACGTCACCAACCTGATGCGTGCATCCTCCATGTCGCGGACACCATCACCTACCAGGGAGAACATGCTCAAGCCCTGAAGATTACGCGGGAGCAACTCCGACAAGCGGCCTTCTGGCAACTCCTCAAACAATTCGATGTCCGGGTGCACGCCTGGGACTTCGCACGTGAGGATGTGACCCGGCCCGATCCCCAGACCGTCGAAATTGGCTTCCTGGCTCAAGGCGAAGCCGAGGGCAAACGCGTGCCCTTCTACATTCGTGCTGCTTTTACCCGACAGCCGGATGGAACTTGGAAACTCACCCAATTGCAATCCTTCGACCCGCTCAAACGTCAGAAGGAGCGACGGAGCATTCCGGGGTTTCCACCCTGAGGCAGGGCAGCCGTCGGTTAGGCTCGGTCTAGCTGCGTGGGTCTCGCCTGGACAGATCGTTTGGGGGATGCTGGATCGTGCACAACTCGTCGTGAGGGCGGGAATGTCCCCGCGTACTGGATACGGGAAGACAGCCTGTTGTGAGGGCAGGATGGTTCCCACCCGCCGCAAGCCTGTCCGATGCGATGCCGGTGTGAAGCCGCTCCGTGTCAGGTGCGAGGTTCAACGAGTCAGGCTAGGCTAGTCACGCTGTCGGAGGGCAGCAGGCAGGCGGTGCAACCAGGCTTCGGGCAGGCGTAGCGGGCTGCCGTCTGGCACGCCGATGGTCCGGAAGGGGTTGGTGTTCATCACACCGGCCTGCCGCAATAACACTGCGATCCCACCGCTGATGACCGTGCCCATCGCCGTGCCTTGGTAGGATGCCGTGGCCCACGCGACTGAGTCGGGGAGTAGATAATCGGGCTTGCGGCGGAGCGGAATACTGGGGCCGCCCTGGTGAAGTTGCTGTGCCGATTCTGTCCCGATCGTGATGGTTTCCGCGATATCCCCGGGCAGACCCACACCCGCGGCCGTCGAAGCGAAGGAATGGAGCACCACGTGTCCACGTCCGGGAAGCGGTGGCAGAGTATCGACCATCAAGCGGGCATAAATCTCGACCTGACGCTGCAACGCTGTCAATAGAGCAGGGGGACGCTCCCCCATCCCGACGACCACGGCGTATCGACCGGCCGCCTCAACACGGTATTCCAGGATCTGTTCGTAAACGACACTGCCGTCCTCCGTGTAAATGGGATAAGGTCCGGCCACGGTCCGCGCCACTTCGCTCATTTCGTCGCTGGCTTGCTTCTGACCGGTGGGGTCCAACTGCTTCCACAAGTGCAACGTGACAGGATACAGCGGCCGAGAGGGATCAGGAAACTGCGGGTCGAGCGGTTCGCGCCACTGCAGAGTACAACGCACCGTGCAGCCGGCAGGCAGGTCGAGCAGTTCCTCACCTTCTTCCGTGTGCCAGGCGAGGAAATTCAACTCGCGGCTCCAGTGCCGTTTGGGTAATGGCTGATCGGGTGGGGCAAACTCCAGGAAGTTGTTGGTATTGTCATCCCGGAACCGGCCAGCCCAGACCGTACGTGGAGCGACACTGGCTGCCTGAATCCATACCGGTGGTGGCACGGCTTGGATCGGCTGGGGACGTGTGGGAGAGATGATCCTGGGGGGCTGTCGGGTCAATAAACTGGTTACCTGCTGGCTCAACGGACTGCAACCATCCACAGGATAACCGGCATCCCACACCCAGGGATTGACCAGCACGTCCGCCCCCCGAAGCAGGCTCTGCAGTTGCTGACGGAGTAGCAGATAGCGATCGTAACGGGCGTAGGCGTTCTTGAGCGCTGTCTCAGCCGCTTGAAGCTCGGCCTGGCTTTGGTGCAGTAGCTGGCGCAAATTCTCTTCGCTATCCGGCTTTTGCAGGACCTGTTGCCGCTTCTGGATGGCCTGTTGTTTCCGCTCCAAAGCCAGTGGAATCTGTCGCTCGATTTCCCGTCCCCGCATGTGTAAAGCGGGACTGATGTAGTCTCGATCGCGTAGCCAACGCACAACTTCCGCCACCTGGAACAAAGAGTTCGGATCGATCCGGACGAGGATCAACTCGGCTTCCGGTGCCACGGCGGCCAGGGCTTGAGCCAATATCAAGCCGTTATGTTCCTCCGGCGGTGCCGTCACAGGCAATGGTTGCAGATCGGGATTCAACTCGCTAGTCAGATCGATCCAGTGGGTGGAGGGGGGCAAGGTCTTACCCACCTGTTCGCTGACCCCTTCCAGGTCCGTAACCAATAACACCACCCGGACCCCTTTCCCACGGTAACCCCGTTGATGCAGAAGGATGGCACCCGTTTGTCGAACGATCTCTTCCAGGGGCAATGCCTGTTCCTGTCGCGCTACCCTGCGGTAGGTCCGGGTAGAGGCTTGAGGCAAACGAAGAAGTAAACTGTAAGGCACCAAAGTGGAAAAATGCTTGATATCGGAGGCCCGCTGAAAGTGGATGGTCACGACATTGCCGACGACGCCTTCCACAGAGGCCAACCCCACACGCAAGCCTGTATTCGAGGCACCTGACAGGGCACCGGCGTAATTGGCATCCAGAAGATCCTGGAGCTGCCGCGTGCGGGTCTCCATGGACATAGGGAACAGGACTTCCACACGCAGAGGTTGCTCGGCCGTAGAGACATCCGCCAAACGTGCCCGCAACTCAGGGGACCAACGGACCTCGGCACCTTCGACAGGCGGCGGTGTAATTCGTTGTCCGATTTCGCCGGCAGGTAGAACTTCCACCCAACGAATCGGTGGAGCATCCGCCAGAGGTCGAGGCAGATCCGAACGGGCTGTCGCACTCCAGAACCACCCGGTTGGTTCATCCCGGAAATCCCGCCACAAGGCCAGTAGGAACTTCTTGGCTAAGCGCCCCTTGATCTGAGTGTATTGCAGCGTGTCATACCCCAAGGCTTCCTGAAACTGGAAAATCTGCAGACGTTCCAGAACCTGGCGGTGCAGGAGCTGCTGATCGCTGCCAAGCAACCCGGACCGCAGCACAATCCGCACCATCGTCAGTTCATCAGGATTCTCGGCAAACGAAAAACCCGGGGGAGCGACGATGAAATTCTGCACCAGGGGATGCTGGAGAATGCGGAGAATGTTGGCAGAGGGAATGGTTCCTTGCAGACGATGTGCTGCTGGGTCCAAAGCATCCTCGGCTCGCTCCATCTCATTCGGACGATCATCGACAAAACCGATCGATTCCAGATACTGCATCAAGGCACGGTACTGAAGAATCCGGTCGTTACGCTCTGCGAGAATCTGGTAACGGATCAGCACCGTGACTTTTTCGGGACGGGCCGGCTCCACCACCTGAGCCTGGACAGCCGCCCCTCTCCTTGTCCCTCCACAAAGCAGAGCCAGGAGCCAGAGAATCATCGCTCCTCGGGACAAACGCAGAAGTGAGCTTCGGGAGAAGAGCAGTTTCCTCCTTCCGCGTCCGGCCTGCTGAAAACGGTGACAGATGCAGATCATAATGCACCTCGTCGGCTGACAGCTCACCTGTCCAGAGGAATCACCCGTGTTGCTGACAAAGGAATCACCCGTGTCCAGGCGGTTACCGATCGCCGAACCCTCTTTGCTCCCTGCTACCATACTGCGGTGGAACAACCGTCTTGCCAAGGCATTCTATCCGGGCTAATGCAGACTCATGGTTGCTCCACCCTGCTCCATCGCTGCAGTAGGCACATCCGGAATGAACCGTGGAGCCCATCCTCTTGCTTCGGAGACCCTCCGTACTCGAGTCACTTCACTCGGCAAGCGTAACAGGTGTCCCAGCACGGAACCGACGAGTGGGAGAGGCAAAGTCCCATGTGTGAACCCAAGTGGTCAAAATAGTGTAGCCCCCTGAGGGCAACACGCACAGGGCACAGTCACAGTCCGATATCGTTACTCCTCGAAACGTCGTGTCGTGGCATGGGATCGGAGTCCGAGCACCCGAATGTGAGGGAGTCCGGGTACTAGGATGGGATCGGAGTCTGGGCACCCCGATGTGAGTGAGTCCGGACACGGGAAGAATTCAGGGAGTGGTGGAACGCCAAGTCAGACGGACAGTTTCACCCACATCCACCTGGAGGTGTCGGGCGGCATTGCCTTGAACCTGGGCAATCTCAAAGAAACCATCGCTGGAGAACAAGGAGACCAGCGTTCCCGGGGGAGCATCCCCATAAGTGCGAACCCAGGGCAGATGCAGGGGACTGCGTGTACCGATCGTGACTAGTGAAGGCAATTGGGGTACCTGGGCGGCCGGGATATTGGTGATGAGGTTTCCGAAATCATCGATGCTCTGGATTTCCCCGTGGCAGTACTGATCCGTACAGACCGGCGGTGTGTATGCCAGGTGTACGGGTTGCGTATGCGGTGGCCCCAACTCAGCAGGGGAAACACCCAGGGCCAGATGGGCCGCCACCGGAGCGAAAATGTCTCTCCCGTGAAAGGTGGCAGAGATCGTCGGACGCCAGAAGCGGTCATTCGTCAGCCGGCGAACCACCGGAGGCTGCTTTTGGGCTTGACGCCATAACAGGGTAAACAGACCGTTATCCGGGCCCACCAGATGCTGTCCATCCACCTGGGTGTACAAGGCGGCCCGGGCTGTACCAACCCCCGGATCCACCACACACACGTGAATGGTCCCAGCGGGAAAATACGGAACGGCCGTTGCCAGAAAATAAGCGGCCTGCTGGATGTTCTGGGGACGGATGGTATGGGTCAAGTCCACCACCTCCGCCGAGGGGCAGAGGGCATAAATCACCCCCTTCATGACGGCCACATAGGGAGCGGATAAGCCGAAATCCGTAGTCAGAGTAATCAGTGGTCGGATCATGGATTCAGGACATCCTTCTTCCTGCGATCCAATCCCTTGGGATTTCCGTGATCCGTTCCTAGCCGCCGGGATATCCTCATCCGGGGACCAGAATATCCACGAGGATGGCGTCATGCAGGAACAGGGGATCCTTGGGGGAACGCAGGGTTGCCGGGTCCTTAGGGAGAGGGCATGGTTATTTGGTATCTTTAGCCCGCCGGAGATACTTGCCGTCCTCGGTTTGCACGACCACCATCTCTCCCACTTCGATGAACGGTGGGACCATCACTTTGAGGCCGGTTTCCAGGACCGCGGGCTTGCTCTGAGCAGCCGCCGTTGCTCCTTTGATTCCCGGCTCCGTTTCCACGACCTTGAGCGTGACGGTCTGGGGCAACTCCAACGCCAGGGGCTTGCCGTCGTAGAAAGTGATCTTGCAGGGGTCGTTTTCCCGCAGATACTTGATTTTGTCCCCGACCATGTCCGCCTGCAAGGTCACCGGCTCATACGTTTCCGCATCCAGAAATACATAAGCATCGCCATCCTTGTAGGAATAAATAAACTCCTTGGTCTCAAGGTACACTTGATCGACTTTGTCATCGGGATGGACGCGCTCATCCGTGATCGCTCCCGTGTTCAAGTTTTTCACCTTGAGATACAAGATGGCCCGCCAGTTACCCGGAGTGTTCAGATTGCGATCGATCACGTAGTAGAGGTTATCATTCATACTGATGACCATGCCGGGTCGCACATCGATCATTTTGATAGAAGCCATGGGAAGTCCTCCAGTTGCCGGGGATTGCTCCGCAACCACCCGTGGTCCGCGAAACAGTGGGATCGATGGCATTGTATCACCCCGGCGAGTCGGGGTTGGAGGGGACTGTCGGCATGCACCCCTTCCGTGTGCGGTCCTACCTCGGGCATCCGACCTGAGCAGCATCTTACCCTGAGCATTATGTTGGTTGTTCGCTCTGGCAGCCGGTTGTGCACCGGAGAGAGTGATCCTGCGGCCGACACTTGGGCTGGTAGGCCTGGCCAAAGCAAGAACCCCCTTCTGGTATGCCGGGTGTGAGTGGTGACAGGCACCCTTGACGCCGGGGTAGGGGACAGCTAGCGTGTAACGGGGTGGTCATGGAGGAACAGCCCGGAGTGTGTGCCGGGCGTTTGTGCCGCTAGCAAAGGCATGCAGGAGACTTATGAGCGACCTATGAGCAGGGGAGCCGGAGATCGGGTGCGATATGACGGCAACGTGTGTGGTCGGCTTACAGTGGGGAGATGAGGCCAAAGGCAAGATTGTGGACCTGCTGAGCGAACAGTTTGATTACGTGGTGCGTTACAATGGGGGGGCCAATGCGGGCCACACGGTAGTGGTAGGGGGACGCACCTTCAAACTCTCGCTTCTGCCCTCCGGTGTAATCCGACCGAACGTTACCTCGGTCATCGGCAACGGGGTGGTGGTTTATCCCCCACGCTTTCTGGAAGAAGTCGAACAATTGCAGCAGCATGGTTTCGATCTGAGTCGAACGCTGGCCCTGAGCGATCACGCCCATCTGATTTTTCCCTACCACATCGAAGAGGATCGGTTGGCCGAAAGCAACGGTGACAGCTCGATCGGCACCACGGGGCGGGGCATTGGGCCGTGCTATCAGGATAAGGTGGGTCGGCGGTGCGGGATCCGTATCGGGGAATTGTTTCATCCGGAGCATTTCCGTGAGCGTCTGGCACGAATCGTTCCTTTCAAAAATCGCTTACTGGCAGCCATCGCCAATGGCCATGTGGAGCGTGTCCGTCCGTTTGATGCCGAGGCATTGGCTCAGGAATATCTGGGCTACGCCGAGCGACTCAGACCTTACGTCCGGGACACCTGCCGATTGCTGCAGGAGGCGATCCGCAACGGCAAACGGATCCTCTTTGAGGCCGCTCAAGGCAGCTTGCTCGACGTGGACCACGGTACCTATCCGTATGTAACCAGTTCGAGCAGTTTACCCGCCGGCATCTGGAGCGGGGCGGGTTTACCGGCCCGGTATATCACGCGGATTATCGGGGTAGTCAAAGCATACACTACACGTGTGGGGCAAGGCCCCTTCCCGACGGAACTCAACGACGGACCGGACGGTTACGGGGAACGAATCCGCCGGGCGGGTAAGGAATACGGTACAGTCACGGGCCGACCGCGACGGTGTGGCTGGTTTGATGCCGTTGCGGTCCGTTACACCGCCGCCCTGGCTGGTGCTGATGAGATCACCATCATGCTGTTGGACGTGCTTAGTGGTCTGCCGGAAGTCAAAATTTGCGTGGAGTACGAATGTGACGGCGAACGCACGACCCATTTCCCCAGCGATGCCTATGAACTGCAGCGGTGCCGACCGATTTATGAAACCCTTCCCGGCTGGGACGCCAACATCAGCTCCGCCCACCGCCTGGCCGATCTGCCCACGGCTGCTCGACGATATGTGGACCGGATTTCGGAGTTGATCGGCTTGCCTGTATCCATTATTTCGGTGGGTCCGGACCGTGAGCAAACCATCCGCCTAGGCTCGTAGAGTGTGTAAGATGGTGATGAGCGAGTCTCACGGATGGCGTCCGGGAACTGTTCCCCCGGCGGGACCGTTATGCAGGCCTCAGGTCACGAGTACGTTGCGCCTGATACGTTCCGCGAACGGGGAGCAAGGGGACTTCGGAGGCATGAGCCGCGTGATGAGCGATCCCGCCACCTACGCTGCCGCGTTGGGATTGGATCCCCAGCGTCTGCCCCGTCATGTGGCGATCATCATGGATGGGAATGGACGTTGGGCTCGCCAGCGGGGCAAAGAGCGCACCGAAGGGCATGCGGCGGGAGCCCAAGCGGTAGCCTGCGTGGTCGAAGAATGCTGCCGGCTGGATATCCCGTACTTGACTCTCTACTGTCTCAGTCTGGAAAATTGGAAGCGGCCGCGTCAGGAAATCGACTTCCTGATGTTGCTCTTGCAGCGTTATTTGCACGAACAACGATCCCGCATCCTAGAGCAGAACATCCGTCTGACGGTCATCGGGCAGCGGGAGCGATTGCCCGAAACGGTGCAAGCGATTCTGGAAGAGAATATCTCGGCCACAGCGCAGAACACCGGTTTGACGCTCTGTCTGGCCATCAACTACGGCAGTCGCGCGGAAATCCTGGATGCGACCCGGTCCTTAGCTCAGGCGGTCCGCGAGGGTCGACTCCGTGTCGAGCAGATCGACGAGGCAACCTTCGCAGCCCACCTCTACACTGCGGGCATGCCGGATCCGGACCTGCTGATACGCACCGCCGGCGAGATGCGTCTGAGCAATTTTCTGTTGTGGCAGATTTCCTACGCTGAGTTATGGGTAACGCCACGCTACTGGCCGGAATTCGATGCCTCCCTGTTCCACGACGCCCTGCGCGATTATACCCAGCGGGAGCGACGCTTCGGGGGCTTGGGCCATGAATCGACTGGAACTCCATGATCCGGACCCGTTTGCTCATTGGTACTGTCCTCGCCCTCATGGCCGCCGCTCTGCTGTACCTGGACGGTTTTCTGGCGCCGTGGTATCCGCTTGTGGGTGGGACGGTTCTGGCGGTACTCTGGCGTGCCGCGTATGAATTGAGGCAGTTGCTGGAGCCGGGGCATCGTCCCCCTTATCTGGTGCTGGTCCTAGGCCTGACTTTGTGCTGGGCTGCTAACTGGTGGCCATTGCTGGCTGCATCTTGGTTCTCCGAATCCCGTTTTTTCACCACCTCGGTATGGACTGCCGTGTTGTTCGCCTATTGTTCGACCTTCCTGGTGACGTTCCTGTGGGAAATAGCCTGTTATCCTCATGCGGGAGCTGCTCTGCCGCGTCTGGCTGCAACCACGTTGATCCTCACGTATCTGGGTCTGCTCGGTTCCTGCTTTCTTCAGTTGCGTTGGCTTCCCCCCTCCGACGAGGGACCGGCGGCGCTCGCCTGGATGGTCGCGGCCATCGCCGTGCCCAAAGCCAATGACATTGCGGCCTACTTCACCGGCACCTTTTTAGGACGCACCCCGATGGCTCCGCATTTGAGTCCCCGAAAAACCTGGGAGGGGGCGGCGGGTGGACTGGCCGGCGGCGTCCTCGCAGCCCTTCTGATGGCTCACTGGCAACCGTGCCTCTTTCCGGCAGGCTGGGTCGAAGCTGTTCTGTTCGGTTTGCTGGTGGGAGGGGCAGGGATGCTGGGGGACCTGGCCGAATCGCTTTGGAAACGGGAGTGCCACGCCAAAGATGCCGCTGCCTTGCTTCCCGGATTTGGTGGGCTTCTCGATGTCATTGATTCCCTCCTTTTTGCCGCCCCGGTAGTGTATGTGTGGTCCCAAATCCGGCTTCATTGACGCCCATGTATCCCGAGGATCCACTTCACCACCCAGAGGAGAGGGCAGGTGATGTCTGCCGGGTGAGGATTTGGTATAACCGGGCGCAATCCCCTGCATGCCGAGGTGAGATGCTTATGAATGAAAATCTGGTCACTCATCCGATCACGTTGGAAAGTCGCGAGGAAGCGGTCCTGCTGTTTGGACCCCGGGACAGTTACTTGCGGACCATTCGGGATGCCCTCGGGGTCAAACTGGTAGCGCGGGGCGATCTGTTGCAGATCGAGGGACCGAGCGAGGCGGTGGAGAAGGCCGAGCGGGCGGTGCAACAACTGCGCCAGCTTTTGCGACGCCGAGGACGGTTGCAAGCGGAAGATGTGCGGACCGTGTTGGATGTGGTCAGCGGCTCGGGCGAGGCGGCGGGGCACTTGACCTTGATGGAATCCGGCCGGGGATTGCGAGCCCGCACCGATGGCCAAGGGCGATATGTCCAGGCCCTGCGGACCCATGATGTCGTCCTGTGTGTGGGACCGGCGGGGACAGGCAAAACCTATCTGGCCGTGGGTTGGGCCGTGGGACTGCTCCGCAGTGGCCAGGTACGCAAAATCGTGCTGGTGCGTCCTGCGGTGGAAGCGGGCGAACGCCTCGGCTTCCTCCCCGGGGACCTCGTGGCCAAGGTCAATCCCTACCTGCGGCCTCTCTTCGACGCCCTCAATGAAATCATGGATGCCGAGACCGTCAAACGCTACATGGACAACGACATCATCGAAATCCTGCCCTTGGCCTACATGCGGGGGCGGACCCTCAATAATGCGGTCATCATCCTGGATGAAGGTCAGAATGCGACACCAGCCCAGATGAAAATGTTCCTCACCCGCCTGGGCATCAACTCCAAGATTGTCGTCACAGGAGACCTGACGCAAACGGACCTGCCCCGCAGCATCAAAAGCGGACTGGAAGATGCCGTGCAACGCCTTCGGGATGTCGAGGGGGTAGCCATCGTTTACCTCGATGAGTCCGACATCATCCGTAATCCTCTGGTAACCCGCATCGTCAAGGCCTACGAAGACCACCCCCCTAAGAGCAAACGCAGCTGAGACTTGCCAGCCGCCAGAACACCTTCCGCCTTGCTGTAATAGTCCTGGCTGCTCACGTGCTTTGCCCCTGCGGTCCAGTTGCCGACCTCTGGGGCATACCTCAGCTTTGCGCATGAACCATCGGGATGATGGGGACTGGCATTGACGGTCCTGTTCTGCCACGTTAGGTTGTGGGTCATTACCAGCATGGAGGCGCGACAGACGCAATGATGGTTTCGGGTCAGGTGGAACACGAGGCTGCTAGCTCGCTGCAGGATTTTCGCTGGGAAGAGACGGATTGCCTCCTGTGTGGCCACTCGGAAGCGGACCTGGTGCTGGAAGCGGCGGACCCACTGCCTGCTCATCAGCGGGGTTTACGTTTTGCTGTGGTGCGTTGCCGGCACTGCGGTTTGGTGTACACCAATCCTCGGCCGGATGCCGCCAGTATGAGCCGCTTCTACCCAGCGGATTACGCACCACATGTGGTCCGTTTCCGTCGTCCCGCTCGAGCCAAGCCTTTGTGGTTTTCGCGGTTGTTCGGCCGTCCCTGTCCGGAACGTCGTGGTCGGTTACCCTGCTCACCGCCGGGTCGGCTTCTGGACTTCGGGTGTGGCAGCGGGGCGTTCCTGCAACGGATGGCCGCCTGCGGATGGGAAGTCGTCGGTCTGGATATCGCCCCGCAGGTCGTCAGTGCTCTGCAACAGCGGGGTTTTCGCGCTCTCCAGGGTTCTCTGCCGCATCCTCAACTTGCGCCCCAGTCGTTCCACGTGGTCACCATGTGGCAGGCATTGGAACACGTCCATCAGCCCCGCCTCATCTTACGCCGTGCCTGGGAACTGTTGGTCCCCGGT
>Ga0272447_1000236_pt1 | contig 43165 bp, 40 predicted proteins | sample YNPCB0133_FD_194589 | JGI IMG/M metagenome (GOLD analysis project Ga0272447, IMG submission 194589) | Hot spring microbial mat communities from Yellowstone National Park, WY, United States - YNP-CB-013-3 | ecosystem: Environmental > Aquatic > Thermal springs > Hot (42-90C) > Sediment | place... | reverse complement strand
CTGCTGGAGTTTGAGCAGCCTGTTGCCGCCCTCGAACAGCGCATCCAGGAAATTCGCGCCTTGGCCGAAGAAAACGACATCGACGCCTCTGAGCAGATTCGCCAACTAGAGGCCAAAGCCGAAGAGCTGCGCCGCGAGATCTTCAGCCAGCTCACCCCCGTAGAACGGCTGCAGGTGGCCCGCCATCCCCGCCGCCCCACCACCTTGGACTACGTCCAGACCATCTGCGACGACTGGTTTGAGCTGCACGGGGATCGCCACGGCCAAGACGATCCGGCCATCGTCGGCGGCCTGGCCAAACTGGGGGATCAGCCGGTGATGATCCTCGGCCACCAAAAAGGCCGCGACACCAAAGACAACATCCACCGCAACTTCGGCATGCCCAACCCCGCCGGCTACCGCAAAGCCCTGCGGCTGATGGAACATGCCCACCGCTTCGGCCTGCCCCTATTGACCTTTATCGACACGCCGGGGGCCTACCCAGGGGTTAAGGCAGAAGCCGAGGGCCAGGGGGAAGCGATCGCCACCAACTTGCAGACCCTGTTTCGGCTGGAGATCCCCATCATCTGCACCGTCATCGGCGAAGGGGGATCCGGGGGGGCTTTGGCCATTGGCATTGGGGATCGCATCTTGATGTTTGAGCACGCCGTCTATTCGGTGATCTCGCCGGAAGGCTGTGCGGCCATCCTTTGGAAAGATGCCAAGAAAGCGCCGCAAGCAGCGGCAGCCCTGCGCATTACCGCCCAAGACCTGCTGCAGCTAGAGGTCATTGACGAGATCTTGCCGGAGCCGGTTGGCGGCGCCCACCGCGCCCCCCTGGAAGCTGCCCAGACGCTGAAAGAAGCTCTCCTGCGGCATCTCAAGGAGCTATCTGCTCTGAGCGGGCGGGAGCTGCGGGAGGAGCGCTACCAGAAGTTTCGCCGCATGGGGGCCTTTCTGGAGCTGGCTCAAGAGAGCTAGACCGGATCCCTACCAGGTGACCCGATCCCGCAGTTGCTCAATCCGGGCCGGCCCGATGCCCTTGACCCGCTGTAGATCTTCCAAGGAGGAAAAGGGACGGGCCTCGATGATGCGCTGCGCCAGGGCCGGGCCAATGCTGGGCAACTGCTGCAGCTCTGCTGCGGTGGCGGTGTTTAAGTTCACGCGGGAAGCTTGCGGGGTAGCCGGCTGGGAAGGGGATCCCCTGTCAGGAACGGAGATCACCTCGACTTCCAGCAGCTCCGGCTCTGCTTCAGATGAGGAGAGGGCGACGGGGACAGGGCTGGGGCAGAGGCGGGCTCTCTCTTCCGCCTGTTGCTGCAGGCGGCGGCTGGGGCCAAAGCGGGCCTCGGCAATGAGCCGCTCGAACTCGCGCACAAAGTGATCCACCACCCGCTCATTACGGATGATCAAAAGGTTTTCGTCGTTGATGTGGTTGGCCGCCATTGACCAGTTGTGGGATCCGGTGATCACCGTGGCCTGAGGAGTGCCGGGATCGACGATGGCGAACTTGTGGTGCAGCTTGTCTCCCGGGGCGAGGTTGGGCACGCCCACGGATGAAGCGGGCACTGTCCAAGGCAGGCGGGCCGCGTCCACCCGGCAGTTTTCGTCCGGGAGCAGCAGCCCCCACATCTCCAGGGTGCGGCTGTAGTCGCGAAAGGCAAAGCCGGGATCGAACACGCCGCGGATCAGCACGTTGCGCTCCTGGCGCAGTTGCCTGAGCTGGTTGGCAATGCCTGAGTCCGTAAAGACGAACAGGGCCAGATCCACCTGCTGCTGCGCTTGGGCCAGGGTGGCCGCGATGATGCCGTTGGAAGTGGCCTCGTAGGGCAGGGAGCGGCTGCTGGGAGAAAAATGTACCCCCACGATGGCATCGCCAAGGTAAACCGTCTCCAGGGGACGCTTGAGCTTTTGCACCCCGAAGCGGCTGTCGGGCAACCCTCCCGGCCCATCTCCCCACATGAGGTTGAACTCCTCGGTGTAGAGGCGAGCCAGCTCGGGGCTATCCAGCAGCAGCAGGTGGTTGGCGTTGCCCACACTGCCGGGGGCATCGAAATCCCCGTGGATATCGGAGAGGGTAAAATTGGCCGATCCGGTCAGCACCCGCTGCCCGTCGATAATCACAAACTTGTGGTGCATCAGGCCGCTGCCCTTGGAGCCGTCGGCGGTGTCGTCCAGCCAGGGCACCTGCCCCCCATCGAGCAGGGCATAGACATCCCGCGTGGCGATCTCTTCTGGGGAGAGGCGCCCATCCCGGTTCACATCCACCAAGTTGCGGTACTCCTCGTACTTGCGGCGGCTGCGCTCGTCCAACGCCCGCACTTGGTCAGGGGTGAGCTGGTGCCAGGCCCGCACATAGGTATTTTCGGTAATCACCCGCACCGGGATCCCGGCCTGGCGCCGCTCGGCCAGGGCCTGGGCAATCAGGGGCAGGTTCAACTCTTGCACCGCCACATCCAGCGACTGCTGGGCGGAGCGGATCTGGGAGAGGATCAGCTCCTCCAGGTTGTAGCCGTAGCGATAGACCTGGCGATAGGGATCCCGATAGGTGCTCTCGCGGCTTTGGTTGAACGCCACCCGGATGCGGGGGTGCTGCGGCAGAGGGGCCAGGGTGGGCAGCTCTGGCTCTTGGGGATAAGGCCGAGGTCGGGGGCCCACCCAGTAGCCAATGGCCACCAGGAGCAGCAGCAGGGCAGCCCAGGGCAGCCAACGACGCAGTTGCCGCCGCCAAGATGGGATCCCGATCCCGTTCATCCCCTTTCTCCCCTCCAGCAACCACACCCAGAATACCGAACTTTACCGTAGCCACTTCTACGCAAAAGTGACCCCTGCTCTGCTCTAGGGCCACCCGTGCGAGAACGGCTTTTGACCCTAAGATGGAGACGAATGTTTTGAGTTATTAACTTTTGTTATGAATCGCAAAGCCCTCACCCTTGGACTGACGGCGGCCACCTGCTTGGCCTTGGTCGGTTGTGACAGTTCCAGCAACGATACAGCCATTGCCCTGCCGACGCCCACTCCGACTCTCTCTCCCAGCCCTACGCCGCTGCCCAATATCGTCGCCGTTGCCGCTGCTAACCCTAACTTCAGTACCTTGGTGACGGCCCTGCAGGCAGCGGGCTTGGTGGGGGCTTTGCAGCAAGAAGGCCCCTTCACGGTCTTTGCTCCCACCAATGCTGCCTTTGCCGCTTTGCCCCCTGGCACGGTGGAAGCCTTGCTGCGGCCTGAGAACCGGGCAGAGCTGGTGCGCATTCTCACCTACCACGTGGTTCCCGGCTTGGCCCCCTCCAGCGCCCTCAGATCCGGCCAGCAGGTGACGACTTTGCAGGGATCCCCTGTCACTGTCACCCTTCTTGAGGGCGGACGGATTCGCATCAACAACGCCAACGTGATCACCGCGGATATTCAAGCTGCCAACGGCATCATCCACGTCATCGACACCGTCTTGATCCCACCTCGCTAAGGCTTCAGGCATTATTAAGAAAGAAGATCAAGTCCGGCAGTGATTGGGAGGCCCAGCGTGGAACGGCCCAAGTGGGTAGCCATTATGACGGGAGCTTTGGCCATTGCCCTGGGGGTGGGCTATTTGTTGTTGGTGCAGCTATTGGACTACCGGGGGGGCGAGTTTTTGCCAGCGCCGCTGGAGCCGCCGGCGGTTTTGCCAGGGATCCCTGGCCTTTTTGGCCACTTGGGCTGAGGGCGATCTCGATTGGCGTTTTCTGTCTTCAGCTTCTGGTTTTGCCGGTGGGTAGCTGTTCCTAAACAAAGCTTCTTGCAAAAACTGTATGCCCAGCTACAGCTAGCCCTATGCTAGAGAAGCGGCTGCGGAGCCCGCTTGCGCCGGGGTTGCCAGCGGAGAGGGTTCAGCCGTCCTAAATTCGCGAACGCTTCTCTCGCCTTTGCAGATCTCTAGACTAGATAGATCTTCAGGGTTTGCCTGGGGATCAGGATCTGTTCCCGATTGGGCATTTGGGCAAGCTGTGGGTTGGCATGGTGTTGTCGCGCTCCACTTGGCTGTGGTTGTTGACGGGGCTGGGCTTGGCGGCTCTCAGCCAATACCTGCAATGGGTTGAGGGCATCTACAGCTTTGTGGCTCCCTATTCGGTGCCGCTGGCGGATCTGGCGGTGGCCGGCATCCTGGGCGGAACAGTGGCGGCAGGGCTGGTGGCACGCCATTGGTGGCAACAGGTTCGCCGACCGCAACAGGATCCCACCCCAGCGGCCAAGCCGCGGCGGCGGGTTAAGTTGACGCGGGATCAGGTGCAAGCAGATCTGCAGGATGTCGATCGCCTTATCCAGAAGCTGCAGGACGACATTAGCCGTCGCGCCTTGCAGGCCAAGGCGCGGGAGATCGATCGACGGCTGGCCCAGGAAGAATTGCACCTGGTGGTGTTCGGCACCGCTTCTGCCGGCAAAACCTCTCTCATCAACGCTCTGCTGGGGCAGCCTGTGGGGGAAACCGCTCCCACCCTGGGCACCACCCAGCAGGGATCCATTCACACCTATCAACTGGAGGGCTGGAGTGGCCCCATCTCCCTCACCGATACCCCTGGCCTGCTGACCATCGGCGGCGCCGGCGAGGCGGAGGCCCGCGCCCTGGCCCAGAAGGCGGATCTGTTGATTTTGGTGGTGGCCGGGGATCTGCTGGCCTCAGAATATGCCGAGCTGCTCGAGCTGGCCCGGCTGGGGAAATCCACCATCCTGGCCCTTAACAAGACGGATCAGATGTTGCCGGAGGAGGTGGAGATCATCTTGGCCCACCTGCGCCAGCGCACCGCCGGCGTCATTCCCCCTGAGCAGGTGGTGGCCATTGCCGCCGACCCGGAGCCCTTGAAGGTTCGCTACTGCTTCCCCGATGGCTCCAGACAAGAAACCTGGGAGCCGCAGCCCCCCGATACAGGCGCCCTGGTCCAGCAGATGGCCCGCCTGCTGCAGCAAAAGGGATCCCATCTGCGCCTGGCCAACGCCCTGTTGCAAACCCAAACCTTGAGCGAGGCCGTCCAACAGGCCCTGCGGGAAGAGCGCTACCACCAGGGTCGCCAGATCGTGGAGCGGATGCAGTGGGCCACCGCTGCTGCCCTGGCCGTGACCCCCCTTCCGGCTTTGGATATGCTGGCGGGGGTGGTCATCCAGGCGCGCATGATCGGGGAGCTGCATCAGGTGTTCGATCGCCGCATCACCCTGCAGCAGGCTCAACAAATGGCCCACAGCCTGGCGCAAATGATCGTGCAGCTTGGAGGACTGGAGCTGGCCACCCAGGCCCTGGGCTCTGCCCTCAAAGCCAGTCCCTGGATGCTCATGGGGATCCCGCTGCAGGCGGCCAGCGGAGCCTATCTGACGCGGGTGGCGGGGCTGAGCTACCTGGAGTGGCTGCAATCGGGGGATCCCTGGCAAGAGGAGCTCCTGCAAGAGCGGCTCAAGCAGCAGCTTCACAGCCGTTATCCGCTGGCCTTTCTCAAGCAATTGGCTCGCCAAGCCCACTCCAGCAGCTAGCCGAACAGCCCAAGCTCAGCTAGGGCCATTTCAAAAGCAAAAAACCCGTCGCTAGCCCAAAGCAACCCCCTCGGCGGCATGGCCATTCGCCGGCAACTGGTTGAGATCCAACTGCCAAAGCTGAAATTGCTGCGGCTTCCCGGCCTTGGGCACTTGCAGCCAGACCAGTCCCCTTTGCCCCACCTGCAACACCTCGGATCCGACGGGCACGGCCACCTGGGCCAAGGGATACCCCCCCTCGCTATACAGCCAGAGGGAAGAGAACTCCTCCCCCTCGCGACACAGGAGCAGCACGCCCCAAGGGGCCTTGGCCATTTGCAGGGGCCACCCCTTCAAAAACCAGCGGCGCAGCCGCAGCGGGTTGACCTGCACCGAGCAAAGGTGGGGGCAGCATCCCTGGCCTCCTCCATCCCCGCCGGCAAAAAGCAGCCGCTCCCCCAAGCTGAGCACTCTCCCCCTGGGATCCAGGGGTAGGCGATAGCGCAGCGGCTGGGAGCCCGTCTGCGGAGGCCAGGCCGCCGGATAGGGCAACACAGTCATTTCCACCCACTGCCGCCCCAATCCCGCCAACAGCACCAGATGCTCCGAGAGAGCCAGCAAGCGGAGCAGGGATCCCGTTGGCACCTGCCAAGGCCAGCGAAAGTAGCAGTGGAACTCCGGAAAAGGTTGAGCTACGGTTGGCCCAGCCGGCAGCCATTGCACTGCCCCAATTTCTTTGGCAGTGGCCCAGACCAACTCCTGCCGCTCCGCCAGCCAGGTGGCTCGCCAATCCTCCGCAAAACTCAGCAAGGTACGGACGCGCGCGGGACTCAGGTGCAAAAGGTTGCTTTTGGAAAAAGCCAAAGCCTCCGGGAAGCTCGGCAAGGGCAGCACTTGCTGCAACGGTTCGGCCAAGGAGAAACAGGCCAGAGGCGGCGCTCCTGAGGCAAGGGTCTGCAGATCCAGCCACTCCAGCCGCTGAGGGGTTACCCGCAGCAGCAGCGGGGATCGGGAGCCGCTCGGATCTTCACAGATGCAGAACTTTTGCTCAGGCAGGGACTCCATCCCGCCCTCGCCAACAAAACCCGGATCCGGCAGATCCCAGACCTGCAGGCCGGGAGGTGACCGCCTGGACAGGCGAGGGCCGACCCAACAACCGGCTGGCTCCTGCCACTCCCGGGCAAAGGTTGCCAGGGCCGAACGCATCTGGGCCGCGGTGCGAAACCGCCGCAGGGGCAACTTGCGCAACGTGATCTCCAGCAGTTCCTGCAGCGGGGCCGGGATCCCTTCCGGACAGACAAACGGCTGGTTGAGGTGGGCGTGCATCAACTGGCTGGGGGAGCCGGAAAAGGGTCGCCGGCCCGTCAACAGCTCCAGGAGGATGATCCCCACCGCGTAGAGGTCAGAAGCGGGGCTGAACTGGCCGTAGAACCGCTCTGGCGCCATGTAGGCGGGGGAGCCGGTGGCAGAGATCTCGCCGGGAGCAGGCTGGGGGTGACGAGCGATGCCAAAGTCCGTCAGCTTCAGTTGCCAACCCTGGGGCGTGGGCTTGAGCAAGATATTCTCTGGCTTGACATCGCAGTGGATTACCCCCTGTCGATGGGCATGATCCAAGCCGGCCAAGATCTGATCCACAAAGCCCAAAACCTGCTTGACCGGCAGCCACAGCCCCCGCTCCACCTGGTCGATCAGCTCCCGCAGCGTGCCCCCTTCGCAGTACTCCAACACCAAATAGCGCCCCTCACGGGCATGTTCGAGGGCGTAGCAGCGGGTGATGTTGGGGTGGTTCAATGTCAGCAGGTAGCGCAGCTCCCGCAGCAGGTTGGGGGTGGGAAAGCGCTCTGCCGGCAGCTCCTTGAGGGCCACCAGATCCCCCCCGTGGCGGGGCCGGGCACAGAACACGCGCCCATACTGCCCTTGGCCGGCCAAACCCAAAATTTGGTAGCTGTCGTGAATCGACTTGGTGGTACGGGTGCGTCGGGACACGGCCCCAGGGGAATCCATACCGGCACTTTGTATCGTTATATCCCCTGCCCGCTCTCTTCTTGTCCTAATCTCGGCACGGGAACGCTGGACACCTAGGCACCTTTGCCGACAGGGCTGCTCCCCCTGCACCCCCCAACAGAGAGCTTAGGAGCCGGTTAACTGCTTGAGCAGCTCCGCCGCGTGAGCCTCCACCTTGACCTTGGTGATGATGGCCTCGATCTTCCCCTCCGGATCGATGACAAAGGTGGTGCGGTGAATGCCGTTATAGACTTTGCCCATGAACTTTTTCGGGCCATAGACGCCGTAGGCGCTGGCCACCTTGGCCCCCTCGTCCACCAGCAGCGGAAAGGGAAGCTGCAGTTTTTGGGCAAACTTTTGGTGGGAACGGGCGTCGTCGGCGCTCACCCCCAAGACGTGGATCCCGTGCGCCTGATACTCGGCGTAGGCATCGCGAAAGCCACAGGCTTCTCGGGTGCAGCCGGGAGTGTTGTCCCGCGGGTAGAAGTAGAGCACCACCCGCCGGCCCCGCAGCTGGCTCAGGCTGACCAAATTGCCCTCGGCATCGGGCAGGGTAAACTCCGGCGCCGGATCCCCAACAGCAAGAGCCATAGACGGGATCCCTCCTCAGGTGGATTTTTTGGGGGAGAGGATCATCGTGATGTTTCGCCCTTCCTTTTGGGGGGGCTGCTGCATTTCCGCCACGCCTTCTAGGTCTTTGAACAAGCGCTGCAGCAACTCTTCCCCCAACTCGGCGTGCTGGGCCTCGCGACCGCGAAACATCACCGTGGCTTTTACCTTGTCTCCATCCCCCAAAAACTGCTGAGCGCTGCGCAGGCGGACGTGGTAGTCGTGCTCGCCGATGTTGTAGCGAAACTTCACTTCCTTGATCTCGGCGGTGTGTTGTTTTTTGCGGGCCTCCCGTTCTTTTTTCTCCTTCTCAAACTTGAACTTGCCGTAGTCCATGATGCGGCAGACGGGAGGATCCGCCTTGTCGCTGACCAAGACCAAGTCCAGATCTTTTTCTTCGGCCAGGCGCAGGGCTTCGCGCGGGCTCATGATCCCCAACTGGGTGCCATCGGTGTCGATGAGGCGAATTTTGGGGAAGCGGATGCGCTCGTTGATGGCCGGCAGCTCTGCGCGCTGCTTGCGGGGCAAGCGGTCAAGTGGACGTTCTACGGACAAGTTTTCCTCTCTGTGAACAACAACCTAGATGGTAGTACTCAGAGAATAGCAGCCTCTTTTGCGCCGTTGCTGGCCGACGGACTTGCACCCCCAAGTGGTCTATCGGCCAGGAGGGCAAGGCATGCTGCACCTATACTAGCCGGCATTTTTTGTTTTCTTCTAGGGGTTCGCCGACCTACTGGAAGGAAGAAGGATGCTGGATTGGGGCAGCAACCGCGGTAGGATAACCAAAGTGGCGCTCCTGCCGGTGAGAGGGCAGGGGGGGGCTTGTTTTCCGGTTAGCAGGGAGGGCAAAAGTGGTGCAGCTCGGTTTAACGGAACGGGAACTGAAAGAGTTGGCCCAAAAGTCGGTGCAACTGATCCTGAGCCCGCGAGAAGGAGATAGCGAGGCGCTGGCTCAGTACAAAGCCTCGGCCGAATTCCGGGCAGGAGTTCATCTGGCCTGCGCGGCCATGGTGCTCGTCTTGGCGGAAAACAACGAGCGGATTAGCCAGCAGTTGGCTGCTCTCCAGGAAAAGGGATCCCTACCTCTACAGGAACCTTCCCAAAAACCTGCCAGCTAGAGCTGTGCCATGGTTCCAGAGACAGACCCACTGCAAGTGCGCAGCGAGCGGGACGCGATGGGGGAGCGGCAACTGCCGCAGTCGGTGTACTACGGCATCCAAACCGCCCGCGCCCTGGAGAATTTTCCCATCAGCGGCCTCAAGCCGCTGCCGGAGTACGTGGAGGCCTGCGTGCTCATCAAAAAAGCGGCGGCGGAGGTCAACGGCGAGCTGGGCTGCATTCCCCCCGACGTGGCCAAGGCCATTGTCCAAGCGGCAGACGAGATCCTCCAGGGATCCCTGCGGGATCAGTTTGTGGTGGATGTGTACCAGGCCGGGGCGGGCACCTCCCACCACATGAACGTCAATGAGGTGTTGGCCAACCGCGCCCTGGAGATCCTGGGAGAGCCCAAGGGGCGCTACGAGCGGGTCAGCCCCAACGACCATGTCAACTACGGCCAATCCACCAACGACGTCATCCCCACCGCCATTCGCCTGGCGGCCCTGCTGCGGGTGCGGCGGGATCTTTTGGGCACGCTGGACAACCTGGTGGCGGCGCTGGAGCAGAAAGCACAGGAGTTCCACGGCATTCTCAAGGCGGGCCGCACCCATTTGCAGGATGCTGTCCCCATAAGGCTGGGAGATAGCTTCGGCGCCTATGCGGCCATCTTTGCCCAGCACCGCCGCTGGATCGAGGAGGCCAGCCAGGCTCTGGGCAGCTTGGGGCTGGGGGGCAGCGCCGTCGGCACCGGCCTCAATACCCATCCCCAGTACCGGCAAAAGGTGGTGCAACGGCTGGCAGAGTACACCCAGTTGCCCCTTACCCCGGCCCCCCATCCCATGGCGGCGATGCAGAGCATGGCCCCCTTTGTGCACCTGTCGGGATCCCTGCGCAACCTGGCCCAAGATGCCATCAAAATGGCCAACGACCTACGCCTGATGGATTCCGGCCCCAAGACTGGCCTCAAAGAGATCCAACTGCCGCCGGTACAGCCCGGCTCCTCCATCATGCCCGGCAAGTACAACCCGGTGATGGCCGAGATGCTGAACATGGTCTGCTTTCAGGTGATCGGCCTGGACACCGCCATTCTCCTCGCCGCCCAGGCAGGCCAATTTGAGCTCAACGCGATGATGCCGCTGATTGCCTATAACCTCCTGCATAGCTTGCAGATCCTCAACAACAGCCTGCGCGTCTTTACCGAGCGCTGCGTCCGCGGCATCACCGCCCAGGCGGATCGCTGCCGCAGCTATGCTGAGGGGACGCTGGCTTTGGTGACTGCCCTCAATCCCTACATTGGCTACCTGCAGGCGGCAGAGGTGGCTAAGATCTCCCTGGAAACCGGCAAGCCCATCCGCCAGATCGTGTTGGAGCGCAACTTGATGAGCCCGGAACAGGTGGCCAAGGCGTTGAATCTGGAGGCGATGAGCCAGATGCGCTCTTAGCCCCTCCGCGAAAAGGGCAATTAGCCCTCTCGCCTGCCCCTTCCCCCTAGACTAAGTAAGACTCTCCTTTGCCAAGGCAGGCCATGACCGGAGAACGACTGAGCTTGCGGACGAAGCTGGCCTATGGGGTGGGGGATCTGGGCACGGGCATGACGGCCAATATCCTCATCTTTTTCCTGCTGCCCTTTCTCACCAATACCGTCGGCATGGCGGCAGGCTTGGCCGGCAGCATCTACGCCATCACCCGCTTTTGGGATGCCGTCAACGATCCCATCATCGGCATCCTCAGCGACCGCACCCGCAGCCGTTGGGGCCGTCGCCGCCCCTGGCTGCTGTTTTCGGCCATCCCCTTTGGCCTGACTTTTGCAGCTCAGTGGTGGATCCCTTTTCCCGGTCAGATGGGCCCCCTTTTCGCCTACTACCTGGCGGTGTCCCTGCTGTTCAACACCTTTTATTCTGCCGCCAACATCCCCTACGCCTCCCTGACGGCGGAGCTAACCCAGGATTACGACGAGCGCACCCGGCTCAACCAATTTCGCTTTGCCTTCTCGGTGGGGGGCAGCATGGTTGCCGTGGTTACCTTTCCGCTGCTGTTTAACCTGCTGCCGGATCGGGCTGCCGGCCATCTGCTGGCGGGGGCTTGTTTTGGGGCCATCTCGGCTGTGCCCCTGCTGCTCTGCTTTTGGGGAGTACGAGAACGTTTTCAATCCCAACGGGATCCGCTGCCTCTGCTGCAGCAACTGCGGGTGGCCTTCAGCAATCGCCCCTACCTGTTTGTCAGCGGCATCTACCTGTGTTCTTGGCTGGCCTTTCAGTTCACAGCCACGATCATCCCCTATTTCATCGTCTTCTGGATGGGCCTGCCCGAGGTGTGGATTTCTCTGGTGGTGTTGGCGGTTCAGAGTGTTGCCGTGCTGACCCTGTTTGCCTGGACATGCCTGAGCGCTCGGCTGGGCAAGCGCGCCATGTACCTGATCGGGGCGGGGTTTTGGCTCATCTCGCAGGCGGGCCTATTTTTCCTGCAGGCCGGCCAGGAGCGGCTCATGATTGCACTAGCCCTGTTGGCAGGGATCGGGGTTTCCGCCACAGTGTATCTTGGCCCTTGGTCAATGCTGCCGGATGTCATCGACCTGGACGAGCTGCACACTGGGGAGCGGCGGGAAGGGATCTTCTATGCCTTCATGGTGTTCTTGCAAAAGGTGGGCCTGGCGCTAGGGCTGTTTTTCGTGGGACAAGCTCTGGATTGGGCCGGCTTTATCCCTTCGGTGGCCGGAGAGGCCCCACCCCTCCAGCCAGAATTGGCCTTGCTGGCCATCCGCCTCGCCATCGGCCCCCTGCCGGCAGTGGCTTTAATCGGTGGGATCCTGCTGGTGTGGCTGTACCCCATCACCCGGCAGCGCCACCGGCAGATCCTAAGGGAATTGGAGGCAAGACGAGCGGGAGCTGCTCCTGAGGGATCCCCTTAGACAGGGGGCCGCTTCCCGTCTGTCAGTTGAGGATGATGCGCAAGCCACTGCCGGAGGGCTGCGCCGGCTCGGAGTTGGGCAGAATCCGCAGGCCGCTGCCGGAAGGCTGGATCACAGGGTTGTCAGTATTGACGAAGAAGGTGTTGGAGCGGCCATCCCGCTCGTAGACCACCACGTCGTTGGGGTTGAACTGGGAGCGGCAGATGATGGGAGAGTTGTCGGCAGCGGTGGCGGCGCTGCAGCGGTAGCCAGGGGCAGAGACCACTTGGCCCTCTGCATCGAGGGAAAAAGGAACTCCCCCAGGCGGGATCGGAGCCAAGAGCGGCTGGTCGGGGTTGAGGATGACCGAGCCACCGGTGCTGGGTTCGACCAGGATCCCGCGCCCGTCGATGACGATCCGCTGGGCTTGTGCAGGGACGACCGCCCCCAAGAGCAGAGCCAGGCTCAGGCTGAGTTGGAGGGGAATAGACAGCTTCATCGGATATCTCCTTTGGCCCAGGGCCATCCCACTTTTTGGGATCCATCGGCCATCCCCGATGGGATCCTGACTTGATCTTGGCCCAGGCAGAGGGAGCACCCCAGGGCGGAAGCCGTCACCTCGGTTGCCAGGATGGGCACTTTGGCCTCGGCTCGACTACCCCAGCCCCAAGCGGCCCAGCGCCAGCCCCACCACCAGCATGCCCAACACCAGAAAAGGCTGAGCGCTGGCCTGGTATTTGACGTCGTTGTTGAGGGGATCCCGCAGCAGGTACATGTCTTGGAAGGTGATCTGCGGGATAATCAGCAGCACCAAAATTGCGGCGTAGAGCTTTAGGCCAGCTCCCAGCAAAAACGAGGCCATGCCGAACTGAAACAGGTCGATCATCAGCGCCGCGATCCAGGCCGCCCCCATCGCCCCAAACATCACCGGCAAGGAGGCGAGGCCAAATTGTCTATCCCCCTCCATGCTTTTGAAATCGTTGACCACGGCGATCCCCAGGCCGGCCAAGCTGTAGATCAGGGTCAGAATGCAGATTGTCCAGTTCAGCTCGCCAAAGAGGGCATGTCCCGTCCACCAGGGCAGGGCGATGTAGCTGGCCCCCAGGGCGTAGTTCCCCAGCCAGCCGTTGCGCTTTAGTTTCAGGGGCGGCGCCGAGTAGATGTAGGCAATTAGGGCTCCCGCCAGGGCAATGCAGGTGATCACCGGAAAGTCGTGGCCGGTGTACCAATCCAGGGCATAGGCCAACGCCAGCCCCAGGATCAGCAGCACCCAGATTTGGATGACCACCCGCCGCAGGGAGATGGCCCCGGAAGGGATGGGGCGATAGGGCTCGTTGATGGCGTCGATGTCGCGGTCGTAGTATTCGTTCAGGGTCTGGGTGTAGCCCGTCATCAAGGGGCCGGCCAGGATCATGCCCACCAAGATGAGGGCCACATTTTCCCAAGTCCAGGTGAAGTGGCCGGAGGAGGCCGCTCCCGGAATCAGGCCCCACACCAGCGGGATCCAGGTCACGGGCTTCATCAGTTGCAGGTGGACTTGCCAAACGGAGCGAGACTCCACCTCTGCCCCTTTCATGCCCAAGAGTTGGCGGACACGCCGGGCGGCGGATCCCTTGTCGGCTTCAGGAGCCGGGGCGGTTTCTGCGCCAGGACCCACAGCAGGGGCCATTTCGTCTGCCGTCGGCGCCCAAGATGGCTCTTGAGAGGTGCTTTCGCTCATGGTGGGGTGCGCAATCAAACTTCAACAACGGGGATACCCACCCCCATTCTGAGGCATCTTCCCACATTCCTCAAAACTTTCCTCTACACAATCTGCGCTGCCACGAATAGGGAGTGGTGCTGGGCCGGGATCCGCTCTTTCTCGGCTGCCGGGATCACCAGGGGGGGCTGTCGGGTATAGTTGACGGGATCCCGGAACCAAGGTCGGCTGTAAGTGTTGTAGAGGAGGGGCCGGGGAGCAGCAGAACGATTGGCCCGGCCCAGGTGAATCAAGCGGTAGTCGAACAGCAGGCAGGATCCCTTGGCCAGCGGCGGATCGACAAAGGGCATCTGCCGGGCCAGCTCGGTGTAGTGGGCCTCGAAAACAGCGTGGCTGCCAGGCCAGAGGCGGGTCATGCCGTTCTCTTCGTTGACCTCCACCAGCGGGATAAGCAAATTCAGGGCATAGCAGGGGACGATGGCATCTAGAATTGCGTCGCCGAAGAGGTGGGAGAGATCCCGGTGAACCTGTTGGTCGGCGGATCCCGGCAGAGAAACTACCACCCCCAGCCCGCTGAGGATCAGGCTTGATCCCAAGATTCGCTGCAAGATAGGCAGGATTAAGGGATGGGCATAGAGCAGGGGATCGTTAAAGGGCCCCTCCAGGCGCACCGTCACCATCACTCGTCGATTGCCCACCAACAGGGCGTCGGGGTGGTTTTCGTGGGTGCAGTAGCGGCTGTAGGTGGTCAGAAAGCTACTGTGTAGCTTGTCGATGAGCGCCGTGGGGAAGATCTCCGGCAGCACCAGGTAGCCCTCGGTGGAAAACAGGTGAAACGCCTGCTCTACGGTCTCTGGATCCGGCTGCCGGCGCTCCCGCTCGGCATGGCTAAAGTGCACCTGGGCTAACACGAGCCTTTACTCCTTCTGCAAGCTGGCCACTGCCATGAGCATGCCCCGCGCTTTGTTCAGGCATTCTTGGTACTCCCGCTCCGGATCCGAGTCGGCCACGATGCCCGCCCCGGCTTGGATGCTCACCTGGTCCCCCTGAACCAGCAGGGTGCGGATGGTGATGGCGGTGTTCAGTTGGCCGGCAAAGTCGTAGTAGCCATAGGCGCCGGCGTAGGGGCCGCGGCGACACCCTTCCAGCTCGTGGATAATCTGCATGGCGCGGATCTTGGGAGCGCCAGTAACCGTGCCGGCAGGAAAGGTGGCCCGCAGCAGATCCCAGGCGCTGTAGCGGGGATCCAACTGCCCCACCACATTGCTGACGATGTGCATCACGTGGCTGTAGCGCTCGATCTGCATCAGGTCGTCCACCTGCACGGATCCCAGGCGGCAGACCCGCCCCAGGTCGTTGCGGGCCAAGTCCACCAGCATCACATGCTCTGCCCGCTCCTTGGGATCCGCCAACAGCTCCTGCTCCAACTGGCGGTCTTGGGCGGGGGTGGCGCCGCGGGGGCGGGTGCCGGCGATGGGACGCACGGTGGCGATGCGCTCTTCCCCTATCCGAGTGAGCTTGACCATCACTTCTGGGCTGGAGCCGACAAGGCAGAGATCGCCAAACTGGAAAAACGCCATGTAGGGGGAGGGGTTAATCAGCCGCAGGGAGCGGTAGAGCCGGAAAGGATCTCCAGCAAAAGGGGTGGTGAAGCGCTGCGAGAGCACCACCTGAAAGATCTCGCCAGCCCGGATGTAGGCTTTGGCCTGCTCCACCGCCTGGCAGTAGGCGGCGCGGCTGAGGGTGCTGGGGGGAATGGCATCGGGCAGTTGCGGCTTCCAGTCGAGGCTGAGGTGGGCAAGAGAAAGGGGGGCGCTGAGCTGTTGCACCAACTGTTCCACCCGCCGGCAGGCTTGGGCGTAGGCCTGCTCCGCCGGCTGCTGGCGTGTGTCGGCAAAGGCCACCACCCAGATCTTGCGCTTGACCTGGTCGAAGATCAGGATGCTGTCCACCTGCATGAGGATAGCGTCGGGGGGATCCCCCGGCTGCAGGGGGTGAATGGGCACCTTGGGCTCGATCCAGCGAATCAGCTCATAGCCCCAGTAGCCAAAGAGCCCGCCGATGCTGCTGGGCAACTCCGGCAGGTGCACCGGCTCATAGGGCTGCAGGCAGCGGGCCAAAACGGCAAAGGGATCCCCTTGGTGCTGCTCTCGATGCCCATCGCGGTGGATCTGCAAGGCCTGATCCCCGCGCACCTGCAAAACCCACAAAGGGTCGCAGCCGAGGAAGCTGTAGCGGGCCACCTGTTCCCCTCCCTCCACCGATTCCAGCAGAAAGTTGTAGGGCCGCCCGGCACAGACCCGGTACCAGGCAGAGACAGGCGTTTCCAAGTCCGCCACCCATTCTTGGTAGACCGGGATGAAATTGCCCTGTTGGCTGAGGGCGAGGAACTCCTTCAGAGAAGGGGAGATCATGGCCTGCACCTTCGCTTGCCCCTCTGACTTTACCTTAAGGGGGGAGCTCCAACAGCACCGCCACCGATTAAGCTGAGGGGGGCCTTTCTCTGAGCAACCTTGCCATGCACACCCCATCGCAGATCCTTCGCGAGCGCCTGCGCTTTCAAGGCCACAAGTACACCTTTGTCAGCCAGCGCTTGCGCTTTCCCAACGGCACCGAAGGGGAGCGGGAGTACCTCCTCCACCCCGGCGGCGTGGTGGCCGTGCCGGTCACTGCCGAAGGCAAGTTCGTCTGCATTCGCCAATATCGCTTTGCCGTCGCCGCCTACCTCTACGAGTTTCCCGCCGGTACCGTCGAGCCAGGGGAACATCCTGATGAAACCATTCGCCGCGAGCTGGAAGAAGAAACCGGCCTGCGCGCCCACCGCTGGGATCCCCTCGGCCAATTTTATCTGTGCCCCGGCTATTCCAGCGAGATCATGTACGCCTACCTGGCGCGGGATCTGGAAGTGCTGGATGCTCCACCGGCCAAGGATGAAGATGAAGACATTGCGGTGGTGGAGCTTTCGCCTGCCGAACTGACAGAAATGGCCCGTTTTGGCCTGGATTTCGACAGCAAATCCATCACCTGCTTTTGGCGGGCCCAGTTGTTTTTGGCAGCGGAAAATGCGGCCTTTGCGAGCAGGAACAAGCCCTAGGCATGGCCATCCTGCGCCTTGCCCAGCCCCCCTCTCCCCCTGGGAGAAGGGAGCGGGGGATCCCTGCCGCCAACAGGCTTAACCTCTACAGCAAAGTGGCGGCATAGTGGGCAGCCCCTATCAAGCCCACCTGGGCGTTCACCACCACCTGCACTGACAGTTGCTCCAGCAGAGTGCGCATCCGTCCCTTATCCAAAAAGGAGGGCAAAAACTCTCCCTCCCGCAACAGGCGCAGGAGCTTGGGCGCGATCCCGCCGGCGATGAACAGGCCCCCACGGGGCAGCAGGTGCAGGGCAAAATTGCCGACAGCGGCCCCATACAAGCTGGTAAACAGCCGCAAACACTCCACCGCCAAGGGATCCCGTCCCTCCAGGGCGGCATTGGCAATTTGGGCGGCTGGGTCGACGGGGCTGGCTCCCCTTTCCCAGGCGGCAATTTGGGCCAGCAACTGCTCCTCTCCCTGGCCCCAGCGGCTATCCCGCAGAAATTGATAGATGGCCACGATCCCCTGCCCCGAGACCACCCGCTCGGTGGAGACGCGCCCATGTCGTTGTTGCAGATACCGCAGCAGCTCCCATTCCAAAGGGGTCCGTGGAGAAAAATCCACATGCCCCCCCTCGCTGGCATGAACCTGGTAGCCGCCTTCTCCCCAGGTGAGGTAGGCCTGCCCCAGCCCTGTGCCCGCCCCGATGACGCCGATGGGCGCCTGGGGCTGCCGCTCTCCTGTCTGCAGCGTTTCCAGATCCTGATCTCGCAGGGCCAGCACCCCATAGCCTACGGCGCTGAAGTCGTTGATCAACGCTAGGCGGGGGATCCCCAGCTCCGCCGCCAACTGGCTTGAGTGCAGGCTCCAGGGCAGGTTGGTGATTTTGGCCCTCTGTCCCCCGGCTCCTGGACTTTTTTCTTCCACTACGGGGCCGGCCACAGCAAAGCAGGCGGCAACCGGTTGGGGATCTCGCCCCAGCTCCTGCCGTGCCTGGGCCAGAAACTCCAGCACCACCGGGGTGAGGTTGGGATAGCTCTGGCTGGCGTAGCGGCAGTGGTAGAGGCTGTGATCGGGATCTTGGGCATTGAAGAGGCTGAGGCTGGTCTTGGTGCCCCCGATATCTCCCGCCAACAGCAACTCCATAGTGTTTTCCGGGCAGCGCGTTATTCTCACCCTGACATTTTCGGCAGTACCCTGGCAACGCCGGCCCCTCTCGGCCGGGGCGGGAAAGGGCAGGGAAGATGCTATGTTAACTGATGTAAAAGTTTCTAAGATTGCGTTTTGTTTCCTACCTCTTGTTCGCCGCCTCTCCAAGAAGAGCCTTCCCTGGCCTCCCAGGGCCCAGTCGGACGGGAGATTCCCCGTTCTTCTCTGCGAAGGCGGTTTCCCTCTCACCACGCCATCGGGGGAGCGGCGGCTGTGCTGGTGTGCCTACCCGTTTTTGTGGCAGCGCCCCTGGTGCGCTATAGCCCTTGGCTGAGCTTGGCGATGACTCTAGGCTGGCTGGGCCTTAGCTGGCGGCTCTACTCGCGGCCCCGCACCCGCATCTGGGGGGATCTGCTCTACGGCTTCACGCTGACTTGGCTGGCAGGATCCCTGTATTGGGGATGGCTGCGCTTTGAGCCTCTTTGGCACATGCCTGTGGAAGCCTTGGGGATCCCGATTGTCTGGTGGGGGACACGGCGACGGTTTGCCCGCATCGGCACCTGGTTTTATCTCGGCTCCCTGTGGGGTACGGCGGTTACAGATCTCTACATTCACTCGGTGGGGCTGCTGCCTGAGTGGCGGCAGGCGATGCGGTTTGACCGGCTGGAGCAGGCGGTTGTCCCTTTTAGGGCGGCCCTCGACAAAATGGCTACCCCCTGGGGCCTGGGTTGGGGCATCGGCTTGGGCCTTCTGTTGCTGGGTGTTGGATTGTGGAGAGTGCAGGGATCCCGCCGCTTGCACCATTGGGCATTTGCGGGAGCAGTGCTGAATACCCTGTTGGTGGATGGGCTATTCGGCTGGGGGGCAGCTCTGCTGCGGTGAGCCAACCACCTCTGCGGTGCTGACCCAGAAAATGGCGGCGCAAGGGACAACATTGAGGCCTGCAGAGGAGCCTGCCTACCGTTGTTTGGAGTTTCTACGTAGCGCTTTGTTGTGGCCAGGTAGCCGCGAAGGATCTCTTCCTCCCCAGGGAAGGTAGCTGACTTCTCCGGTGGGAGCAGTCCTCCAGCCTAGGAAAGAGTTCTCTGGCTTACCCCTGGGCGAAAGCCAGCTATAGGGGCGGGGAGAGCGTCAAGGTCAGTCGGGTGTCGGTACGCCTGTTCGGCAGGAGGCAGCTCCGGCAGCGGTGCCGGCTGGGGGAAAAAGTCGATGACCTCCCAGCTCTTGGCATCGGGAGAGGGATGGGCCAGTAGCCACCGTTCGGGCAGGGTTTTGGGCTGCGCTCCCCCAGGGGAAGGGGAACTTTGCGCCTTCTGGTGGGCCAGGGTGAGCTGGAAGGGATCCCCCTTGCGGCGGCAGGGGCGGCGGGATCCCGGTGGCTTGACAATTACGGTATAGGTGCCGCTGAGGTGGTGGCCTTCCAGTTTCTCTCCTGAGGCCAACAGCAGGGGTTCACGGCGATCCTGACGAATTTGGACATCCTGCACTTCCAAACGGCCTGCTAAGCGGTCGCTGCCCACCAGCGAGGCAACCGGCTCAGCCGGGTGGGAGATCTGGTAGGCCAGAGCCTGCTGCACAACCGACTTGGGAGGTCGGGGGCCACAGCCCCCCAGTAACCCCAACAGCCCAATGGCCAGGAGGCTCATCAGGCAACGCAGGCTATTGCGCAGGGCCTGCCCCCTATGGCGCCGGCTTCTCTCCGGTTTTGCCATGGCCTCCTCCCTAAGCAATCTCTGTTGGCATCGTGGCCAAGCCCCTCAGACGACTGCCACGGTGGGGTGCTGCTTCAAGTACTCGGTATTGACTCCCGACTCGCGGGTGAGAGCTACCAGGCCGGTGCGGGCAATCTCCCGAATGCCGAAGCTGGTTAACATCTTGATGATGGCCACCATTTTGCCCGGATCCCCTGTCACTTCCAAAGTTAAAGACTCTTCCGCCACATCCACAATCCGGGCACGGAACATCTGCGCCACGTCCATGATGGCCGAGCGAGTTTCGATGCTGGCGTTGACCTTGACGAGCATCAGCTCCCGTTCTACACAGGGGACATGGGTAATGTCGGTTACTTTCAGCACGTCGATCAGCTTGTAGAGCTGCTTGGTCATCTGCTCCACATCGTGCTCATCCCCCTGCACCACCATGGTGATGCGGGAGATGCCAGGCCGCTCGGTGGGGCCAACGGTGAGGCTGTCGATGTTGAAGCCCCGGCGGGCAAACATGCCGGCGATGCGGGTTAAGACCCCGGGCTGATCCTGCACAAGAGCGCTGAGGGTGTGTTTCACGGCAGCCACAGAAGGAGGTGGGAAAAATCCAACTGCAGATCAGGGGAATTGAGATGGCGATAAGCAAATTTTACGCCAGTTTCGCGGCAATGTTCTGAGGGGATCCCTTCGACCTCGCTAGCCAAAGGCTCCGGGATCTCCGTCCAAATCCTGGAGCTGCCGCAAAGATCGATGCGCCTGTTCCTGCAAAACTAGGTTGTGGTGTTGGCGGCTGACCTGCAAAGCGGCTTGCCAACTGGAAATAGCCGTTGCCCTATCTCCCATATTTCCGTAAGCCAGCCCCCGACCGTACAAGCCGTACTCGTCGGTGGGATCCCCGAGGTTGCCGTCGGCTTCCAAGCGAAAGGCCTGGTCGTAATCGTCGAGGGCAGCTTTGATCTCCCCCAGCTCGTAGAGAAGATTGCCCCTGATGTAGAGAACGTGGGGTTGGCAGGGTTCTGCCTCGAGGCTGCGGCTGAGGTCGGCAATGGCCTCGTCATAGCAATCGGCCCAAGCATAGGCAACGCCCCGCCCATAGTGGTGGGCCGGACAGGGATCCCAGCGGATGGCCTGGGACCAATCGGCCACAGCCGCCTCCCATTCTCCCAGGTAGCCGTACACCGTAGCGCGGCAGGCATAGGCAGGCGCCGAGGTGGGATCCCGACAAATGGCCTCGTCCAGGTGAGCTAGAGCTGAAGGCAGGGATCCCTGTTGCCTGAGCAGGTTGGCCAAGCGGAGGTGGTGGGGGGCGCTGGGATGCCGGCGTACTACCTCGGCAAGCTCGGCTATTGCCCCCTGCAAATCCCCCTGCAACTGAAGAAGGAGGCCGCGGTAGAGATAGGACTCTGGCCGGCGCGGGGCCAACCGGGTGGCTTGGTCGAAGTCCGCCAGCGCCTGGGGAAGTTGGCCGAGTTCGAGGTAAACCTGGCCGCGCAGAAGGTGGGCGTTGGTCAGACAGGGATCCTGCTGCAGCGCCAGGTTGAGCTGCTCGACAGCCCCTATCAGATCCCGGTTCAGCCACCGTTCGCGACCCCGGTTGTAAGCCAAGATGGCGGGGCGGGTGAAGGCTGAAATGGCTGCCGCACTGGCCAGACCCATCACTGCCGAGAGGCGATCCTGCCGCCAACTGGCCAAGCCCCCCAACAGCAGGGCAGCCGCGAGCAACAGGCGCAAACCGGCCGAGTCGTGGGCTTTGAGCATGGCATCAACCCGGAGCTGGTTTCTCTGATTCTGCCTGATTGGGCAGCGAGAAACACCCATCCGCACGAATTTGGGGAGTCTCTCTTGTTCAGGCTGGATCCGCATAGGAAGGGGATCCCTGCTGTTCCCCTTCCTTCTCCCTTTTGGGTGGAACGGACATTCTAGGCCCAGAGCATCAGCCGCAGCTCATAGGGATCGTGCATGTCAGGATGAAAGGGCAGCAGGCGGATGGCCAGCCCCTGCAAGCCGCTGGCCTCGTAGCGAATCTGGCCGGAGAAGATGGCCCGATCCTCCACCGTCTCCACGTAGCGCAGGGGGGTTGCTTGGCCGTTCCGGATCTGGCCGTTGTCGTCCACCGGCCCCTGGTAGGCCTGGACGATGACATCCTGGGGTTGCAGGGATCCCAGCCGCACCTCAACGGTCACCGTGAGGGGATCGCGGGCCATCACCACTTGGTCGTTTTGCGCCGAGGGGAGGCCGGCGGCGGAAGCTTTCTTGGGGGGTTCGACCTGGACATTGACAACCCGAATGTTGTACCAGTTCTCCTGCAGATGGCTGCGCCAGCGGGTAAACTGGCGAGCCGACTCGAAGTTATCGCGGCGCATGCGGTCGAAGTAGTTGCTGAGGGGAATGTAGGCCCGCTCGGCATACTCCAGTACCATGCGCTGGGTGCTAAAGCGGGGGCAGTTGAGCTGAATGGCCTGCTTCATGCGCCGAATCCAGGCGTGGGGCAGGCCATCGCTACCGCGCTGGTAAAACAGAGGGGCAACCTCCTGTTCCAGCAGGTCGTAGAGGGCGTTGGACTCCACCTCGTCTTGGTAGGCGCGATCCTCGTATTCCTCGCCGCGGCCAATGGGCCAGCCGGTCTGGTAGTAATCGGCCTCATCCCACCAGCCATCCAAAATGCTCAGGTTCTGTCCGCCGTTGGCCGCCGCCTTCATGCCACTGGTGCCGCTGGCCTCGCGGGGGCGCAGGGGGGTGTTTAGCCACACATCCACCCCGGCTACCAGCAGGCTGGTGATGTACATGTCGTAGTCTTCGATAAACACCAGCCGCTGGCGAAACTCCGGCTGGCGCGACACTTGCACAATTTGCCGGATCAGCTCCTTGCCGGGGTTGTCGCGGGGGTGGGCTTTGCCGGCAAAGATAAACTGCATCGGGTAGCGGGGATGGTTGAGCAAGGCTTTGAGCCGTTCCAGGTTGTGGAACAAAAGGGTGGCCCGCTTGTAGGTGGCAAAGCGGCGGGCAAACCCAATGGTAAGCACCTCCGGGTTGAGGGCCTCAGAGGCCCGTTGGATCTCAGCCGCTGAGGCAGCCCGTTTCTGGAGCTGTTCCATCAAGCGCTCGCGGGTAAAGTTAATCAGGCGGGAGCGGCTGCGCTCGTGGGCCCGCCACAGCTCCCCATCTGGGATCCGATCCACCTTTTGCCAGAGGGGATCCGAAGGAGGAGCCTCTGCCCAATCCGGCCCCAGGTAGCGGTCGTAGAGGGCTTGGTTCTCCTCCCCCACCCAGGTGCGGACATGTACCCCGTTGGTGATGGAAGTAATCGGCACTTCTTCCAGCGGGATCCCAGGCCACAGCCGGCTGAACATCTTGCGGGAAACCGCCCCATGCAGCTTGCTCACACCGTTGACAAAAGAGGCCATGTTGATGGCCAGCACCGCCATGCTGAAGGGGGATTGAAAGTCGCCGGTATTTTCCCGTCCCAAAGCCAAAAAGCGCTCCCGGCTCAGGCCCATCTGGCTGTAGTAGAAGCCGAGGTAGTAATCGATCTTGTCGGGCGGGAATAGGTCGATCCCGGCGGGCACCGGCGTGTGGGTGGTAAACATCTGGCTGGACTTGGCCACCTGCCAGGCTTCTTCAAAGCTCAACCCCTGCTCCACCATCAACAGGCGGATGCGCTCCACCGCCAAAAAAGCCGAGTGCCCCTCGTTCATGTGGTAGACGGTGGGATGGATGCCGAGGGCGCGCAAAGCCCGCACGCCGCCGATCCCCAACATGATCTCCTGGTGGATGCGCACATCCTGGTCGCCGCCGTACAGCTCATCGGTGATGTCCTGGTCGTACTGGCTGTTGGGCTCGATGTTGGTGTCCAGCAGGTAGAGGGGCACCCGCCCCACCATCGCCTTCCAAATGCGGGCAAACACCTTGCGTTTGGGGTAGTCCACCTCGATGCGAATCTCGCGGCCCTCCGCATCTCTTTGCAGCTCCAGGGGCATATTGAAAAAATCGTTAACGGGATAGCGCTCCTGCTGCCAGCCGTCGGGGTTGAGGTACTGGCGAAAATACCCCTTCTGGTAGAGCAGGCCCACCCCCACCAGCGGCAGGCCCAGGTCGCTGGCCGCCTTGAGGTGATCCCCGGCCAAGACCCCCAGGCCTCCTGAGTAGAGGGGCAAACAATCTGCCAGACCAAACTCGGCTGAAAAATAGGCGTAGCACTCCCCTTCCACCGCTTGGGCCGAGCGATATTTGCGATACCAGGTGTCTTCCTGCAGGTAGCTCTGGAGCTGTTGGCTGGCCCGCTCCAGGTGGGCCAAAAAACCAGGATCCTCCGCCAGCTCGTCCAGCCGCTCCTGCCGAATCTGCCCCAACAAAGCCACCGGATTGTGGCCACAGGCATCCCACAGATCTGGATCCATGCGCCGGAATAGGCTGCGGGTTTCTACGTTCCAACTAAAATGCAGGTTGTAAGCCAACAAGCGCAGACTTTCCAGCGGAGTAGGCAGGTAGGGAGTGACCTTAAACGTGCGTAGCGGCTTCATGAAAGAATCCGGGAAGAGCGTTGTTTCCACTGTCAGGCTACCTTGCCCTCAGCCTGAGGGCGTGGCTTTTTAACTTGAATGTCGATTTGTAATCCAGTGGATGCCGAGCTGTAATCCAACGGCTGCTCCAACTCCCTCAGGGCTCTATTTAGGATGGATCCGACTGCGCCCCTGGCCGATACGATCGCTGCCATTGCCACTGCGGTGGTGCCTGAACAGGGCAGCGTGGGGATTGTGCGCCTTTCCGGGTCACGAGCCCTTCCCATTGTCCAAGCCATCTTCACCCCTGCCCGCCGCAACGCAGTCTGGGAGAGCCATCGGCTCCTCTACGGCTGGATCCACGATGAGAAAGGCCAAATTCTAGACGAAGCGCTGGCCGTCTGGATGCAGGCTCCCCGCTCCTACACCCGCGAGGACGTAGTGGAGCTGCACTGCCACGGCGGCATCATGGTGGTTCAGGCCACGCTGCAGCAGTGCCTGCGCCAGGGGGCACGGCTGGCGCAGCCGGGGGAGTTCAGCCTGCGCGCTTTCTTGAACGGCCGCATCGACCTCACCCAGGCCGAAAGCGTGGCCGATCTGGTGGCGGCCCGCTCCCCGCAGGCGGCCCAAATGGCCCTGGCGGGGCTGCAGGGCAAGTTGGGGCAGTCCATCCGCGCCCTGCGCCAGGAGCTGCTGGGTTTATTGGCCGAGATCGAAGCCCGCCTCGACTTTGAAGAGGATCTGCCCCCCCTGGACGTCCCCGCTTGGCAGGCCCGGCTGCAAGCCATCCAGGCCCAGATGCAGGCCCTGCTGGCCACCGCCGAGCGGGGGCAATTGCTGCGCACCGGGGTCAAGGTGGCCATCGTCGGGCGGCCCAATGTGGGCAAGTCCAGCCTGCTCAACGCCTGGTCAGGCCAGGATCGCGCCATCGTCACCGACCTGCCCGGCACCACCCGCGACGTGGTGGAATCCCAGTTGGTGGTCAGAGGGATGCCTGTCCAGCTTTTGGATACCGCCGGCATTCGCGCCACCGACGATCCGGTGGAACGGCTAGGGGTGGAGCGCTCCCAACGGCTGGCTCAAGCTGCCGATGTGCTGGTGCTGGTCATCGACGCCCAGGCCGGCTGGACGGATGCCGACGCCGCCATCTACGCGTCCATCCGCCACCGCCCCCTCATCCTGGTGATCAACAAAACCGACCTCGCCCCCGCCGACAAGATCCGCCTCCCGCCCGAGATCGCCTACCGCGTCCCCGCCGTCGCCGCCCAAGGCCAAGGGATCCCGGAGCTGGAAGAGGCCTTGGAGCAGCTTGTGACTCAGGGGCGGCCCCAGCCCAACCTGGAGGTGAGCCTCAACCAACGCCAGGCCGCCGCCCTCCGCCAGGCCCAAGCCAGCCTGGAACAAGTCGTTCAGGCTATGCAGGCGCAGCTCCCCCTCGATTTTTGGACCATCGACCTGCGCGGCGCCCTGCACGCCCTTGGCCAAATCACCGGCGAGGAGATCTCCGAAGCGGTGCTGGATCAGATCTTCAGCCGCTTCTGCATCGGCAAGTAAGCGCTTGCTAACTCATACTCATTCCGAGTTTGTGTTAGTATGGACTCAGTCGGGAATCAGCAGGCCCCAGAGCCGAGGCGGATCCCAGATAATGGAAACACAACTTAGGAGGTTGGCTATGGTTACCGCCGCAAAAACCCGTCTCTACCCCACCCAGATCGACTTGCCGGCGGAGGCCCGCGCGCAACTGGTGGAGCTGCTCAACCAGTCCTTGGCGGACACGCTGGATTTGAAAACTCAGGTGAAGCAGGCCCACTGGAACGTCAAAGGCATGAACTTCATCGCCCTGCACGAGATGTTCGACACCTTTGCCGGCACTCTGGAGAACTACGTGGACATGCTGGCGGAGCGGGTTACAGCTTTGGGGGGCATTGCCCGCGGCACGGCCCGCATCGTCGCCCAAACCTCAGCCTTGCCGGAGTACGACCTGACGGCTGAAGACGGCCGGGCTCACCTGCAGGCTTTGGCGGCCCGCTACGGCCAGTATGCCGCTTCGGTGCGCCGCAACATCGACCGCAGTACCGAACTGGGGGACGCCGATACCGCCGACCTGTTTACCGAGATCTCGCGCCAGATCGACAAAGATCTTTGGTTGATCGAGGCTCACCTGCAGGCGTAACGCTGGCAAGGCAAATCTGAAGAGGCAAGCGGGATAGGCAAAATGGGCGTCAACGCTCCCCTCCTGTACCTGGTGGCTTTGGCCGGTATCCTCAGCGTGGTGGGCTACTTCGTCCTGCGCGAGGTGCTGCGGATACGGGCCCAGGAAAGAGTCATCCGGCAGCTCCAGCCCCGCCTGAGCAAAGGCAAGGGATCCCCGCAGGAGCACTACGAGTTGGGCAGCGTCTATCTGCAAAAGCGCCTCTACGACCAGGCCATCGTCCAGCTTAAAAAAGCTCTAGAGGTGGCTGGGGAGAACATTCCCCCCGTCTGCAACGCCCTCGGCTTTGCCTACTTCAGCCAGGGGCAATACGACTTGGCCATCCGCTACTACAAAGACGCGGTGGCAGCGGATCCCGGCTATGTAACCGCTTGGAACAATCTGGCCCATGCCTACGAGAAGAAAAATCTCTACGGCCCTGGCCTCGAGGCCTACGAGACGGTGCTGCAACTGGATCCGAAGAATGCCATTGCCAAGCGCCGCGCCGAGTCCCTGCGCAAACGTTTGCGGCCCAGCCCCCGCGGCTGACCGTGTTTTATCTGGGTAGATGTCTGCGCAGATATGTATAAATACTTATGGCAGCTCGCCTATCGATTGGCGGTAGCTGCTCAATCCCGACTATTGGAGTTGCTTCTTTTCCCCTCACAAGAAAGGTGAAATCTTGAGAGGGAATGGAGGATTCGGTATCGTATTGCCTGGGCTGGTATTATGTCTTAAAAAACGAGAGGCCATTTCATGGATGCACAATCGGTGGCACCTGTGGTTCTGGTAATCCTGGATGGCTGGGGTTATCGCGAAGCCCCTGAGGGCAATGCGGTGCTGGCCGCCCGAACCCCTGTCGTGGACAGCCTATGGGCTACCTACCCCCATACCCTGCTGCAAGCTTCGGGGCGAGCCGTGGGCCTGCCGTCAGGGCAAATGGGCAACTCAGAAGTGGGCCACCTGACCCTGGGGGCGGGGCGGGTGGTGCCGCAGGAGTTGGTGCGTATCAGCGACGCCATCGAGACGGGATCCCTTTTTCACGAGCCCCTCTTGGTGGAGGTTTGTCATCGGCTCAAGGAGCAGGGGGGCCGTTTTCATTTCATTGGCCTCTGCTCTGAGGGGGGGGTTCACTCCCACATCGACCATCTCTACGGCTTGCTGAAGCTGGCAGCCCAGGCGGGGATCCCTGCCTATGTCCACGCCATCACCGATGGCCGCGATACCTTGCCCCGCGATGGAGCCAGGGTTCTGGCCGCTCTGGAAAAAGAGCTGCAATGGCTGGGCAGCGGCGTCATCGCCACCCTGAGCGGCCGCTACTACGCCATGGATCGGGATCGCCGTTGGGAGCGCACCCAGAAGGCCTACGAGATCCTGACGGAAGACGGCCCTGGCTGTGGCCGCAGCGCCGCCGAGGTGATGGAAGACTTTTACGCCCAGGATATTACCGACGAGTTTATTCCCCCCACTCGCTTGGCTCCGGGGGCGGTGCAGTCGGGAGATGCGGTCATCTTCTTCAATTTCCGCCCGGATCGCGCCCGCCAGCTTACCCAAGCTTTTGTCTGTCCCGACTTTTCCGGTTTTCAGCGCCGTCTGATTCCGGATCTCACCTTCATCACCATGACCCAGTACGATCCGACCTTGCCGGTGCAGGTGCTTTTTAAGCCGCAGAACCTGGATCACCTGCTGGGCCAAGTGGTGAGCGAGGCCGGCCTCAAGCAATTGCGCATTGCCGAGACGGAAAAGTACGCCCACGTCACCTACTTTTTTAACGGCGGCATTGAGCAGCCCTTTCCCGGCGAAGATCGCATCTTGGTTCAAAGCCCGCTGGTGGCCACCTACGACCAAGTGCCGGAGATGTCGGCGAGGAAAGTCACCGACAAGGCTATCGAATCCATTGCCCGCGGCGAGTACAGCCTGGTGGTGCTGAACTACGCCAACCCCGACATGGTGGGCCACACCGGCAACTTTGAGGCCACGGTGCGGGCGCTGGAGACGGTGGATCGCTGCCTGGGCCGTCTGCTGGCGGCGGTGGTGGACGTGGGGGGAACCACTTTAATCGTGGCGGATCACGGCAATGCGGAGCTGATGTGGGACGAGCAGGGCAACCCTTGGACGGCCCACACCACCAACCCCGTGCCCTGCATCCTGGTGGAGGGGGAAAGGCGCAAGATCCCTGGTCGCGGTGGCGATGTCAAGCTGCGCTCTGGCGGCACCCTGGCCGATGTCGGCCCCACCCTGCTCGAGATCCTAGGCCTGCCTCAGCCCCCCGAGATGACAGGGCAATCTCTTCTGCAGCCGGCAGAATACACCATCCTGCAGCGCCAGCCCAGTCCAGTGGGGCGCTGAGACCGGGAATTGCTCACTCGGCCACGGGGATCCCTTCTTGGATCAGCCAAGCCCTCAACTCCTCCCAGGTTCGGTAGAGGGCCAAAACCTGCGAGCGCTCAGGGTGATAAGGAGCGCTCAGGCGCTCCAGTTGCAAAAAGCGAGCCTGGGGAGGGATCACCGCCACTTCTGGATCGGGGGGCGTAGCCCGCTGCAGGGAGCAGCTATAGCCACGGTAGATCAGCACCAAATCAGCTTCCCCCTCGCTTTCCACCTCCACCCGCAGCACCTCCTGGGGGTGGGCCTGGCTGTAGCGCTCCAGAGCCAGCGGCCAGGGCAGAGCACTCATGCCAGCTCCCCCCTGTCTGCGCCAGGCCGCAGCCGCCAGACAAAGTAGACGCTGTAGAGCAGGTAGGCCACCAAGCCCCAGGCCCCCACGCTCCCCAGCAGCTCCGGCGGCACATTGGGATGGAAAATTTCTCGAAACCCCAGCGGCGGCTCAAACCAAGCTCGACACTCTGCCGATAGGGAAGCCCGGAAGGCACAGGGCACAAAGGCCCCCGAAAAGAGGATCCCAATCCCCATGTAGCCAGTCAAGATCCAGCGCCAGAGCAAAAAAGCTCGCGCCGCCCCGCTTCTCGACTGCTCAAGGGCAGTGCTCCAATCCTGCCAGAACCACAGACCCATCGGGATCAACAGCCGCGCCATCGCCCCGCTCAAGAAACTGATGGGCAGACCGCCGATCATCAAATACACCGTCACCGCCAATAGGCTGGATACCCGCCAGTAGACGATCAAGAGCTGAATCAGAGGACGCAACCCCACCGCAAAGGCCCAAATTAGGAGAGCCAACGGCAGCACCACCGTCAGCGCTACAGCCAAGCTGTAGTCCACCCAGATCGCCTTGACCAGCCAACTCACTGGGATCATCCTCGCCCTTTCTTCTCACTGCCCCATAGTATATAGAGCAACAGAATCGGCGGGATCCACCTCAAAACAACAGGAGGTAACAGAAGATTGCAGCTTCTCAGCCACCCCAGGCAAAACTTTACATCCGCGGTCTTTCAGAAAGTTTTCCATTTTTGCCGTTGCCGATCCACGAAGGTGGTAAATTCTTAGAGGAACATCTCCGTCTGTCGAAGGGCTAGTCGTCTTTCGAGGCGATAGTTGCAAGGTTCCATCCCGCCCTGGCCTCGCCCAACTCGTTAAGTATTGTTACTTAGTCGTGTTATTTTGGGTTAAGGCCAGATCCTCAGAGGTGGTGACCTCATTCCCATGGCACGTTCTTCCCGACTCCTCTCCCACAGTCCTGCCCGTTGGAAGGCGACCCCGTGGAAGCCTAAGCCTTTGCCGCCCCTGGAGGAGGCGGCGCCTCCGCCACAGCAGGAGGCGGGTCTGGGCTGCCAGAGTGCGTTGCAGCCGTCGCTTGCCCCGGGCAAAGCGGATTTGCGGGAGAAGGCGACAACGGCTGGCAGGAGCTATGAAGCACTGCAGCTATGGTTGGTGCTGGTCACCTTGGGGGTGAGCCTGGCCATTGCGGTGGGGGTGGCTTTGGTTTACTCGCCGGCGGTGGCTGCCAATTATTTGCTGGGGGCAATCGTCGGCGTAGTCTATCTGCGCATGCTGGGCCGCGGCGTCGCGGAACTGGGCAAAAGTCGCAGCCGACTGGGGGTAACGCGTTTGGCTTTGTTTGTCGGGCTAATCGTCCTGGCCACCCAGGTGAAGTCTTTGCAGATTTTGCCCATTTTCTTGGGGTTCATGACCTACAAGGTCACCCTGCTGATTTATCTTGTTCAGACCTTGACCCGTTTATCTTCTTCTGCGTGATGCTCATGAACCTGTTCTCCTCCGCTCCTCCTCTGGTAGCAGAACTTGAGGTTGGTCATCACCTTTACTGGCACCTGGGCAAATTTACGGTTCACGGGCAAGTTTTGATTGCCAGTTGGATTGCCATCGCCCTGATCTTGACCGTGGTGCTGTTGGGGACTCGTCAACTGCAGCGGGAGCCCGCTGGTCTGCAAAACTTTATCGAGTACACCCTGGAGTTTGTCCAAAGCATTGCCCGTGCCCAGATTGGTGAGAAAAACTTCCGGCCCTGGGTGCCCTACGTTGGCACCTTGTTCCTGTTTATTTTTGTCTCCAACTGGATGGGCAATCTCTTCCCCTGGAAGTTGATTCCCCTGCCGGAAGGAGAGCTGGCCTCTCCCACCAACGACATCAACACCACCGCCGGCTTGGCGCTGCTCACCAGCGTCATGTATTTCGTGGCCGGTATCAGCAAGCGAGGGCTGTCTTACTTTAAGAAGTACATCGAGCCCACGCCAGTTCTGTTGCCCATCAACGTCCTGGAAGACTTCACTAAGCCCCTCTCCCTGAGTTTCCGTCTGTTCGGCAACATCTTGGCAGAAGAGCTGGTGATTGCGGTGTTGGTGTTGCTGGTGCCGTTGTTGATCCCGGTGCCGGTGATGATCCTATTTCTGTTTACGGGGGCCATTCAGGCTTTGATCTTCTCCACCCTCTCGGCCGCTTACATTGGAGAGGCGCTGGAAGGTCATGGGGGTGGGGATCACCACGATTGACCTGCGGAGGGAAGGTGGGGACTTCTACCCAGTTCAACGCCCCCTCTCCTTCAAAGGTCGTCGCAAGGGATCCCTTCTCTGGTAAGGTTTGTTGGGGCTGAGGGCTTGAGCCTGGAGGCCGCCGACAAAGAGGCGATCGGCTCGACTACTCCGGTCAGATCACCTCAAGCTCAAGACGCTGTTGCGTTCGTGTCAACATCTGTTTTGTAACGACAAGGAGCATCTTGCTATGGATCCGTTAACCTCTGCTGCTTCTGTGTTGTCTGCCGCTCTGGCAATTGGCCTGGGATCCCTGGGCCCGGGTCTGGGCCAGGGGAATGCTGCTGCCGCTGCCATGGAGGGGCTGGCCCGTCAGCCGGAAGCAGAAGACAAAATCCGCGGCAACCTGTTGGTTAGCCTGGCCTTCATGGAAGCCCTGACCATCTATGGCCTGGTGGTGGCGCTGGTGCTCTTGTTCGCCAACCCCTTCGCCTGATGTCTCTGGGGGCGGCCCGGATCAATAGCTCTGTTGCGCCGGTTCGCCCCCTGCCTTGTTCGATGTTGGATCCCGTTTCTGTTGGTGCGGCCCCATGATCTGTTCAACCCTGTTGGCCGTTGAAGCTGCCGAGAAAAATGGCCTCTTCGATCTCGACGCCACCTTGCCCATCATTGCCGTCCAATTTCTGTTGCTGGTGGCCGTGCTCAACTCCCTCTTCTACGAGCCGGTTACTCGGGTTATCGACAGCCGCAACGACTACATCCGCACCACCCAGGCGGAGGCCCAGGAGCGGCTGGACAAGGCGATGGCCCTGACCCGCCAGTACGAGGCTGAGATCGGCCAGGCCCGCCTCCAGGCGCAGCAGGTGATCGCCGAGGCGGAAGCGGCTGCGGCCCGTATCCGTTCGGAGAAGCTGGCGGCGGCCCAGGCGGAGATCCAAGCTAAGCTGGAGGCGGCGCGGCGGCAAATCGAGCAGGAAAAGCAGACGGCGCTCGAACAACTGCAGCAGCAAGTGGATGCCATTGCCGCCCAGATCACCGAGAAGCTGTTGGGCAGCGCCCGTTAAGTGGCCAGTTGAACATTCCTTTGGAGTAGCGCGTGATGCTGGTGTGGAGCCTTGTGCCCGCTTGGCTTTTGGCCGTTGCCGAGCCGGTGACGGAAGCCACTGAGGGTTCTGCAGAAAAGGGGATCCTGGATGCAATTCTGGAAAGCAACTTAATCAACATCGCCATCATCCTCAGCCTGCTGTACATTTTGGGCCGCCGGGTGGTGGGGGAAGCTCTGGCCAAACGGCGAGAAGGCATCCTCGAGGAGCTGCGCCAGGCGGAGCAGCGCAAGCAGGAGGCGATCGAGAGGCTGGCGGAGGAGCAGCAAAAGCTGGCGCAGGCTCAGCAGGAGGCGGAGCGCATTCGCAAACAGGCGGAGGCCAATGCGGAAGCCCGCCGGCAGGAGCTGTTGCAGCAGGCGGAGCGGGAGATCGAGCGGCTGCGCGCCAACGCCGAAAGGGATCTCTCTGCCGAACAAGAGCAAATTCTCCAGGAGCTGCGCCGCCAGATCGTGCGCCAAGCCCTGAGCAAGGTGGAGCAGGAGCTGCCGCAACACCTCAACGAGCAGGTGCACCAGCGCCTGATTGAACGGGGGATCCAGATGATTGCCCGCTAGGAGGAAAGGGGAAGTTATGATCAGCAGCACCATGGCCGCCAGAGTGGTGGATCCCTACGCCGAAGCCCTTGTTTCGCTGGCCTCTGCGCAGGGATTATTGGATACCTTTGAGGCCGACATCCGTTTCATTGCCGCGGTTGTGCAGGCCACGCCGGAGCTGGGCCAATTCCTCGCCAGTCCCCTGGTCAAGGCGGAAGCCAAGAAAAACCTGTTGCAGCAGGTGTTTGCCGACCAGATCCACCCGCTGCTGCTGAACGCGCTCAAGCTGTTGAGCGACCGTCGCCGTATTATGTTCCTCGGGGCCGTCTGCCAGCGGTTCTTGGAGCTGCAGCGGAAGCTCAAAAATATCGTCCTGGCCGAGGTGACCACAGCGGTACCTTTGACCGAGGCGCAACAGCAGTCGATCCGCGAGCGGGTGAGGGACTTCACACAAGCCAGCGGCGTGGAGCTCCAGACCAGCCAAGATCCCACGTTGCTGGGTGGAGTGATCATTAAGATTGGATCCCAGGTGATCGACCTTAGCCTGCGCGGCCAGTTGCGCCGGCTGGCGCTGCAGTTAGCCTAGATTGGCCGAGCGTTTTTCCTTAATTTTGGATCCCTTCCCATTCCCTCGAGAGGACTGCCATGCCTACAATTCGCCCAGACGAGATCAGCACCATCATCAAGCAACAGATCGAACAGTACAACCAGGAGATGCAGATCTCCAATGTCGGCACCGTCCTGCAGGTGGGGGACGGCATTGCCCGCATCTACGGCTTGGAGAAGGTGATGGCCAGCGAGCTACTGGAGTTCGAGGATGGCACGGTGGGCATTGCCCTCAACCTGGAGGAAGACAACGTCGGCGCGGTGCTGATCGGCTCCGGGCGCAACATCCAAGAAGGATCTATCGTCAAAGCCACGGGCAGAATTGCCAGCATCCCGGTGGGAGAAGCCCTGCTGGGCCGCGTGGTGGATCCCCTCTGCAATCCCATCGATGGCAAAGGGCCGATTCACTGCACCGAGACGCGCCTCATTGAGTCGCCGGCCCCTGGCATCGTCGATCGCCGCTCCGTCTACGAGCCCCTGCAGACTGGCATCACCGCCATCGATGCCCTGATCCCCATCGGGCGGGGCCAGCGGGAGCTGATCATCGGCGACCGCCAAACCGGCAAGACCACCCTTGCTGTCGACACCATCCTCAACCAAAAAGGACAGGATGTCATTTGCATCTATGTGGCCATCGGCCAGAAGCAGAGCAATATCGCCCAGGTGGTGAACATCCTGAGCGAGCGAGGGGCGATGGACTACAGCATTGTGGTGGCTGCCGGCGCCGACAGCCCGGCCCCGCTGCAGTGGCTGGCCCCCTATTGCGGCGCCACCATCGCCGAGTACTTCATGTACCAGGGCAAGCATACCCTGGTGGTCTACGACGATCTGTCCAAGCAGGCGGTGGCCTACCGGCAGATGTCGCTGCTGTTGCGGCGCCCACCTGGACGGGAAGCCTACCCAGGAGATGTGTTCTATCTGCACTCGCGCCTGCTGGAGCGGGCCGCCAAGCTGAACAGCCGGCTGGGCGAGGGATCCATGACGGCGCTGCCGATTGTGGAAACCCAGGCCAACGACGTGTCGGCCTATATTCCCACCAACGTTATCTCCATTACCGATGGGCAGATCTTCCTGGAGTCGGATCTGTTCAACGCCGGCATTCGCCCGGCCATCAACGTCGGCATCTCTGTCAGCCGCGTCGGCTCGGCAGCCCAGACCAAGGCGATGAAGAAAGTGGCCGGCTCGATCAAGGTGGAACTGGCGCAATATCGCGACCTGGAAGCCTTTGCCCAATTTGCCTCCGACCTGGACGAAGCTACCCAGAAGCAACTGGCCCGCGGCCAACGGCTGCAGGAGATCCTCAAGCAGCCGCAGTACTCGCCCCTGTCTTTGGATCAGCAGGTGGCCATCATCTACGCCGGGACGCGGGGGTATTTGGACGACATTCCGGTGGAGAAGGTCTCCAGCTTTAAGCAGGGCCTGCTGTCCTACTTGGGCACCGCCCATCCCAAGTATGGCGAGATCGTCCTCTCCACCAAGCAGCTTACCGACGAGGCGGAAGAGATCTTGAAAACCGCCATCGCGGAGTTCAAGCAAAGCTTCCTGGCCAAGGCGGCCTAGTTGCCGGGGATCCCCATCCAGTGACCACAGCAGAGAGGATCGGTTATGGCAAACCTAAAGCGGATTCGCGACCGCATCAAGGCGGTGAAGAACACCCGCAAGATTACAGAGGCCATGCGCCTGGTGGCCGCGGCGCGGGTGCGACGGGCTCAGGAGCAGGTGATGGCCACCCGTCCCTTTGCCGATCGCCTGGCCCAGGTTTTCTACCGCCTGCAGACGCGGTTGCGGCTGGAGGATGTCGACCTGCCCCTGCTGAAGCAGCGGCCCATTGAGACCGTGGGCCTATTGGTGGTGGCCGGGGATCGGGGCCTGTGCGGCGCTTACAATGCCAACGTTATCAAGCGCACCGAGGAGCGGGTGCGCGAGCTGCAGGAGACGGGGCAGCAGGTGCGGCTTTACCTGGTGGGCCGCAAGGCGGTGCAGTATTTTCAGCGCCGCTCTGCCCCCATCGCCAAGACCTACGTGAATCTGTCCCAGATCCCCACTGCCGCTGAAGCTGCTCAAATTGGGGATGAGCTGCTCTCCGCTTTCCTCTCCGAGAAGGTGGATAAGGTGGAGCTCATCTACACTCGCTTTGTCTCGCTGATTAGCTCGCGGCCAGTGGTGCAGTCGCTGCTTCCTCTGGATCCCACGCGCCTGGCTGCCCGCGACGACGAGATTTTTAACCTTCTGGTGCGCGGGGGAGAGTTCACCGTCGAGCGCAGCAAGATCGTGGCTGCTGTTTCCGCTCCGCCGCCGGACATGATCTTCGAGCAGGATCCGGTGCAGATTTTGGACGCGCTGCTGCCGCTGTACTTGAATAACCAGTTGTTGCGGGCTTTGCAGGAAGCAGCGGCCAGCGAGTTGGCGGCCCGCATGACGGCCATGAGCAACGCCAGCGACAACGCCACCGAGCTTATCCGCACACTGGGCCTTGCCTACAACAAAGCTCGGCAGGCGGCCATCACTCAGGAGATCCTGGAAGTAGTTGCCGGGGCTGAGGCCCTGTAAACTTCCCTCCAGTGACCCACTCCTGCACTCAAGCTGACGCATAGAGGGCAGCCTTCTCTAGCCCAGAAAAGCCAAGCGCCTCGCGCCGCGACCCTCACCCCCAACCCCTCTCCCTCTAGGAGAGGGGAGTAGGGAGACGTTTCATTTCATTTGAGGAGCCTAGATTGCGTCGCTGGGCTATCTGGGCGTTGAGCAGGATCACCGGCAAAATCCCCACCAGGACAATCGCCAAGGCAGGAGCGCCGGCCTCGGCCAGCCGTTCGTCGGCAGCCATGCGGTAGGTGTGGACGGCCAAGGTATCGAAGTTGAAGGGGCGTAGCACCATCGTTGCCGGCAGCTCCTTCATTACATCCACAAACACCAGCAGCATCGCCGCCAGGATCCCGCCTCCCATCAGGGGCAGGTGCACCCGTAGCAAGGTGCCCAGGGATCCCTGCCCCAAGCTGCGGGCTGCTTCATCCAGGCTGGGAGGAATGCGCGCTAGCGTCGCCTCGACCGTGGCCAGGGCAACGGCCAAAAAGCGCACCAGGTAGCCAAACACCAACGCCACAATGGTGCCGCTGATCACCAAGCCGGGCGGCTGTTGCAGTACCACCTGCCGCAAGTCGCTCAGCAGTTGATCCAGCCGCCCTAGGGGAATCAGAACCCCCACCGCGATCACCACCCCGGGCAGCGCGTAGCCCAGAGAAGACAGCCGCACCGCCAGCCGCAGGCCCCGGACAGATCTCGCCTGCTCGAACCCTTGCAGCCGCAAACCGTACAGCACCACCACCGCCACCAAGACGGCAATCACCGCCGTGATCGTCGAGAGGAGAAAACTGTTCTGGGCGTAGCTCCAAAAGCGGCGGCCCAACTCTCCCTGGCGCAGAGTCATGTTGAGCAGGATCAGGGCCGGCACGACAAAGCCCAGCCCAATCGGGATCCCACAGGCCAGCCACGCCCCCACCGCCCGCATCCCCTGCAGACGGTAGCGGGTGAGGGACGGCTTGAACCCTTGGCGATAGTAGCGCGCCCGCCGGCGGGAAAATTGCTCCAGGGCCATCAGCAGCAGCACCAACAGCAGCAGCAGCGCCGAGAGCTGGGCGGCAGCCACCGGATTGCCCAAGGCCGTCCAGGTGCGGTAGATGCCGGTGGTAAAGGTATCGACCCCAAAGTAGCTGACCGTCCCAAAGTCGTTCAAGGTCTCCATCAAAGCCAGCAGACAGCCGGCCACGATCCCCGGCCGCGCCAGCGGCAAGGCCACTCGGAAAAAGCTGGCCCACGGCCCATAGCCCAAGGAGCGGCTCACCTCCAAACAGGCCACCGACTGTTCCTGGAAGGCCAGCCGCGCCGAGAGATACACATAGGGGTAAAGAGTGAGGACGAGCAGCAGGATCGCCCCCCACAAGGAGCGAATGTTAGGGAACCAGTAGTCGCCGATGCCCCAGCCGGTGACCCGCCGCAGCCAGATCTGGAAGCCGCCGGTTACTTGCAAAAAGTCCGTGTAGGCGTAGGCCAACACATAAGTAGGAGCTGCCAGGGGCAACACCAGCATCCACTCCAGCCAGGCCCGCCCCCAAAACTCGCACATCGTCACCAGCCAGGCGGTGCCGCTGCCGACCAGGATAACGCCCACTGCCACACCCACCATCATCACCAGGGTATTGCGCACATATAGCCCCAAGACCGTGTCGGCCAGGTGCTGCCAAACCTGCCGCTCATCGGCAAAGAGGCTGAGCAGCACCGTCAGGACGGGAAGGAGGATGAGGCCGCTGAGGGTTAAAGTCAGGAGTGCCCATCCGCTGAGAGGGGGGAAGCCAACTTTTTGCAGAGATTTGCTCAACAACTTTAGCCCAGTTCCTGTGTGCATCTCAATTTTTCAGGGACACCTGCTCCGGCAAGCTCTGAGAAAAAAGGGAAATCCGTAGGGAATTTCCCCCTTTTGACAGCTAGGTTCTCTTTCAAAACAAACCCTTTGGCAACTTAACAAAATAGACAATGTTCTCGTCTAGCTTGTTGTCTAGGTAGGGCATCTTTTTCTCCTGAACCACGCCTTTTTTCGAGACAATGCCGAAGTCGTCATCGTTCACTATCGCCAGAGTATTTGCGTCGAGAATGACCAATCCCTCTGGCTTATCGTGGAGATAATTGGGGATCGACGTGATGTCAAAGACTTCTTCTTTGGCAACAGGCTTGATCCCTGCTGCGGCCTTTTCCTCTTGGGTCAACTGCTCCAGCGTTTTGCCGTCGACCAACCGGCCGTTTGGGCCAGGATCAAAGACATCGGTAGCGCCAGAGATGTCAATTTTGTAGATTTTCTTGGTTACGTCTTTGTCGGCTCCCGGAGTTTTGCCGTCCCGCTCGAGGACTAGGAAAGTCGTGTCTGTGATGGCGGCAATTTCGCTAACGGCCGTGCCTGTTCCCTCCAGAGGGTAGAGGTATTCCCTAAACTTGCCCGTGGTCAGGTCATAGAAGAGTATTCTGCAAACGGTCGCAGTCTTTTGAACGTCTTTGTTTGGGTTCAAAAGCGGCGACTGCATGATGCCAACCAGATAGTTCTGATTGGGCGTCAGCGTCAGCCCCTCCATGCCGCGATTGGGGCGCCGATGTTTGTAGACTTCTGGCAGCTTTTTGCCACCGACTCCGCTCCCAAAAGGATTTAGCCACTCGATGGCCTTGCCGTTGGCGTCGAAGTGGATCAAGTGAGGTCCATATTCGTCGGCAACCCAAAAACTGCCATCTTTGGCCACCGCAATGCCTTCTGGATCGATGCCCTTGAGATCCGGCGCTATCTGTTTGCCACTGAGATCGTAAGCTTTTTCTCCTGTTCCCCCCAAATCAGATGGATTGGGGATCCCCGTGAGATTTTTGCCGGTTTCGTCTTGCAGCAGGATGACTTTGTCTAACTTGAAGCCCTCGCCCTCCAGGGATAATCTGGCAACTTGAGGGGTAAAGTCGGGCTTAGGAAAGATCTTGTCGTTGGATTCAGCTCCGTCGATATTGGGGCCGCGATCGGTGAGAGCATAGAAGTACTGGCCATCAAAGGCAAGGCCAGAGCCAAACCCGCCATTATAGATTTTGACGCCGTTTTCCGTGGTTAAAAGCAGATCCCGCTTGGGAACGGGAGCCTTTTCGGGGAGGCTTTCAATGGCCTCTGCCGGGCTACTGCTGTAGGAAGAAGTTAAAAAAGGGAGGAGCAAAAACAAGACTGCAGTGCGCAGTTGCTTCATTGGCTGAGCCTCCAGAAACCTTGAAAAAGTATAGACAAAAGGCCCGAGCGGCCTCGAACGGAGGCAACGCCGTCCTAGAGTATCAACGTTTGGCCAAAAACTGTCAAGCTGCTTAACGTTTGCGGCTCTACCAACGGGAGGCTGCGCTCAGGGCCTGTCCTGGAGGCATGATCTACTTCCAACCGGCCCGATCCATAACCATCAGGGCATCGGGGGTCACGCGACCGATGCTGGCGGCGTTGATCGTGTCTCCCTTGAAGGTGCCAAAGCTGGCCACCACCGAGTCGATCTCAGCCCCCGGCAGCACCGGGTACTCGTTGTTGCTTTGGGCAAAGATAGCCTGCGCTTCTGGGCCGGAGAGGAACTCCAGAAACTGGATGGCCGCCTCTTTGTTGGGAGCAGTTTTCAAAATTCCGGCGCCGCTGATGTTGACGTGCGTGCCGCGATCTTCTTGGTTGGGGAAGAAGACGCCCACCTTTTCCGCTACGGCCCGATCTTCAGGATTGTCGGATTTGATCAAGCGCGCCAGGTAGTAGGTGTTGGCTAAGGCTACATCCCCCACGCCAGCAGCTACGGCTTTGATCTGATCGATGTCTCCCCCTTCCGGCGGGCGGGCAAAGTTGGCCACTAGGCCGCGGGCCCACTTTTCGGTTTCCGGGATCCCATGCGCCAAGATGATCGAGGCCGTCAGAGATTGGCTGTACACATTGCTGGAGGAGCGGGTGAGCACCTTGCCCCGCCATTTGGGGTTTGCCAAGTCCTCATAGGTGGACAACTCCTTGGGATCCACCTTGTCTTTGTTGTACATGATCACCCGCGCCCGCTTGGTGAGGCCAAACCAGTACCCCTCTGGATCCCGCAGAGACTCGGGAATATTTTTGGAGAGCGTCTCCGACTGAATGGGTTGAAACAAGCCCTCGTTCTGAGCGCGCCACAACCGGGCAACATCCACCGTCATGAAGATGTCGGCGGGGCTGTTGGATCCCTCGCTGCGGATGCGCTGGGCGATCTCGTCGGCTTTGCCCTGCACCCAGTTCACCGTAATGCCCGTTTTCTGCTTGAAGAGGTCGTACAATTTTTCGTCTGTGCCGTAGTGCCGAGAGGTGTAGAGGTTCACCTCCCGGTTGGCGCCGCGGGCCGGACGCCCCAACGAGCCTGCCGCCAAGGCTACAGAGCCCAGAGCGGCCCAGCTGACAAATTGCCGTCGCGATAAGCGCATACCCAACTCCTAAACTCAAAAACATTTCAAGAAAGGCTGCTGCATTGACCCAGTCAGCAATGCCTTTACCCGAGAAAGCACTTGAAAGTCCCTCCCCTGAAAGCAGGGAAGTTTTCCCAAATGCCGGGCTTTTGATCTTTGTCTAGGCCAAGCTTATTGAGATTTTTATTCAAGAACTTTGCTCTGGGGCAATGATAGAGGATCCTAAGTACCGAGTCAAGCTGTTGGGAGTTGTTCTCATCTTTGAACCGTTTGGCCTCAGATCCGCCAACTCTCGCTGGAAACAAGAGCCAAGGTCGCTCCTCATGCGGCTGGCCGGGCAAGGGGATCCCTTACTGGAATATTTTGGGTAGGTCGGGGTTTTAGAGCTGCCTTGGGTATAAAGGGAGCAGGGTGGATGGTGGAGTATGGTGGGCTCCCCTTCTCAAGGGCCGGATGAGCAACTGCAAGACAATGGCCGGGATCCAGGTGCTTTCCTCCTAGTCTGTGGCTACAACGACTTGGCAGCGTTGACGCTGCAGATTCTGGAAGACTTTGGACAGCGCGCGGTGGTGGTGGCTCCTGGCCCGCGGCCTTCTTTGTTAAAGGAACCGTGGCAATACGTAGAGGGGGATCCCCATCAGCCGGAGGTGCTGCGCCGGGCTGGGATCGAGCGGATCAAGGTGGCGCTGCTGCTGGAGGACAACGACCAGGCCAACTTCGAGCTGGCCCTCTTGATTCGAGATCTCAACCCGCAGGCGCGCATTGTCTCTCGTCTGTTTAACACCGGCCTTGCCCGCTACCTGGACTCGATTTTGCCGCAGCATTTTTCCCTATCGGTTGCCGGCTTAGCGGCTCCGGCCTTTGCCCTCAAGGCTGTCTCGGACGAATTTGTCGGCTACTTCGAGCTGCCCCAGTTGGAGGCTCAGCCGGCCACGCTGCCGCCGGAGCTGGCCGATCCGCTTTATTTGGGCGCCCCCCAAGAGACCACCCTCTGGAACGTGGTGGAGCTGACCATCGGCTACAACTCCCGTCTGCTGCACATGCCCCTCGCGGAACTGGAGGAAACCTTTGGGGCGCGGGTGCTGTTCCACTACCCGGTGGACGGGCTGTCCGACTTTTCCGAGTCTCGGGTTTTCGACGATTTCGACCACGAGGCAGAGCTGCTGGAGGGGGATCGCATTTTGGTGATCTGCGACCCCAGATCCTATCTGCAACTGTTGGAGCGCAACGGGCGGCGCGGCTCTTCGCGGGCCCAACGCTGGGCCAGCGGACAGGCGCAAGACAGGCGACAACAACGGCGAGGCAAGTCGTTCGGGCGGGGCCTCCTATCTTGGCTGCGCAGAAGCCTGCAGGGACTGCTGCAGGTCAAGCCCATCGTGCATACCCTCACCTTCACCTTGGGGGCGATGTTGGTGCTGGGGGTCATTAATTTCAGAATTATCGGCAAATCTGTGGTTGACGGGCTGCTGCTGACCATCGTGGTGTTGACAGGGGGGTATGGCGACATCGAGGCTTTTCAGCAGGCGGAGACGCCGCTGGGGGTGAAGGTGGTGGCGGTGGTCATGACCTTGGTGGGAGCTGCCCTGGTGGGGTTGATCTACGGGTTGGTGACCGACAAGTTGGTGAGCAGCCGCTTTGGCTTGGGCCGAGCCGCCCGTATGCCCAAAGCGGATCATGTGGTGATTGCCGGTTTGGGGCGGCTAAGCTACTTGGTGCTGCAGTTGTTGCGGCAGATGGGCTATGAGGTGGTGGTGGTGGAGCCCGACAGCGACAACCCTCTGGTGGAAGCGGCGGAACGGGAGGGGGCGGTGGTGATTCGGGGCAACTACGCTTTGGCCAGCACGCTGCAACAGGCTCGCATCCAAAGCAGCCGCTGCCTGATCTGCACGACGCCTGACGATCTCACCAACCTCGAGACCGCCCTGACCGCCCACAGCCTGCAACCGGGGATCCGCACCATCTTGCGGGTTACCGATCCCCAGGTGGCGGCGCGGATGCAGCGGCATCTGCAGACGCTGGGAACCAGCTACAGCACCACCGCCCTGGGGGCGCGCGCTTTTGCCACGGCAGCGCTGGTGGGATCCGTTTACGGCACCTTAACTTGGGAGGGGGAAACGCTGCTGGTGACGCTGCTGGAGGTCTCGCCTTCCAGCCCTTACCTGGGGCTGTCCCTGCGGCAACTGGCCCAGGATTACGACCTGGCAATTTTGCTGCATCACTCCCGACCGGGCCGGCCCTGTGTTTTCCCCAAGATCTGGCAGAAAGAGGGCGAGACGGTGTTGAAGCGGGGGGATCGCCTGTATGTGATGGGGACGGTGGGATCCCTGATTCGCCTGGCCCAGGGACGCCCTCTGCCGCCGGAGCTGTATCAAGTGCGCCTTTTGGAATGTCGCAACCCCTACTTTGAAGACGAGATCCTCTCCACCTTGGCGTTTTATGCGCGGCTGCCCAAGACGGCCCTGAAGCCGCTGTTGCGCTGTCTGCCGGCGGTGGTGAGCCCCCCTCTCCCCCGCGACAAGGCGATTAAGTTGGCCCGCCAACTGCGCAAAATGAGCACCGAGGTGCAGGTGTTTGCCCAGGTGCAGTCCGGCGAGCGGCGGATCCTTGAAGTCCTCTAGGGCTTTTCGGCCACAAGACGCACAAAGCGATTTTGCCCGTAGAGCTCCTGGGCCACGACTCTTAAACCAACCTTCTCCAACAGCCAGGC
>Ga0272447_1000235_pt1 | contig 43372 bp, 31 predicted proteins | sample YNPCB0133_FD_194589 | JGI IMG/M metagenome (GOLD analysis project Ga0272447, IMG submission 194589) | Hot spring microbial mat communities from Yellowstone National Park, WY, United States - YNP-CB-013-3 | ecosystem: Environmental > Aquatic > Thermal springs > Hot (42-90C) > Sediment | place... | reverse complement strand
CTCATCAGCGTTCAGCCCAGTCATAATTTTTTCAGATTTTCAATAATGGATCGATGCTTGCACATTGTTTTTCTCCCTTTTTCAGATTGCACAAAAATAGTATATCATTAAATCTTGATGATGTCTACTATACGCTGCGCATATACTGCCCAACCAGCAGCTCAACCTGCGCCAGTTTTTCAGGCGGCACAACGGCAGGATCGGTAATGATCGCGTTCGCCAGCGCGCGGTGCGCCGGGCTATCGAAGCCATCACCGATCAGGGGGATCACGTGCCGCACCACGTCCTGTGCCAGGCGCGCATTAGCACGCAGAACCTGCACGACCATTTCAACAGTCACGGCGTCGTGCCCAGGATGCCAGCAGTCGTAATCGGTCACCATTGCCAGCATCGCGTAGGCAATCTCCGCCTCGCGCGCCAGTTTGGCTTCGGGCAGCGCGGTCATGCCGATCAGGTCATGCCCGCGACGCCGGTTCTCCTCACTTTCTGCCAGTGTGCTGAACTGTGGACCCTCCATCACCACAAGCGTCCCGCCGCGATGCACTGTCGCGCCAGCGGCGCGCGCTGCCTGCTCCAGACGATCAGAAAGCCCGGCGTCGAACGGGCGGTCGAACTGCACATGCACTACAAGCCCGCCGCCGAAAAAGGTATCAGGGCGGTGTCCCTTCGTGCGGTCGTACAACTGATCAGGAATGACGATATGACCTGGAGCATACTCTTCACGCAGACTGCCGACAGCGCTTACGGCGATCAGGTAGCGAACGCCGAGCATGCGAAAACCATAAATATTTGCGCGATTCGGAACTTCGCTCGGCGAAAAGCGGTGACCGACGCCATGACGTGGTAAAAATGCGACACGACGTCCGGCAATGGTTCCAATGACATACGCATCGCTTGGTGCGCCAAACGGGGTTTCCAGCCTCACCTGCTCGACGTCGGCAAGCCCCTCCATGGCGTATAGTCCGCTTCCGCCGATGACACCAATTGTCGCGCGCGGTTCCGCAGGTTGCGACACAGTCACAGGTTCCTCCAGAGAACGTTACACTGCCTCGTCCATACGCCGGCGATACTCTTGCCGTTCGGCAGAGCGCGGCACCAGAATTGGATGTGCACGCCGCTCGACCACTTCGGCGTTGACAATACATCGCCCGATGTGTTCCTGAGATGGCGCTTCGTACATTACATCAAGCAGAATATCTTCAACAATCGTGCGCAACGCGCGCGCACCGGTCTTCGATTTGAGCGCACGGTCAGCAATCGCTTCGAGCGCATCAGGTGTCACTTCGAGATCAACGTGATCAAGCGCCAGCATCTTCTGGTACTGCTTGATAATTGCATTGCGCGGCTCGGTCAGAATGCGGATCATTGCCTGTTTATCGAGCGGATCGAGCGCTGCAACCACTGGCAGACGCCCAATGAATTCAGGGATGAAACCGTAGCGCAACAGGTCATCTGGCGTGACCTGCGACAGCAACGATGCTGGAGTTTCGGTCGCTTCACTGGCGTGGAAGCCGATACTACGCTTGCTGCCGATGCGCTGGCTGATAATTTTGTCAAGACCCTCAAAGGCGCCACCGCAGATGAACAGCACATGGGTCGTATCGAACGAAATATACTCCTGCTGTGGATGCTTGCGCCCAGGAACCGGCGGCACGTGCGCCACGCACCCTTCCAGGATCTTCAACAGCGCTTGTTGCACTCCTTCGCCCGACACATCGCGCGTAATCGACGGATTATCGCCCTTGCGCGCAATTTTGTCGATTTCATCGATGTAGATGATCCCGGTCTGCGCACGTTCGATATCACCTTCGGCAGCCTGGATCAACCGAAGGAGAATGTTTTCGACATCCTCGCCAACATATCCCGCCTCGGTCAGTGCAGTGGCATCGGCGATGGCGAAGGGAACATCGAGCACTCGCGCCAGCGTCTGTGCCAGCAACGTCTTTCCACTACCAGTCGGACCGATCAGCAGAATATTGCTCTTGCCGATCTCGACATCATCGGCGTTCTGCCCGGCGCGGAGTCGCTTGTAGTGGTTATAGACCGCCACTGACAGCACTACTTTCGCGCGATCCTGCCCGATAACGTACTGATCGAGCCATTCGCGCAGGCGGCGCGGCGTGGGCAGACGCGCTGGCAGGCTGGCAGAGGAACGTCGGGTTGATGGGCGCGTCCCTGTTTCTTCGGCGATGATCGCGCTGCACAGCGCCACACACTCATCGCAGATAAACACATTACCGGGACCTGCGATCAGGCGCTGCACCTCTTCCTGTCCCCGTCCGCAGAACGAACAGAGGTATGCGCCACGATTGTTCGATGAATTTGTGTTACCGCTGCGTGTGCGAGACATACGCGCTCCTATAGTCGTTCAGCGGCGCTCGCTGGCAGCCGGCAGATCTTCACGAGTCAAGATCTCGTCGATGATGCCGTACTCTTTTGCCTGTTGCGGATCCATAAACAGGTCGCGGTCAAAGTCGCGTGCAATACGTTCAAGCGGTTGACCGGTATCCTTCGCTAGCAGTTCGCGGACCAACTGTTGTTCACGCAGCAACTCGCGCGCCATAATCTCGACATCGGGCGCGTAACCGCGCGCTCCGCCACCTGCCGGATGCATATGGATTGTCGAATGCGGCAGGCTGTAGCGTTTCCCTTTCGCACCGCCGGCAAGGATTGGTGTTGCCATACTGCCCGCCATGCCGACGCACACGGTTGCCACATCGGGACGGATGACCTGCATAGTGTCGTAGATCGCCAGACCGGCTGTGATCGAACCGCCAGGACTGTTAATGTAGAGCCAGATATCGCGATCCGGGTCTTCGTGTTCGAGGAACAGCAACTGCGCGACGATCAGGTTGGCAATCTGATCATCGATCGGCGTACCCAGCAGAATCACGCGCTCTTTCAGCAACCGCGAGTAGATATCGTATGCTCGCTCGCCGCGATTGGTGCTCTCGACCACCATCGGGATGAGTGCATCCACGCGCGGCGATATCCAGTCAATCCGATGATTCGTTTGCCAGATACCCATAGGTTACTCCGTTCTTGTTTCGGGCGTCGCCACATCGACGACGCTCTGATTCTTGACCGACTCTCCGTTCTCTTCCCGTGACACGATGGGCGTCTCAGTGGAAACGTCATCGACGGGTGTGCTATCAATATGTGCATCAGCCATCTGCACCTCATCGCCAACAGCCACCTTTGGCTCGCTGGCGACTTCGGGAGACGCAACCTGCTCAAACGATGGATCGCCAGTTGCAATGACAAGAATGCGACGCCGCAGTTTGCGATCAACAATCCCGGCTATGACGAGGGGACGCAACTCTGTGTCCAGTAGGAGACGCGCACTGTCACGCTTCTCCTCTTCCATGCTTGCGACAATGTCCTCGACCTCGCGCGCGATTTCCGCTTCGTCTGGCGCGAGACCTTCCGCTTTCGCGATTTCGCGCAATACCAGACCGCGTTTGGCGCGTTCTTCGGCAACCGGTTTCAACTCTTCGATCAGGTCGTCGCGCTTCTTCCCCTGCGCTTTGTAAATCTGCTCAGGACTGACACCGTATCGCTCGAACTCCGCTTCGCGCTCGCGCAGGATTCTATCCGCTTCCCGAACAATCAGGGCATCGGGCAAATCGAAGGTGGTTGCGGCGACAACCTGGCGCACATACTCGACAAACACTTTATCTTCGGCGTTCCTGCGCGCTGACTCGATCAGTTCCTTACGGGTTTGCTCGCGTAGTTCGTCGAGCGTGCCCTCGAAGTTCTCCAGCGCAGGCAGTTCGTCCCATTCAGGTAGCAGTCGTTCCTGAACGTCGAGGACGTTGACGACGAAGCGCACATCCTTACCGCGAACCTGTTCGTTTTCGTGGTCATCTGGCATGCGAACAGTCACATCTACTATAGTGTTGGGCGAGACGCCAACCAGGGCTTCGTACAGGCCGGGCACGATACGCTCAGGATCGAGCACCAATGTGGACTGTGGTATATCCTCACCCTCGGCGCGCGGATTGAGCGGATTACCATCCACAAATGTTTCAATCCGGACAGTCAGCTGATCGCCGGGCTGCGCCGGGCGTGGCTCGTCCAGCGCCCGCAGCACTGCATGCCGGTCGCGGCGGATCTCCATCGCGCGATTAACCGTTTCGTCGGTCACCTCATCGATCTCGAGCGGCACATGGATCGAACGATAATCGGGCAGAATAACGGTCGGCGCGACTGGTACTTCAACGGTAAAGCGGTATGGCGCCTCGGTCAGGTTAACATCGGTCAGGTGTGCCTGGGCATACGGCTCGATCCCCTCCTGCTTGAGCGCATCCTGGAACGCCTTCTGGATCAGGTCGTCGGACGCCTCTTCAAGCAGTGCTTCTCGACCGAAGTAGTTTTCAACGATGAAACGAGGCGCTTTGCCCCTACGAAAGCCAGGGATGTTGTATTTTTGCGACATACGCCGCGCCGCGCGATCCAGCGCCTTCTCGATCTGTTGTTTGTCCAGTTCGATGGTGAGTTCGAGGATGCTGCGCGGCTTCTTTTCGGTTGTGACCTTCACCGATAGTACTCCAGGGGCTAGAAAAGTAAAGCAATTCTTGTGTATTATAGCACGAAGAGACGCGCGTGCAACGCTGCGGCTTTGCGCTGCGGCGCGCTTCATGGTATAACACCTTTAGCATCGTTTCGCAGGGCTGAAGCGGTTCTTGCGGTACCGTACATGGTCCTCTGCAAAAAGGTCACGTCACTGTAGCGGCGCAGCCAATGCAGAGAGATGAAGACGCTGCGCACCTAGCGTCTCAGCAGTGCGCTTTTGCAGCAGAACATTGATGAAGGGCGCTTCGCCTGCGAACGGATGTGACATTTTCCGTAAGGAGCCGGTCATGCGACTGTGCTCCGTTTCTGTGTTGGTACCTGTGATGTCAGTAACCACGTGTGCTGCTGTGCTTGCAGAAATCACCGCAATTGCGCCGGTGCAGGACCTGATTGCGACGCTGCACGCTCATCGGGGGGCGCGCCTGCATGTCGCGCCGACGCCGGGTGCAGCGCGGACACCGCTGGTTGCCGCCTTTACCCTCCGCAGCGTTACGCCGCTGCTGTATGTTGTGGGAACAACCGATGCGGCGCTGCGTGCGCACGAAGATTTGCGGCAGTGGATCGGCACAGATCGGGTATTCCTGTTTCCAGCGAGCGATGCGCTTCCGTATGAGCATATGTCAACCGGCGCCGACATTTTGACGGCACGGTTGCGTGTGCTGCATTACCTGGCAGCGTTCAACGCTGGCAATGCGGATGTAGCGCCGTTCGTGATCGTCGCCCCGGTCAAAGCGCTGATGCAGCCATCGCTGACGCCTGATGAACTGCGCGATGCCAGTGTGCGCCTGGAACGGGGCATGGCGTATGCGCCCGATGATCTGATCGAACGGTTGATCACTACGGGGTATCGGTACGCACCGATGGTCGAGGAGCCAGGCGAAGTCAACCGGCGCGGCGGCATTATCGACGTGTTTTCGCCGGGGGATGATCTTCCGCTACGGATTGAGTTCTTTGGCGATGAAATCGATAGTCTGCGTCGGTTCGATCCGCTGACTCAGCGTAGCGAGGCGCAGATCCGCGATGCGATCATCGGTCCGCCGCACGAGTTCCCGCTATGGCGACGCGATGTTGCGCTGGAACGAATGCGCGCTATCGATACCTCGATGCTGCGGCGTGAAGCGCTCGATGAGTGGTTGCATGCGTTGGATCACATCAGGAATGGGGAGCGTTTCGAGGGGCGCGCGATGTTCGCGCCATTCTTCCGCGATAACCCAGAGATGCCTGGTACACTGTTGCATCATCTGCCATCCGGGGCACCGGTTGTCCTTAGCGAGGCACTCCTGATTGCCCGGCATGCAGCCGAACTTGACCAGCAGGCGGAAACGCGCCGCCGCCAGCAGATCGATGCTGGTGAATTGCCAGCAGCCTTTCCGCGCCCCTATCTTTGCTGGCATGAACTGGTGGCTTTGGCGGAAGCGCACACGCTGGTGAATCTCAGCAACAACGAACATCCGTTCTGGGATGTGCTCCTGCCCGATCCTGCACCGCTTCCGCCATCCTTTTCATCCAGGGAACAGAACGGCAATCCTGCACCATTGACCGACACCTGCAGCGTGCACCCCTCCGAAGACCGCTTCCGGGTTCATCTCCTGCCAGAACGCCTGTTCGTTCCTGCCGAACTGTTCGGCGGACAGATCCGGCGATTAGTTGACGATGTCGTCGAGCGACTGCGCGCTGGTGAGCGGGTGGTTCTCGTTACGCCTCAGGCAGCGCGGTTACAGGAACTCATCACAGAAGCGTTGCAGCGCGACGCATCGGACGGCGTAGAGAACATTGTATCCAGGTTGACCGTTCTCCACGGTACGCTCGACGAAGGCTTTCGTATGCCAGCGCTCAACCTAACCCTCTACAGCGACACCGAGATCTTTGGTTGGCGGCAGCGACGCATCATTACTGATCGTCGCCGTCGTCGCGACCGCCGCGCAGAAGACCGTGCTGCCTTTCTGCGCGGATTGAAACCAGGCGACTATGTGGTGCATATTGAGCATGGCATTGCCGTCTATGAAGGTTTGGTGCGGCGAAGCGTCGGCGACGTCGAGCGCGACTACCTAAACCTGCGGTATGCCGAAGGGGATCGGCTCTACGTGCCAGTCGATCAGATTGATCGCGTGTCGCGCTACATCGGCGCTGGTGATGTCGAACCGCAACTCACCCGCCTGGGCACGCAGGACTGGGAACGCGCCAAGCGTAAGGCGCGTGCGGCTGTGCAGGATCTGGCAGAAGAGTTGATCACCCTCTATGCGCAACGTCAACTAGTGGAAGGGCATGCCTTCAGCCCAGATACCGAATGGCAACGAGAACTCGAAGCCAGTTTCCCCTACGTCGAAACACCCGACCAGCTCAAAGCGATCATCGATGTCAAACGCGATATGGAGCAGCCGCAACCAATGGACCGCCTGGTCTGCGGCGATGTCGGATTTGGTAAAACGGAAGTGGCGCTGCGGGCAGCGTTCAAAGCGGTGCAGGACGGTAAACAGGTGGCGGTGCTGGCGCCAACCACCGTGTTGGTTCAGCAGCACTACGACACCTTCAGTCGGCGTATGGCGGCATTTCCAGTCAGGATTGACATGATTTCCCGCTTCCGTTCGGCAAAGGAGCAGAGCGAGATTGTGCAGCGCCTGGCGCACGGCGCGATCGACATTATTATTGGTACCCACCGCCTGCTCTCAAAAGATGTGGTCTTCAAAGATCTGGGACTGCTGGTGATTGACGAGGAGCAGCGCTTCGGCGTGCGTCACAAAGAGCGTATCAAACAGTTGCGCACCAATGTGGATGTTCTGACCCTGACAGCAACACCGATCCCGCGCACGCTCCACATGGCGCTGGCAGGCATTCGCGATCTCAGCATCATCGATACACCGCCAGAAGATCGTATTCCAATCAAAACCTACGTGTTGCCCTACGACGAGCGCCTGATCCGCGAAGCCATTCTACGCGAACTCGACCGCGGCGGACAGGTCTACTTCGTGCACAATCGGGTGCAGAGCATCTACTATGTTGCCGACCGGTTGCGCCAGTTAGTGCCAGAAGCCCGGATTGCCATCGCGCACGGGCAACTTGAGGAACATCAACTGGAACGGGTGATGATCGACTTTTTCACCGGCAAAGATGATGTGCTGGTCTGCACAACAATCATCGAGAGCGGGTTGGACGTGCCTAACGCCAACACGATTATCATTGACGACGCAACCAATTTTGGTCTGGCGCAATTGTACCAGCTGCGCGGTCGGGTCGGGCGGAGCACACAGCGCGCCTATGCGTATCTGTTCTATAAGTCAGAACGTCCTTCGACACCAGAGGCGCAGGAGCGATTACAGGCAATCCAGGAGGCGACCGAACTCGGCGCGGGGTTCCGTATCGCCATGCGCGATCTTGAGATTCGCGGCGCAGGAAACCTGCTGGGTGCTGAGCAAAGCGGACATATTGCTGCGGTTGGCTTTGATCTCTATTCGCGTCTGCTTGAGCAGGCGGTGCGCACGCTGAAACAGCGGTTAATCGCAACGAACTTTATCACCGGCACAGACGCAATACGCACATTCCAGAGTATGTCAGCACAACCTTCCGACGGGCAGACATCGACGCCTGCACGTCCATCTGTTCCCTCCAAGCGACCAGCGGTACGGGTGGATGAAAAGGTGCTGATCTCGCCGCTGGTCACACTCGATCTCCCGCTCGACGCTTACCTGCCGATCGATTACATTCCTGACGATCGGGTGCGGCTGGCAGTGTACCAGCGTATGGCGGAAGTGCAAACGCCGGAAGCAGTGCGCGACCTACGCCAGGAATTGCGTGACCGGTTTGGAGAACTGCCAGAGCCAGCAGAGCAACTGCTGATCTGGTTGCGCATCAAGGCACTGGCGCTGGCTGCTGGTGTAACATCGGTCGTCACCACCGACGCTGAGTTTATCATTCGCCTGCCAGAAGGGAACGATCAGGCGCGATCAAGACTGGAGCGGCGCTTCGCTCGCACTAGAGGCATACGTATCGGACCGCAGTTCGTGCGTCTTGATCGGCGTGTGCATAACGCAGGCGGTGATCCGGCGTGGATCGAGGTTATGTGTGATGTGCTAGCGGTGTTGGGGGAAGGGAAGACAGTTGAAGGTCAGTGGGTTGAACGTTGAACGTTCGCCTTGCCAGGCAGACGCCAATCATCAACCGGGTGGCGGTGAAGCGGTTGGCGATGCTTCCGGCGAAGGTGAAGGAACGGTCGGCGATGCTTCCGGCGTTGACGAAGGTGTTGGTGAAGCAGTGACGTCAGCTGGCGGCGTCCCGATGTTCTCCGAACCGGTCGTGGCGGTCGGCGCAACACTGGACGTTGGCATAACCGTGACAGTTGGCGTGAGATCTGAAGCCGGTGTTGTCGTCGTGCCGGGAGTCAGAGTTGCGGTGGCGCCGGGCGTCGCCGTTGGCGTGGCAGTGCCCGCTGTGGCAGTGACAGTCGACGTCGCTCCGGGCATACCGGTCGCTGGCGGTGTTGCCGTTGGCGTCGCCGTTGGCGGTTCGGGGGTTGCCGTTGGCGTTGCTGTTGGCGGTTCGGGGGTTGCCGTCGGCGGAGGCGGGGGCGGTGGAGGCGGAGGCATGAACACCGGCGCCTGGGTTGGCGGTACAGGGGTTGGCGGTATCGGAGTAGGAGTATCGGTTGGTGCCGGCGTCGGTGTAAAGGTCGGCGAGGGCGCTGGCGTCCAGGTTGGCGGCAGCGGTGGGGTTTCGGTCAGCATGACCGTCACCAGCGGCGGAGCAGGTTGCGCCTGCCCAGAGGCGCCAAACACCCCCGCGCCGAAGAGTGCCGCGATCAGCGCCACAACGATAACCCCGGCGCTAACTGGAGCAACGATTGACCAGCGGATGTCACGTTGTTCAGGCAGGGAGTGCAACGACGCCTTTGCAGACGCGCTGCGCTCCTGTGTGGAACGGAGCGGCGGACGCCGGAGCGGAGCGCCGATCGGCGTTTGATCGCCTTGCAGTGATACAACCTGATCCGCCCTGCCGGATACCGGGCGTACCGCCGGACCGTTGACGGTTGCCGACGACAGCGCCGTGCGTTGCGGAACAGCGCGCGGCAGCGCCAGATCGGCGACTTCCTGCTGCGACGCTGGTGCAACATTGTTACGTCGGGCAACGATCTGCAATGCTTCGACAAAAGCAGCGCCGCTGCCGAAACGCTGTGCAGGGCGCTTCGCAAGCGCGCGCGCCAGCACCAGATCGAGTTCTGGCGGTTCTCGGGGCGCAATTGACGAGGGGGGCGGCGGCGGCGATTGCACGTGCGCCATGATCAACTGCGGCGTCGCGCCGGAGAAGGGCACAACACCGGTGATTATCTCGTAAGTAACAACTGCCAGCGAATAGAGATCGCTGCGCCCATCGACGCGCTGCGCTGACGCCTGTTCCGGCGAAATATACTCTGGCGTTCCCATAAAAATGCCGGTGCGCGTGAGACGCTCGCCATCCGGCGCCTGTGCAATGCCGAAATCAGTCAGCAGCACACGACCTTCAATATCAATCAGGATGTTGTGCGGCTTGACATCGCGATGCACTGCCCCCTGAGTGTGAGCATAGTCGAGTGCATCGGCGACTGGAGCAATAATGCTGATAGCGATTGCCAATCCCAGTGCGCCGCGCTCGCGAATAATCGCGTGCAACGTTCGTCCACGCACATATTCCATTGCGATGTAGCGTAAACCATTCGCCTCACCGATGTCGTACACGGTAACGATGTTGGGGTGGCGGAGATTGGCAACCGTTATCGCTTCGCGTTCAAAACGCCGCTCGAACTCTGGATCGAGTGCAAGATGCGGCGCCATGACCTTGAGCGCAATGGTACGCTTCAGCGAGGTGTCGAAAGCGCGATAGACGCGCGCCATGCCGCCGCGTCCGATTTCTTCCTGCACCAGATAGCGACCAAGATGTTGACCGATGAGACGGGTCATTGCCGCTCTCGCACTGCGCTGACGCGCGCCCGAAATCCGCCCTTCGCTCGGCTTGTCACTGTTTCGCGGTCAATGGTATAATCGTTTACAGTACCCGACGATGATTGTACCACATCACGCGCTGGTGGCACAGATGGCGTCAATGTGATGGAATTTGGAGGCTATCCATGCAGTCGGGACCTGTACCGATCCTGGTTATCAGGCGTCAGGATGCTGCAACTGTTCAGATCGAATGGGATCGTCCGACCCTTACTTTGGGTCGCGACCCGGCAAATGATATTGTGATCGATCACCCGCTCGCATCGCGCCGCCATGCGCGTCTTGAGCGTGATGAGAACGGATATCTGATCCGCGATCTCGATAGCACCAATGGAACATATGTCAATGGCAAGCGTATTGAGGGTGTTCAGACATTGCACAACCAGGATCGCATCTGGATCGCTGATGCTGAGATTGTGTTCAACGATCCCGAGGCGACCCAGAAAGGTCCGTTGCCGCTGGAGATTCTCAAGCGTGTGCGCTCGCATGAAGAGGCGCTGCACGTCGATAGCCGCGCCAAGGAGGTCTACATTCACGGCAAACTTCTCGATCCGCCGCTGACGGTGAAAGAGTTTCAGTTGCTCGAATTGCTCTACACCCATAAAGGTCAGGTGCTGAGTAAGGACGAAATCGCCAGAAACGTGTGGGATTATGAAGTGTACGATTACAATGCTATCGATGCGCTAGTCTACCGCCTGCGCCAGCGGATCGAATCCGATCCCGGCAATCCTCGCTTCGTTGTGACAGTCCGTGGGTTCGGGTATAAACTGGTCACCCAGCCAGACCAGTGACGAGTCATTCCGAATGTAGCAGTTGTGAGTCTCCTGCAAAAGTCGCTGCAGTAGCGCAGAGGACATGATGGACATCAGCATCTCGGCAGTGCGTTCTTGTTGTGAAGCCAGTTATGGTATATATTATCACCCCTCCGCATCGACTACGAGGCACCATCGAACTCCCAGGCGATAAGTCGATCTCACACCGGGCGATTCTGTTGAATGCAGTTGCTTCCGGCAGTGCTGAGATCACGAACTTTCTCACAGGTGCAGACTGCCTCTCAACCATTGCCTGCGTTCAGGCGCTCGGCGTACGCATCGAACGCCAGGGAACCACAGTGCGTGTCGATGGCGTAGGGTTGCGTGGTCTCCGCGAACCGGTCGATGTGCTGGACTGCGGCAACTCTGGCACGACACTGCGCCTGCTGGCAGGCATGATCGCCGGGCAGGAGGGCATGTTTGCTGTACTCACTGGTGACTCGTCACTCCGTTCACGTCCACAGCAGCGCATTGTTGCGCCGCTGCGTGCCCTCGGTGCCAGCCTCGACGGTCGACGGCAGGGCAATTACGCGCCTCTGGCAGTACGCGGCGCACACCTGCACGGTGGCGCATATGAACTGCCAATTGCGTCGGCACAGGTCAAGAGTGCGCTGCTGCTGGCAGCGCTGTTCGGCGATGCGCCGCTGACGCTGACCGGTCGCACCGATGGGCGGGACCATACTGAGCGTATGCTGGCAGCGATGGGAGTTGAGATCACGGTCGATATGCCAGTCATCCGTCTTATGCCGCCAGTATACTCTCATGCGCTGCGTCCATTGTCGCTCCGGGCGCCGGGTGATCCGTCATCGGCAGCTTTCTGGTGGGTCGCAGCTGCCATCCATCCCGATGCTGAATTGACAACCACCGGCGTCTGTCTCAATCCGACACGCACCGGCGCGCTTGACGCATTGCGTGCCATGGGTGCACAGATAGAGGTGACGAATCAGCGTGTCGAGGGGAGTGAACCGGTCGGAGATGTGACCGTACGTTCGTCACAGTTGCGCGGCATCACCATTGAAGGCGCGCTGATCCCGCGCCTGATCGATGAACTGCCGGTTCTGGCGCTCGCTGCAGCATGCGCAGAAGGTGAAACAATTATTCGTGATGCCCAGGAACTGCGTGTTAAAGAGACTGATCGCATCGCGACGGCGGCATCCGGTTTGACGGCGCTCGGTGCGACGGTGGAGCCAACCAGCGATGGCATGATCATTTCAGGAGGTGCGCGGCTACGCGGCACTTCGCTCGATAGCCACGGCGATCATCGCCTGGCGATGACATGGGCTATCGCCGGGCTTGTGGCATCTGGTGAAACGACGCTGCGCGGCGCTGGGGCGGTTGATGTGTCGTATCCGGAGTTCTGGAGTGTACTGGCCCGCGTTGCAGAACGAAGTAATGTGTGAGGCGTAATCTGACACCGCTCTATACCCATTACGTCGAGATCTACACTAACAGCCTGGTGATCACAGGGGCGTATGATCTTACCATCTATCGGCGCGTCAGTGACGCGGTCAATGGTGAACAGCGCCGCTACCTCACCCTGCGTGACGCAACGATCGTACCGTTGGGACATCATCCCACAACACAGCGCCTGCCGCAACTCCTCTGCGACCGATCAGAGGCAGTACTGGTAGCAACCCTGGCAGAAGCGCCGCCGCCGCCCAACTACCCGCTCGAAGAACAACGCCGGGAGGTTGTGCCGTTGACGGCGATGTTCTTCACAACTGCCTTTGTCATCCGCGGGACGTGTTATGTCCGACCGGGCCTGACGCTGACCGAGGCGCTTGAGCGACTTATGGAGGATTTTCTGCCGCTTCGCAGTGTGCAGATCTTCCCGATTGCTGGCGGCATGCCGATACTGCGTGACTTTGCCGCATTAGCGCGAGACAAAATTGTTGCCCTCTACCAGATTGCAGCGCTTCCGACGTCAGCCCCGCCAGCTGCCGCAGAACCGGAGGAGCCAGTCCCTGCACCGCAGGGATAAACATCTCGCCTCTTTATAGCGGTTCTCACAAAGGTTGAACCCAATGGACGGGGTTGAACATTCCCGAAGTCGCGCCTCACGCGGCGACCGAAATGAATTTCGGTCTACGAGAGGACGACCGCAATCACCATCGCGCTCCCCACGCGGCAACTGTGGAGATTGAGAATTTAATTCCGCTATACTGGACTAGCCATTGGGCTGAAGCCCTCGGCTAGGCAAGGCGAAGCCCACCTGTGCAGGCTATAGCGGAATAATTACTCAAAGACCATAATTTTGGTCTACGAGAGAAGTACGCCGAAATGTATTTCGGCACATCGCAGTTCTAACAGGAGGTCGAACGCTCCGCCGGAAGCGGATGCCTCGCGCGACATCTCTCCGCCTGCTCCGCATCTCTGCGTGCATTGGACCGGCTCACGCGGAGGCGCGAAGGCGTGGAGATAGGGGAGCGCAGTGCTCACAAGGCCGGTTGGAAGGGGCTGCACCCGTCGCCGGAAGCGGGCGTCTCGTGCGACACGGCAAACCGCATCGCGGCAGAAACGTCGGGGCACGGCATACCGCATTGCGGCGGAGACGTCGGGGCGCGGCATGCTGTGCCCCGACTCCGGGCACCCCGACTCCGGGCCGTGCCCCATGGACGGTGCAGAGCGTTTCACACCTCACCCCCCCGTAGCAATCCGTTCCCGCCAGTATGCCATCAACTCCTCTACTATCATTGGCACATCGATCTGGGGCGCCCATCCCGTCGCCTGCCGCAGTTTCGTATTGTCGCCCACGAGCAGCGGCTCATCCGACGGACGCAGACGCGCTGGATCAACGCGAACTTCCGTTGCAACACGACCAGACCGTTGCACCAGTGCAACAATATCGCCAATGCGCGTCGCCACACCTGAGCAGAGATTGTAGATTTCACCTGACACGCCATGGTCGAGCAACAGCCAGAGCGCACGTGCCACATCACGCGTATGGGTGAAATCACGCCGCGCTTCCAGATTGCCAACGTAAATGACCGGTTCCTGACGGTCATGCTCAATCAGCGCCATCTGACGACAGAACGTCTGAATGGCGCATCGGTCACCCTGGTGCGGACCGACGTGATTGAACGAACGGGTAACGACAACGTGTAAACCGTAGTTGGCAGCATACTGCAAGCCGCTTAATCCGGCTGCGACCTTGCTCACACCGTAAGGACTGAGTGGACGGGTGGGATGCGTTTCGCGGATCGGCGTCTCTTCTGGACGCACCCAGCCGTACTCGGCGCTGGTACCGGCGATATGCACCCGCGCGCGTGGCGCATAACGGCGCACCGCCTCCAGCAGGTTGATCGTTCCCTCGACATTGGTGCGCATGGTGACAACCGGCGCATCCCACGACTCGCTGGGATAACTCTGCGCTGCCAGATGGTACACACGATCCGGCGCCGCCCGTTCCACCGCGCGCGCGACCGAGTACGGATCTTCGATGTCTCCCTCGTGCACCGTGATCCGTCCAAGCAGATGCGCAATCGGGCGCGTATCGCTGCGCCAGCGTTTGAAAGCGTGCACCTCGATGCCGGGTAGTGTCACCAGATAGTCGGCAAGCGCGCTGCCAACCGGACCCGTAATGCCAGTAATGAAAACGCGCACGAATCTGCCTCCCCATGCCTGCACCGTCTCCAGGTTCTCTAGCGTACCGCGACTCACCGGTTTTGTCCAACTCCAGAGACGTTGTACCTGTTCCCACTTGGGGTAACACATGCGCCTGGAAGCGAGGGCGTCCCGCCCTCGTTGGGTCTACGAGGGCAAGATGCCCTGGCTCCCAGGAGAAATGTGAACACCGACGAGATGTTCCGCACCGGCGTTGGGTGCGATCTAATGCCCTGAACTGCGGCAGCACAGGAAGCAACTTCATGCCAGCGTACTGGAGCGCAGCAAGCGACGCACTCTCCCCCACAGCGCGGAACACTGCGCCATCCAGAAGAATGCGTCACCCGCAGGAAGGATCATCGTGCGCCGTGGGCGTTCGACCCGCTACGACCCACCCACTGCGAGCGCGCGCAGGCTGGCAGGCTCGAGCGTATGATCGCCGTGCACATCCTCGTGTGGCGCCAATTGACTGCGCTGAACGATGAGACGGAGCAACCGGACGGTGCGTGGCGTATCGTCCGACAGAGCCGCCTCTTCAAGATCGGCGATCAGTGCGAGCACATCGGCGGGGACAAGCCGGCTGGCATTCCTGGCAATGAAAATCTTCTCGTGGCTTGTGCGGTCGTACTGCTCGCCGGGCAGGAACAGTTCCTCAAAGAGTTTCTCGCCTGGACGCAACCCTACAAAGGCAATATCGATGTCGCGCCCTACCTGCAATCCGGAGAGTTCGATCATATCGCGCGCCAGATCGAGAATCTTGACCGGCTCACCCATGTCCAGCGTAAACACCTCGCCGCCCCGACCAAGCGCCGCCGCCTGCAACACCAGTTGCACCGCTTCGGGGATCGTCATGAAATAACGGCGCATCTCCGGATGAGTTACCGTCACCGGTCCGCCAGCGGCAATTTGCTGTTTGAACGTCCACACGACGCTGCCACGACTGCCCAGAACGTTGCCGAAACGCACCGCCATGAACGCCCGACCGCTGACCTTCGCTGCGTGATGTACCAGCAGTTCGGCTGCGCGCTTGCTGCTCCCCATGATGCTGGTGGGATTGACCGCCTTATCGGTCGAGATCATGACGAAGCGTTCAACGCCGGTGACAATTGCAGCATCGAGCAGATTGCGCGTGCCAAGCACATTGTTGGTCACCGCTTCGACGGGGTTGGCTTCCATCAGCGGAACGTGCTTATGCGCTGCAGCATGGAACACGATCTCCGGACGATACCGCTCGAACACCGCGTGGATGCGTTCAGCGAAGCGAATATCGGCAATCACCGTGTGCAGCGTTGGTGTGCAGTTTGACCGGCATTGTCCATCACCGTCTACGCCATCCGACTCTCCGCGTGGCGTGTTCAACCACCGATACAACTCGTTGTGGATGGCGAATACACTGTTTTCACCGTGACCGAGAATGATCAGGTCAGACGGTTCGTACCGCAGCACGTGGCGACAGATTTCACTCCCGATCGATCCGCCCCCGCCGGTGACCAGCACGCGCCGCCCACGGATCAGGCTCCCCACCGCCTGCATATCGGTTCGTATCGGCGCGCGGCGGAGCAGGTCTTCGATCTGCACATCGCGGATATGATTGACGCTGAACCGACCATCGACCAGTTCGGCAATTCCGGGGATGATGCGGGCGCGCACACCGGCGCGTTCGCAGATCGCAACAATCTCACGGATGGTTTTGCCCGGCGCACTCGGCATGGCGATGATCACCTCGTTGATCTGATACTCTGCCGCCAGGCGTGGAATATCGTGACGATCACCGAGCACCGGCACGCCATTGATGCGCACGCCTCGCTTGTGCGGGTTATCATCGACAAAGCCCACAATGACATTATTCTGCCGGGCAAGACGCATACTCTGCACAATCATTGCACCGGCTTCACCGGCACCCATGATCAGCGCACGATTACCGCTCTGTCGATACCAGCGCTGGGGGGAAGGTTGAAATCGCGCGTGCATCATCAAGCGCGGCAACGCGGTCAGCATCAGCGCAGATAAGACAAAGATCGGCGGGATCGACAACGGAACGACTGGTATCACCGGAAACAGGGCGCGCCCGATCAGCACTATGCCTTCCAGAACGATCCCGGCGCACACAAGCGCCCACGCCAGCAGACTGAATTCGTGGAACGATGCATAGCGCCAGTACTGGGCATAGACCCGTGTCACCCCAAAGAGCATCAGCACAACAACCGGCGCTATTCCGGCAAACAGCACGAACGACCGCCAGTGCTCACCCAGATCGAGACGCTCGAGACGCAGCGCATAACTGACAAACGCTGCAATGGTCAACATCAACACATCTATTGTGCATAGATGTCCGGCAGGCAATGATCGAGACATTTCCTCCTCCTGTTCCGCTTCGCGCCGTTGCGCAGCAGATTGCTCAACACGACCAGGGCGTCACACCGAAACGCAGCAGATAGTAGATCGTCTTGAGCATCTCACCGGACACAATCCGGCGACCTTCGGGATCACGCCACCAGTTGACCGGCGTGTAGGGCGGATGGCGCGGACCATCGTAGAACGCAACGACGCCGGTACCGGCAAGATGACGATTAATCACGCACATGGCACGCCGACTGTGAGACCAGTCGGTGACAATGAGCAGGCTTCGGACGTGGCGCTCCTGCGCCATGCGTGCAATTTCGCGCCCATCCGCCCAGGTGCTATCGGTCGCCACCGGCACGAACGCCGTTTCGGGAACCCCCTGCTGGATTGCCAGTTGGCGTGCCTTCTGCAGCACGACCGAGCCGCCGGGCAGATCGCCGGTGCGCCAGATCTCCCGCGCCCACCCCTCACGGTAGAGATCGATCGCGTGCTGGTCACGCAACGGGAACCCGCCGCCAAGCACGACAATCGCATCGGCGTGCGCTGGTCGTCCTTCCAGCGCCAGCAGACCGCCCAACGCCGGCAACCACCACTCGGCGCTGACCGTCAGGGCAGCGATGGTCAGAAGCGTTGCGTATCCCAGGCGGGCGGATCGGTGTGACAATTGCAGGCGTGTGATTATGCGCACTTGTGATATTCGTTTCTGATCTGTCATCTCACGACTCACACCACGCCTACCGTATTTTCAGACTGGATCGATTGCACCAGACTGCGGCGCAACTGTTCACACACCATATCGACCTGCGATTCGGTCATGACGCTGGAAAACGGCAGCGCCAGCGACGTATCCCCCAGGTGTTCGGTCACCGGGAAATCGCCCCGGCGGAAACCGAACCGTTTGCGGTAGAACGGTTGCAGATGGATCGGTGTGAAGTACGGACGACTCGGAATACCGCTGGCTGCCAGAATGCGCATCACCACATCGCGGCGAGCAGGCGGTTTGATCCGCACCACATAGACGAACCAGCTCATCACCGTGGTCGTGTCGCTGATCAGTGGGCGTTCGACCAGTTCGAGATCGGCGAGCCGTTCGTTGTACCACGCTGCCACCCGCGCGCGTTTTGCCAGCAACTCGTGGATGCGCTGCATTTGCACACACCCCAGCGCAGCGCTCAACTCGTCGAGCCGATAGTTGAAGCCAAGCCGGGTATGGTTCAACCAGGCGTCGAACACATCACGACCCTGGTTGCGCAGACTGCGCAGCAACACAGCCCATTCTTCGTTGTTGGTGACAATCATGCCCCCTTCGCCGGTGGTGATCTGTTTGTTCGGGTAGAAGGCAAAGACAGCCAGATCGCCCAACGTCCCCGCCGGATGACCGCGATACTCCGAACCGAGCGCCTCGCAGGCATCTTCGATGACCACCAGATTCCGCCGCCGCGCAAGTGCGACAATTGGCGCCATATCCGCCGGTTGACCAAACGCATGCACTGCAAGAATGGCCCTCACCCGACCATAACGACCATTGCGCAGAGCGGGCGGCAACCAGCGCCGCGCCGCTGTCCCGCCGCGCGAGAGATCGCTTATCGCAGCGTGCACCCGTTCCGGATCGATATTACCCGTCAGCGGATCGACATCAACGAAGATCGGAATGCCGCGTTCGTACAGAATGCAGTTTGCCGACGCGATAAACGAAAATGGCGTCGTGACAACCAGATCATATTCAGTAACGCCAGCAGCAATAATGCTCAGATGCAGACCGCTCGTGCCAGAGTTGACTGCAATGCCGTAACGAGCGCCAACGAACGCCGATAGACGTTGCTCGAACTGTTGAACATACGGTCCGATGCTCAAGACCGGGGTATTTAACGCTCTCATGACCGCTTCCCGCTCAGCATCGGTCACATCTGGCGATGACATGGGTACTCTGTCCATACTCCGCTCCCTGGCATGCTCTGCCTTCATGGACGTTCCGACATGTTCAGACTGGAGAACCCGCTGCATCTCGACACAGGGCGCATCTAACCACCAACCTCGCGCGCCAATTCCGCATTCTGCGGCGGGATCATGCGATACGCTGGGAAATACGTTGCGTCCTGCGGCAAAGCGCATCCATAGTACTCTGTCCATGCCTGGCAGAGATCGGCATACAGCGTCGGATGGCGCACCCGTCGATACGTTGAGAAACGTGCGCGTAGCGGAGAGAAACTCGCTTTGAACTGATAGATCCCGTCGTTCGGTTGATACCCTCCCCCCAGAATGAGCCGGCGCTTCCCCTGGCGTCGCCCCCACTGAATAGCAGCATAAATGATGGCGTTCGCCGGGCGCAGCCGCTTATGCTCCTCTTCCATGCCACCAAGAAAATCGTGTATCTCTTCATCATCATAGAGATACAAGTGCGCTGCAATCGCCCGATCACGATGCACGGCGAACAGAAACAGTGCGTGATCGGGCAATTCGTCGCGGAACGCCAGAAAATAGTCAAGCGAGAAAAAGTAGCGTTTGTGCGCTCGACGACGCTCCATCGTCATCGTATAGATGCGGTGGAACTCGCGCACATCGGCATCGGTTCGCCCTTCGACGACGCGCACCTGATCGCGCTGTGCACGCTGAATGTTCTTGCGACAGGAGAGCGAGAAGGAATGGCGCCACAGATCCTCCTCCGGCCGCGTCAGATCGACAACGACGATCTCGCGATTGAACTGCACATACGCGGAATCCAGCAGGTCTGCGGCGCGCTCCGATGGGTGCAGGTGGGCAAATTCCGCCACAACTCCCTGTTCTTCACAGAACCGGTTCCAGCGTTCGCTGAAGAAATACCTGAGCAGGGGCGTCACCTCACCCGATGCCATTGGACCGGTATACTCAGGGGTGAAGGTATCCCAGAACGGTGCATACTGCTTCGCAAACGGCAGATTCGCCACCGGACGCAGAAAGAATGGGTAAACGATCCGCCCTGCGCCGGACGACACAACAAACAACCGGGCAGGATAACCGATGTGACGCTGCACAATGCGGGCGTATCCAATACTGCCAAACACACTGGTGTGCGTTGGCATCGCCATCTCCCAGGCATCCCGATCCTCGATGGTAGACAAATGCTCCTGTATCACATGCGTGCTCCTTCGTTCCTGCGAAACTCCACAGATTTCAGCGGCTCGCTGTTCTGATCCGCGCTACGCAGTTCCAGTGCAGGTATGCGCAGATATGCGGTCGTGCGCTGCTTACGGGCAAAATCGTTGAAGGCGCGCTGCACCTGCACCGGCGTCAACCCCAACGCCTGTGCCGCATCATCGGGCGATACGTTATGTTCCTGCGCATACCAGAGCAGATCCATCATCTCAAAGGGAAGGCGGAAGAAGAATTCCTGCTGCGTGGTCGGTGCGCTGTAGGTATCCGACGTTGGCGGGCGACGCTGGATGACCTCCGGCACCTCAAGATAGCGCGCCAGTTGATAGACCTGTGTTTTGTACAGATGCACAATTGGACGCAGATCGGCGCCGCCGTCACCGTACTTGACGAAGAATCCCTGATCGTGCTCATTCTTGTTCGGTGTGCCGACGACTGCATAATTGCGCAACTCAGCGTGGTAGTACAGCATCGCCATACGGGTGCGTTGCTTGAAATTCGAGGCTGCGACGATCTGGGCATACTCGCGCGGCGGTAAGCGTTTGCTTTTGACTTCGCCGTCGGGCGTGACAATTTCGAGTGAGAAGACGTTCAGCGTATCGGCATCAAGCAGGTTCTGCGGCAGCACAATGCGCATTTTGTAGCCGCGTTCGGCGTCGTACTCCGGGAAGATGCGACGTACCGCCTCATCGCGACGACGGTAGCATCCAAATCCTTCGAGCACTGGCGTAATATCCTCAAGGATCGGCTCGACGCCGTAGTGTCGCGCAACCATCTCCGACAGATGCAGCGTTTCCGGATCGGAGTCGCGCTCCGGCATCATCAACGCAACCACGCGCTGCGGACCAAAGGCGCGCACACAGAGCGCCAGCGCCACCGATGAGTCGATGCCGCCGCTGATCCCTAGCGCAACCCCCTGACGGTGGAAGGTTCTGATGACGTGGTGCTGCAACCAGGCGATAATGCGCTCCGTCTCGGCAGCGGCATCGATCTGTAACACATGCGTCCCAAATGTCATCAGTCTCCTCCTGCTGCCACACTGCTTCGTATGCACACCCTGACGTCATCCGCATCCGAGAGCGGCTGCGGCATACGCACATCACGAATGAACTGCTCAACCAGCAGTTGTGTCGAGAGAATCCCCACCAGCGCCATATCCTCGGTTTCGCTCAGACGCACTCCGGAGAGCGCTTTCTCCCTCAAGTGTGCAACAGCCATGGGGCGAAACAGACCTGTCGCCTGGATGTGTTCCGGCGCAAGCAGATGATCGACATAGCTCGGACGCGCATCGTTGAAGAAACTCCGGTGGATCGGCGCGCGGTACGGTTGCTTCGCGCGCTGCCAGATAGCGTCCGGGAGCCAGCGACGGCTGACCTGGCGCAGAATGTACTTTTCGGTCAGACCCCGCAGTTTCAGACGCGACGGCAGCCGGTTGGCAAACTCAATCACGCGATGGTCGAGAAAGGGGAAGCGCCCCTCGACTGCGTGCGCCATGAGCATGCGATCGCCCTGGGCTGCGAGCAGGTACTGCGAGAGGAAGGTAGTGATTTCCAGGTACTGCGCCCGCTGCAATGGATCCCACGCGCTGAACGCTTCCGGGTAGAATGGCGCGCGATCCTCCGGCCGCGCCAGCGCATCGGCAGCCTGACGAACCTCGTCGCTGAAGAATCGTCGGATACGACTAGTGGTGCGCCAGCGTGGGCGATGGGAATAGTCCGGCGCCTGCGTATCCATCAATCCTTCGCTAAAAAACGCCGACAAATAGGCTATGTTGCTGCTGGCAAACCCGGCGATCCACGGATAGAGCCGGCGAAACAGGAGCGGTCGCAGGCGCGATGTCGGTTGACGCGCCCAGAAGCGCCGCACCTTTGCTTCCTTAAAAATGTCGTACCCTGCCAGGAATTCGTCGGCGCCTTCGCCGGTCAGCACCACACGATAGTTCCGGTCACGCACCAGTTGCGAGAGGAGGAACAATGGCGCCGGTGAGGTGCGCAGGATCGGCGTTTCAGTATGCCAGATCACCTCCGGGAAGACGCGCCCGATGTCGGCATGGGTGACAAACGCCACCTGATGGTCGGTTCCGAGAAACTGCGCCATCTGGCGCTGAAAAGAACTCTCGTCGAATTCGGGATCGCTGAACGCAATCGAAAAGGTGTCGAGGTGAACTCCGGCAGCGCTGCGCACGATCGCCGCCACTGTCGAAGAGTCGAGTCCGCCGCTCAGGTACGCTCCAACCGGCACATCCGCCCGCAGACGGATCCGCGTCGCATCGATCAGCAGTTCGCGCAATTCCTCGATATATTCATCTTCGCTGCGCTCACGCACCGGCAGACCGAACTCGAGACGCCAGTAGGGTCGGATGTCGATCTGTCCCCGGCGCGCGATCAGATAGTGTCCGGGCGGAAGATCGACAATGTTGCGAAAGATCGTTCGCGGCGAGAGGGTGCTCCAGAAGGTGAAAATCTGCTCCAGCGCCACCGGGTCGATCGCTCGCGGCGTGCGTGGATCCGCCAGGATTGCTTTTATTTCGGAACCGAAGATCAGTGCGCCATCGACGATGGTGTAGAACAACGGGAGAATACCAACCCGATCACGCGCCAGGAAGAGTGTCTGTTCACGCGCATCCCAGATAGCAATTGCAAACTGACCGTTGAGCAGGGAGAGACACGCCGGTCCGTGATCTTCATACAGGTGCAGGAGCACCTCGGTGTCGGTGCTGGTGGTGAAGCGATGTCCACGCGCTTCCAGATCGGAGCGCAGTTCCACATAGTTGAAAATCTCACCGTTGAAGACGATCCAGAGCGTTTCATCTTCATTGGCAATCGGTTGTTGACCGCCCTGCAGATCGATAATGCTCAAACGCGCATTGCCCAGACCAGCCCGATCATCGAGATAGATGCCAAACTGATCAGGACCACGGTGCCGGATCATTGCCAGCATCCGGCGGAGCGTCTCTTCGTGGATCGGTTGATCACCCTGGATATTGACGATACCCACAATCCCGCACATGGATACACTCCTGTCAGGTTGAACAGTGAGTGTTCAACGCCTGCATCAATTCTCGCCGGGCAATTTTTCCTGACGTGTTGACCGGCAGTTCATCACGGAACTCGACGTACCGCGGCACCATGAAATCTTCCAGCCGCGAACGGCAGTGCGCCAGAATCTGCATCTCTGTCAGGTCGGCATTCTTTGCGACAACGAACGCCTTGATCGCCTGCCCCAGGATCGGGTCGGGGACACCCACCACTGCGACTGCCACCACGCCCGGCAGTTCGTAAATGACGTTTTCGACTTCTTTGGGTGCGACTTTTTCACCACGACTTTTGATGATGTCATCCTTGCGCCCGATGAAGTACAGAAACCCATCGTCGTCCATGCGAAACAGGTCTCCGGTGTAGCACACACGCTCACCTGGCAGCGGACCAGGGCGGAAACGCTGCGCCGTGGCTTCTGGCGCTTCCCAGTAGCCGCGCATCACGTGCCGCCCGCGCACCACTAGCTCGCCAACCTCACCCGGTCCGAGACGGTTCCCGTGTTCGTCTTCGATCCAGACCTCAGTCCCCGGAATGGCAATGCCAACCGAAGCGGGGCGACGCTCTACTTCTTCAGGCGGCAGGTAGAGGGTGCGTTTGGTTTCGGTCAGACCGTACATCGAGTAGAGGCGCGCCCAGGGAAAGGTTCGACGGATTTCCAGCACGTGGCTGGGGGGCAATGCGGCGGCAGTATTCGTCAGATACCGGATGCTCGACAGATTGTAGCGGCTCAGATCCATCTGCAGGAGAAGGGCATAGATCGTCGGAACGCCGGGAAAACCGGTGACACGCTCTTCCTCGATGCGCCTGAGGATCGCCGCAGGATATGCAAACGAGCGTTCGAGCACCAGTCTGCCACCAAAACGGAACGTCATGAGCACCTGGTAGAGACCATAATCAAAGGAAAGCGGCAGCATGTTGATGACGACATCGTCTTCGACATTCTGCAAGTAGGTAATGATCGACTCGCTGGCAAAGACGACATTGCTGTGATCGCTCATGACCCCCTTTGGTTCCCCAGTGCTGCCCGAGGTGTAGATCAGGCACGCCAAGTCGAGATCGATAGTGACGCGCGGGAGCGGCGCAGCGTCGTACTGTGCCTGCACAGCGTCGAAATCGATGAAACGTGGATGGGTGATACGGGCGGCAGCGCCTTGATTGCACAGCACGCCAACCCTGAGTGATGGCACATCGTGGAGCAGTGCCGACAGATGCACGTCTCTGATCTGTGCATCGGCGATCAGCGCTGATGCGCGACAGTTGTTCAGAATGGCGGTTAGTTTGTCCTGTTTGGTCGTATGGTTGATGACCACGAAGACGCCGCCTGCCTTGAGCGCAGCAAAAATCCCGACCACTGCTTCAACCGAGTTGGGCATAAAGATCGCCACCCGATCACCGCGCCCGACGCCATGCTCCACGAGTGCGTGCGCCAGACGATTGGTCATCAGATCGAGGTCGCGGTAGGTCATCCGGTGTCCATCGCACACCAGCGCAACTTTATCCGGAAGTCGCGCGGCGCTGTTGGTCAGAAAGTCATGGACCAGCATAGGTTTCCCCCAGATCAAATGAAGAGCGCGGCGCTTCTGCGAGCGTTGCCGCTTCAAGTTTGCGCGCCACATATTCCGCAAGGTTCTTCACCGAGTCGAAGTTTTCCGGTATCAGTTCGTGATCGGCGACGCTGATGCCAAACTGTGCTTCCAGGAAGGTCACCAGTTCGATCACGCCGAGCGAGTCCACAATCCCTCGTTCGAGAAACGAGTCCTCATCGCTGTAGATCAGACTTTCGTCGCCGAACAACAGGTTGTGCGTGATGTAGGTGCGAATCTGAGCGGGAATGTCCAGCGCTGTGACCTGCATACCGTGCTCCTTTGTTCAATCGATGATTTCACGAACCAGCATGAATGCTTCTGCCGCCATCAGACCTGCCGTGCTGCCGCGGACTCGCGCCAGCGCCTCGATCGCGCGCAACGAACGGGGATGGGGCGGCTGTTTCAGTTCGTTGCGAAAACAGGCAAGCGCCTGGAGTTTGCGCTCCAGAACGTCACTGATGTCCACAAAAACGGTTGGCTTGAAGGCGCTATCATCCAGCGGCGACGCCCAATCGGTCTCCGAGAGAGTTTCGTAACAGAGGAGCCGCCGGACCGGGCAGTGGTTGACCGGGCGCGATGCAACCAGGGTCGCCAGGTAGGTGGCTTTGTGATCACCGTGCAGGTCGCCGCCGAACGGGGTATAGACCACGTCGGCGTTGACCGAGAAGATCACCTCACGGATCGCGTCTGCCAGTTCGTGCCCCGGCACGGTATCGAGACGCGGCGCCGGAAAGTTGAGAAAGAAGATCCCCGCACCACCGAGTATCTCGTGCGCTTCGCGCGCATGCTGGCGATCCTCCTCGTCGATCTCCGGCGAAAAGATTTCAGGGAAGCCACGGGTGACGACTACCACATAGACGCGGTCGCCGCGTGCGGCGTGACGCACTGTAACTCCGCCGCACCCCAGGACTTCATCATCCGGATGCGCAGCCACAATCAGGACGTTCATGCATCCTCTCCTTCATTCGTCAGAACACATCGCTCAACAGCAAACTGAAACGCAACGGCGGCGGATCTGCCGTAATCGGGGCGTAGCACATGCGCAACCGGTAATCAGTGTGTCGCTCCATGATCGACGGATCGAGACCGATCATCCGGGCATGCACGCCGGTCATGCGTACCTGGCGCGCGCCGGTGTATGTCAGCAACGCGGCAAGATCGTCCGCCGTGCGCTGCGGGGCGTCGGTCAATGCATCGAGCAGGGTAAGCGTACCGTTGCGATCAATCTTGTAGATGACGGCAAGCCGTCCATTGACCCGTTCGGCATAATAGGGAAGTTCCAGGCTGCGCCACTGGCGGTATGTGTCATCGCAGGGCGGACCTGCCTCGTCCGTCAGACGCAGGTGCGGCAACGGCGTGACGCTCCGCGGCGGACCGACCAGCGTGGCAGGATGCCAGTTGTACAGTTCAGTTTCCAGCAGCGTTTTCCATCCGAACGCGCGCTGGAAGAGCGCGTAGGAATTGCCGTTCGGAAACCCCAGGATAAATGGCGCACCCTCCTGTCGCGCTACTGCTGTCGTCGTCGCTACCAGGCGATGAAATGCCGGGAATCCACGATGATCGGGATGCAGCATGAGACTCATCGCCAGGTAATAGCGGTATTCCCGTCCATACCCATCGGTGATCGCGTGCGGTACGAGCGCCTGATGCCCGACCAGAAGGTCGCCGCTCCAGCCAAGCGCAACAATCGCATCACCATACGGATTGACGAAGTAAAAGCGCGCCCATGCCTTCCGGTCCAGACGATAGCCAAAGACGCGCTGGAACAGACGCTCCACGTCATCGAAGACTGCTTCCGCGTCACGAGCCGAGCGAATAAGCGTTACCTTCATCACGTTCACCTGTCTGAGATAGCAAACGTCCACGTTTACGAACCCCCGGCTGGCGGCGCATCCGACGCACTGCCCGGTTGCCGGGCAAGCACGCCGAGAAACTCCGGAATCTGACCGTTTGCACTGCGCTCGACCCCTTCGCGTGTCAGCACCACGCGCACGGTTCCGATCAGAATGCGCAGGTCGGTCCAGAGACTGATGTGATCGACATACCAGACATCGTGCGCCAGGATTTGATCCCACGTCTGGTTACTCCGCCCGTGGAGCACTGCCTGGCACGTCACTCCCGGCAGCACATCCAGACGGCGGCGTTGATCTGGCGTATACCGGTCGATGTATTTCACCAGCAACGGGCGCGGTCCCACCAGGCTCATGTCGCCGCGCAGGACATTGAATAACTGTGGCAGTTCATCCAGGCTTGTGCTGCGCAGAAACTTGCCGAACGGCGTGAGACGCTGCTCGTCGGGCAGCAGGTTGCCCTGTGCATCGCGCGCATTGGTCATGCTGCGGAATTTGTAGAGCTTGAACGGCTTGCCATGCTTCCCGGCGCGCTCCTGCGTGAAGATAACCGGCGATCCCATCGCAATCCGGATCAGTACCGCAAGGATTGCCATCACCGGCGCCAGCACGATCAGCGCTGGCACAACCAGTACCAGGTCGAGGGCGCGTTTTCCATAGTTTCTGTACACAGGCGGTCCTCCTCTACGATATTGGCGCATATGCATGTCGCTTGCTCAACGCTGCCGCATACAACTGATCGTGCAGCGCGATGATGCGCTGCAGGTCGTACCGCTGTGCCTGTTCCAGACCACGTTCCGCCATTGCGCGCGCTACGGCGCGATCATCAATGACACGAGCTATGGCATGCGCCAGTGCTTCGATGTCGCCAACCGGCACAAGCATGCCAGCGCCGTCTGCCAGCAGGTCGCGCACGCCACGGATGTCTGAACCGATCACGGGCACACCCATTGCCATCGCCTCCAGAATGCTGCGCGGCAACCCTTCCTGCCGCGATGGCAGGATCATCATGGTTGCAGCCCTGAGGAGCGCCGGCACATCGCTGCGGTAACCCAGAAAATGGGTCTGTCCGGCAATGCCGAGGTCGCCTGCCAGACGACGCATCGGTTCCAGCAACGGTCCGGTTCCTGCCAGCGCAAGATGAGCGTTGCGTCGTCCAAGCCGCGCAAACGCGCGCAACACATCGGCGTGGCGCTTGCGCGGAATAAACTCGGCAATCATCAGCACGAGCGCTTCATCGGGGGCGACGCCCATCTCCCGACGTACCGCTTCCGCCTCCGCGTCGGGGATACTGTCGGGGCAATAGTGGGTCAGATCGACGCCAATGCCCGGCATGTACCAGACCCGATCCGGCGGTGCGAGACGGTAGCGAATGGCTGCCAGTTCATCGGTGCGGTTGATCACCACCTGATAATCCATCCAGGCGCTTGCCAGTTTCTCCAGCGCCAGAAACACCAGATTTTTGTGCCACGGCATGCTCTGGTCGAAATTGAACCCGTGCGCGGTGTAGATCACGCACACCCTAAGGTGCCGCCGGAGATCGCGGAGAGCGTAGCGTGTCACAAACGCGGCAACAGACGTATGCACATGGACAATGTCATACCGCTCGCGCTCGACAATCTGCCGGATGCGCTGCGGCGTTCCAATGAGATTGGACGGGTTGACCGGATGACGCGACCAGGGCAGCGTCCAGACCTGATCGAATGCCAGGTGGATGTCGGGAGTGATCGGCTCGCTGCGTGTCATTGCATCGACCTTCCATCCACACGCGCGGTAATGCCGGGCAAATGGCAGCAGGAACGCCGACAGCGTTGCCGGAATCGTTGTGACGATCAATAACCGTGGCATAGGTCACCTTCCTGTTGCCGAATGGCGCTTCGTCTGCAATGTCGTTGATGAGCGTTGCGCAGCGAGCCAGGTCTCAGTCTGCTCACGCACATACCGGAAAAAGGCGAGCCGTTGCGCGCGTAGCCTGGTCTCGGCGAATGAGCGCGCGCGTTCCAGGTTACGTGCCGAGGCACGCGCCATCCGTTCGGGATCGGACGTCATTGCGCGGATCGCACGCGCCAGCGCCAGCGCATCGCCAGGAGGCACAAGGTCTTCGGGCGGCAACAATTCCGGGATGCCGCCAACCGTCGAGCCGATACAGGGAAGCGCACGCGCCATCGCTTCGATCATGGCGCGCGGCATTCCCTCCTGTCGCGACGGCAGCACGAACAGGTCTGCTGCATCCAGTTCGGCGCGCACTGCTGCGCCCGCCGTCACCCACCCGCGAAAGACCACCCGATCGGCGATACCAAGCTGACGCGCATGCGCTTCCAATTCTGGTCGATGCTTACCGTCGCCGACCAGGGTCAGCGTCAGATCGACGCCATCGCGCGCGCATGCCGCCACTGCGTCGATCAGCACATCCGGTGCCTTGTACAACTGCCCCAGTGTGCCGACGAAGATGAGGCGATAGGCAGCGGCATGCGCGCGCAGCGGACGTGGCGCAGCGACGATCGCATCGTCGGGCAGTTCGACATCCGACGCGGACACCGAGAACGATGGGCATGGGTACCGTCGCTGAAGCGCCTGCGCGGTGACGTAGCATGCAGCCGCGGCGTTGGCACAGTGCTGCCGCAGACGGTACGGGAACAACCAGCGAAAGAACGGACGCAGCGGATGCCTGACCGAACCGGGCGCAAACACATCATATGGGTCGCTGACGACTTCGACGCCATACGGACGCCCCTGGCGCCGGATCAATGGGTAGATCACATCGGCGATCTGCGAACTGACGCGCAGAATCACGGCATCCTCCGCGCCGATTGCGCCACGCACAGCCGCGCGCACCTGACGGATACGCATCAGATACTGGCGCGGTCCCAGGTAATCGGGAATGGGGGCAAATGAGACTGAGCGCCCATCGGCGCGCTGCCAGTCGGGCGCCGCCTTACGCACATCACGCACCCGCGCAACGACCTGCACCTGGTCGAACACCTCCAGATAGCGTTGCCAGAAACGGTACGGGAACTGCGTCTGTGTCCAGACAACGCCGTCTGGCGTGCGATCAAAGTGATGTTCGAGCGATACGACAACCCGCATATGGCTTCCCTCTTTCAGATGACCCTCATCCACGGCGGACCGATGATAGCGAGAGCAGTGTGATGGCCAGCGGAACGGCAACGTTCTTGATGATGTCGAACACCAGGTTCTCCAGATCGCAGGCGAGCATGTAGAAGCAGAAGAGCGCGAGAAATGGATAGAACAGCAGGCGTGCATCTCCTGGGGTCAAACCGAAGAGCCAGCGCCGCACCGAACAGTTTGCCAGCCCGAAGAAGATGAATGAAACGGGTGCGGCAGCAAACCCAAAGTTGAGCATTGCCTCGCCAGCGATGCCGTAGAGTTGCGACGCCTCGAAATCGATAGGGATGTACGATCCTTTGCCGTAGAGCGCTTCGGTGCCTTCGAGCGTCTTGCTCGGCACGCGCTCGACCAGCGAGCGTGGGATGAGCACTGCAAATGCGGCAACATAGGTGCGTCCAAACGCATAGTCGTAATTGCTATCAGGGCGAGCCAGTTGATAGAGCAGGAACGCCTGCACGTCGCTGCGCCCAAGATCGCCCAGCAGCAGCGTGGGAAAATCGCGCCGGGTTTCACGCTCCAGCTCAACGCGCGCGGACGGATCTTCAAACAGGCGCAATGCATCCAGACCAGCATTCTTATAAAACCCGTAGACATACATGAATGCGATCAGAAAACCCAATCCGATCAGCGCGACTTTGCGCGTCATGGGGCGCAGCCAGAAGTGAATCAGTCCGACTGCCCAGAATAACCCCCAGATTGTGTTGTTCCGACTACCGCGCAACCCGCCAAAGAAGAGTTTCAAACCGAAGTAGATCAGCAACACGATGCAGATAACCAGCCATGAACGATACACGGGCGATTTCTGGTGATGCGCATAGATGATGAACATCATCAGAGCAATGATCGGAAAACTCTCCGAAACCATGAAAATCTGCCCAAAACCCTGAAGACTCAGTCGAATGGCGCGTTGATCGGTTGCTTCCTGGATAAATCCCTGAATTCCGCCCATACTGAGGTAGACGTAGATTTGAAGAAAAGCGGTGACTGCCAGCCCCAGAGCACCCAGAACATAGAATCGCTTTCGATCGATCTCCCAGAATGTATGTATGCTACGTTCGCGCTGGAAGTAAATCAATCGAACGCCACGATAGATCACCAGACCCAATAGATTGAGCAACGCCATCCATCCCAACCATTCGCGCCGCTCTGCGGGCGGATCGACATAGATCAGCCAGTAGTTGATCGCCACGGTCAGCAACGGCGCAAAGAAGAAGAAAAACCAGCCAAATGCGCCTGATAGACCGATCGGATCGAACAAGTCCATCTTTCCCCGCGCCCAATCCACTGCGTCGATGCCGATCAGAACTCCCGCCATCAGCACCGGAATAACAAACCAGTGCCAGAACTGATCCGACAGCGCCACAAAGATCGCCAGCGTCAACGCACAGATGTAGACCGAGATGACAAAACTATCGATAGGACGACCGGAGGCGCGTGATGCCTGATGAACCGGTATAGCGTTCTGGATGGCGCGATCCATATGGTTTCCTCTCATCTGCGGCACGAAACGCCGCCTGTCAATGAGCGACCGGCACGCACGCCCGACTCCAGGGAACGCAGCGCATGTTCGACGATCAGGAACCCACCGATTGCGTGGATCACCGATGTGACCATCGTCGCCGCAGCTGCACCAGTCAGACCAAACAGCGGGATCAGCCAGGCGCACGCGCCGATCGTTGCCGCTGTCATTCCAAGAAAGAGCAAAGCCTGCGCCCGTAAGCGACGAACTGCAGTCATTGCATCTCCGACAAACCACCCGACATATCCGATACTGGCAGCGACCATCACCAGCACGAACACATGGTTGTACGCGCCATACTCCGGTCGGTAGATCAGGGTCAGCACCCAACCGCCGATCAGCCAGGCGATCAGCACTCCGGCGCCGCCCAGCGCCAGCGCAATCGCCACCAGTTTGAACAGCAACGCGCGAAAGGCGTGTATCTCACCGAAGGCATAGTGCTGTGCCAGGCGCGGATTGGCGGCAGCCGCGAGCGCGCCGACGACGGTTGTTCCGGCAACCTGAATGTAGGCGATTGCCGCAAAGATGCCCAGACTCTCTTTGCCCAGGATGCGCTCGACGAAATAGCGCGGGATTGCTGTACTCAGCGAAACCAGCATGATCCCGACACCGAGCGGGAGCGCCATCCATGCCAGTCGGGTCGCAACCGCCGCACGTTGCGGCGGTGAGGATCGCTCGCGGATCGGCTGCGTCTGTCGCAATGCCTGCAACCCATTCGGCACATCGTAGAATGCCAGCACTGCCGCCCACACAGCGGTCAACCCAACCATGCCCCAGAAGGCGGAACCGGTCAGAGAAACGCCAGCTGCCAGGGCAACCAGCGACACGATGCCCTTCAGCATCATCCCGGCAGCGATGCGATCCATCCGTTCCAGTCGCTGAAGCAGCCCATAAAAAATGTCGCTGATCGACTCGCACGCCTTGGCACATCCAACCGCCAGGATGACCGCCGTGGTCTCCCAGGCGTATCCAACGAGCACAACAATCGCCGCCACAACCAGCAACGCCAGCGCTGTAGTCGCCAGGCGCACGCTGAGATAATCGCGAAACTGATACTGTTGCCGCGCATCGGTCGCCTGGATGGTGCGCAGATGCAGGTTGGCGAACATGAACACTGGCGCCGTAATTGCTAGACCAAGCGCAAACATGCCAACCATTGCGGGTGAGCCGAGTTTTGCCAGCGCCATCAGCATCCCCCACTGACATGCGGCGTACACCACATTCCCGACGAATGTCCAGGAAAAATTGGCGCGCAGTGAGAGCCGGGCAAACGATCGATCACGATCCATCAACATATGCATCCCGTTCTGTCAGATAGGCGCTTACGGCGCAACCACGGGCGGCAGCAGAACCGTCATATCCCTGATCCGAACGATGCGTGCAGCTAGCCCGTCCAGCGCCAGCGCATCGATAGTCATGCTGTCGCCGGACACGCGAAAGGGCAGTTCCATTCCTGTGTCGAAATCGACGATGCGACGTGGCGGCGCATTCAGTCCAATAGCGCGCCAGTTGATGGCGACTATTGCCGTTCGCGGTCGCTCGTCGGGGTTGTAGAAGGTCAGGTAGTCCTGCCCAAACCGTTCGACCAGAATCCCCTCACTCGCAGTGGCATACGGAACCGGTTGCCATCCGGCGACGTTCAGCGCATGCACGGCGTGCAGGTGCTGCCGGTAGGCACGCAACACGTCCTGGCTGGATGGCGGATCGCTCCAGAAATAGCGCTCTGGATCATTGCCATAGCGATCAATGTTGACGTAGATCCCTTTTGCAGTGTAGAGTGGCAGATACCGTCGAATCTGTTCCAGAAAAGCGCGGTTATTGGTGGCGCGCTCGAAACGAACGGTAAACGTGACGGAGCGCTGATTGGCACCCATACGGATCCGGTTGATCAGGCGCAGTTTGTTTGGCAGCGTTTCGTCGTACAATTCGTCGATCAATCGACCGTTGCGCTCGATCTTGACGAACTCCTCGAGGATATAATCCGCTTCCTGGTACAGGATCCCGCCGATCGGAGCACCGCTCGATGCAATTGGAGCATCCGGCGGAAGCGATGCTCGCAATGCCCGCAAAAATGCCAGCGTCGTCAGATGTTCCAGTGCGACCACACGCCCGGTGACACGGTCATAACTGAGCGGCAGCGAAGCCACCCGCAGCGCGCGCGGGTTGAAATCGGGACGCAAATAGACCCCGACTGTATCGACGGCGACCCCGTGGTAGAGGGTTGTTCCTTCATCAGGATGGGTATCAAGATAACCAGGACCGTACAACCCATGCGCGCGTTTGACCACTTCCAGATTCAACTCACCAAAATTGCTCACAATCGTGGGCGCAGGTGCAGAACGCGGTTCATTCGACAGCGCCACATTCACTCCCGGATCGGGATTGATGCCATCGAAAATACAGCGGCGAACGCCCGGCTCCCAGGGAACTTCGGTGATCATCGAAGCAAAACTCATCGCATTCAGCCAGCGTCCGTCGGCATCCCGCAAAAGCGATGCGACAAATGGCGCTGGCAGGCGGAATTGCCCGATCAGGAAGTTCGGTCCGTTGCTGACCGTCATCTGGTACGCTTCAGCGCGCCGCCATCCACTACCCCTATCACGCTCGAAGACCGGTCCGTAGATCTGTCCGCGTTCTCTTTGTCTGGTGCAGGTCGCAAATGGGTACGAACCGGTGCATGTTTCGGCGAAAGGCGCCCTACCCTGATCGATGTCTTCGTACAGTGCAAAACAGGCAGCGATATCCGCTTCCCACGTTTGAACGCTCCCCGCCGATGACGGCTGAACTTTCAGGCGCATCCCCCGATCATAGTAACCGTGGGGCCAGATGTACACCAGGTCGTCGACGCCGAAGCGTCGGTTTTGCGCCTTGTAGCGACCCCATACAGCGCCGATCCGGTACTCGAGTGGGTTGGGAAATGCGCTGTAACTGTACTCTTCCAGCACAACCATGGTTGTTTTGCGCGGCAATCTGCCTTTGTGCGATTGCGGATAGATCGCAATGTATTTTGCGTATGCTGAACGTAATCCCCATGCAGGCTCGTCCGGCACGAAAAGCGAAAGTGCAAAGGAAACACGGTTACCGAAGCGAATATGATCGTTGTAAATGCCAAGATGGAAGCAAGCGTCATATGAGAGACGTTGCGGGTCATAACGAACATAGTACGTCGCCGGTTGTTCAGGGTTGACCGAGATTGCCAGACCGAATTCATTGTTGCCAATCAGGTTAAGACCATTCAGATTGATGTCCAGATCGGTTTTCAGGTGGAAACTTCCATCACCAAACGTTCCGATATCTATCAGTCTTTGAAGAACGGTTTTATACGGTTCGCTACGCTTTGTGATGATTTCCCGATCCTCAAAATGGTGGTACCAGTATGCGTTGACCAGATCGAGCGGAAGTTGTAAACACGCTTCGATAGCACGAGATGGCGTCGAAGAATTGGTATTGACGATTGTGGTTTCAAGATCGATCCGGTTGGCATGCGCCGTCCATTTTTCAACCGTCTGTACGTTTGTCACGCGCTGTTCACGAGAAATGATCAGGTCATCGCCCACGCGCTCCACCCGCGCAGCAGGGGTGGAGCGCAGGTCGAGCAGGGAATTTCCCCGCGCATCAAAGAGGTACACCCCCAGATCACGTCCGGTGGTCAGTGCGAATGCCTTCGTCTGCACATCCACGCGCGTAAACCTGCCGCTCTGCCGGTCAAAAACGAAGGTCAACCCATCGCGAGTGCGAAGCGTCACCTCTTTGGTCGTGTCCGTCTCAGGTGTCGTGCTACGATCCGCTGATGCGACGGAAACGGCGGTTGGATCAGGCAGTGCACCTTCCACCATTGCGCGCGGAGTATGTCCCGACTCTGACGTTGACTCGACAGGGACAGAGGCGCCCGACCCGCAAAAAGAGAGCATTGAGATCGCCAGTGACAGTAGAACAGCGCATCTCGCCACGGTTTTCGGAAATAGCGCGTGCATACCTTCTCTCTCACTCATCTGCCAGAACTCAACGCCCCGGTGTAATCTGCACCATTGCGGTCATATTCCAGCGCAACCGCTCATCCAGTCGATCAGGAGTGATGATCACGGTATACAGCGTCACATCCCCTTCCTGACCGGCGCCCAGTGGTTTGATACTGGTCACCCTGCCGGGAATTTCGAGATCCGGGATCGCATTCAGACGGATGATCGCCGGGTCGCCCTCACGCAGGCGCGTCACATTCAGTTCGCTCAGATTGGTGGTTTCGACACGCCATCCACGCACATCCGCCAGCCTAACGGCAACAAGATGGGGGTCTGCGACTTCGCCGGAGCGGATATTGAGCTCTGCGACCACTCCAGTTATCGGGGCGCGGAGTGTGGCGCGTTCCAGCGCGAGTTCTGCCTGCTGAAGCGCCGCGCGCGCTTCCTCGACACGTGCGTGCGCAATCGCCGCCTCCGCCGGTCGCGCTCCAGCCAGCAAGCGCTCCAGTTCGGCTTCGGCGATTGCCACTTCCATCCGGGCGATCTCGACAAGCGCCGCACGGCGTTCGTCCTGAAGGCGCGCCAGATCGTCTTCCGCCTGCGCGACCGCTGCGCGCGCTGCGGCGATCTGATCCGCATCAGCGCCTGCCAGGATGCGATCCAGGCGCGCTTTCACAGCTTCAACCCGCGCCTCTGCAGCGGCAATGCCGGTTCGTTCCGCCTGGAGCGCAGCTTCATACACCACTCGCGCCTGTTCGAGCGCCTTCTCGGCATTTTCCATCGCCAGTCGCGCGCTGGCTTCCCGCACACGCTGATCGGCTGTCAGCGGCTCGGTTCGCGCCTGGTTCTCGTCGCGGATGCGCGCATACTCCGTCTGACGATCGCGCAGTACATTCGCTGCCTGTTCCATCTGCAGACGCAGCGTGGTCTTTTCGAGCGCCAGGCGATCGCGCGTCGCCCGCAATTCCGCTTCCGCCTGGCGCAGTTCGGCGCGCAGGGCGCGTACATCCGCCGGATTCGGACCTTCTTCGAGACGCGCCAGCGCCACACGCGCGGCTTCGAGTCGCGCCTGCGCCGCCCGTCGAGCGGCCGGGGTGACCGCACCGCTCACTTCGCGTAGATGCGCCCGGGCACGTGCCAGCACCGCCTGGGCGCGTTGAATATCGGCTGGCGCTGCCGGACCGGCCAGCAGTTCATACTGCGCCTGTGCTGCCGATAGTTGCGCGCGCGCCTGAGCGCATCGCAGTTCCAGGTCGCTTGTGTCGAGACGCAGGATCGGATCGCCAGCCTGAACGACATCTCCTTCGCGCACCAGCACATCTCGCACGATCCCACCGGTCTCGAAGCGCAGATCGACGTGCGTTGCCGGCGCCACAATGCCGTTCGCCACGATCGGTTGCGTACCGGGCGCAACAACCGGTGGCAGCGGCACAGAGTTAGGCGCTGACTGCGTGGCAGGCAAAACGCCTGCACGACCGGATGCCATCAGCACAGCGCCGATCAGCAGAACAACTGCCAGCATTCCAAGGGCGACTCTGAGTATGGGAAGGGACATCGTACACCTCCCTCGCACATGTCAGCGACCATATTCACTGTGTGACGTCGTCGTCGATATGCGGATTGGAATTGTTGGAAATGAAGGAAGCCTATGCGTCCGACGCGCGCGATGAAGCCGGAGATTGCGGCGACGTCACACCACGCAGCGCATGTTTCCCTCCCGTTCCTAACCACAGGCGCCGGCGGGTCACAGGGGATCCAACATCTGGATCGCTGCTCCAGGAAGCGAGCGGTTCATCGACCGCGCCAGTCAGGACGACGCCTGCCATCCGGATCGATGCCCGATCCAGCATTGCGCGGGCGGCAACGGTGGCAGCGGCGCCGGTCGATTCGGCGCGCACGACGAGCAGAGCAGCGTCTGCCGTTTTCGCAAGCAGCAGCGTATCGGCAAAGGCGAGCAGCGCCGGACCGACCATGATCACCAGTTCGGCGTGCTGGTGCAGTTCCTCAACAATGTCGCGTAACCGCGACGAATCGAGCAGGATCATCGGATTCGCCGTCGGCTCGCCGCCGGGTAGCAGCATCAGGTGGGCCAACGACGTCGGGCGCAGGTAGCGGTAGACCGGCAGCGACTGAGCGCATTCCAGCGCTTCTTTCAATCCAGGAACATTCGCCAGGTCAAAAAAGGAGTGAAGCATCGGTTGACGCAGATCGCCATCCACCAGAATGACCCGCTGACCGATCTGGGCAGAGACCGCTGCCAGATATGCAGCCACTGTGCGAGCATCCTCCAGCGGTTCCGCACTGGTAACGATCAGCGTGGACGCGCGCTGAGCGTGCAGCGCGTCGCGCAGATGCACCGCGAGCATACGGTAGGCTTCCGATGTGTGATCGTCGATAGCAAACGACCGTTGCGCAGCGCTGGAAGCGCCCCGGATGACGCCAAGAACAGGCGCATTGGTCAATCGCGCGGCATCATCGCTGGTCTTGACCGTCTCATCGATGTACTCACGCACCACGGCAATGCCAGACATGCCCAGCAGACCGAAGATCACGCCCAACAACACATCACGTGCAATCTTTGGACTGAACGGGACCGGATCGGGCCACGCCGGTTCGACCACGCTCAGTCCTCTTTCTCCTCCCGCATACGCGCCCGCAAGCAATTGACGATCCTGCTCACGGAGAAGACGCACTAGTTCGTTCGCAATTTCTGCGGCGCGTTGAGGGGAGCGGTCGCGCACCGACACAACGATCAACTGTGTATCGCGAATAGTAGACACCCGGACGTTGCGCATTAACCGCTCCGGTGTCGTTTCGAGATTCAGACTGGCAATCACCCCCTCGTAGAGCGGTCGCTTCTTCAAAAGTTCCGCATAGGTGCGCGTCAGTTGTTGACTCATCAGCACCGATTCATAACTCGGCGCCGTCATGCCCCGATTCTGGTTGACGAGGAGGGTCGCCGACGCCTGGTAGACTGGCGGTCGAAGCAGATCGACGATCAGTGTCAGCACCCCGACAATGATTGTTCCTGCCAGGATTGAACGCCATCGCCGCCGCATCAATCGCCGAAATGCTCGTGTATCCATTGCCATGGTCCTCCGAACCACTGCTGCCAGCACCAACCACAACCGGGCGCTGTGTCTGCGAGCATAAACACACCTACCGCCAGAGAACTGGCGTCATAAGCTGGCGTGATGAAGACCCGATCACGAGGATCGTCCATCACACCCAACTATCTGAAGATGTGCTACGCTGTTCGTGCTTGATGGGGGTGGAGTGATAGGTGGAAAGGGGGAAGGTTGTTGCTTTCTTAGCACCCCACTCTAGCAACCGAAGATGAACAACCGCCAACCAACTATGATCACTATTATGACATTTTTATCATCAGATACGCGATGCAGTGATCCCAGAAGGTAAACAAGAGGTATATTATGTGCACATATGAGTAAAACTTTTGAGGAGATAAGCCATTGGATCAGGCGCTCAAACACAAACAATGAACATCCTCACATCTAAGTCACGCTTTATTTTCAAGTAGAATACCGATCTTTGGAAGATTACCGTCAAGTCTTTTAGAAATGACAAATAATTCATCTCAGGTGTATAAATATGGTTATCAGTTCTCAAGGACATGACCAGCGCTATCACAGAGCGCAGGCAGATTGCTTCCTGCTCTCCGACGCATCCTGTCGGGCGCCTGTTCGCACTAGGGACAATGCACGCGCCTGGGGGCGAGAGCGTCCTGCCCGCGTCGCGTCTACGAGGGCAAGATGCCCTGGCTCCCAGGAGAAATGTGAATACTTACTCCGTCGGTTCCGTTCGCCAGAGCCGGGCGACTCGTGGTACTATGAACCCGGTGATACTGCCTGTTCCTGCGTATGCACAGGGCGCCCATGAAGCGTGTCTTGACGATCGTCTTTCTGATCTTTCTGATTGCCTGTGGTCAACCCGCAGCGTCACCTCCGCCCACCTCTGCACCCCAACGCACGCCGGTTGTCCGCCCGGTGACGCCGCCAGCCGATCCGGGGCGTCTTGCATCTCGCGCCACGCCGCCGCCTAATGTGGCGCCGCTTCTGGCAGAACGTCTGGCACAGGTTGAACGGGCGCTGGCGCGCGCTGAACCACTGATGCTGCTTGATGGACTCGACACAGCACAGCAGGCAGCCTGGCGGATAGCCGTCGCTGATGAGCGCGTGCGCCAGGCGCTCTCGACTGCTGACGGACGCCTGGTGCGATCAGAGGTCTTCGGCATCTATCCGCTCGGTCCGGCGGATGATGCGCTGGCGGGGGATGTCTGTCGTAACCAGACGTGCTACCGAGTCGAACTGTACGACTACGCGCGCAATCGCACCGTGCTTGCAGTTGTCGATCCGCAGGCAGGGCGCGTCCATCGCGTCACATCGCTCGATGATACACAACCGACAATTGTGCCGCGCCATCTGCTGGATCTGGCAGCGCAGATTGCGCTGGCAGCGCCCGAAGTGCGCGCAGAACTGGGGTTGCCTCTCGATCAGCAGATGATCCAGCAACCGCAGATGAAAGTGCAGTTCCAGGCGACCGTCTGCGAACGATCCCGTCACCTGTGCACGGCGCCGATCTTTGTCTGGGGTGAACGGGCGCTGTGGGTGATTGTCGATCTGGTTGATTATACGATCATTGGACTGCGCTGGACCGACCTGGGCGCGTCGAGTCGACGCCCTGTCACCGAGCAACGCATGCAAGACGATGTGGTGACGGCGCGCTTCTGCAATCAGAAAACCGAACTGCGCCGCGATGGGTGGTCGCTCCGCTATCTGCTGACCAGTACCGACGGGTTACGCATCGAAGATGTGCGCTTCAATGATCGTCCGGTGCTCCATAGCGCCAAACTGGTCGATGTCCACATCAGTTATTCGCAACAGGAAGGGTTTGGCTACAGCGATGCACTCGGATGTCCGGCATTTTCGGCAGCTGCAGTGGTGGCATGGGATGGACCTCAGATCGAGCCGATCCGTGCGGCAAATGGCGTTGACGGGTTTGCATTGGTGCAACGCTTCCGTAGCGAGTTCTGGCCCACGCCATGCAACTATGCGTACCGTCAACGCTATGAGTTCTACCGGGATGGCAGTTTTCGCATCGTATTCGTGAGCGAAGGACGCGGTTGCGGCAATGATGGCATGTATCGTCCGGTTATGCGGATGGCGCTTGCAGACGACCGGTATACATTTGCGGAATGGGACGGCGCTGGCTGGCGGGACTGGAAGACCGAGGGATGGCAGGTGCAGCGTGATACGACTGCATATACGCCGGAAGGGTATCAGTATCGGGTGACGAACGTCAGCCGACACGGATGGTATATTGCACCGGGGCGTGGTCAGTTCAACGATGGCGGACGCGGCGACAACGCCTATCTCTATGTTGTGCGCGGCGACGTTGAGCGCGACGAGGGTGAGAGCGATCTGCCGACGCTTGGCGATTGTTGCAATACCGATGAACGTCAGGGACCGGAGCGCTTCCTGACACCGCCGGAGTCGCTGGAGTACGTACCGCTGGTCATCTGGTACGTCCCGCAGTTGAAAAACTCGGACACCCCTGGCGCCGAATACTGTTGGGCCGACTCGATCCTGCAAGATGGCGTTTTTGTGCCCCGTGTCTGGCCCTGCGCCGCCGGTCCGTTGTTTGTACCAATCGGAGGCAACTGATGGGGAAACGGCGTCAGACGGCGACATTGCGAAGGCGCCGCATGACCGCATCTGCACCACCGAATGCCACTCGCGGATTTCTGTTGCTGGCGGTGGGGGTCATCGTGCTGCTGGCAGTAGCAGGCGCGGGGTGGTGGATGACGCGCCGCGCAGAACAGGCATCGCAGGCGCCGACGCAATCTTCCGGAGTTATCGGCGGTGTCACTGGTTGTCGCAGTATTCCGCGTTTCGCCACACGATTGGGGTATGCCGATCGGCTCGGCATCAGCACGAGCGAGCGCACGTACAAAGGGCTGGTCATCTTCGACGGGCGCGTGCCGGTCACTGCCGACCCAGCGCAACGCGACATTCACCAGGAACCCTCGTGGGACGACGCTGGTACGCTGGGACCATTCGTCATCGACCGCGATGGGCATATCTATACCGCTGCCGTGCCACGCACCGCCGTGAGTGACAACCCGCCGGGAAGCCTGAATGTGATTTACCGGATCGATAGCGACACGGCGGAATTGCAGCCGTTCGTCACCCTGCCGGGCGCGCCAGCCGGTTCGAGCGATAATCCGTTCGGGATACTTGGAATGACATACGACTGTGACACCCATGCGCTCTATGTCAGCACGGTCGCCGGTTCGACCCGGCAGTCGGAAGAGGGGCGGATCGTGCGGATCGACCTGGCGAGCAGGGAGATCAGTGATGAAGTGATCGGCATCGATGCCATCGGGCTGGCAGTGTTTCAGGGGCGCACAGGGAAGCGTCTTTACGTCGGGCTGGCGCGCAGCGCCGACGTTGGCTCGGTTGAACTGGACGCCGCCGGTCACGCCACCGGTGAGTTTCGCATCGATCTGACTCTCGACGAGCAGGTGACGATGTTTGCCGATCCGCGTGTGCGCCGGATCAGTTTCGATCAGACGAACATGACCCTCTTCATCGTGCCGTTCACCTTCAACCTGCGCGCCGTCTCCGAACAACAGCAGGTTACGCTGCGGTACGGCTACGACGCCGAACGCGACTCCTGGGTTCCCTTCCCCGCGAGCATCCCTACATCTGATAGAGCACATCTGCATGGGTGATGATGCCGGGCGGCGCTGTATCGGGCAAACCGCCCGGCGTGACCAGACACGCAATCACCCCGCTGCGCGTCAACGCTTCCGCCACGTCCTCACGCGGCGTGTCTGGCGCAATGCACACCACGCGATCAAGAGCGTCTGGCGGCAATACATCGGCAACCGTCAGATCGGCGAAACGCCGATTCACCCGCTCAGCAAGCGCCTGTGCCGCCACAAGATCGCGCTCCGTCAACAATCCGACAATCTGGCGATCATCGCTCAACACCGGCAACTGTCCATAGCCGCCGCGAATCATCAGGTCGCGCACATGCGCCAGCGACCCCGCCTGATCGATAGTACAAACGGCACGAGTCATCAACGCTGAATTAAGTCCAGTAGAGCCTGCGCAGGCGGGCTTCACCCTGTATAGCCAAGGACCTTATCTCCACAGCAAGGGACGAATACCGGTTTATATTTGCGGTCGGAGCGCTGCGCTCAAGGAGGAACTTGATGAACTCGATCAACTAAGCAGCCAAATTAGGAGAGATCTGTGACCCGTAGGAATGCGACAGACAGTTGCGCACCTGTGTATAAGCGTCGATGCGCTCGATACTATCTTCTCTTCATCGAGCGTGTCTCGTCTGCGGAGAACGTTTGCACAGCATCTCCCAGGCTTCTATCGCCGACGTAACCGTAGTGGTACGCTAGGCGTTCAAGATACTCTTCGACCAATTTGAACACCTGATCGCCTGCGCTGGCGCTATCGTCGCTCAGTGTGGCGCGCAGCGCCAGCGCCGTGCGCAAAACTCTCGTTCTGTGGTAGTTGTTGTTGATGTATTGATCGTCGTAGCATAACCCACCGGCTATGATAAGGTTCAAGAACTACCGTGTTTCTCAGATACATTGACCATCGTTCCTACCCGTTGTGTTGCACAAGGCGCCCGTGTCTGGCGGAGTGTATTTTAGTGCAAGACAATAGACAGTCGCGTGATCACGCAGCGCTTCACCTTTACCCCAGCACCCCTGTCACCAGCGCCAGCAACACGCCGCCAGCGACGACGCTGCCCAGTTGCCCAGCAGTGTTGGCGCCCATCGCGTGCATCAGAATGAAGTTATCGGCATCTTCGTCGAGCGCC
>Ga0272447_1000233_pt1 | contig 43680 bp, 38 predicted proteins | sample YNPCB0133_FD_194589 | JGI IMG/M metagenome (GOLD analysis project Ga0272447, IMG submission 194589) | Hot spring microbial mat communities from Yellowstone National Park, WY, United States - YNP-CB-013-3 | ecosystem: Environmental > Aquatic > Thermal springs > Hot (42-90C) > Sediment | place... | reverse complement strand
TATGATAAGGCATTACAAAGTCAGTGGACACGGCATGCCGTGCTAGTGCTGGATTGTAGGAGATGACGGGCGAGCTGCCATTCGACATCGAAAGACTGATTGAGCTGTGTCGTCAAAGCGGCGTGGTGCAAATCGCGCTCTTCGGTTCTATGGCTCGCGGAGGGGCCAACCAGCAAAGCGACATTGACCTGGTGGTAAAGTTCTCTCAGCCCATTAGCTTGTTGCAATTCGCTGCTTTGGAACGGCGGCTCTCTGAAGCGCTGGGAAGGAAAGTAGATTTGCTCACCGAAGCAGCAATCAGTCCTTACCTACAAGAGAAGATAAAGCGCGATCTAAGAGTCATATATGAAGCGTGAAGATGATGTCTACTTACAGCACATTTTAGATGCTATAGAAAGAATAGATTTATATCTGAGAGGCAAAGACAGAGCTATCTTCAAAAGGGATAGCTTACTTCAAGACGGAGTTATTCGGCAGCTTGAGATCATCGGTGAAGCCACAAAGTGGCTTTCTAAGACTTTCTCAGCGAATTAGCGCAGCAAGAACCCCTCACCCAGCGGGTCATCCGGCGCGCACACGAACTCATGCCGGCCGGTGATCCACGCCCGGCCGGAGACCTCCGGGATCACCGCCCGATAGCCCGCGACGTCGGCCTCGCCGGCGATTGTCACGGTGAAGGTTGTGCCGAGGATGCTCTCGATGATGAACGGTTGGCCGGCCAATAGCCGACCGCGCGCGTGTTCCAGGGCCGCCCGCCCGCTCACCCCGGTGCCGGTGGGCGAGCGATCCACCTCGCCATCGGCGAAGACGCAGACGTTGCGCGCCTGATGGGCCGGGTCGTGCGGCGGGCCGTTGAAGATCACGCCATAGAGGAAGCCCAGGTCCGGCTCCACGGGGTGGCGGATCTCGCGCGCGGCCATGATCGCGCGCTTGATGGCCGTCCCGGCCTCGATGAGCCGGCGGTGGCCAGCAGCGTCCAGGGCCAGCCCAAGGTCAGCCGCATCAACGTAGGCATAGAACGCGCCGCCGAAGGCCAGGTCGTAGCGGACGCGGCCCCAGCCGGGCACGTCCACCACCTGGTCAAGGGCACAGACGAACGACGGCACGTTGCGGAAGGCGACACGGGTGACCCGTTGACCGTCTGGGCTTAAGGTCGCCTGCGCGATCACCTGGCCGGCCGGCGCGTCAATGCGCAACTCGCCCCTAGCTGCCAGCCGTTCACAATCCAGGTCGGGGAAGGTCGAGATGCGCGGGCGCGCCTCCAGCAGGCCGGTGACCAGGGCGATGATGCCGTGGCCGCACATGGTGCTCCAGCCGGCGTTGTGCATGAAGAGCACGCCTAGGTCGCCATCGGGCGAGGCCGGCGGGGTGACGATCGCGCCGTACATGTCGGCGTGGCCGCGCGGCTCCAGCATCAGCAGCCGGCGCAGGCCGTCCAGGTGTTGCTGTGCATAGCGGCGCTTCTCGAGGATCATCGCGCCGGGGATGGGGTCGAGGCCGCTGGTCAATATGCGCAGCGGCTCGCCCTCGGTGTGTAGATCGAGCGTCGCGAAGCGCTGCCAGGTCGAAGAGATTTGCCAAGACATCTTATCTGTTTGCCCACCAAGCTTTCGCTATGGCCAGAGATTGGCCGACGGTCCTCGCCTTCGCGCTGCGCCGCCGCGCATCTTGCGTTGCCGGCGCTCTCCTCCGACGAGCCGGCGACTTGCGCACCGTCCTGTCCCCGCGCTCACCGAGCTGCGAGGACTCTGCTTTGAACTCAAGGGTGTATTGTCTTCTGCTCCTGCTCATCTTGCTGCGCATAGTACTCCTTTTCTCAGTCTCCACCAAGTGGGGTACACACCACAGTGCCAGTGCCAAGCTTGCTTCTCGTGCGTTTCTCATGCACACCCTTTATAAGCAGTCGTTGGAACTGTGAGGAGCGACGTGTGATGAAAGGCAAACGAGCAGGCAGCTTGGTTCTGTGTGTTGTGTTTCTCTCAGCGTGTGGTGGCGCTGCGATGTCTGATGTGCGTGCGCCGGCGCCAACCGCACCGAACGTTTCTGCGCCCGCGACTCCGACAACCGAGCCAGCGTCGTCGGCGACCACGGCGGTCGAGACGCCAGCAGCAACAGAGCTTCCAACCATCCCGCCATCCGACCCCACAGCGCTCCCGATTGATGTCGTCCCTGCGCTCCAAAAGATCGCCGATGGCCTGCAGCGGCCTACTTTCCTTACCCACGCTGGCGACGGCAGCGGCCGGCTCTACATCACCGAGCAGCCAGGCCGCGTGCGCGTCTGGCAGGCCGGCCAGTTGCTGGCTGAGCCGTTTCTGGACATCACCGACCGCGTGGGCAGCCGAGCGAACGAACAGGGCCTGTTGAGCATCGCGTTCAGCCCGGACTTCCCACAATCGCGCCGCTTCTTCGTCAACTACACCGACCGCCAGGGCGCGACGGTGATCGCTGGCTTCCTGGCCAACGACAATGGCCTGACCGCTGACCCTGACAGCGAATGGCGGGTGATGCGCATCCCCCAGCCCTATGCCAACCACAACGGCGGACAGATCGCCTTCGGCCTAGATGGGATGCTCTATATTGGCATGGGGGATGGCGGCAGCGCCGGCGACCCCCAGAACTTCGCGCAGAACCCGCGCTCGCTGCTGGGCAAGCTGCTGCGGATTGACGTATCTCAGTCGTCGGCGGCGCAACCCTACCGGCTGCCTCCCGATAACCCAAGCTTTGGTCCAGATGCTCCGCCGGAGATCTGGGCAATCGGCTTGCGCAACCCCTGGCGCTTCAGCTTTGACCGGTTGACCGGCGATCTCTACATCGCCGACGTCGGCCAAAATCGCTTTGAGGAAGTGAACTTTCAGCCGGCCGGACAGGGCGGCCAGAACTATGGCTGGAGGTTCCGCGAAGGGTTCGAGCCGTTCGCCGGCGACCCGCGCGGCTTGGTGCTCACCGACCCCGTCTTTCAGTATGACCACAGCCAGGGCTGCTCGATCACCGGCGGCTACGTCTATCGCGGCAAGGCGCTGCCTCGCCTGGTCGGCGCTTACCTCTTCGGTGATTACTGCTCCGGCCTGGTCTGGGCGCTGCGCCGAGGCGACGACGAAGCCTGGCAGGGCGAGGTGCTCTTGGAGACCGGTTTGAACATCAGCTCCTTTGGCGAAGACGAGGTCGGCGAGCTTTACCTCGTCGATCATCGCGGCGCGATTTATCAGCTCGTTGCCGCACCCGCTGCGCGCTGATCGCCGGCGAGCCAGGCGATCACCTTCTCGGCCAGCCGGTCGAAGGCGCGCACGGCCAGCACAAGATGCTCCGCGCGTGTGTCTTCCTCGCGGTTGTGCGAGAGGCCGCGCACGCTCTGCACGAACATCATCGCAGTGGGCACGCCGGCCCAGGCCATCTCGATAGCGTCGTGGCCGGGGCCGCTGGGCAAGCGGTGCGAGCGGCCAACATTGACCTCGCGGATGGCCGCGTCGCACATCTCAATCAAGGTGGGGTCAAACGGCTGCGGGGGGGACTGGTAGATCGTCCGCCAGCTCGCTGTTGTGCCTTCCTCGCTGGCGATCTGCTCACTGGCGGCGCGCGCCTCGGTCAACATGGTCTGGAGGCGCTGTGGGTCTATGTGGCGCATGTCCAGCGTGATCGCGCACTCGCCGGCCACTGCTGTTGGGATGTCGGGCGCGTTGCGCACGCGGCCGTTGGTGCCCACCCCGCCGTGTCGCTTGGCGATCTCGCGCACGGCCAGCGCGAAACGCGCGGCGCTTAGGAAGGCATCGTGGCGCAGGTGCATCGGGAAGCCGCCGGCGTGGGCGGCCACCCCGTTGAAGATCACCTGGTGGCGCTCGATGCCGTAACAGCCGATCACCGCGCCCAGCGGCAGCCCCAGCGACTCCAGCACCGGCCCTTGTTCGATGTGTAGCTCCAGATAAGCGCGGGCGTGGGCGATCTGCCGCGTGGCTTGTTCCGCAGTCTCCACGGCCACGCCGAACTCCCGCACGGCGTCCACCAGCCGCACCCCTTTGGTGTCCACCAGCCGGCTCACCCACGCGACGTTCAGCCGACCGGCGACGGCGCTGCTGCCGAACAGGCTGCGACCGAAGCGCGCGCCCTCCTCATCCGCCCAGTCCACCAGCCGCACCGTCACGGGTGGGCAGCCTTGATATTGCGCGCTGATGCGCCGCAGCACCTCCAGGCCGGCCAACACGCCCAGGCAGCCATCGAGCCAACCACCATCGGGCACGCTATCCAGATGGCTGCCCATGACCAACGCCTGGGGAGCATCGCCAGCCAGCGTCGCCCACAGGTTGCCGGCCTCGTCCTGCTCGACCTGGACGGGAAGCTCATCCAGCTTGGCGCGGAACCAGGCGCGCGCTTGGGCCCAGGTTGGCGTCCAGGCCACCCGTTGTGCGCCGCGTTCATCGCTGGTCAGCGCGGCCAGCTCGCGCAACTCCGCGATCGTGCGCTCTGGGTGAACGCTCGCTGCCGCCATGTCCCTAGCGCTGTTGGCGGCGGGCGCGCAGCGCGCTCACCAGCGTGGCGATCAGCAGCATAGCGATGATCAGCGCCACACCGATTGCTAGGACGAAGACGAAGTCGAACAGGCCGGGGATCGTGGAGAACGGGATGAGCAGGAACAACAGGACGACGATCAAGATCGGCCACTGGCCGTTGAGGTCTATCTTCATTGCCAAGCAGTTGCCTCGTTTAGGGTTTGCATTTCTTCGGCGCTCAGCCGATAGCCGACCGCGCCAAGCAGCTCCTGGAGTTGCGAGACCGTGTTCGCGCCGATAATCGGGGCGGTGATGACCGGGTTGCTGAGCAGCCAGGCCAGCGCCGTCTGCGCGATGGTCTTGCCGTGGGCGCGCCCGATCGTTTCGAGCGCAGCGAGCGCGCGCTGGCCGGTTGGGCTTTCGATGTAGCGCCGAATGCGCTCGTTGCTCTCGCCGCGCGAGCCAGCGGGGATGGGCTGACCGGCGCGATACTTGCCAGTGAGGAAGCCGCCGGCCAGCGGGCTGTAGGGGATCACCCCTAGCGCCTGGTCTTTACACAGCGGCATCAGCTCGCGCTCAAACTCAGCGCGGTGCATCAGGTTGTAATGCGGCTGGAGCGATTCGAAGCGCACCAGGCCGCGCACATCGCTCACCCAAAGCGCCTTCATCAGCCACCAGGCCGGGTAGTTGCTCGCGCCAATGTAGCGCACCTTGCCGACACGGACAAAGTCATCTAGCGCCCGCAGCGTCTCCTCATGCGGCGTCTCATAGTCTGGCCAGTGAATCTGGTAGAGGTCCACGTAGTCGGTCTGTAAGCGGCGCAGGCTATCCTCCAGCGCTTTGGTCAGGTGCGCCCGCGAGGCCCCCTCATCGTTTGGCCCATCGCCCATGCGCCCGCGCGCCTTGGTGGCGATGATGACCTGGTCGCGCGGGATGTGATTTGCTTTGATCCATTTGCCGATCACGACCTCGGCAGTGCCGCCAGGGTTGCCGGGCACCCAGCGCGAGTAAATATCCGCTGTATCCAGGAAGTTGCCGCCGGCGTTGCGGAAGGCCGAGAGCACGTTGAAGGCGGTCTGTTCGTCGCACGTCCAGAGAAAGGTCATCGTGCCCAAGCACAGCTCGCTCACCTTCAAGCCGGTGCGGCCCAGTCTGCGGTATTCCATAGACCCGGCTATTATCGCTCCGTGCGCATGGGTCCATTCACGATGGGAGTGGTCCACTTCAGGATATTGCCATGATGAAGCGGGTGCACTCACCAATAGGGGCAACCTTCCACCGAGCGATGCTGCCGGCGAAGGTGAATCTATTATGGCGATGAGCGACGGCAGCGCAACGCCCTGCCCGTTCTCTCCGTTGGACAGCCTAAGCAACCACGGGTTGTAGAAGGCCTGTGAGCTGGCCGACGTGCTCGAACACCCGCAACACCGTCTCAATCTGCTCATCGGTATGCGTGGCCATGTAGCTGGTGCGCAGCAAGCTCTTGCTGGGCGGCACGGCGGGCGGGAGCACCGGGTTGGTGTAAACGCCGTTATCGAAGAGCGCCTTCCAGGTGAATACCGTGTGCATCTCGTTTTTGATGTATACCGGCACGATGGGCGTCACGCTCTGGCCGCAGTCATACCCCATTCGGCGCAACCCCTCGCGCACCTTGGCGGATTGCACGTGCACGCGCTGGACGTAGCTAGGGTCTTCCTCGATGATGTCCAGACACGCCAGGACGGTGGCCACGTTGGCCGGCGGCATGGAAGCGCTGAAAATCAGCGAGCGCGCATGATGCTGAATGTAGTCAATGACATCGCGATCGCCCGCCACCACCCCACCGAGCGAGGCGAACGACTTGCTGAAGGTGCCCATGATCAGGTCCACATCGTCCACGCAGCCGAAGTGGAAGTGCGTGCCGCGCCCGCCCTCGCCCATCACTCCAAGCCCGTGTGCATCATCCACGAACAGGCGCGCGCCGTAGCGCTTGGCCAGCGTGACGATCTGGGGCAGGTCCGCGAGATCTCCCCCCATCGAGTAGACACCGTCTACGATGATCATCTTCGGCGCGTCGCCGCACTCTCGGAGCACGCGCTCCAAGTCGTTCATGTCGTTGTGGCGGAAGCGCTTGAGCTGGCAGCCGGCCATCTTGATCGCGTCCACCAACGAGGCATGGATCTCGCGGTCGGCGACGGCGATGTCGTCCTTGCCCATCAGCGCGGTGATCGCGCCGAGGTTAGCTTGATAGCCGGTGCCGAAGATCAGGGCGGCCTCTTTGCCGAGGAAGCGCGCCAGTCGGCGCTCAAGCTCTTTATGCAGCTCCAGCGTGCCGTTCAGGAAGCGGCTGCCTGTACACGACGTGCCGTAGCGCTCGATCGCTTCGATGGCTGCCCGCCGCACGCGCGGATGGGTGGTCAGGCCCAAGTAATTGTTCGAGCCGATCATGATCAGCCGGCGGCTGTCAATCACGACCTCAGTACCCTCAGTTTCAGAAAGCGGTTTGAAGTAGGGATAGATGCCTTGCTCGCGCCCCATGCGCGCCGCCATCAGCACAGGGTCGTTTGCTATCTTGTCAAATAAGTCTGCCATTGAAAATCGTCCTCGTGATATGTTCGCTCGCTCATTCAGCAGCCACGGTGGCTGACGCGCGTGATTATACGTAGCCATAAATGAGAGAAAAGCGTAGGGTCGGCGCTGATGGTGAGGGCAGGCCTTGGGTGAGCCGATAGCGACACCGCCGCTCAACCCACTATCGTCACTGGTGAACAAGCTCATGCAGTTGCTCCGATCGGCAAATGGGCCCGAAGCACAGGATGCGTTCACAGCGAGCCTCTTCATCGCGCAGAAGTCCATCCCTGAGCGCCGGCGCATCGCTGCCCAACCGAGGGGAGGGGGGCGTGCTGGGGAGCGCTGGCGCAATCTGTACCGCTGACTGCGCTGAAGCGCATGCGGCCACTTGCCAGGCACTCCGCGATTCCTGTCTCTCTAGTGAGCGTTGTATAGTTCGGGCTTGCCATTTGGCGATGGGGAGCGAAGCAATGGCAGCACAAGCAAACTCAGGAGCAGCGCAATCGCCATTCCAGTTTGCTGGGGGCGAACGCGACGACACGGGCATCCTGTGCCTGCATGGGTTCACCGGCTCGCCTGCCGAGCTCAGGCCATTGGGGGAATACCTGCATCAGCGCGGATACACGGTGTCCTGTCCGCTGCTGCCCAAGCACGGCGGCCGGCTCGAGGACCTGAAAGGGGCCACCTGGCGCGCATGGGTGAGCGCATCGCGCGATGCGTTCATCCAGCTCGCCGACCGCTGCGCAAACGTGCTGATCGCGGGACTTTCGATGGGCGGCTTGATTGCGCTACACCTGGCGGCCAGCGAGTGTCACCACGCTGCATGTGATGGGCGCCCCTCACCTTTGCGCGGAATCATCGTCATGGCAGCGCCGTCCGCCATCAACGACACGCGCACACGGTTGGTGCGGTTCGCGCGCTTCTTCGTCCCCTATTATTACCCGCTGAAGGACGCCAATTTCGACGATCCTGAGTTCCGCGCCAACCTGCGCCGACGGCTGGGGAGCGCCATTGATCAACAAGTGGACCTAGACGACCCGCACGTGCGACAGCAGATCATTCAAAGCGTGCGCATCCCCGTTAGCGCCATCCACGAGCTGCTGGAGCTGAACAGGCTGGTGATGCGCGAGTTGCCGCGCGTCACGACGCCTGCGCTGTTTATCCAGGGACGCAAAGATCGCGTGGTCGCGCCGGATAGCGCAGATGTGCTCGCTCGGGCGGTGGGGTCAAAGGTCAAACAGGTGGTCTGGTATGAGCACAGCGGCCACGTGCTGCCCACAGAACCTGATGCCGCCGAGATGTTTGAGACCATCAACCGGTTCATCGAAGCATGCACGCAGGCACGATGAGCTACTCCTTCCTGCTGCGCGCTGCGCGGGTGATCGTGCTGGCCGGCTCGGGGCTGATGTTCTACGCTAAATTGAGCGACGGCACGCTGTTCTTCTACATCAACCAGCGCTTCGCCTGGCTATCGCTGGTCGCGGCCATCCTCTACGTTGCCTTGGCCCTCACGGTGCTATACGGCGAGCTGCGCGCCCGACACACTACTGGGCCTGCGGCCTTCGATGACGATGCGGAGGTGATCTGGCTGAAACCGCACACAATGCCTCGCGGGAGCAGCGGGCGCACCTCCTGGTCGGCGATCGGCCTGCTGGCCCTGCCGGTTGTGCTCAGCCTGCTCGTGCCGGCCCAGCCGTTAGGCGCCAGCGCCATCAACAACCGAGGCATGAGCGTGACCGCTCCCGAACAAAGCGGCGGCGTCAGACGAATGAGCGCCGCGCCACAGAACATCCTCGACTGGCTGCGCGAGTTCTCTCACGTGGGCGACCCACGAGCGCTGGATGGGCGCGAGGTGGACGTGACCGGCTTCGTCTATAAAGACAGTCGCACAAAACCCGATCAGTTCTGGGTCTCCCGATTCGTCGTGAGCTGCTGTGTGGCTGATGCCGCGGCGGTCGGCATGCTCGTGCAAACCCCGGATGCAGAGCGGCTCGCTGCGGGTAGCTGGGTGCGCGTGATCGGCAAGTTAAAAGCCGGCGAATTCGCCGGCGAGCTGCTCCCCATCATTATCGCCGAGCGCACCGAGCCAATCCAACAGCCAGCGCATCCATATCTCTACCCTTAGCATATAATCTCAGGCGGCTCAACACCATCTAAGCGTATTCTTCACCAACATTGTAATCACAAGGTATGAAAAGACGCAGCCGCTACGCTGCTCCGCTTCGCTCTCCCCCTGGCCAACGGCGGCGCTTCGGTTGTTCTGTCATTCAAGGCTTTTTGATCGCCCTTTTAGCCGGTCTTGGGCTATTCTTGGGCAGTCGCCTGTTGACCCCCGCGCTACCTGACCGAGAACCAAATATCCCTCCTAAACTGCCTCAACTCAGTGGCACGCCCGAGGTCTTGGATAGCGGCCCAGCAACGCATGATGCTGACGTAGTCCAGCGCCGCTTCGTGCTCGGCGCAGAGGCCCCCCAGCGCGCCGCGCCCGAACGCCCGCGCCAGCTCAGCACGTACGCCGTAGCCCCCGGCGATACGCTGTTTGGCATCGCGCTCAAGTTCGGCCTGCGACCGGAGACGATCCTGTGGTCCAACTACGAGACGCTCAAAGACAACCCCGACTTGCTGAGCATCGGTCAAAAGCTGACCATCCCGCCGGAAAACGGCCTGATCGTGGAAGTGCAAAGAGGGGACACGATCGAGGGGCTGGCGCGGCGTTTCGGCGTGCCGGCAGAGCGCATTGTCAACGAACCGTTGAATGGTTTGCGCGACATTAACCAACTATTGCAAATTGGCCAGCGCATCTTCGTGCCCGGTGGCGAGCGCGAGATGGTGATCTGGCAAGTGCCGAAGCCGGTGGAGGTGCGCCGCATGAGCAGTGGCGTGCGGGTGTATCGCGTGGGCAAATGCGGCGAGGTTGCAATCCCACCGTTGGGCACGGGCAACTTCCTCTGGCCGGCTAACCGCCGATATCTATCCGGCTACAACTTCAGCAAGGTCCACCCCGGCATAGACATCGCCGGCCGACTGGGTGAGCCGATCTACGCTTCGGATGCCGGCACGGTGATCTACGCCGGCTACTCTCTGAACGCAGCCGGCAGACCAGTGGGCTACGGTCAATACGTCGTGCTCGACCACGGCAACGGTTATCAAACACTCTACGCCCACGCCAGCCAGTTGTTCGTGCGCTGCGGACAACAGGTGCAGCGCGGCCAGGTGATAGCCGCGATCGGATCCGTAGGGCGCTCAACCGGGCCGCATCTCCACTACGAGATCCGCTACCTGAGCCAAGCCGTGAACCCCTGGACGCTTTTGCGCTAGCAGCGCTACAATAGCAGTCTTTGTCAGTATGCGGAAAGGCGCACAAAAGGCAAACCATGGAATCAGAACAGCGAGCAGCAAGTCCGCAGCCAGGTGAACAGCGCAGCAAACAGCCCAGGCGCATCGCCGAGCGCATAGGCCGGCTGACTCTCTCCCCCGGGCGCATGGCGGTACATGGCATGGTTGTGCTCGCCCTAAGCCTGATGGCAGCCATCACACTCATCAGCACCGAGAGCGCGAAGCGCAGCCGCGCGGCGGCTACTGGGGTGCAAACTCGAGAGACGGGGCGCTCGCCCACCATCCTCCCCGAGAGCGGTTTCTTCATCAACCCAAGTCAGCCGGCGTTTCTGAGCATTCGACCGCTGACCGAAGCCGCAGACGGCGCGCTGATCATCCGAAACGTCGTCTTCGCGTCGAGTCGGCGCAGCGAGGCGCGCGCCGACATCATCACTTACACTGTGCAACCGGGCGACAACGTGGAGACCATCGCCCAGCGCTTCGGCGTGCTGCCCACGACGATCGTTTGGTCCAATAGCGAGGTGGAAGAGAATCCCGATCTGCTGCGCGTGGGTCAAGAGCTGGTCATCCCACCGGTGGATGGCATCCTGTACACCGTGAAGGCGAACGATACCCTCTCCGGGATCGCCGAGCGCTTCAAGGTGAAGATAGAGGACATCATCCGGTCGCCGCTGAACAACCTGTCAGATGGCGCGAACCTGATCCCTGGGATGCGGATCATTGTTCCGGGCGGCATCAAGCCCTTTGTGCCCAAGGTGGTGCAGCCACAGGTGGTGAGCCGACCGGCACCGGGCAGGCGCTACGTCGGGCCGGCGCCTAGCTTCTTCGCCAGCGGCGCCTTCGCCTGGCCCACGCGCGGCTATATCTCGCAATATTTCCGAACCTACCATCGCGGGCTTGACATCGCCAACGCGATCGGCACGCCCATCGCCGCATCTGACGGCGGCTACGTCACCTTCGCCGGCTGGAGCAACGTCGGCTATGGATACATGGTGCAGATAGACCACGGCAACGGCTTCAGCACGCTCTACGCTCACCTCAGCCAGTGGTACGTCAGCCCAGGCCAGAGCGTCGCGCGCGGGCAGATCATCGGGGCGATGGGCAGCACGGGCAACTCCACAGGCCCACACCTGCACTTTGAAATTCGCTATGGCGGCGTGCCCCAGAATCCCCTGCTCTACTTGCCCTAGAGCAAGACGCCAGGCATCACCGACCTGCTCGATGCCCGGCTTGCTTACAGCGACGCGCTCGTGGATGACCAACGCGTGTGCCCAACGACGTAGCTTTTCACCTGAATCGGAACACTCTCCTTGAGCGCCCCTCGTTCCAGCATTCGATACAATTTGAGCGACAGCTCTAAGGGATCTCGCTATTGCCATGACCACAGCACCGAATCGCCTCCCTCGCGTCATCGCTGCCATTCATCTGCTGCCATCACGGGAGTCATTCCGCCCAGACGCTCAACCCTTGAACAAGATCATCGAACACGCGCTGATTCATGCACAGATCGCCTACGACGGCGGCGTGCGCGCCTTTTATTACCAGGACGTGAACGACACACCGGTGGGGCCATACGTAGCCGAGCACACCGTATCGCACATGACCGCCATCGGCAAGGAGCTGCGGCGCGCCTTCCCTGATGTGGCATTGGGCGTTTGCCTGATGCAAAACAGCGGTAAAGAGTCGCTGGAGATCGCCCACGCCGTGGACGCACAATTCGTTCGCATCAAGGTCTATGTGGGCGTCATGGTGAAGGCCGAGGGCCTCGTGCACGGCGTGGCCTACGAAGCCATCCGCACGCGCCACCATCTCAACGCCGAGCACATCAAAATACTGGCTGACGTGTACGACCGGCTCGGCGAGCCGCTGGCGCCGATCCCGCTGCCCGAAATGTGTCGCCAGGCGGTGGAGTTTGGCCGCGCCGACGGCATCATCCTGACTGGCCGCACACCGGAGCAATCCATCCGCATGTTCGACGAAGTGCGCCCGCTGAAGCTGCCCGTGCCGTTGATCCTGGGCGGCGGGGTCTCCCCCCAAGCGATGAAGTTCTTCGTCAATCGCGCAGATCACTTTATCGTCCATGCCGCGTTCATCCGGCGCGGATTGCCCCCCCGCAATGGCGTGCCGGTGGAGTGGGATGTAGAACGAGTGCGGGAGATAGTGACGCTCGCAGGGTGATGCTCATCTGCTGCGGCGGGCTGCGCACCGATTACATCATCCCGCCTTACGGCGAGCCAAGGCTCAACCAGATAGGGGGCAATGCCTTATATGCGGCCGCTGGCGCCCGCTTGTGGCATCAGCCAGTGGCCATCTTGGCTCGCGTCGGCCAAAACTACCCGCCAGAGTGGTTGGCCGAGTTGGCGGCGCGCGGCTTCGACACGCAAGGCATTCGCATCATCCCCGGCGACCAAGACCATCGCACGTTCTACGCCTACCTGGACGACAACACGCGCGTAGATACCGAGCCGGCCAAACACTTCGCCCGCTTGGGCCTGCCCCTGCCGGATGCACTGCGCGGTTACGTCCATTCCACCCCAGGCCAGGACGACCCAGACCACTACGAACCTTTAGCCGTCACCCCGGAGGACCTCATGGTCTATGCGCAGGCGCGGGCGTCTGAGCTACCGCCAATTGGGCTGCACATCGCGCCGATCAGCATCCGCACCCAGCAATTCTTGCCGGCAGCGGCGCGCCAATTGGGCATCGCCCTGATCAGCGCCGACCCCGGTGAACGCGCCATGCGCCCTGCGCTGCGGCCATACGTCGAGGCGGTCCTGGCCGGATTAGATGTCTTCATGCCCAGCGCGCAGGAGGCCGAGCAGTTCTTTGCGGACATGCCGACGGTGCACACGCCAAAGCAACGCCTGCGATGGTTCGCCGCACGCGGCCCGCGCATCGCCGTGCTCAAACTTGGCTCAGCCGGCGCGCTCATCTACGAGCGCGCAAGCGAGCGCTTCTGGCTTGTGCCGGCCGTGCCGGTAAAAGTCGTGGACGTGACCGGCGCCGGCGATGCGTTTTGCGGTGGATTCATCGCCGGCTTGGCCAGCCATGGTGACCTCGTGCGCGCCGCGATCAACGGCGCCGTCTCCGCATCGTTCGCCGTCGAGGGCTACGGCCCGCATGCGCTCTTGTCCGCGCATGCCGAAGCGGCCCAGCGCCGCGCGACAATGCTGAGCAAACAGATCGCAATCGTGTAGATATTTGCTATTCGCTTTTGTGTGTTTATGCTACGATGTGCGCTATGGCCGCCCAACCCTTCGCGCAAAATCCAGAGGAAAGTCAGGTCACGGCCCGACCGCGCGCCATCCTTCCCATCCTGGCTGCCATGTTCACAGCCAAGCTGAGCCTGTGGCTGGCGTTGATCGCCTGGTCACGCACCCAGGTCAATCACAGCGTGCCACTGATGGCCGCGTTGCGCGGCGAACTGATGCGATTCCGCGGTCGGCGCGCCGGCAACCTCGCCTATTACGCCGCCGGCCCGGCTCACGACGGTCGTCCACCGCTCCTCCTGCTGCACTCGATCAACGCCTCGGGATCGGCGTTTGAGATGAAACCGTTGTTCGAGCACTACGCCCAAGCGCGGCGCGTGATCGCGCTCGATCTGCCGGGGTTTGGGTTCTCGGACCGCAGCGACCGACTGTATCGACCGGCGTTGTTTCGCGACGCCATCCTGGACTTGATCGAGCAAGAGCTGGCCGGCGCGCGCGTGGACGCCGTAGCGCTCTCGTTGAGCAGCGAGTTTTTGGCGCTGGCTGCGCAATGCAAGCCGGCTTACTTCCGCTCGCTGAGCTTCCTCTCGCCCACCGGCTTTAGCCGACGGAGCCAGCGCATACGAGCCAACCGCCCGCTCTGGTGGTTGCTGCGCTTGCCGCCCTGGCGGCGCGCCATCTACGACGTGCTCACATCGCGGCCCAGCCTGCGCTTCTTCCTGCAATCCAACCAACGCACGCGGCTGAAGCAGGGGCTGGTGGACTACGCCTACGCCACCAGCCACCAGCCAGGAGCGGAGTATGCCCCGCTGGCCTTTATTAGCTTCTTACTCTTCACGCCCAATATCTTCGCGGTGTACCGCAGCCTGCCCCACCCCTGCCTAGCCATCTTCGGCGAAGATGCGTTCTCGCCCTATGACCTGGCCGACGCACTGCGCGATAAGCCCAACTGGCGCGTGCGCTTCCTGAAGGATGCGGGCGCGCTGGTGCACTGGGATGCGCCGCGCGCGGTGATCACAGCCCTAGACGAGCAGCTCAATTAGCCGACTAGGGCCGTGGACGCCATCTGAGACTGATTGGCGAGCGGCGCATACATCTCTTGGATGTATTGCTTGAGCATGCGGCGCGTGCTGAAGCGCGGGGCGATAGTGGCGATGGATGTCTTAATGCGCTGCACCCAGCCACGCGGGATGTAATCCTCGTCCACATCGTAGTAGAGCGGGATGATCTGCTCTTCCAGCGTGCGGAACAGCGACTCGCAATCCTCGCGGTCTTGTTGTTCAGGGTCAGCGTAGTCCTTATCCTCGCCGATCGCCCAACCGTTCTTGCCGTTGTATGCCTCGCGCCACCAGCCGTCCATGACGCTGAAGTTAATGGCGCCGTTAAGCGCGGCCTTCATCCCGCTGGTGCCGCTGGCCTCGTAAGGTCGGCGCGGGGTATTCAACCAGACATCCACGCCTTGCACGAGGTGGCGCGCAACGTTCATGTCGTAATCCTCGATGAACACCATGCGGCCGGCGGTGCTGGCGTTCTTCACCACGCGATATAGCTCCTGAAGCAGGCGCTTGCCTGGTTCATCATTCGGGTGTGCTTTGCCGGCGAAGATGATTTGTATCGGGCGGGCCGGATCGTTGAGCAGCCTCAGCAGGCGCGGCACATCGCGCAAGATCAGCGTAGCGCGCTTATAGGTTGCGAAACGGCGCGCAAAGCCGATCGTGAGCGCGTTGGGGTCTATCAGCACGCCGCTGGCGATGGTCTGAACGGGGTGCTGGCTATGGGTGACCCACTTGGCGCGGGCGCGTTCGCGCATGAACTGCGCGAGCTTGCGCTTGAGGTGCTTGCGCACTGCCCACAGCTCATCGTCGGGAATCTCGTAGATGAGCTGCCAGGTTGATTCCTCGTCTAGGTGCTCGTACCACCCTGGGCCGAGGTATTCGTCGAAGAGCCGGCGCATCCTGCGGGCTAGCCAGGTCGCGGTGTGCACGCCATTGGTGATGTGCGAGATGGGCACAGGTTGATTCGGATATAACCACTGCCACATCGCGCGCGCCACCTGGCCATGGAGTTCGCTCACGCCGTTCGCCTTGCCCGACATATACAGCGCCAGCGGCGTCATGCCGAAGAAGTCTTCCTCCGCGCCGAGGGCCATAAATGCCTCGCGGGTCAGGCCCAGCTCATGCCAGAAGCCGCTCAGTTGCTGTTCGATCTGCCACCGCGGGAAGCGATCGTTGCCGGCGGGCACCGGCGTGTGGGTGGTGAAGACCGTGGTCTGGCGCACATGCTCTCGCGCCTGGTCAAAGCTCATGCCTTGCTTCACCAACTCTCGAACGCGCTCGAGCGTGCTGAAGGCCGAATGGCCTTCGTTCATGTGCCACACAGCCGGGTTGATCCCAAGCGCGCGCAGAAGGCGCACCCCGCCGACTCCAAGCACAATCTCCTGGTTAATGCGCGTCTCCGGATCGGGACTGTATAAGCGCTGGGTGAGCACACGATCCTTGGGCAGATTCTCCGGCACATCTGTATCTAGCAGATACAAGGGCACACGTCCCACCTGGGCTTTCCATGCGTGGAGATGCACATGCCGCCCCGGCAGCTCAATGCTGAGCACCAGCGGGGCGCCGGCGGCATCGGTCACCTGGATGATCGGCAGTTCATTGAAGTTGAGATGCTCGTAGTCGGCCTCTTGCCAACCATCTTCGGTAATGCGCTGGCGGAAGTAGCCGTTCAGATATAAGAAGCCGACGCCGACCATCGGCAGCCCGATGTCGCTGGCTTCCTTCAAGTGATCAGCCGCCAGCACGCCCAAGCCACCGGCATACATCGGCAGCGCCTCCGTCAAGCCAAACTCGAAGGAGAAATACGCCACGATTGGCCGGACATCCGGCGCGTGACCGTTCCATCCCAGGAGGCCATGAGTCGGGCTGGGATCGTTGCGCATGTAGGCGTCGAAATCGGCGACGACGCGGTCGTAGCTGTCCAACAAGCGGCGATCGGCGAGCACCTCGCTCAGACGCTTGAGGGGGAGCTGGCGCAGCAAGCGCACCGGATTGTGGTTTACCGACTCCCATAGCACCGGACTGAGCCGCATGAAGAGATGCTGCGCTTCCGGCGACCACGTCCACCATAGGTTGTATGCAATCTCGCCCAACCGCCTCAACCGGTGAGGCAGCGAGTTGCATAGCGACTCGATAACAACTTCAGACACAAAAAAACCTCCGTAATAAGTCCTTTGTCTCGCCAACCGCCCGCCGACCGCGCCCTTCGCGGGACGAGGTCGGTACACGACCGATTGGCGTTTGTTTGTAAACCAGTTAACCACACAGGATTATAGCCCTCATCTGGGAAAGCGCGAATGGGTGAGATGCGCCACCAGAAAGCGAAATGCAAGGGAGCAACGCAGAGGCAAGCGAACGGGGCAGCGCTCGCCGGAGATGAGGGTGATTGAACATTTTTCGCCTCCGGCGGTCTACAGTTTAAATCACAGCACAGCGGCATGTTCACCGCGCGGCGCACATCATGGGGCGGTCAATCCTGGACGTCATCCCACACAAACGAGAGTGAGGCAACGGCAGCACCGCTGCCCACGAGGTTCTCCTGCTAGCCACGAACGCAACCGTCGCAAATGCACTTGCCGAGGCAAGAGTATAATCCCGAAACATTCACTTAGGGCAGGCGGAGGCGACCACAAGCATGGTGGAGATGCTAATCGAGAGCATACGGGTGAGCCTGATGACCAACAGCCAGGTGATCATCCTTAGGGAAATGGAAGGCAAACGCCGGCTGCCGATCTTCGTGGGCAAGCCAGAAGGAGACGCGATCACCCTTCACCTGAACGGCATCACTGCGCCCAGGCCGCTCACGCACGACCTGGCTGCCAGCATCCTCAAGAGCTTGGAAGCGGACGTGAATCACGTCGTCATCAACGACCTGCGCAAGCAGCACTTCTACGCCATCATCGTCCTGCAGCCATCAGGCGACGAAGAGGCTGAGATCACGCTGGATGCGCGCCCAAGCGACGCCATCGCGATCGCCGTTCGCGTAGGATGTCCGATCTTCGTCGCGGAGCACGTGCTAGAAGAGGCCGGCGTTGAACCGGTTGAACTGGGCAGCACGCCGAGCAAAGAAGACCTCGGCGCCTTCAGCGACTTCATCAGCTCGCTCGACCTCAGCGACTTGGACAAGGACAAATAACCCCAAGCTCTGATGTAAGCTCTTGTAGAGGGACAGTTCTCGATGATAGAAGTAAAAGTGGATTCCGTGCGTGTGAACCTGGTCGGCACACATCGCGTCGTCATCTTGAAAGAGCTTCACTCGGAGCGCTACCTGCCGATCTGGATCGGTCAAGCAGAGGCCGAGTCGATTACCCTTCAACTGACCAACACCAAAGTGCCCCGCCCGCTTACGCACGACCTGATCGTGGATGCCATCCGCGCGCTCGGTGCTACGGTGAGGTACGTGCTGGTCAATGACTTGCGCGACGAGACGTTTTATGCGCGCATCGTGCTGCGCACGCGCGACGGCAAAGACCTGAGCATTGACTCCCGCCCCAGCGATGCTATCGCCATCGCAGTGCGGGTAGGTTGTTCGATTTACGTGGACGACGACGTGATGGCACAACACGGCCACGAGCCTGAAGAGGAGAGCACAGAAGAACAGCAGGAAGAGGACCTGGGCGCCTTCAAAGACTTTCTGAGCACGCTTGACCTGGACGACCTGGACAAGAAATAGGCGCAGCCCACACCCAGCGCCCTCGCGGCTTCGCGCATGGATATCGTCGTCGCAATCCACGCAGCCTGCTTACTCCTGCTTTGCGCCTATGCCGTCCATCAGGGCGTACTGTTGGTCGTCTATCTGCTGAGAGGCCGTTCAGCGAGCAGCCAATCCTCCCGGCCGACGGCTGAACTGCCGGCGGTGACGATTCAAATCCCGCTGTTCAATGAACGCTACGTTGCCGCGCGGGTCATCGCCGCAGCCGCAGCGCAAGACTATCCCAGAGACAAGCTACAGATTCAAATTCTCGACGACTCGACCGACGACACGACGGAGATCGCCAGATGCGCGGCAGCGCAGGCGCGCTCATCCGGTCTGTCGGTGGACGTGCTACACCGCAACGAGCGGCAGGGCTACAAGGCCGGCGCGCTCGCTGCGGGGCTGCCCCACGCCAAGGGCGAGCTGATCGCCATCTTCGACGCCGACTTCGCGCCGCCGCCGGACTTCCTGCGGCGCGTGATCGGTGAGCAGAATGCCTTCGCTGACCCGCAAGTGGGGTTTGTTCAGGCGCGCTGGGACTACCTCAACCGTGACCTCAACCCGATCACCCGCGCCCAGGCCATGATCCTAGACGTGCACTTCCTCATCGAGCAGGTGGCGCGCAGCCTCTGTGGTTTACCCATCAACTTCAACGGCTCGGCGGGCATCTGGCGACGACAGTGCATCCTGGACGCCGGCGGCTGGCAAGCCGACACGCTGACCGAAGACCTCGACCTGAGCTATCGGGCAGCCCTGCGCGGCTGGCGCGGCCTATATTTGGTTGATCAAGGCGCGCCCAGCGAGCTGCCGGCCGACATCCTGGCCTACAAGCAGCAGCAAGCTCGCTGGGCGCGCGGCACGATCCAGACCTTGCGCAAGCTGCTGCCTGAATTATTAAGCTCCTCGTTGAAGTTTCACCAAAAGCTCGCCGCGCTGATGCATCTGAGCGGCTATGTCATCCACCCGCTCATCTTCATCCTGAGCATCACCACGCCGCTGCTAGTGCTGGATGCAGTCACATCACAGGGCGGCCTGGCCGGCCTGCCGCTGTGGGTCAATGCGCTCAGTGGGCTGACCCTGGTGCCGATCGCCTCAATGCTGGTTGCGCACCTGGCGCGTCGCCGATCGTTGATCCACTTTTTACGCGACCTGCCGGCAGCGCTGTTGCTCGGGGTAGGCGTGTCGCCCTCAAACACGCTGGCGATGTTGCGCGGGCTCTTGCACGAGCAGGTCGGGGAGTTCGTGCGCACCCCAAAGCATCGCCACAGCGTGTTCACCTATGCGCCGCGACCGGACTGGACGATGTGGCTGGAGCTGGCGCTGGCGATATATGTCGGCGTCGCCATCCTCTTGATGCTGCGCTTTGGTCATTGGCCGCTGGGTATGCCGCTGTTCCTCTATGTTTTAGGGTTTGGGGGAGTGTGGCTGAGCCAGGCGTTGAGCGCTTCCCGCCATAGCTCGCTGTAGGGCATTTGCCAGCTTTGAGCAAATGTGCTAAATGTTCATTCACCGTGAGCAGGCCCTGATTGCCTGCGACCAGTCCAAGAGGAGAAACGGCATATGAAGAAGACGTATAAGCTCACCCGAAGGCAACTGCTTCGCTTGTCGGCGCTGGCCGGCACCGGCGCCGTCATCGCGGCCTGCGCGCCGGCCGCGCCCAGTGGCCCATCCGCGCCCGAAGCCCCTGCCGAGCAGCAGCCGCAGCAACCACAGCCCACCCCGGCTCCCACGGTCAAGCCTGTGCCGCGCGACCAGACCATCATCATGGGCTGGACGGTCAGCGACTTCGACAACACCGGCTTGACCAACCCCTTCGCAGCGGGGCACAACCACCAAAACTTCAACTCCGCGCTGTGGGATCCGCTTTACTACTGGGCGGTCTTCTCCGACACGGTCTATCCCTGGCTGGCCGCCAGCGAGCCGGAGTACAACGCCGACTTTACCGAGGTGACGATCAAGCTGCGCGACGGCATTGAGTGGAGCGACGGCACGCCGATCACGTCCAAGGACGTGGTCTTCACCGTCAACACGTGGCGCGACAACGAGAAGCTGGACTATCACAGCCGCGTCGCGCCTTACGTCAAAGAGGCAGTTGCGGTTGACGCCAAGACGGTGAAGATCATCTTCAAGCAGCCGTCGCCGCGCTTTGTGTTCGACGTGCTGACGGTCCACTTCGACACTGGCCGGCCGATTGTCCCTGCCCACGTCCTGGAGAAGGTAGATGACGTCACTGCCTTCCGCGGCGGATTGGACATGCCCCAATCCGGCCCCTATAAGGTGGTGTCCTGGACCAGCAACCAGAAGATCTTCGACCTGCGCGAGGACTGGTGGGCGATCAAGACCGGCTTCCAGCCTGTGCCCGAGGTGAAGCGCGTGATCATGCAGCGCATCGGCGACGACGTCGGCGTGGTGGCCCAGCGGATCGTGAACAATGAGATGGACACCGCGGTGGACTTCCGCACCGACACGATCAAGAGCATCCTGCGGCAGAACCCCAAGGTGACCACCCACACCGGCAATAAGGAGCCGTATGGTTATCTGGACTGGTGGCCGAACTCGCTGTGGATGAACCACGAGCTTGAATGGTTCAGCGACGTGCGGGTGCGCCGCGCGATCAACCGCGCGATTGACCGCGACAAGATTGACGAGGTGGTGTACGACGGCGCCAAGGTCAGCACCATCTTCCCCTTCCCGCTCTTTCCCGCGCTCCAGAAGTTCGCCGATTCGCCGGCGGTGAAGGCCGTGATCGAGAAGTACCAGCCCAGGAAGTTCGACCTGGAAGAATCGGCCAGGCTGATGGAAGAGGCCGGCTATAAGAAGAACGCCGACGGCCTGTGGGAGAAGGACGGCAAGACCGTGCCCTGCCAGATCAGCGGCTTCCCGCAGATCCACGGCGACATCGTGCCGGTGCTCTCGGAGATGCTGCGCCAGGCCGGCTTCGACACGGGCGAAGGACCAGATTTCGGCCCCGAAGCGTTTAACAACATGAACGAAGGGCGACCTGGCCTGTATATGTTCGGCCACGGCGCGAGCTTGCGCGACCCGTTCGCCGTCTTCGAGCTGTTCAACACCAAACCCACCGGTAACGTCGCCGGCAGCAACAACTTCTCGCGCTACAACAACCCAGAGTTCGAGCAGCTGGTGCTGGAGATGGCCAAGTATCCTTCCGGCGACCCGCGCTTCGACGAGCTGGCGGTGAAGGCGCTAGAGATCTACTACCGGGATGTGATTGACGTGCCGATCATCCAGTGGTTGCACCGCATCGCCTACAACCAGACCTACTGGGTGAACTGGCCGACCGAGACCAACGTGGGCGAGGGCTACAACGGCGCGTTCTGGCACTGGACCGGGCCGCGTGTGATCGCCGCGCTCAAGAAGGCCGGCTAAGCCAAGCTTCGCTCTCAAATCAACGCGCAGCGCAGCACGGCCAATGCTGCGCTGCGCGTTTACCCTTCTGATTTTTTCTCAGCGCACTGCACAAGAGTTTTGATATGCTTAGGCATCCAGCCAGATGAAAATCGGATATCTGATTAGGCGGCTGCTCTTCCTATTCGCTGTGGTTTGGGTGGCCGCCACCCTCGTCTTCTTCATCCCGCGTCTCTCGACGCGCAATCCGATCCGCGAGCGCTTCGCCGAGATCGCCCGCAGCACCGGCTTCGCGCCGAAGGACCTGGAGCAGATCATCGCAGCCTACGAAGTGAAGTTCGGCCTGAACAAACCGCTGCTTGAACAATACGTCGAATACATGGGAGGCGTGTTGCGCGGGGACCTGGGGCCATCGCTCACCCGCTTTCCGGTCACGGTGCTCGACTTGATCCTGACGGCATTGCCCTGGACGATCGGCCTGCTCGTGGTCACAACATTAATCTCGTTTGCCCTGGGCAACTTGCTCGGCGCGTTGGCCTCCTGGCCGCGCAGCCCTGCGTTCGTCAAAGGCCTGATGGCCCCGCTGATGATGCTCCAGGCCATCCCGGCCTACCTGCTCGGCCTGCTGTTGATCTTCTTCATCGCCTTCCGGCTGCGCCTCCTGCCGATGGGCGGCGCATACTCGCAGGGCGTCCTGCCTTCGTTCACCCTGGAGTTCATCCTCGATGCGGCGCGCCACCAGATTTTGCCGGCCATCTCGCTGATCCTCTCATCGGTCGGCTTCTGGGCGCTGGGCATGCGCGGGATGGGCATCACCATTCAAGGCGAGGACTACGTCACCTTCGCCGAGCACAAGGGGCTGAACCCGTTCACGATCTTCACACAGTATTACATGCGCAACGCGCTGCTCCCGCAAATTACCGGCTTGGCGTTGGCCTTCGGCAACATCATCGTCTCCGGTGTGTTGGTGGAGCAGCTCTATGGCCTTCCAGGTCTGGGCGGCGTGCTCGGCGATGCGATCCTGAAAAATGACTACTTCGTCATTTACGGTATCACGCTCTTCGTGATACTCGCGATAGCCATCCTGATGTTCTTGATGGACCTGATATATCCTTTGCTTGATCCGCGCATACGTTATGAATCGTGATGACTCAGATTACCATTGCCTCACCCCAAGCTCAGACGCGATCTGAGCGGTATCAGCACCCTTCGCGGTTGACGCTGACGCTGCGCTATTTGCGGCGGAACAAAAGCCTGGTGATCGGCTTGGCGATCGCGCTCGCCTTGGCGCTGTTCAGCATCGTCGGCTCGCTCACTATAGACACGGAGAAGCTGGCCTATCCGCTGGCTGTGAAGCCCAAGCAGCCGCCCAGCCCGGAGTATCCGCTGGGCACGGACTTCTTCGGCCGCGACCTGCTGGCAGTGATGGTGCGCGGCGTGTGGCAGACGGCGGTGATCGGCTTGATCGCCGGCGCGATCGGCACAGGCGTGGGCGTGGTGCTGGGCTTTCTTTCCGCTTATTACGGCGGCGCAGTGGATACGCTGATCCGCGGGATCACCGAAGTGCTGCTGCCGATACCAGCCTTCCTCATCCTGGTCGTCATCGCCGGTTCGATCGATCGCAAATCGGTGACCATCTACACCATGGCGTTGATCGTGTCGCTGCTGGCGTGGATGGGCCCCACGCGCATCATGCGCGCCCAGGTGCTCTCGCTCAAAGAGCGCCTGTTCGTCAACGTCGCCAAGCTCTCTGGGATGGGCAACCTGGAGATCGTCTTCAAGGAGATCCTGCCGAACATGCTGCCGTTCATTCTGGCCAGCTTCGTCAGCGGCGTGTTCGCCGGCATCTTCTCTTCGTTTGGCCTCTCGGTGCTCGGCCTCGGCCCGCTGCGCGAGCCGCTGATCGGCAACACAATCTGGTTTGCGCAACAGCAGGCGGCGTTCTTCAACGGCTGGTGGTGGTGGCCGCTGTGGCCCACGTTGGCGCTGATCTTGATCTTCGTCTCACTCACCCTGATCAACATCGGGCTGGACGAGCTGGCCAACCCGCGCGTGCGGAGGACGGAATGACCCCGACGAAGCCCGTTCTGCGCGTGATTGACCTGCAGGTCAGCTACTACACCGAGGCCGGCCGCGCGCTGGCCCTCGACCGCGTCAGCCTGGAGCTTTATCCGGGCGAGAAGCTGGGCATGGTGGGCGAATCGGGCTGTGGCAAGTCCACTATGGCGCTGGCGATGATGCGCATGATCAAGCCCCCGGGCCGCATCGAGGGCGGCCAAGTCTTCATTGACGACGTTGACTTGATGACGCTGCCCGAGGCCAAGATGCGCAAGGCGCGCCTGAGCTTGATCAGCTACATCCCCCAGGGCGCGATGAACTCTCTCAACCCAGTGCTGCGCATCGAGGCGCAGATGCGCGACGCGATCAAAGAACACCTGCCGACCATGCGCGACGCCGAGGTGCAGGCCCGCATCTACGAAGCGCTGGAATCGGTGGAGCTGCGGCGCGAGGTGGCGCGAATGTACCCACACGAGCTGAGCGGCGGGATGAAACAGCGCGTCTGCATCGCAATCGGCATCCTGCTCGGCCCAAAGGTGATCATCGCCGACGAACCCACCAGCGCGCTGGATGTGGTGACCCAGCGTCAAGTGATGGAGACGCTCGACCGCGTTCAGAAACAACTCGGCGCGGCGATGATCCTGATCGGCCACGACATGGGGCTGATGGCGCAGTTCGTGGACAAAGTCGCGGTGATGTATGCCGGCAAGTTCACCGAGATCAGCCCGGTGCGCGACATCTTCACCAACCCGCTGCATCCCTACGCCCGCGCTTTGATCGAGAGCCTGCCAACGCTGAACAACAAAGGGGTCTTCAAGGGCATTCCCGGCCTGGCCCCCTCGCTCATCAATCGGCCCTCAGGATGCGCCTTCCACCCGCGCTGCTCCGAAGCGATGGAGATCTGTAGGACGGTGACCCCGGCGCTGATCGAGCAACGCGATGGACGGCGAGTGGCATGCCATCTCTATGACCAACCGATCCGGCGGGCCGATGAACCGGCAATAGTCGCATCACGATAGGAATGCGTTCTTCCGATGACCCCGCTGCTTGAATTCCGCAACGTCACGAAGATCTATAGCAAAGGACTGCTCTCGCGGGCGACGACGGTGGCGCTGGACGACGTGTCACTGCGGATCGAGGACGACCAGCCCACGATCATGACCGTGGCCGGCGAGAGCGGCAGCGGCAAGACCACGCTGGCCATGCTGCTGCTTGGGTTCATCTCGCCCACCCATGGGCAGATCCTCTACAAAGGCAAAGACATCGCCAAGTTGCAGGGCGAGGAGCGGCTCGCCTTCCGCCGCGAGGTGCAGGCTGTCTTCCAGGATCCGTTCGCCGTCTTTAACCCCTTCTATACGGTTGACCATCTGCTGAGCGTGCCGATCGAGAAGTTCAAGCTGGCCCGCAGCAAGCGCGAAGCGCGCGACAAGATGGAAGAAGCGCTCAACGCCGTTGGCCTGCGGCCAGAGGATGTGCTGGGGCGCTTCCCACATCAGCTCTCCGGCGGCCAACGCCAGCGCATCAATGTGGCGCGAGCGCTGTTGCTCAAGCCGCGCCTGTTGGTGGCCGATGAGCCGGTCTCGATGGTGGATGCCTCGCTGCGCGCGACGATCCTGGAGAGCCTGCGCAGGATGAACCGCGAATACGGTGTCTCCATCATCTACATCACCCACGACCTGACGACGGCCTACCATGTGGCCAACTCGATCATCGTGCTGTATCGCGGCTCGGTGATGGAGGCCGGCGACATTGACTGCGTGATCCGTGACCCCCAGCACCCCTACACCAAGCTGCTGATTGACTCGATCCCCTGGCCGGACGTCAACCGCAGGTGGGGACAAACCGAGATCAAAGCGCGCGAGCAGGATCACGGCAGCGTCGAGACCGGTTGCAAGTTCGCCTCGCGCTGCCCATTCGTCATGGAGGCGTGCCGCAAGGCGCCGCCGCCGCTCTATCAGGTGGCCGCGCAACAGGCTGCCGCGTGTTACCTGTATGAGAAACAACCGGTTTTGGCGCGCGAGCAGCTCAGCCAGGTGTTGCCCGTTTAGGCTTCACCAATTCTGGACGCTGCCGTCGCTGCGGTAGAGCTTAGGCGGTTCCCAGAAGCGAAACGGGCGATTGGCGTACTCCCGCTCGTTGAACTCCACCCCTAGCCCTGGGCCGCTCGGCACCAGGTAGCGCGGGCCGTCGCGCTGGAGTTGCACAGGGAAGATATCCGTCTCGTAAAACCCCAGGTCCTCGGTCGGCGATTGGCGCACCTCCATGGCGAAGAAGTTCGGCACGGCGGCGGCCAGGTGCACAGTCGCTGCCGTGCATATCGGGCCGAGTGGATTGTGAGGCATCAGGTCAATGTAGTGGGCCTCGCACCAGCCGGCCACCTTCATCGCCTCGGTCAAGCCGCCGATATTGCAAACGTCCAGGCGCATGTAGTTGGTAAGCCCGCGCTCGATGTAGGGCAGCGCCTGCCACTTGCTGCTGAACTCCTCGCCAACGGCGAAGGGCACGTCGGTCATGCGGCGCAGTTGTTCGTAGGCAGCGGGGGTTTCATCTCGAATTGGCTCCTCCAGGAAGTCAAGCGTCCCCCTGGGCATGCGCTGACAGAACGACGCCGCCTCGGCCACGCTCAGGCGATGATGGTAGTCAAGGCCGAGGATCGGTCGCGGGCCCAGCGCAGCGCGCACCTGGGCGCATTGCTCGGCGGTGACCCCGATGGAGCGCCACGGATCCCAGACGTGCTTGCCGGCCTGGGCGTAGTCCGTATAGGCCGGCAACAGGCGGATCACCTCCCAGCCCTGATTAAGCAGCAAGCGACAACCCGCGATCACTTGCTCTGCCTCGGCGGCATCCAGCGTGGCGAAGCAGAGCACGGCGTCGCGCTGCCGGCCTCCCAGCAACTCATAGACGGGCACCCCCAGGGCTTTGCCCTTGATGTCGTAGAGCGCAATGTCAATCGCGCTCTGCGCAGCGGTCAACACCCGCCCGCCCTCAAAGTACTGCGAGCGGTAGAGCAATTGCCAGATGAACCCGATGCGCATCGGATCCTGGCCGATCAGCAATTCGCGGTAATGCCGGATCGCGCCCTCCACGGCCAGCTCGCGCCCGCTCAGGCCGGCCTCGCCCCAACCGTGGATCCCCTCGTCCGTCTCCACTTTCACGACGAGCTGGTTGCGGTTGCCGACCCAGACCGGATAGACCTTGATGTCGGTGATCTTCATGGTGGGTAGATTAACCAGCGAGAGCGAGATGTCAATCCGTGCCAGAGGTGCGTGCGTGATTTGGAGCGTTATGCTTGGTGTGACCGGTGTGATCGCACAGGATCGCCAGCACCCTGCCTCCCCTTTGTCATCCTGAGTCGGGCAGGCGTTCAGATGAACATGCCCTGCACTGAATCGGGGACAATACAGCGCACCATGCGCAAGATAGGGCTACAGCTTTACACCGTCCGCGAGACGCTCAAACGGGACTTCGCCAGCACCCTGCGCGCGATCGCCGACATCGGCTACCGCGGGGTGGAGTTCGCCGGCGAGATGGGCGGGTATGGCCCGCGCGAGCTGCGCCGGCTGCTGGACGATCTGGGGCTACACCCAATCGGCGGTCACGTGGGCATAAACGACCTCGAGCGGGGCCTCGAGCGCGTCCTCGAATACTATGCTGCGCTCGGCGCGCGCTACGTCGGCGTGGCCTGGCTGCCCCCGGCATACCGAAACGCCGAAGGCTGGCTGCGCGCTGGCAAGCTGATGGAAGCAGCCGCGCAGACGGCGCGCCGCTATAGCCTGACCTTTCATTACCACAACCACGACTTCGAGTTCGCGCGCCTCCAAAATGGCCAATATGGTCTCGACCAGCTCTTCAACAATACTGACCCCGAACTGGTCAAGGCAGAACTTGATGTCTATTGGGTGAAGAAAGGCGGCGAGGACCCAGTGACCTACATCAGGAAACTGGCCGGTCGCATCCCGCTGATCCATTTGAAAGACATGACGGCTGACGCGGCACAGACCTTTGCATGCGTCGGCGATGGGATATTGGACTTCCCGGCGATCTTCGCCGCTGCCGATGCAAGCGGTGTGGACTGGTATATCGTCGAGCAGGACGTTTGTCCGCGCGGCGAGCTGGAGAGCGCGCGCCGCAGCTACGAGAACATGGCAGCGCGCAGCTGGCTGGGATAAACGAGGTAGGCGAAGGCAGTGCCTTCGCCTACCCAGAATCCTCGATTTACTGGGCGAGGCGTTTGAGGATTTCTACGCAGAGGACGGTGCCGGGGTCGAGGCGGTTGACAGTGCGCTCCCCTACCCAACTGGCGCGCCCGACATTGCTGCGCAGCGCTACAGCAGCATCGCGCCCCTGCTCGGCGGCGCGGATCATCGCCTGAGCAGCTTCGGGCAACGCGGCGCCGGCGGCGATGGCCGAAGCGAACGCCTCAGCCGCTGGATGCAGCGCGTCCACAATGGTTTTGTCGCCCGGCTTGGCCTTGCCGCGCTCCTGGATGCCCTGATCGGCAGCGGTCAGCATGCGGGCCAGCAGCGCCGCATCGAGCATCGTCGCGCCCTTGGCTTCCTTGCCCATGCGCATGAGCGCGGTGGCCAGCAGCGTGCCCATTGTGCTGGGCGCGGCGCGGTTGAAGGCCATGCCGGCGTTGGCCAGGTATTTGCCGATGTCGTCGCCGTCATTCAGCGGGGTGGCGCGGACGAATTCCAGCAACGCCTCGCCACCCTTGCTCATGCTCAAGCCGAGGTCGCCATCGCCCACCGCCGCGTCAAGCTCGTTCAGCGTGTCCTTGAGCGCGATGAGCTGCTGTCCCACGCGCTGGAGCGCCTCGGCAACCTGCGAAGGGGTGATCATGGCTCTACCCACGAAGCAGCGCTAGACCTGGGTGAAGAATGGCGTATGCGCAGGATGGTCGAGCAACGCAGCCAGCTCGTCATCCAGCTTGAAGACGGTGAGCGAGCAGCCGGCCATCTCCATGCTGGTGGCATATTCGCCGACGTAGGCGCGATGGATGCGCACGCCGTCTGCGGTCAGCAAGTCGTGCACTTTGCGATACACGATGTATAGCTCCTCGGGCGGCGTCGCACCCAGGCCGTTCACCATCACGGCAGCGCGGTCGCCGGCGCCCAGCACCAGTTCGCCGCGGATGGCAGACAACATGCGGGTGGCGATCTCATCTGCCGTCTTCAGCGGCTCGCGGCTGACGCCCGGCTCGCCGTGGATGCCCATGCCCATTTCCATCTCGTCCTCGCCCAGGGTGAAGGTGGGCTTGCCGACCTGGGGGACGATGCACGGGGTGAGCGCGACGCCCATCGTGCGCAGGTTGGCCAGCGCTTTGCGGGCGACCGCTTCAACCTCATCCAGCGACCCACCTTGATCGGCTTTTGCGCCGGCGCACTTGAAGGCGAACACCATGCCGGCCACGCCGCGGCGCTTCTCCGGATCGGGATTGGAGACCACGTCATCCTTGACCAGCACGGTGCGCACCTCGATGTCTTCCATCCCGGCCATCTCGGCAGCCATGTCAAAGTTCATCACATCGCCGCCGTAGTTGCCGTAGATGTAGAGCACGCCCTTGCCGCCATGGATGCGGCGGGTGACCTCCAACATCTGCTCGGCGCTGGGCGACTGAAAGACATCGCCGACCGCGCAGCCGTCCAGCATCCCCTTGCCGACGTAGCCGAGGAAGACGGGCAGATGTCCGGAGCCGCCGCCGGTGGCCAACGCCACCTTGCCCATCACCGGCGCATCGGCGCGCACGATGCAGTGCACGTCGTTGCCGGCGTAGGTGAGTTGATCAGGATGCGCCTTGAGCAAGCCATCCAGCATCTCCGAGACGAAATTCTTAGGGTCGTTCAGTATCTTCTTCATATCTCTCCCTCTTTTTGCTGTCTAAACATGATGAGAAGGTATTGGGGTTCACGCTCTCACTTGGACGCCGGCCTGTAATTCCAGCGCCTTAATGAGGGCCGAGGCGTTCTCCTCGCCCCAGCCATGATTCACCGCAGCCTTGATAGTTTCCCGAATGGCCGCCGATGCGGGAATCGGCACGTTCAATCGCTCTGCGAAGTGCGCGATCAGGTTGGCATCCTTCAGCATAAGCTTGAGCGCAAAGTAGGTCTCGAAGTTGCGCGCGATCAGCGCCCCGCCTACGCCCTCGAAGATCGGCGACTTGAAATCGGTCACGCGCAGGACATCCAGCACGTCGGACGGGTGTAGCCCGGCTTTGGTCGCCAGGACCATCGCCTCGCCCAAGGCGTGCAATTGCGAGGCCACGATCAGGTTGCCCACCAGCTTCATCGCGGCGCCCTTCCCATGTTCACCCATGTAGTGTATGCTCGCGCTGAGCGCTTGAAGGATGGGGCGAACGCGCTCAAGGACTTCGCGTTCACCCCCGACGACGATCCACAGCCCGGCCTGGGCTGCTTCATTCTTGCTGCCAAAGACAGGCGCATCCAGGAAGTCAACGCCTTTGGCTTGATACGCTGCTGCCTCGCGCAGGCTCAGCGCTGGTGATTGGGTCGTCATGTTGACCGCGACTTGGCCGGCCCGCACGCCCTCGAGGACGCCAGATGGGCCGAAGACCACTTGCTCGACCGCAGCATCATCGGCCAGGCAGTAGAGGATGACGTCTGCGGCCTGGGCCGCTTCCCTCGGCGTATGGGCGAGCTTGGCACCCTGGGCGACAAAGGGGAGGCATCTTTCAGGGCTGCGATTCCACACCGTCGTTGGATAGCCGGCTTTGAGCAGGTTAGCGACCATGCCCTGACCCATGATCCCCAACCCAAGGAAGGCGATGTTGTGCATTGTTTCTACGTTTCTCCTGATCAGACAAAGGCTAGTTGTGTTCGCTCGAGGAGGCAAGCGCGGCTTGATGGCGGGCCATCTCGTGCATCAAGGGCTGCAGGCGCGGATAGGTGGCGATGTACTGCTCAACATAGAACTGATATTGCTCGTGGCGCTTGGGATCCGGCTCGATGCAATCGGCGATGCGCGACATCTGGCCGGCGGCGGTGACGATGTCCGGGTAAAGCCCTGCTGCGACGGTGGCCAGGATGGCCGAACCGAGGGCCGGCGCGTCGGGCGTCTGGCTGAGATAGATCGGCACGCCGCTCACGTCGGCGTGGATCTGCATCCACAGCCGGCTGCGGGTGGGGCCGCCGGCCGCGACGATCTCTTTGACCGTGTAGCCGCTGCTGCGAAAGACGCGGAAGATGTGTTCAGAGCCGTAGGCGATGCCCTCCAGGATGGCTCGGAAGAGATGGCCGGTGGTGTGCTTGAGCGAGAGACCCCAGAACACGCCACGGGCCAACGAATCCACGTAGGGTGTGCGATTGCCCTGGAAGTAGTCCAGGACGATCAGCCCTTCTGATCCCAGCGGCACAGCAGCCGCCAGTTCATTCAAAACCGTGTACGTGTCCACGCCACGTTGTTGGGCAATGGCGGCCTCGGCGGCGCAGAAGCGCTCCTTGAACCACTTGACGACCGATCCAGTAGAGACTTGGCCGCCCTCGACGGTGTATTGGCCTGGCAATACGGCATCCGTGTAAGCGCCGAAGATGCCGCGCGTGTGGAAGGGCTGGTCGGTTTGGCCGAGCATCAGATGAGAAGAGCCGGTGATGAACGCCAGCTTGCCAGGCGAAACGACGTTCAGGCCGAGCATCGCCACGAACGCATCGGCGCCACCCTCGGCAACCGGGATGCCCGCTCGCAAGCCTAATTCGGCGGCCACCTCTGGCCGCAGCTCGCCGGCCACCTGGCCCATATCCAGAATGCGTTGAGGAAATCTCTCGATCAGGTCACCCAAGCCAATGGCCTGATAGAAGGAAGGCGACCAGCCACCTTCGCGGCGGTCGTAATACCAGCGGATGCTGACGTTGTTGATGCTACCCGTCCACTGGCCGGTCAGGCGATACGTGAGCCAGTCAATAAACTCGCCGATGTGCGCCGCGCGCTGATACACGTCGGGTTCGTTCTCCTTGACCCAAAGCGCCTTGCACGGCATCCACTCCGCCGAGACGTTGCCAAAGCCGTTGTAGCGCAGCATGGGATGGCCGCTGTTGGCGATGCGCTGCGCTTGCTCGGCTGCGCGCACGTCCATCCAGATGATCGCCGGCCGCAAGGGCTGGAAGTGCTCGTCCATGAAGACGACGGTGCAACTGGTGCAGTCGGCGCCGATGGCGACGATCTGAGACGGATCCACGCCACTTTCACCAACGGCGCGGCGCACGGCTGCGACAAACGCGCGCCACCACTCATCGGGCTTTTGCTCGGCCCAGCCGGGCTGGGGGTGATACGTTGGATATGGCTCGGCTGCCCGACCGAGCGGCGTGCCATCAGGCGCAAAGATGACGACCCGCACGCTCTCCGTGCCAAAGTCAACACCCATTACATAGGTCGAAGCTTGCGTCATTGCGTTCACTCACCGCTAGGATTTTGAGCCGTTGATTCACTGTCTTCGCGCGATCTGCGCCGTGGGGCGAGCCGGCGTTGTTCGCTGTAGGAGTTGGCAACCATGATGATCAACAGGAGCGCGCCCCAAGCAAACTCCTTGAAGAATTGGCCGCCGCTGATGGTGAAGAGCAGCATGTTCATGCCGGTGGAGACAAACTGAAGCGCCAGGATGGCCAGCACGATGCCGGCGATGCGCCCCGACCCACCGTTGGGGTTGACGCCGGCCAACACGGCGACCACGATCGCCTGCAGGACGTAGGACGGCGCAAAGTCCCACTTGGCCGAGTTGTTTCGCCCCAAAAAGATGATGGCGACAACGGCGGATAGCAGCCCGCTCAGCATATACGTCATCAGCAGCACCTGCCGGACGTTAATGCCGGAGAAGCGCGCTGCCTTCACGTTGCTCCCTATCATGTAGAGCTTCAAGCCGAAGGGCGTCCGGTTCAGGATCACGGCGAAGATCGCTACGACGACGACGAAGATCACGAGCGGGATCGGGATGACCCCAAGCACGTTCGAGGTGCCGATGAAGGTCAGGCGATTCTCGGCGAAGACCGCATTCCCGCGCGTCATGGCGACCGTCAGGCCGGTATATAGCGTCATTGTGCCCAGCGTGGCCAGGATCGGCGTGAGGTTCACGTAGGCCACCAACAGGCCGTTGAACAGGCCGGCCAGCGCGCCGGTGACGAACGCGACGGCGATCGCTATCGCCAGCCCGACGACCACTTGACCCTCCGGCGCGTCAGCGGGGATGAGCGCGCGGATGACCATCGCGGCCAGCACGCCGGCAAGGTTGGCCGTGCTCACCACCGAGAGGTCAATCCCGCCGGTCAGCATCGTGATCATGATGGCGATGGCCAGGATGCCGATCTCCGGGAACTGGCTGCCCATGGAGAGGAAGTTCTCCACCGTCGGGAAGACATTCGGCCTCAGCAGGCTCATCACCACGAAGATGGCAACACAGGCGATCAGCAGGCGCAGCAGGTTGCCATCAACGACGAACTGGATTCTGGGGGCAGGCTTATAGCTGACTTCTGGGGCGCTCATGCTCGCTGCTCCACTGGCACTGGTTCAATTTCCACATTTGCGCGCCGGCTGCTGCGCAGGGTGCGAATCGTGGGCACGGCAGTGCCGATAATGATAATCGCGCCGATCACCACCCGCTGCCAGGTGGACGGGATGCCCATCAAGATCAGGCTGTTGCTGAGGACGGTCACCAGCATCACGCCCAGCAACGTGCCGATGACGGTGCCGCGCCCGCCGGCGATTGAGGCGCCGCCGAGCACGGTCGCCGCGATGACGTCCAGCTCCTGGCCGACGATGTCCTGCGCGTTGGCCTGGCGATTCAGGCCGCCGTAGATCATGCCGGCCAGGCCGGCCAGCAAGCCGACGAAGACGTAGATGAAGACCTGCGTGCGCGGGATGTCGAAGCCGGCGCGCTCAGCGGCCTCGCGCGAGCCGCCCATCGCGTAGATGCTGCGCCCCAGCATGGTGTAACGCAGGATGAATTGGGCCAGGATGGCCACTGCCACGAGGAATAACACCGCTGAGTGCAACCCAACCGTAATGCCGCGCTCATCGGTGACTGTAAACAGAAAGGCATTCGAATACGCAGCCATGCCGGGCGGCAGGTCTCGGATGATCTTGCTGCCGATCACAAAGAGCAAAAAGCCGCGGAAGAGGCTTTGGGTGCCCAGGGTGACGATCAGCGTCGGCAGGCGAAAGCGGGCAATGAAGAAAGCGTTGATCAAGCCCAGCATCCCCCCGATCGCCGCGGACATCAGGAAGAAGGCGAACATCCCGCCCTCGAAGCCGATGTTCTTCATGATGACGGTGGTCGTATACATCGAGAACACGGCAATCGCGGTGAAGGACACGTCTATGCCGCCCGATATCAACACGATCAGGACGCCGATGGCGAAGATGCCGGTCACCGTGGCGCTGCGCGCAAGGTCGAACCAGTTGCCCGGCGTCCAAAAGATGGGGTTGATGAACCCGATCAACAGGCACAATCCCAACAGCGTGATGCCTACCAGGGTCTCTTGGCGAGCGAAGAGCTTTTTAAGCATAGCAACGAGTGACTAATGCGCAGAGGTCATCGCGGTTGCCTCGGTGAGGCGAGCCGTCAGCTCCGCCTCGGTGATCTCCGGGCGGTTGAAGACGTCAGCAAGGCGGCCTCGGCGCATCAAGAGGATGCGATTACACAGGTGCAAAAGCTCAGGAATGTCGTCGGAGATCACCAGGATGCCAAAGCCTTGACGCGCTAAGTCCTTGATGATCTCGTGCAGCTCCATCTTGGAGCCGACGTCCACCCCAACCGTTGGCCCATTCAGTATCAAGATGCGCGGCTTGCTGGCCAGCCATTTGGCCAACACCACGCGCTGCTGGTTGCCGCCGGATAGGCTCTTCACCGGCAGCTCAGGATTCGCCGTCTTTATGGATAGCTGATCAATCCAGTGGCGAACTTGTTGGCGGAACTTCTCAACAGAGAGGATTCCCCCACCCTGGGTAAGCGTGTCCACGATGCGGATGACGATGTTGCGGCCGATAGACTGGTCGAGGAACAATCCCTCTGTGAGGCGATCCTCGGGGACGTAGCCGATGCCATAACGGATGGCGCTCTGGACATCGTTGATATGGACGGGCCGGCCTTCTATAAGGATCTCGCCCGAATCCACCGGCAGCATACCGAATAAAGCCAGGGCCAGCTCCGTGCGGCCGCTCCCCAGCAAGCCGGTGATGCCCAGGATTTCACCCCGACGCAGCGCAAAAGAGATATCTTCAAAGTTACCGCGCGAGCTAAGGCGGCGCACCTCTAACAGCGGCTGCGCGTCGGTAGGCTGATAGTCGTAGTCGGCCTCCTCGATCTGCCGGCCGGTCATGTAGTAGGTGAGCTTGGTGCGGTCCAGCGAAGCCACATCGGTATCCACCACCACCCTGCCGTTGCGGATGATCATCACCTTGTCGGCGATCTCCAGCACCTCGTTCAGCTTATGGCTGACGAAGAGCACCGCCACCCCTTCCTGCTGGATGTTGCGGATGACGCGGAAGAGGGCACGGATCTCCTTCTCGGTCAGGGCAGTGGTGGCCTCGTCCATGATGACCAGGCGCGCGTTCTGGACGAGGGCGCGGCAAATCGCCACAAGCTGTTTGTCGGCCACCGAGATGGATTCGACCTCGGCATCCAAAGGCAATTGCACGCCGATTTTGTCCAACGCTGCCCGCGCGATCTGATGCACCTGGCCCCAGCGCACCATCTTCACATTGCGCGACAGCTCGTAGTTCAGCGCGATGTTCTCGGCGACGGTCAGGTTGGGGAACAAAGAGAAGTCCTGATAGATGACCTGGATGCCCTCGCGGATGGCATCCATCGGCTGGAGGCGATCGAAGCGCTTGTTATTAATAATGATCTCGCCTTGATCAGGCGTCACCACGCCGGCGATGATTTTGATGAGCGTGGATTTGCCCGATCCATTCTCGCCCACCAGGCAGTGGGCTTCGCCGGGTTTAACGACCAAGCTGACGTCGTCCAGGGCCTGGACACCGGCAAAGGACTTGCTGATATGCCTCAGCGTCAGAAAAGCGTCCACAACATTCAAGATGCGGAGGGCGAGCAGACAACTGCTCGCCCTTCTGCATGAGAAGACGGCTCAACCGAATTAGAAGTTGTATTGGTCGAGGTTGTCCTTCGTCACGTCCACCCAGGCCGAGCCGTAGAGGACGTTGCCGCGCGCGATCAGCTTTCTATAGCCTTCAAGGCCCAGGTCCATGCCATCGCCGATCGGCTCGCCCTTGATGTGCATCATGGCCAGCTTATTCATGGCGATGCCCGCCAGCTTGGGATCCCAGAAGCTGATCATCTGCACCGCGCCGCTGGCGATGAACTTCCCGCTGATGGAGGGCAGGCTGGTGCCGGCCACCACGATCTTGCCCACCAACCCGGCCTCCTCGATCGCCTGGCCGACGCCGGCAGCATCGGTCGAGGCGCTCGTCTGGACGGCGCGCAGGTTGGGATAGGCCTTGATCAGCTCCTTCATCTTCTGGTAGGCGATCTGGGAGTCGTCCTTGGTCTCCTGCTTATCGGCCACCAGCTTCATGTTGGGATACTTCTCTTTCTGCCGGGCGATGCCGCCGTCCACCCATTCGTTGTGCGTCTTAGAGCCCAGGCTGCCGACGAAGACCGCATATTCGCCCTCGCCGCCGATCTGCTCGGCGATGAAGTCCATCAGGTGTGCGCCGTAGGCCGTGTTGTCAAAAGCCTCGATATCCCAGTGCATGCTCTTCTGGTTCGAGGCCTCGTGGGTGATCACGGTGATGCCGGCGTCCATGGCCTTCTTGAGCACCGGGTCAAGCACGTCCGGGTCCATCGGCACCACGCACAGCGCAGACACTTTCTGTGCGATCAGGTTCTCGATGATGGGGATCTGCAAGGCGGCATCGGCTTTCTCAGGGCCGGTCAAGAACGCGGTGACGCCATTCTGCTGGCCCCACTCCTTGACGCCTTCTTCCATGCGGTTGAACCAGTTAATACCGGCGATCTTGACCACGGTGGCGTAGGTGCCCTTGGCCTTGTCCTCTGCGCTCGTGGGCTGCGTGCCGGCAGAGGGTTGCGTGCCGGTCTGTGGCGGCGGGGCTGCACACGCTGCCACCACTGCGCCCAATCCCAACAAACCTGCGCCGCGCAGAACCTGGCGGCGGCTCAAACGGCGATTCGCCAATTTCATCTCAGACATTTCGGCTCACTCCTCACGTTCGGTTTAGGAAACTGGACAGACAAATTAAGAAACGGAATGTGCAGTCGCTCAAAATCTTCAAAGACGATGGGCCGGATATCTCTTCGCTCTCCTCGATAGACTCACCTCCGCTCGGGCCTGGCCTTTAGAGAGTGCGCTCGCAGGAAGATAATACCCTCGGAGCAAGAAGAAGACAAGCGAGAAACGAGGCGCGTGAACAAATGTGCAGGCCGAATTGAGCCACCCCCTCGGTGAGCGCGACTCCCATCAACGAAGGCTGCGCCCTTCGCAGGGCGTGCTGACCGGCGAATGGAGTGCGAGCGCAGGCGCTGCCATCGCCCATCCTCGCCCTCGGCAATGAGCATACCCGATCGACATTGCATGTACTAACCGTCGGGGGCGTTCACCGATAGGGCAGTCGCTCGCGGGTTGATAAATGGCAAAAGTTGATTTATAGAGGGTGGGCGACGGCAATGCCGTCGCCCACCCAGCGTTCTGCTCCTAACCGTGAACATACCCTAACCATCCGGCGCGCGCCCAACGCTTACCCGCCATTCGTGCAAGCTGCGGAACCGATCGCTAGGATGAAAGATGGGGGCAACTTGCACGTTGCGCACGCGCGAGGAGATGATGTAGTCATAGACCGGATAGTAGAGCATGAGGGCGGGCAACTCCTCGGCGAACTTCTCCTGGAAGCGGCGATAGAGTTCCAGACGCCTTGCGCGATCGGTCATCTGGCGCGCCTGCTCCAGCCACTCGCTCGCTTCGGCGTCGTCCCAGCCGGCGTAGTTCTGACCGTTGATGGCCTGGCTGCGATGCCAGAGGGGAAAGGGGTCAGGATCGCCATCGAGGAGCGTCTCAACCAGCGCTACCTGAAACTGGTGCGTGGCCAGGAAGTTGGCCACCATGTTCCGCACCGGGACCACCGTCACCTGAACGCCCAGTTCACGCCACTGCTCGGCCACCGCCTCGGCGACGCGCGGCGCAACGCCCCCCTCCGGGGTGAGCAAGGTAAAGGCAATTGGCTCACCTTCCTTCTGCCAGACCTCCACGTTCGCAGGTGCCACCGTAGCGATCTCGTAGCCGGCCTCGCGCAACAGTTGCTTAGCTTGTTCCAGGTCGCGGCGATACGAGCGCACGCCCGGATGGTAAGCCCACGTGCCGGGGATGAACGGCGTGTTTGCCAGAACGGCTCTTCCACGGAGCACCTCGCGGATGATCGCCTCTCGGTCTAGCGCCAGCATCAGCGCGCGACGCACGGGCAGTTCGGTCAGCGAGAGCGCGCCGCTATCGCGGCGTAAATTGAACATCAGGGCGACGAAGCGCGCGCTCGGCATGCTGTAGAGGATGGCATTGGCAAACGCCTCTTCTGTAATCGGCTCAGGCGCAGCAAAGCTGGCCATGCCATCTACATCGCCGTTCTCAAACGCCCTCAGCACGCTCTGCCAGCTCGGGTAGTAACGCAGCACCAGCCTGCGCAACTGAGGCCGCGGACCGCTGTAGGTGGATGAAGGCTCTAGCGCGATGGACGATATGCGCGCGCCGGTCGTGCTCAAGTCAGCAACGCGCCAGGGGCCGTTCCCTATCGGCTGACGGTTGAAGGCGCTCTCCTTCAGATCGGCGGCTGCCGTGTTTGACAGGATATGGGCGGGCAGCAACCCAACCGTGGTGTAGTCCAAGAACGGCGCAAACGGCTGTGGCAGCCCAAACTGCACTGTCCGTTCGTCCAGCTTGACCAGCGCGACGCGCTGCCAGAGCTCGCTATAGTCTCGACGACCCGGGAAGGCTGGGTCTCTCATGAGGCCCACTGTGAAGATCACATCATCTGCAGTGACGGGGTAGCCATCCTCCCAGCGTTCATCTGGGCGAAGCCTGAAAGTGTAGGTGATGCCGTCGCCGGAGATGGTCCAGCCCTCAGCCAGGTCAGGCACCGCCTCGCCAGCCTCGTTCAGTTTGGTCAAGCCGCGAAAGACCAGGGCGCATACGTCGCGCTCAGCCTCGTTGAGCGGACAGAGCAGCGGGTTGATATTCTCCGGCGCGCCGACGACGCCCTCAAAATACGTCCCCCCTTCGCTCGCGATCAGCGCGGTGTTGCGAGAGACGATGAACTGATAACCGAGAAAGGCCAGGCCTGCAGCGCCGAGGAGGACAAAGAAGAGGGTCAGCCGGATCGTCCGCATGTCTCGGTGCGCGCAGCCCGTGGTCAGCGCGCGACTAGCGGCTGGTGGAGAAGAAGATCACATTGACGATGGCGAGCACGAAGAAGGCGATGGCGATGAAGATCGTGATGTTAAAGAGGACGCGGTCAAAGCCGCGCCGAGTCTGATAGATGCCCTGCGCACCGCCAAACACGCCGCCCAGCTCTTCGCCTTTTGACTGGAGGAGCATGACCGCGATGAGCGCAACGCCAAGCAAAATTTGGGCGATACCGAGAAAAATGTTCATAGCCGGCGCGCATTATAGGCCAGCCTGCGCCAGAGGTGCGTTCGCGGCGCGGGGCAATGCCCCCTTCTTATTCCCCCGCACGCGGGGGAAGGTTTCCACATAGAGCGCCGCGCTTCTGGGTTATTGGTGAACGCATCCTGCGCCAGAGGTGCGTTCGCGGCGCGGGGCAGAATCCCGGATGGGCGGCGGCAGCGCCGTCCACCCACCACTTACGGCGGTCATCCCTTGCCAGGCGCGCCAACCCCGTGCGTCACAGGCACGCAGTATGATGCTTAAGGTGAACCGCTTTGCACGATTGATGCTGGCTGCCGCCGGCGCGGCGCTGGCTGGGTGGTTGACGTGGCCGGAACTGGCCCAACGCCGCGCCTCACGATTCTTGCACCAGCCTGGCCATCACGAGCGTCGCGGCGTTGCCCTGATCACCGGCGCATCATCGGGGATCGGCGCAGCGTTCGCCCGCCGGCTGGCCCAGTATGGTTATGACCTGGTGTTGGTGGCGCGGCGACGGGCGCGGCTGGAAGCGCTGGCGAGCGAGCTCCACCACGTCACCAGCCAGGTGGTGGTCGCCGACCTGTCCGTCCCAGCCGACATCGCGCACGTCGCCGGCATCGCCGCGGATGTAAGCGAGCGCGGGCAACTTGACCTGCTGATCAACAACGCCGGCTTCGGCACGGTCGGCCGCTATGCGGACCTACCCTTGGAGGGGCAGATGGACATGCTGAACGTTCATGTCGTGGCCGCCCTACAGTTAATCAAAGCGGCTTTGCCCGGCATGTTGCGCCGCGGGCGCGGGGGCATCATCAACGTCGCCTCGATCGCCGGCTGGTACCCGCTGCCGGGCAACGCCACCTATAGCGCCAGCAAGCGCTTTCTCGTGAACTTCTCCGAGTCGCTCCAGGCAGAACTAGACGGCAGCGGCGTGTACGTCCAAGCCCTGTGCCCGGGGTTCACCTACTCGGAGTTTCACGACACAGAGGCATATCGCGCCAGCGGCTTTCGGCGCGAGCGGCTGCCGAAGTTCGTCTGGCAAACGGCTGAGCAAGTCGTAGAGGCGTCGCTGAACGCGCTGGGGCGCCAGGTCGTGTGCGTGCCGGGGGTGCACAACCGCGCGCTCGTCCTCGCCCAAGCCCCTGTGCCGCGCGCGGTGTTGCGCTGGGCCTGGCAATGGATGAAGATTAGGGAGAGGCCTTGATCCCCTCTTCCCGCCGCAGCATCGGGAAGAGCAGCACCTCACGGATCGAGTCGCGGTTGGTGAACATCATGACCAGCCGGTCAATCCCCAAGCCGAATCCGCCCGTTGCCGGCATGCCATACATCAGCGCGCGCACGTAATCCTCGTCCACGGGATTGGCCTCCTCGGCTTCGGCATTGATCGCCTCATCCAGGAAGCGCTGGCGCTGATCGAGCGGGTCGTTCAGCTCGCTAAAGGCATTGCCCAGCTCGACGCCGCCGGCGAAGAGTTCAAAGCGCTCGACGAGGTTGGGGCTGCCGGGGACGCTTTTGGCGAACGGCGAGATGTCGCGCGGGTATTCATAGAGGAAGGTTGGCTGGACCAGGGTCTTCTCAATATAGTCACCGATCAGGCCGTCCACGATCTTGCCCCAGGGTTTGCCATGGACCACCTCCGGGGGCATCAGCCTGCGCCGCAGCACTTCATCGGCCAGCGCGCGCCGGTCGGGGAATTGAAGGTAGTCTATGCCGGTTCGCTCCAGAAGCACGTCGCGCAACTTGACGCGCTGAAAGGGCTGTAGCCAGTTGATCAGGTGGCCGCGAAACTGGGTCGCACCGTTCGCCTCCGCCGGCAGCACGCGACGCGCGACATACTGGAGCATTTCCTCCACCAGATCCATGACCGCATACATGTCCATGTAAGCGGCATAGAACTCCAGTTGGGTGAACTCCGGGTTGTGCTTAAAGCTCACCCCCTCGTTGCGAAAGTCGCGCCCTATCTCATAGACCCGCTCCAGGTTGCCGACGATCAGCCGCTTGAGATACAGCTCAAAGGAGATGCGCAGGTAGAGATTCTGGTCGAGCTGATTATGGTAGGTGATGAAAGGGCGAGCAGCCGCTCCCCCGTAGATCGGCTGGAGGATGGGCGTCTCCACTTCGAGGAAGCCCTTGTCGTCCAAGAAGGCGCGAATGGCCTTGACGATCGCGGCGCGCATGACGAAGATCTGGCGCACTTCCGGATTGACGGCCAGGTCCACGTAGCGCTGGCGATAGCGCAGCTCGGGATCGCTAAAGGCGCTATGGCGCACCAGCCGGCCGTCCGGCAGCTTCTCCTCCTTGGCCAAGGGCAGCGGGCTGAGCGATTTGGCCAAAAGCCCCCAGTCGGTCACCCGCAAGGAGGGTTCGCCGGTCTTCGTCACGAACGGCACGCCCTTGACCTCGATGAAATCGCCCAGGTCTAACTCTTTGAAGAGGGCAAAGGCATCGGCGTCCAGCGAATCTTCCCCTACCCGTCCATACACCTGAACCTTGCCGCTGGCGTCCTCAATGCCCAGGAAGGCCGCCTTGCCCATCACGCGCCGCGCGACCACGCGGCCCATGACGGCGACCTCCGCTGCGTCGGCGGCTTCCCCATGCTGCGCAGCCTCCCGCGCGCGCCGAACCGCATCAACAGCCATCACCCGCTGGTGAACAAATCGGCAGCGCGGGGGGTAGGGATCGATGCCCAGTGCGCGCAGCCGGTCTAGCTTGTTCAAGCGCTCGCGCTCAACTTCGGAGAGTTCCATGTCAGTTTAGACGGCCAACGGGAAGGGACGAGCGAGGGAAACCGCCTGACAAAAGGACAGGGAGGGGATAGCGAGTGAGCCGTCGCCGTCGCTGAGCCGGGTTCAGGATTTACCGTCTGCGGATGACTGCGCGTTGGCTTGTGCGGCGCGCGCTTCTGCCATCGCCATCTGGGCGCGCTTGAGGCGCTGCGCGCGCTGAAGCGCGGCGGCAAACGGGCTTAGCTCTTCATCGGAAGGCCCTGAAGAGAGTGCGTAATCCTTGGGATTGAAGCCTTCTAGGGTGAGGTCCAACTGACGCTTGTTTGGTTCGACTTTCAACACGCGCACCTTGACCTCTTCGCCAACGGTGACGAAGGTGTGCATATCGGCGTGGCTGACGCCCAGCGATGACAGGCGCACGACGCCGTCGCGCTCGGCCCCGATATCCACGTAGGCGGCGTTGCGCTCGACGCGGGTGACCTTGCCGGTGTATACGTCGCCTTTCTTGATCTTCTCCCAGGGCAAGGCCGGCGGCTCGATCATCGTCAGGCCGATCCGTCGCTTGCTTTCATCAACTTCGACCACCCATACCGTGTCAATCTGCTCGCCGACCTTCGGTCGCACGCCCTTGGGCATCAGGTTAAACGGGATCAACCCATGCTTAGGCCCGTCGAAGTCCACGAAGACGCCGAAGCTCTCCACCGACACCACGCGCACGTTGTGCAGCTTGGTGCCGATCTGCAAGTTATCCCAGTAGTATGCCGGTGGCTTGTGCATCGTCAGGTCTATCCGCTTGCGCTCGGGCTGGACGCGCTGGATGTAAACGGTGATTTCATCGCCCACGCGGAACAGATCGGCGACGCGCAGGATGGGCTTATCGCTCACGATCTGCGAGACGTGCAGGAAGCCATCCACCCCCACGCCGATGTCCACGAAGACGCCCCCCAGCTCCACGCGCGTCACTTTACCTGTGAAGCCCATCCTCGGCCTGAGTGCTTCCAGGCTACGTGGAAGAGCGTCATCGGTGTGACCAGCACCGTTCGCGCTGGTTGTGCCGTTGACAGTTTGGATCGTCTGAATCTCCTCGACCACCGGGCAATTCCTCTCGTGTCAGTAATTTGGAAATGAGTTTGTGCGAGCCAGCAACACGCTGTTCTGCGAACTCCGTCTATTTTAGCCTAACTCGCGCGAGGGCCATTGGGCGGGGTGTGTTCAACGATAGGGGCAACCGCTCGCGGGTGAATAACTGGCAAGAGTTGATTGATAGGGCGGGCGACGGCAATGCCGTCGCCCACCCAGGGTTCTGCCCCCAACTGTGAACGCACCCATTGGGCGGGAGCGTTTCAATTCGGAACGAAAGGCTGCGCGGTTGGGCACACGCCTCGGTCATCCGCAAGCGCATCGCTCATGGCCTTCGCGCCGGACTGAAGCGCTGCGGAGTCACTGAGGCAGGGCGTTTGGCAGCTGCGAGGAGGGCGTGGCACCGCTACGCCCCCACGATTTGATCGGGCAGGATTTTAGATGCGTCGCTGCGCCATCATGACGGCGAAAGGAATACGCGGGTTGCCCGATCGGCTGAGTTGCTAGACAATCGCGG
>Ga0272447_1000232_pt1 | contig 43701 bp, 29 predicted proteins | sample YNPCB0133_FD_194589 | JGI IMG/M metagenome (GOLD analysis project Ga0272447, IMG submission 194589) | Hot spring microbial mat communities from Yellowstone National Park, WY, United States - YNP-CB-013-3 | ecosystem: Environmental > Aquatic > Thermal springs > Hot (42-90C) > Sediment | place... | reverse complement strand
CCCCCATCACGCCGGGCGTGTACGTGTAATAGAATCCCTATCGTCGTGGTTGTCGGGCCGGACGTGCTGAGCATGGCCGCAGCGTTGCTCGCCTTGTGCGCGTTGCTCGTCTTCCTCAGCGCCGTCCTCACCGCCCGCCGTGCGCAACGCGCAGCGTATTACAGCACCCGCCGACAGCTCAACGAGACAGCGAACCGTCGCTTAGGCGCTTCGCTCGTCGTGTTCTTGGTCGCCGGCCTGGTTTGGCTCACCAGCCTATTACTGCCTCGCCCGCCGGCGGCGGCGACGCCGACGACCGCTGCCCCTCCTTCGCCGGTTGCCCAGCGCATCGTCCCAACGGCTGCTCCAACTGCGCTGCCGGCTGCGACGCCAACCCCGACGCTCACCCCGACCCCAACTGCAATGCCGCCTACGGCGACGCCTTCGCCGAGGCCGATTCCAGAACCAACGTCCTCCCTATTGCCTCCTGCTGAGCCGACGCCGACGCCGGCCCAAGCTGCGCCGGATGAACGGTTGGCGCTGCTCGCCATCGCCAGCGGGATCGGTGCCGATGGTGCGCCGGTCGGCGTGACAACCAGCTTCTCGACGGAGGCCAAGTCAATCTATATCTTCTTCACCTACCAAGATGTGCCCCCCAGCGCGCTGCTGCGCCATGCTTGGTTCAGGGATGGCGGCAGCGTCTTCTTCGGCTCGAAGCGGCTGCCGGCTCGCGTTCGCGGTCAGGATCACATCGTCTGGTCGCCGTCGGAGCGTCTCCAACCTGGGCTATACGAGGTGCGCCTCTCACTAGGCGGAGTGCTGCAGTTCGTCGCCAACTTTGAAGTGAGGCAGGACTAGTAATGGTAGCGACCTATCACTCCCCCTTCTCCCAGCGCTACGGGAGCGACGCGATGCGCGCGATTTGGAGCGAGCGATACAAGCGCCTGTGCTGGCGGCGCGTTTGGGTGGCGCTGGCCGAGGCCCAGTGCGAGCTGGGGATCGTCTCGCCGGCTCAGGTGGACGACCTGCGCGCGCACATGGACGAGGTGAACGAGGCGAGCATCGCGCGCGCCCTGGAGATTGAGCGCGAGATTCAGCATGACCTGATGGCAGAACTGCGCACGTATGCTGAGCAGTGTCCGGTGGGCGGCGGCATCATCCACCTGGGCGCGACCTCGGCGGACATCGAGGATAACGCCAACGCGCTGCGCCTGCGCGAGGCGCTGGCGCTGGTGCGCGGGGCGCTGGCGCGCCTGATCCGCGCGCTGGCCGAGCAAGTCCTGCACTATGCCGACCTGCCGGCGATGGGCTTCACCCACCTCCAGCCGGCCGAGCCGACCACCGTCGGCTACCGCCTGGCGCAGTACCTTCAGGAGCTGCTCATGGACCTGGACGAGGTCGAGCGCGTGCACGGCGCGATCCGCGGCAAGGGCTTCAAGGGCGCAGTGGGCACGAGCGCGGCATACCTGGAGCTCGGCGTCGCAGAGCTGGAGCAGCGCGCCCTGGCCAAGCTAGGTCTGGCGGCCTTTCCGGTGACCACGCAGACTTACCCGCGCAAGCAGGAGTGGCACGTCCTGAACGCCCTGGCTGGCATCGCCCAGTCGCTCTACAAGTTCGCCTTTGACCTGCGCATCCTCCAATCGCCACCGCTCGGCGAATGGGGCGAGCCGTTCGGCGCGCAGCAGGTGGGGTCTTCAGCGATGCCCTTCAAGCGCAACCCGATCCAGGCCGAGAAGATCAACGCCCTAGCGCGCTTCATCGCCGCGCTGCCGCGCGTGGCCTGGGACAACGCGGCCCATTCGCTGCTGGAGCGCACGCTGGACGATTCGGCCAATCGGCGCGTGGTGTTGCCCGAGGCCTTCCTGGCCGCCGATGAGCTGCTGCATGTCGCGCTGCGCATTGTCCAAGGGCTGCGGGTGAACGAGTTCCAGGTCGCCCGCCAGATGCAGGCCTATGCGCCGTTCGCTGCCACCGAGCGGCTGTTGATGGCGCTGGCCAAGGCCGGCGCGGATCGCCAGGCCATGCACGAGCGCATCCGCCAGCACGCCCTGGCGGCTTGGGCTGAGGTGAACATGGGCCGGCCCAATCCACTGCCCGATCTGCTTTGCGCCGATCCGGAGATCACCCGCCGCGTCCCCGCCGATCAGGTGCGCGCTTTGCTGGCCGCCGATGCTTACGTGGGCGATGCGCCGGCGCGCGCCCGCGCCCTGGCCCAGGCAGCGCTGGCGCGAATCGCGCTTATCCTTTGATCGCTCCCTCGGTCATCGCCTGGAAGAAGATCTGGCGGGTGAGGGTGAAGAGGATCACCACCGGCGCGGCGATCAGCACGCAGGCGGCAGCGATCACCTGGTAATTGATGATATTCTGGCTGAGGAAGTCATAGAGGCCGAACATCGCCGTGCGCAGCTCGCGCTTGTTGATCAGCAGGTAGCCGGCGATGAACTCGTTCCAGACGCTCACGAAGCAGAGCAGGAAAGCCGCCAGCAGCCCCGGCATGGCCAGCGGCACGACGATCTGCCACATCGCGCTCAGCGCCGAGCAGCCGTCTAGGAAGGCTGCTTCCTCCAGCTCACGCGGGATAGTGTCGAAGAAGCTCTTGACGATCCAGATGCTGAAGGGCAGTTGAAGGCCAACATACACGGCGATGATGAAGAAGCGCTCGTCGTAGCCGGGGATGCCGGCCTTGCGCAAATCCACCGCCATCTGGTAGAGGGCGAGTAGGTTGGTCAGCACCGGGATGCCGGTGATGGCGAGGATGGCCACCAGCAGCGGGCGCCGGCCCGGGAAGCGGTAGCGCGAGAAGGCGTAGCCGGCCAGCCCGGCGACCACAAACACCAGTCCGGAGGACACCAGCGCATACAGCAGCGTGTTGGGCACATAGGTGCTGAACATGCGGCCGGTCAGGCTGAACCCTAGTGGCGACGCGGGATCGGGCCGGGGTGCTAACACCCGCTCGTAGCCTTCGGTGACAAAACGGCAGGCGGCGAGGTTGAAGTTGCCCTCGGCGTCGTCGCAGGGCAGCAACACCGGTGGCCGGCGCAGCACGTCCTCCTGTCGCTTGAAGGAGATGCTGAGCGTGAGCGCGATCGGCAACAGCATCGCGGCGACGATCGCAATCAGCGCGCCGTTGGTCAGCCATGGCTGCGCTCGCTTGCGCAAGGTATATCCGAACATGCTCATGCGGTCACTGGACGCGCTCCTCTAGGCGCGAGACGCGCAACGTGAGCAGGATGAGCAGCAGATTGACGATCGCAATGAAGACCGAGAGCGCGGCTGCGCGCCCGAACTCCAATCGGCTAAAGCCAATCGTATAAAGCAGAAAGCTAAGCACCTCCGTGGCCGTGCCAGGGCCGCCGCGGGTGAGGGTGAAGACCAGGCCGATGCCGTTCATCCCGCCCAGAGTAAGGTTGAACAGCGCCACCACCAGCGTCGGCAGGATCAGCGGCAGGGTGATCAGGCGCAACGCCTGGAAACTCGACGCGCCGTCTATGCGCGCGCTCTCGATCAGCTCGCGCGGCACGGTCTTCAGCGCGGCCAGGATCAGCAGGGTGACGAACGGCAACGCGCGCCAGGCCGACGCCAGGATCAGGTAGTACATCGCCGGAGCCGGCGGGAAGGGGAATCCGGGGATCCATGGCCTGGGCGCTGGGTCAGAGGTGATGGATAACCCTTTGGGCGGAAATAGGGTGGGGTTCGATAGGATCGGCGAGAACAGGCCATACTCCGGCACCACCAGCAAGCCGAACACCAGGCCGGCGATCACGTCGGCGATCACCCAAGGGATGAAGATTAGCGTGATGTATACGCCGGAGAGCTTGACCGTGCGGTTTAGCAACAGGGCGATCACCAGCGACGCAAATATGGTCACCACCACATAGCCGACCAGGAAGACCACGGTGTGCCCGACGCTCTCGCGGAAGGCCGCGCTGTTGAAGATGCGCTCGAAATTGCGCAAGCCAACGAAGTTCCAGACCGCCCCTTGGCGATCCTGGAAGCTCAGCCAGATCGAATAGAAGCCCGGATAGAACTGGATGGCTGCAATGATCAGCAAAGCCGGCAACAACAGCCAGAAGGGCAGGGTGTGCGAGAAGAAGCCACGCGCCCGGATGCGCCGGAAGGTGGTTTGAAGAGCGCTGGGTTTGGCCTGGGCTTGAGTCGCCATGAGGTATGTAAAGCGGGCAGGGATGCCGAACATCCCTGCCCGCGCAGGTTCAACGCGGATGATTCAGTTGCCGCGGTTGTACTCTTCCTCGGCGGCCCTCAGCGTGGCCGAGATGTCGGCGGTCGGATCTTCCTTGACCAGCTTATATACCGTCGTTTGGATGATCTTCTTGGCCTCATCGCGGCGCTCGAGCGAGCCATACCAAGGGCGGCACTGGCTGGCGGCGACAGCCGCAGCGGCCTGCTCATAGAACGCCTTGGCGACCGGCTTGCGGGCCTCGATCTCCGGCAGCATCGAACGCAGCGCAGGGAAGCCGCCGCCTGGCCCGAGCACCCAGTCGGGGTTCTGTTCCTTGGTCATGATCCAGTTGATGTAGTCCTTGGCTGCGTCTGGGTTCTTGGCGCCGGTGGGGATGACGAAACCGGTGACGCCGATGCCGCAGCCCGGCTTCTTGCCCTCGGGTGCGAAGAGCGGCGCGATGAAGATGTCGCCGGCGGTGATCGCATCGAGCATATCTTCCTCGTTACCCTTCTTGTATTCTTTGCCGTTGGGCGCCTTGAGCGGGTTGACGTAGCGATAGCCGAAGATGCCGGTGGGGAACGAGGCGGCCTCGGCGGTCTTCATCGGCTCTTCCTCGACGAACGGCGTCGTCGTCCCTTCCCAGGAGAGCGGATGCACGTAGCCGGCTGCCACGATCTCGCGCAGGAACTGAATGGCCGCGACGTTCTCCGGCCGGTCGAGCTTCATCTTGCCTTGGCCGTCGTCGAAGCCGCCGCCAAATGACTGGATCAGCATGTTGGTGAAGCGGGTTGCACCGTCGCCGTCGAACGCAGTCGAGCCAAAGAAGGTGATGGCATAGACGTTCTTCGCCTTCAACGCTTCAGCGGCCTGCTTGAACTCCTCTGGGGTCTTCGGATAGCCGTTCGGAAAGTGGTCCTTCCAGACGAAGACGATGTACGGACTGATCGCCACGGGCACGCAGTAAATCCTGCCGTCCGGTCCGGTGCAACCGGTGACGGCGGATGGGTCGAGGTCGCTGAACCAGGATTGCGCCTTGATCCAGTCGGTCAGGTCTTGGATCGCGCCGTTCTTCAGCAGCGGGATCAGCGAGCCATCGCCGGCCTGCATCAGGTCAGGCACGTCGCCGCCGGCCTGCACTGCCGCCACCAGGTTGGTGTCCATCTTGTCGAACGGCTGCGGCTGGTTGATCCAGCGCCACTTGCCCTTGAACGCCTCGTTGAACTGTGGGATAGTCCTGCGCAGATACTCGTTGCCCACGCGCTCGTCGGACTTGGGGTCTTCGTTCTTTTCGTCATACTGATACCAGGTGACGAAGTCGCGCACTTGCGCGGGCGCGGCTGGCTGGGCGGGTGCGGCCGGCTGCGCAGGCGCGGCTGGCTGGGCGGCAGGTGCACAGGCGGCGAGCAGCAAAGACAACGCGGCGAGGGTGGCGAATGAGGCGGTTAAGCTTCGGGTGTTGGAACTTGAACTACACATGCTTCTCATCTCCTAGGGTAGGGGGTTCAAAGTGCTTCGGAACGACAGGTAATGAGTCTCCGCGCATTCGGACGGTCCTCATCGTAGAGGGGTGCCGATGCATGGTCAGTGTATCACACATAGCATTGCGTGCAAGTGAGGTGCATTCACGGTGTGTGAATCCGAACGCCACGAATAGGCGCGTCGTCTTCCTTCCGGGCGGCGGTGAATGTCGTAGGATGCCGGCGCGCTCAAAAGCTTCGCCTCCGCCGCGCCTCCTTACGACATCGGTAGCTCCAGCCGCTCACCGCGAATGGCGCGCCTCATCGCTTCGCGGTCGTCCCAGGGATGCTCAGTAACGCCGAGGCACAGCGATTGTTCGTGTCCTTTGCCGCAGGCGATCACTACATCGCCGGCCTCGGCCAGCATGCATGCCTGGCGGATGGCCTCGCCGCGATGGGGGATGTGCATGATCTGCGCGCGGCGCGGCTGAGCAGCCTCGGCCCCGCGATCCATCTCCGCGAAGATCGCCGCCAGCGGCTCGCGCCGCGGATCTTCGGCGGTGAAGATGGCGATGTCGGCCAGCTCAGCGGCGACCTTGCCCATCGGGAAGCGCTTGAGCGTGTCGCGCTCGCCGGCGCAGCCGAACACCACGATCACCCGACCAGCGGTCAGGCTGCGCGCGGTGCGCAGGGCGTTCTCCAGCGCGTTGGGCGTGTGGGCGAAGTCCACGATCGCCAGATAGGGCTGCCCTTCATCTATGCGCTCCATGCGGCCGGGGATGCCGCGCAGCGCGGCGACGCCGGCCTGGATCGCCGCCATTGGGATGCCCAGCGCCAGCGCTGCGCCAGCAGCGGCCAGGATGTTGGCGACGTTGTAATCGCCCACCAAGCTGGTCTTCAGCGGGATGGGCAGCGGTGGGCGAGCGTGGCGGAAGGCATACGCCTCGATGTGCCCGCTGATCCCGTCGGCGCGAGGCGCGTAAAGCCACCAGTCATCGTAATACCCGTTCGGCTGTACCTCACGGGAATAAAAGATGCGCCGGCGGGCCGGCAGCCGTGCAAGATAGCTGAAGCTGAACTCATCATCAACGTTGAGCACATGGAGCGGCGACATCTCGAACAGCCGGCCTTTGGCCGCTCGATAAGCCTCGCGCGTGCCGTGCAGGTCTAAATGGTCATGCGTGATGTTGGTGATCACGGCAGCGTCGAAGTCACAGCCGTCCACGCGGTGTTGAGCCAGGCCGTGCGAGGTGACCTCGAGAACGACGTGGGTGATGCCGGCAGTGCGCATCTGCGCCAGGTAACCCTGTATCTCGTCTGCGTCGGGTGTGGTGGTGTGCAGGCCGGTGTCGAACACCTGGCCGCCGAACACGGCGTTGACCGTGCTGATCAGGCCGGTGCGATAGCCGGCAGCCTGCAGGATGTGGAAGATCAGGCTGACCGTGGTGGTCTTGCCGTCGGTGCCGGTGACGCCGATCAGCGTCATCTCGCGCGCGGGAAAGCCGTGCCAGGCTGCGCAGAGCAAGGCAAAGGCCCGCCGGCCGTTGGGCACGGCCACCCATGGCACAGGCAGCGCCATCTGACCGTCGCCCTCTAGAACGACCGCAGCCGCGCCCTGAGCCAGGGCCTGGGGAACATAGTCGCGCCCATCATGCACCACGCCGGCATAGGCCACGAACAGGTTACCTGGCTGGACGCGGCGGGAGTCATCGGTCACGCCGGTGATGAGCGGATCGGCGTCGGTTTCCGGCATGGGCAAGCCGGCAGCCGCCAGCAGTTGTCGCAGGGGGTGCATTGCTTTTAAATTGTAGGCCGGCGCCATAGGAGTTCACTTGATCTGCGCGCGTGCATGCACAGGAGCAGCGAGGCTGCTCGCTCACCGCCGAGGGCGAGGCCAATCTCACGCAGCGGCGCGGAGAACGCGAAGTAAAGGCACGCTGTGTTGCCCCGATTGGTGAACGTACCCCCGCGCTGCGTGTTCAGCGAGCGAAAGTACACTTGCGCGCGCCTATGGTCACGACGTTTCAACTGGACGAGACAGGTGTGCGCCTTGTCGGTAGCCACCGCACCATGCGCGAGGCATCGGCCGATCTGCCTGAAGGGGCCTACACCACTTTCCGCACCTACGATGGCAACCGCTTATTGAGGCTGGATCAGCACATCCGACGGCTGGAGGAGTCTGTCGCGTTGATGGGCCGGCCGGCGCGCTTGGATCCGCTCGCCGTCCGCCAGGGCATCTCACATGCGCTGCGCGCCACCGGCTATCCGGAATCGCGCTTTCGGTTGACCTTCGCACCCCCCGCGTTGTTCATCAGCATCGAATCGTTCACGCCGTATCCGCCGGCGCTGTATGAGGAGGGCGTCTGGTGCGTCACCGTGCCGCTGCATCGTCAGAACCCCCAAGCCAAAAGCACGACCTTCATCGCCTCAGCGGCACAGGCTTACGATGCCCTGCCATCCGGCGCGCATGAGGGGTTGATGATAGGCGAGGATGGGGCGATCTTGGAAGGGCTGAGCAGCAACTTCTTCGCCCTCCTCCCGCGCGACGGTGACAAGGACGCGCTGATCTTGCGCACCGAAGACGCCCGCGTCCTGGCCGGCGTGACGCGCGCTATCGTGTTGGAGCTGGCGCGCGCGCTGATCCCGATATCCTATCGTCCAGCGACGCTCGACGAGCTGGCCGAGATCCGCGAGTGTTTCATCACCAGCGTCTCGCGCGAGGTGCTGCCTGTGGTGAAGATCGATCAGCAGGTCATCGGTGACGGCCGGCCGGGGCCGATGACGCGCGCGCTGATGCAGCGCTTCCGCGAGATGGTGGCGCGTGAGGCGGAAGCGATTGCTTAAAGCTCGCCGCGCCAGCGCCGCGCGCCCTCGCACTGGCAGTGCTTGAGCTTCTTGCCGCTATTACAGAACGGGCAAATATCGTTGCGCCCGAGCTTAGCAGCCGGCTTGGGCCTGCCGTTCCCTTCGCGTGCTGCGGCGCTGCCCCCGCCGGCGCGAAGCCCCTCGCGCACTAGCGCGCGCTCGATGGGAGCGCGCGCGCCAACCGGCACCGCAGCCGCACGCTGCGGCTGGCGCTGCGGGCGAGGCGCCTGGACGTTGAACTGCACGTTGAAGATGCGATGGGCGACCTGCTCCCGGATGCTGGCCAGCATCTCGTCATACATCCGGCTGGCCTCGGTGCGGAACTCCACCAGTGGGTTGCGCTGCGCGTATGCGCGCAGGCCGATCCCCTCGCGCAGCTCGTCGAGGTCGGTGAGGTGTTTGACCCAGTGCTGGTCCACGGTCTGGAGCAGCACAGCGCGGTCGCGGAACAGGCGCACGCCGTCGAAGAAGCCCTGAGTGATGGCGGCTTGGTGTTGAGCGGGGATCTCATTGAGCGGTAGGGTTTCGAGCGCTGCGAACTCTTCCGGCGTGCCGGTGAAGTGCTCCTTCACCCAGGTGTATATACAGCGCATCATGCTGTCTCGCCCCTCGCGCATCTGTTCCAGCGTAAGGCCGGCCAGGGCAGCCTGCGTCTGGATGAGCTTGGCAAATTCACCCAGCCCTGCATCGTAGCGCGCCTCGGCTTGTGCGACGAGTTGTTCGATGATCTCGTCGCGGGTGCCCTTGGCCCACTGGGTGACGTCAAAATCTTTGGGCAGCGGCACGATCGGGCGAACCTTCACGAGCAGCCCATGTAAATCCCAGTTCTCCGGCAGGTCACCTTGGGTGTGTTCCTCGACGATCGCTTCGATTTCTTCGGCCACCAGGTCCATGACGTTCTGGCGCAGGTCGTTCTTCTCCAGGATGGTGCGGCGCTGGCGGTAGATGACCTCGCGCTGGCGATTGATCACGTCGTCGTATTGCACGACGTGCCGGCGGATGTCGAAGTTAAAGCCCTCAACTTTCTCCTGAGCCTGCTCGATGCTCTTTGAGAGGATGCCGTATTCCAGCGGCACATCCTCGTCCATTTTCAGCCGCTCCATCAGACTTTTGACGCGCTCACCGCCGAAGCGGCGCATCAGGTCATCCTCCAGGGACACATAGAACCGGGTGCTGCCGGGATCTCCCTGTCGGGCGCAGCGGCCGCGCAACTGGTTGTCAATGCGGCGTGCCTCGTGGCGTTCCGTGCCGATCACGTGCAAGCCGCCCAGCGCGACGACCTTCTCGCGGTCTGCTTCGGTCTCGCGACGGGCCTTTTCCAGCGCGGCCTGCCATTCTTCGGCCGAGATTTGGGTGAGGTCCTTGCCGGCCTTGCGCAGCATCTCGCGGGCGATGCCCTCCGGGTTGCCGCCCAGCAGGATGTCCACGCCGCGGCCGGCCATGTTGGTGGCAATCGTCACAGCGCCGCTGCGGCCGGCCTGGGCGATCACCATCGCTTCTTTCTCGTGCTGCTTGGCGTTGAGCACTTGGTGTGGGATGCCGCGCCGCTCCAGCATTCGGCTGAGCATCTCGCTGGTCTCAATGGCGATCGTGCCCACCAGGACGGGCCGGCCGGTCTTGTGGGTTTCCTCGATTTCCTTGACGACCGCTCGGAACTTGGCCGCGGCTGTCTTATAGACCAAATCAGGATAATCCAGGCGCTTGTAGTACTTGCGGCCGGTCTGCGGGTCAATGTACACGGTCACCGGCGAGCCATCCACGAAGCGATCCTGCTTCTCGATCAGCTTCTTTTGCATGGCCTGGTACTCGATGTGAGTCGGCAGCGGCACGACCTCCAAGTTGTAGATCTTGAAGAACTCCTCCGCCTCGGTCATCGCCGTGCCGGTCATGCCGGCCAGCTTTTCATACATCTTGAAGAAGTTTTGGAAGGTGATCGTGGCGTAGGTGAAGCTTTCGCGCTGGACGCGCACGCCTTCCTTCGCCTCGATCGCCTGGTGCAGGCCCTCGCTGAAGCGCCGGCCATACATTAGGCGGCCGGTGAACTCGTCCACGATGATGATCTCACCCTTGTCGCTCACCACGTAGTCGCGGTCACGCTCATAGAGCACATGTGCCCGCAGTGCGTTGTCCAGGTAGGGCGTCATCTCGGCGTGTTCGGGCGCGTAGAGGTTGTCTATGCCCAACCAGCGCTCGATTTTGCTGATCCCCTGCTCGGTGAGCGTGACGTTCCTGGCCTTCAGGTCCACGATGTAGTCGCCATCGGGGTTCTTGAAGTCGTTGCGCTTGCTCGGCTCTAACCGGCGCACCAGATCGGCGAAGCGCTTATACAGGCCAGAGGGTTCATCCGCTGGCCCGCTGATGATGAGCGGGGTGCGCGCCTCGTCGATCAACAGGTTGTCCACCTCGTCAATCACGGCGAAGTAGAGCAGCGGCTGGCCGTCTTCGTCCACCCGCTGGACGCAATCGGCCAGGTCGGTGACCATGTTGTCGCGCAGGTAATCGAAGCCGAACTCGTTGTTGGTGCCGTAGGTGATGTCGCACTCGTAGGCTTGCTTGCGGCGGATCGGGCGCAGGTTGAGGAAGCGGTCATCAGTGGAAGGGTAGGTCGGGTCGAATTCGTAGGTGGCGTCGTCGGGGCGACCGCTGCCGGCGGACTGGATGACGCCGGTGCGCAACCCCAGGAAGTGATACACCCGCCCCATCCACTGCGCGTCGCGCTTGGCCAGATAGTCGTTCTGTGTGACCAAATGCACCCCTTTGCCGGTCAGCGCGTTCAGGTAGAGGGGGAGGGTGGCGACCAGGGTTTTGCCCTCGCCGGTGCGCATCTCGGCGATCTTGCCCTGGTGCAGGATCGCACCGCCGATGAGCTGGACGTCGTAATGGCGCATGTTATTGACGCGCCGTGAGGCCTCGCGCACGACGGCGAAGGCCTCTGGCATAAGCTGGTCAAGCGTCTCGCCGGCGGCCAGGCGCGCTTTGAACTCGTCGGTCTTGGCGCGCAGTTCGGCGTCGGTGAGCTTCATCAAATCAGGTTCCAGCGCGTTGCAGCGGTCAACCAGCGGGCCGAGCCGGGCCAGCGCCTTGTCGCTTTCGCTGCCGATCAGTCGGGTCAGAAGGTTCTTGAGCATAGGTCAAAAGGAACGCGCATCGGAAGTGCTAGCGCTACGCATGTCATTATAGAAGCAGGTGATGAGACGGGGTGTGTTCGCAGCTAGGGCAGAACCTTGGGTGGGCGACGGCACTGCCGTCGCCCATCTTCCATAAAAACAACTTTCGCCAACTATCAAACTTGCAAGTGGTCGCCCCTATTGGTCAACGCACCCGGTCAGATGTTAGTGCGTCCTCACGGTGAACAGGACGCAAGCGTGGTGTAGGGTTGGCGAGGGCATCCGCGGGTTTGTGCGACCCGAACGAAATTTCGCATAGGCAAGTATAGATACACTCAGAGGCACAGTAAACAACCACACAAAACTCACATAAAACGCAACAGGGATAGCCCTCGACCCACACAACAAGACAAGGGCTACCCCCATAGTTGGAGCTCAGCCTAAAGCTATGCCTCTTGAGCTGCCTTACGAAGCGCCTCCGCGCCGCTGGCGATGTCGAGCAGCTCGTTCGTGATCGCAGCCTGACGCGCTTTGTTGTAGCTCAAGGTATATGCCACGATCAAGTCCGAAGCGTTGTCGGTCGCATTGCGCATCGCGATCCGCTGGGCAGTGTAGAAGCTGGCGATGGACTCCAGGAGCGCTTGATAGACCTGCATCTCGGTCAAGCGCGGCAACAAGGTATTCAGGATCTCTGCCGGATCCGGCTCAAATTCGTATGCTGGTCGCGGCCCCGTGCGCGCCACCCCCGACAAAAGCTCCTCGGTCACCAGTGGAAGCAAGCGCTTCGCCACCGGCCGCTGCTGGGCCGAGCTGACAAACTCGGTGTAAATCAAATACACCTCGTCCACGACGCCATTCAGGAAGTCGTCTATGGCCGCTCGCGTGGCCGGCGTCGTGTCCAGCAGGGTGGGGCGGGAGGGCATGCCGGAGAAGTCGGCAACGATCTGGCCGCCGCGCCGATAGATAAACTCGCGCCCCTTCTTGCCGATGGTGATATAGCGCACAGGCTTGCCATAGCTGCGCCCGAAGTCAAACGCAGCACGCGCGACGTTGCTGTTGAACGCGCCGGCCAGGCCGCGATCTGCGGAGATGAGGATCACGTCTGCGGCCTTTACTTCTGGGCGGAACGTCAACAGCGGGTGACGGGTCTCGCCACCCGCCAGGGAAGCGACGCTGGCCAGCAATTCCCTGGCGCGATGCGCGTAGGGCCGCGTGGCCTCTACCATCTGTTGAGCGCGCCGCACCCGGCTCGCCGCTACGCTCTCCAGCGCTTTGGTGATCTGGCGAACATTCCGCACGCTGCGGATGCGGCGCTTGATCTCTCGCGGGGTTGCCATGATGACCTTTCTCTGCTGAGGCAAGTGCTGTCGCTAGTTAAAAGTTTTATTGAACAGCTCAATAGCCGTCCGCAACTTGGCGATGTTCTCGTCGCTGATCCGCTTCTCGGTCATGATCCCGTTCACGATATCCGGATAGCTTATCTCGATATATCTGATGAACTCCTGCTCCCAGTCTTGGATACGGTTCACGGGGATCTTGTCGAGGTAGCCGTTCGTGCCGGCGAAGATGGCCACCACCTGCGCCCAGAGCGGTCGCGGGTCATACTGCTTCTGCTTGAGCAGCTCGGTCATGCGGCGCCCGCGCTCGAGGAGTTGGAGCGTGGTCTTGTCCACGTCGCTGCCGAAGGTGGCGAAGGCCTGAAGCTCACGGAACTGGGCGAGGTCGAGCTTGAGCCGGCTGGCGACCTGCTTCATCGCCCGCGTCTGCGCGTCGCCGCCCACGCGGCTGACGCTGATGCCGACGTTGATCGCCGGCCGAATGCCGGCGTTGAACAGATCGGTCTCCAGGAAGAGCTGTCCATCCGTGATCGAGATCACGTTGGTCGGGATGTAGGCCGAGATGTCACCGAGCTGAGTTTCGATAATGGGCAGGGCGGTGAGCGAGCCGCCGGTGCGCGGGTTCTTCACCAGTTTGTATTGCTTGCCGGTCTCGGCGGCCAAGGCCTTCATATCGTGTTTGGCCGTCTCCTCACCTATCGCGCCGTCGTAAATCTTGCCGTTGACGCTGTGGCCATCCCCCCATTCGTCGCTATCGTTCGCTTCGCGGATGACCCACTGATAGGCCAGGCGCGCCGCGCGCTCCAGCAGGCGCGAGTGCAGGTAGAAGATGTCACCTGGATAGGCCTCGCGGGCGGGTGGCCGGCGCAGCAACAAGGAGACCTGGCGGTAGGCGTAGGCATGCTTGGTCAGGTCGTCGTACACGCACAGCGCGTCGTTAATGAACTGACCGTTCAGCGTGACGCCGTTCTCCATGATCTCTTCACCCATCGCACAGCCGGCGTAGGGCGCGATGTACTGAAGGGTGGCCGAGTCGGCCGCCGAAGCGACGACCACGATGGTGTAATCCATTGCGCCGTACTTCTCGAGCGTGGCCACCACGCGCGCCACCTGCGCCAACTTCTGGCCGATGGCAACATAGATGCAGATCACACCCTGACCCTTCTGATTGATGATCGTGTCCAAGCAGACGGCGGTCTTGCCGGTGTTGCGGTCGCCGATGATCAGCTCGCGCTGGCCGCGCCCGATCGGGATTAGCGCGTCGATCGCCTTGATCCCCGTCTGGAGCGGTGTATCCACATTGGCGCGCTTGATCACGCCTGGGGCAATGCGCTCCAGCGGGCGATACTTATTGGTATTGATCGGCCCCTTGCCGTCCAGCGGACGGCCCAGAGGATCGACGACCCGGCCAATGAGCGCCTCGCCGACCGGCACGGAGATCACCCGACCGGTCGCGCGCACCGTATCACCTTCTTCGATGTCGGTGTAGTCACCGAGGATGATGACGCCAACCTCGTCCGGCTCTAGGTTGAAAGCCAGACCCAACGTGCCGTTCTTGGTGAACTCGACCAATTCCTGAGATTGGACGTTGGTCAGGCCGGTGCAGCGCGCAATGCCATCACCAACCTCTTTAACTGTGCCGACATCAACTGCATGAAGCGTAGGGGTGAATTTCTCGATCTGCGTCTTGAGAGACGCGGCGATGTCTTCCAAACTAAAAGAATCCGAGAGAGCCATCTGTGGTGATCCTCCGAGCGTGACTATCTTCAATAGCGGAACGTCATTCGCGGACAAGTATACCTTGCGCGAATAGTGCAGGGTGCATCAGGGGCGCATTCCATCATCAATGGGTATCCCCAACAGACTGTGCTACCAACGAAGGTGAATCTGTATACGCCCGTTACATTCATGATTTGGAGTCGCCCGTTCCCCATTGAAGTGGACCCCTCCCGAGAACTTGACAACATCTGGCGATCGCGTATGCTTACCCACCAATCACTTAGTGTATAAACGCCACGAACGGCCCAGGTGTACGGTCGATCTCTTGCGGGCCATCCCGTTTGAGCGACGAAAGTCAATCGCGTTCAGGCGAGGCCAAGACGCACCAACGCGCCAGCTTCGTGGGCAAAGAGCGACGCGAGTCGCTCTTTTTGCTAGGTGTGACTGAGTAGCAGAGGGTTACGAAGGTGGAAGTGGACAACAGACAAAGTGTTCTAAGGGCCGACGAGCGAAGGACTTCAATCAGGCGTGCTGCGCCGCCACTTTATGACGCGCGCTTTGAACACGATGCCTGCGGCATCGGTTTCCTGGCCGACCTCTCCGGCCGGCCCACGCACCGCATCCTCGATGACGGGCTGCGCTGCTTGGAGCGCTTGGCCCACCGCGGTGCGCTGGACGCCGACGGCAAGAGCGGGGACGGGGCCGGCATCCTGTGCTCCATCCCCATGACCCTGATCAACCGCGAGCTGGAACGCATCGGCCAGCAAGCCCACCACCCGGGTGAAGTCGCTGTGGGTATGATCTTCCTCCCGCGCGACCCGCTGGCCAACGCGCGCGCCCGCGAGATCATCACCGCCGAGCTGGAAAGGCGCGGCCTGCCGCTCCTCACCTGGCGCACCGTCGTCCACGAGCCAAACGTGCTGGGCAAGCGCGCCCTGGAGATGCTGCCGGACATCCAGCAGGTGATCGTCGCGCGTCCCTATAGCTTCCGCAGCGAGCTGGAGTTCGACCAGCATCTTTACCTAGTGCGACGGTGCATCGAGAACGATGCCCGCGCTGCCGGCATCGAGGGCTTCTACATCTGCTCCTTCTCCTGCCGCACGCTGGTCTACAAGGCACTGGTCTCAGCCACCCAACTGCGCCGCTTCTACCTCGACCTTAACGATCCGGACTTCAAAGTCTCACATGTGATCTTTCACCAGCGTTACTCGACCAACACCTTCCCGAGCTGGGACAAGGCACAGCCGTTCCGCTTCATCTGTCACAACGGCGAGATCAACACTATCGAGGGCAACCAGAACTGGATGAAGGCGCGCGAGCCGGAGCTGAACTCGCCGGTGTGGGGCAGCGAGATCGAGCGTCTCAAGCCGATCGTGGACGTGACCAGTAGCGACACCGGCCGCTTGGACAACGTCGTCGAATTGCTCACCCTGGCCGGGCGCGACATTCGGCACGCGCTCAAGATGCTGATCCCCCAGGCCTGGGAGAAGGACCCAGACCTCCCGCCGGCCGTCAAGGGCTTCTTCCGCTATCACGCCGCGCTGATGGAACCATGGGACGGCCCCGCCTCAATTGTCTTCAGCGACGGCACACGGGTGGGCATGGCGCTCGACCGCAACGGCCTGCGCCCGGCACGCTATCTACAGACCAAAGACGGGCTAGTCTACGCCGGCAGCGAGATCGGCGCACTTGACGTGGAGCCAGAGCGCATCCTGTGCAATGGGAAGCTCGGCCCCGGCCAGATGATCTGCGCGGATCTACGCGCCCGCCGGCTGTACACCAACGACGAGATCCTTAAAGAGCTCTCTACCAGCAAACCCTATCGCGACTGGGCCGCCCGCCAGCGCGTGCGGCTGGAAGAGGTAGCGCAGATCGTGCTCGAACAGCCGGCGGTCAACTCAGAGGCATTGCTGATCAAACAGGCACAGTTCGGCTGGACCAGTGAGGAGCTGACGCTGGTGATCAAGACCATGTATGAGGACGGCACCGAGCCGGTCGGCTCAATGGGCGATGACACGCCCCACGCCGTGCTCTCCACCAAGCCGCGCCCGCTCTTCAACTACTTCAAGCAACGCTTCGCGGAGGTCACCAACCCGCCGATTGACCACCTGCGCGAAGACCAGGTGATGAGCCTGCGCGTGCTGCTGGGTCGGCGCGGCAACCTGCTGGCCGAGACCGAGGAACTGGCCCACCTGGTGCGCCTGAACAGCCCAGTGCTCTCCAACGAAGAGCTGAAGGCGCTGCAGTCGCTGGACGACCCGGACTTCCAGTCGGTGGTGCTGGATATGACGTTCTCCGTCCACCAGGCCATGAATAAGGCGAGCCACGAGGGCAAGTCGGCGCTGGAACAGGCAGTGCGCCGGCTGTGCGACGATGCTGAGCGCGCCGTGCGCTTCGGCGCCAGCATCCTGATCCTCAGCGACAAAAAGGCCGGCCCGCAGCGGGCAGTTATCCCAGCGCTGCTGGCAGTCGGCGCCGTGCACCATCACCTCATGCGCCGCGGCCTGCGCAGCCGGGCCAGCCTGGTCGTCGAGAGCGGCGAAGCGCGCGAGGTGCACCACTTCGCCACGCTACTGGGGTATGGCGCCAGCGCGATCAACCCCTATCTCGCCCTCGACACCGCGCGCGAGGCCGTGCAGACAGGCCGCGTGCGCGATAAATCGCTCAGCGAGAGCGACGTGGTCAAGCGCTACATCAAGGCCGCGGAGAAGGGCATCCTCAAGGTGATGTCCAAGATGGGCATCGCCAGCGTGGACGCCTACACCGGCGCGCAGATCTTCGAGGCAATCGGACTTTCGGCGCAGGTCATCGAAGAATGCTTCACCGGCACGCCGTCCCGCCTGGGCGGGATCGGCTACGCCGAAATTGAGAGGATCGTGTTGACCTGGCACGCCAACGCCTATCCCAGCGGCGAAGTGCAGGTGAAGCTCGATCACCCCGGCTTCTACAAGGAGCGCGCCGGCGGCGAGCCGCACGGTTTCTCACAAAAGGCGGTCCATGCCTTGCAACAGGCCGTCCGCCTGGAGAACATATTCGACTACACCGGCGAGGAACATGAATTAGTCACCGGCATTGCACGCACCAAGGTGAAGACATTCACGATCAACGGTAACTTCGCGCAGGGCTACCAGCACTATAAGGAATTCGCCGCTCTGTTTGATCACACCCCGCGCCCGCTTGAACCGCGCGACTTGATGGAGATCCGCTCCGACCGCTCGCCGATCCCGATCGAGGAAGTGGAGCCGTTGAGCAGCATCGTCAAGCGCTTCAGCACAGCGGCGATGTCGCTGGGCGCGCTCTCCCCAGAGGCACATGAGACGCTGGCGATCGCCATGACGCGCCTGGGCGGCCTGAGCAACAGCGGTGAGGGGGGCGAGGAGGCCCGTCGCTTCACCGAGGAAGGCAACAGCGGGATCAAGCAGGTGGCCTCTGGGCGGTTCGGCGTCACACCGGCCTACTTGCTCAGCGCTGCCGAGCTGCAGATCAAAATGGCCCAGGGCAGCAAGCCGGGCGAAGGTGGCCAGATCCCGGGTCACAAGGTGACCGACTTGATCGCCCGCGTGCGCCACACCGTGCCGGGCGTGGCGCTGATCTCGCCCCCGCCGCATCACGACATCTATTCCATCGAGGACCTGGCCCAGCTCATCTACGACCTCAAGCAGATCAACCCCGAGGCCAAGGTCAGCGTGAAGCTGGTGGCGCAAGCCGGCGTGGGCACGATCGCCGCCGGCGTAGCCAAGGCGCTGGCCGACATCATCCTCATCAGCGGCCACAGCGGCGGCACCGGCGCTTCGCCGCTCAGCTCGATCAAGAACGCCGGCGTGCCCTGGGAGCTGGGACTGGCCGAGACCCAGCAGACGTTGGTCGAGAACAACCTGCGCGGGCGGGTGCGCCTGCGTGCCGATGGCGGCATGCGCACCGGCCGCGACGTGATCATCGCTGCGCTGCTCGGCGCGGATGAGTATTCGTTTGGCACCGCTGCCTTGATCGCCGAGGGGTGCATCATGGCGCGCGTGTGCCACCTGAACACATGTCCCACCGGCGTGGCCACCCAGAAGCCGGAGCTACGCGCCAAGTTCGAGGGCAAGCCGGAGCACGTCATGGCCTACCTGCTCTACGTCGCCCAGGACGTGCGCGAGCGGCTAGCGAAGATGGGCTACCGCTCACTCGACGAGATCATCGGGCGCAGCGACCTCATCGTCCAGCGACGGCCAGCCGATGGCGAGCCGGTCGAGATCCAGCATCGTGAGGCGATGCTGACGCTGAGCAACCTGCGCTACGTCCCGGCCAAGCGCTGTGCATTGCGCCACTGCGAGCCGGCGCCCAAGTACCCGCCCAACACGCTCAACGAGATGATCGTCCAGGACGCGCGCACTGCCATCGAGCAGCAGTGGCCGATCCGCTTGCACTACACCATCCGCAACCAGGACCGCAGCATCGGCGCGCGGCTGAGCGGCGAGATCACCAAGCGCTACCTGGACGGCGGGCTGCCGGCCGGCACGATCGAGATCAGCTTCCGCGGCTATGCCGGCCAGAGTTTCGGCGCGTTCACCACCAACGGCATGCGCCTGCACTTGGTGGGCGCGGCCAACGATTACGTGGGCAAGGGCATGCGCGGCGGCGAGATCTCCATCCGCCCGTTCCCCGAGGTGACCTACACGTGGGCAGATAACTACATCCTGGGCAACACCGCCCTATACGGTGCAACCGGCGGCGCGCTCTTCGCTGCCGGGCGGGCCGGCGAGCGCTTCGCCGTCCGCAACAGCGGCGCCTGCGGCGTAGTCGAAGGGGTGGGGGACCACGCCTGCGAGTACATGACCGGCGGGATCGTAGTGGTGCTGGGCAGCACCGGCCGCAACTTCGCTGCCGGCATGACCGGCGGGATGGCGTTCGTCTACGACCCCGACGGCACCTTCGTCAACCGTTGCAACACCGAGCTGGTGGACGTGGATCGCCTGACGCATCCGGGGATGAAGAAGCTGGTGAAGAGCCTGCTGCGCCGGCACTATGAGCTGACCAACAGCGCGCGCGCCCGCGACCTGCTCACCCACTGGGACGAGGCCTCGCTCTCCTTCCGGCGTGTGCTGCCCAAAGATCGCGTCGCGGAGATCGAGGCGATCAACGAGTTCTCGGATTTCCAGCAGACGTAGCGGCGGACGTCAGGTCACATAGATCGGGTTGCTGTATATCCACCCGCGCAGCCAGCCGCGGAAGAAGCGATACACCTCCACGCGGTATGCGCCTGGCTCGCTGCTGAGGTGGTTGAGCGCCTTGCCGAAGCGCAGGGCGACGCGCTGGCCATTGCGCAGCAGCGCGATCAGCCCGCTGCGCGGGCAGCGCACAGCGAAGCGGACAGCCCCGTGCCGCTGGAGCTGCCCACCCATCTCAGCTTGTGCTGCGCCGCTGCGCGCCGTGAAGCTGAAGCCGCGCGCGGCGCCGGCCAGGTCGTAGGCGACGAAGCCGCGACCTTCGCGCAGGGCTTGATAAACCATCGGCTTGTCCTTCTCTAGCTCGCCGCTCAATGGGCGCTCGATCAAAAGGTGGGTGTTGACGCAGCGAAAGAGATAGGCGTAGTCGAAGACGGGCTTGGCCAGCAGGCCGAGTCGTATCGGCGTCCCATGGGCGTCGGCGTTGCCGATCGCAGCGACCCGCCGGCCCTCCGCCAAGAGCGCGTCCCAGCGCCGCAAGGTGGCTTTGGACGGCCCGCGGATGAAGAGCGAGGGGAATAAGATGGCCAGCAGCGCCGTGGGCACATTCTTGACGTAGGTCTTGAATTCGCTCATGTAGTTCCACAGCTCGATGCCGGTGAAGCCACGCACGTCCCAGTCGAGCCAGGGAATGGCGCTGAGGTCAATATCAAGCGGGCTAGCCTCATCGCATGGGTGGGCGAGGAAGGAGAGGCCGGCGCGCTTGTTCACCTCGTCCAGCAGGCGCTGCGGATGGCTCGCCCAACGGCACATCTCCTGATCGACGTTGAAGACCAGGCAGTGGTTGGCCTGTGGTCGGCGGCGCGGGTCGTGGATCTCCTCGCCCACCAGCAGGAGCACACCGTCAACGTAGCCCTCCTTGCCGCCCACCAGGACGTTGTGGTCGGTGACGACGACGACCTGGATGCCGGCGCGGGCCGCGGCCTGCGCGATCTCGTGGTGATAGGCATGGCCGTCCGAGTAAGGCGTGTGCGCATGCAAGTTGGCGATGATCTCAACCATTAAACGTGCGCGATTGTAAAGGAGCAAGCAGGCCGAGCCTATTCGAGTGCGTTCACCAATAGGGGCAACTGCTTGGTTGCAGCATTCCCTCTTTCGCGGTCTTCAGGAGGTGCGTCATGCAAAAGCCGCTGAGGATAGCTTTGCCTTTACTGGTGAACGCACCCGCACCCCTGCGCCAGTCAAGTCGGGTGCATTCATGGATAGGGGCAGAACGCTCTGGGTGGGCGATGGCACTGCCGTCGCCCACCCTCTATAGATTCACCTTCGCTGGCAGCATCATTTGGTGGAAGGTTGCCCCTATTGGTGAATGCACCCTGCACCTGTCAAGTCCATCTTTAGACGTAAAATGTATCAGAACCAGGTTGAGTTGATAGAAGGGGCCCTGTGAGATTCACGCGCATCACCGTCAACCCACAGTAGATGGGAGGCGTGCCTTGCATCCGAGGGTTGCGCATTCCGGTCGCCACGGTCGTCGCCATGGTTGCCGATGGCCTGACGAACGACGAGATTCTCGAATTGTTCCCCGACTTGGAACCCGAGGATATACAGGAAGCGTTGCGCTATGCGAGAGAAGCGGCAGCGACAGATGTTGTTAATGCAGTAGGGAAGTGACCAAATCACACGGGGCGCGCATGTGCGCGCCCCGTGTCTTGATATGCAAGGGACAAACAGGCCGGAGGCTATCGTCCGCCGGCTGCCGGCGCAACGCCGGGGCGATAAATGCTGGAGGCCGGGCTGGGCGCGCCAGGGGTGAAGTCCACGTCCTGTGGGTAGGCGATCATGCCGTGCTCCATGGCGTCCAGGCCCTGAATCTCCTCTTCTGGGCTGACGCGCAGGCCGATGGTCTTCTTGAGGATGAAGAACAACAGGCCAGCCGTCGCAGCCGTCCAGATGCCGCAGGCGACCACGCCGATGAGCTGGATGATCAACTGCCCAGGGTTGCCGTGTAGCAGGCCGGTCACCCCGTTGAGCGAGGAGAAGATGCCCACCGCCAGCGTGCCCCATGCGCCGGCGACCAAGTGCACCGGTATCGCGCCCACCGGGTCGTCAATCTTCAGCGCCTCCAGCACCTTGCCGAAGACCATCACCAGCACACCACCCACAGCGCCGATGATCACCGAATCCAACGGCGTCACAAAAGCACAGGGAGCAGTAATCGCCACCAAGCCGCCCAGCACGCCGTTGAACGCCGCGCCGACGTTGGCTTTCTTCCCGGTGATGTAGCCGTATATCACCGCCGCGGCAGCGCCGGCGGCCGCCGCCAGGTTAGTGTTGGCCGCGACCAGGGCCACGGCGTCGGCGTTGCTGCCGACGATCGCGAGCTGGCTGCCGGGGTTGAAACCGAACCAGCCCAACCAGAGGATAAAGACGCCCAGGCCAAACAGCGTCACTGAGTGGCCCGGGATGGCGTTCGGCGTGCCGTCGCTGTTGAAGCGCCCAATCCGCGGGCCGAGCGCCAACGTGCCCATCAGCGCCGCCCAGCCGCCGACGCTATGCACCACGGTCGAGCCGGCGAAATCGCGGAAGCCGCCCTCGGGCACCAGGCCGGTCGTATCCCCCAGCGTCCATAGCCATCCCGTGCCCCAGACCCAATGGCCGAAGATCGGGTAGATAAAGGCGGAGATGACGATGCTGTAGATGAGATAGCCGATGAACTTGGTGCGCTCGGCCATCGCACCGGAGACGATGGTGGCCGCCGTGCCGGCAAACACAAGCTGGAACAGCCAGAACGCCAACAGCGGCACGTTGCCCACCGAGTCGCTTGTCACGCCGAGGAAGAAGTTGCTGGTGCCGAAGAAGCCATTGGTGACGTTGCCGAACATAAGGCCGTAGCCGATCGCCCAGTAGCCCAGGCTGCCCACGACGAAATCCATCACGTTCTTCATCATGATGTTGCTGGCGTTCTTAGCGCGGGTGAGGCCGGCCTCGAGCAGCGCAAAGCCGGCTTGCATGAAGAACACCAGGAAGGCCGCCACGAGCACCCACGCAGTGTCGAGGCCGCGCACGGCGTCGGCGGCTGGATCGGCCTCCTGAGCGAGGGCGAAGCGGCTGCCCACAAGGAAGGTCAATGCTGCGGCTGCCGGCCCGATCAGGCGCAGCCCAAAGTACTTGATTCGCCGAGCGGTCGGCGATGCCGTCATGGTCACTGTTCGCGTCATGTTTACGTGCTCCTTTAACGAAGTTTGGGTTGGGTGACCAACGACAGGGTAGGTCAGGCAGGGATAACGGTCGTTAAGGAAGGGCCGTCGCCGTCGCGGGCGCGACTGGATGATGCTGAGGCAACGATACGTCCGGCTTTCATCACCTCCTGGTCCGGCCAACGACAAAGCCCTCGACCGCGCGCGTATAGTCGAGGGCTTCATGGGCCTCGCAATGTGTATTCAATTATATTAGGTCATTTCCGGTTCCAGGCAGTGAGGGTGCATTCACGGCTAGGGGCAGAAGCCTGGGTGGGCGACGGCACTGCCGTCGCCCACCTTCTATAGATCACCTTCGCTGGCAGCATCGTTTGTTGGAAGGTCGCCCCTGAGATGAACGCAACGCCGCCGGATTGGGTGTCCATCCCCGTACACCGTCCTGTATCAAGGCGGTCGCTGGCGGATCGCGGGGGTGGAAGGCTTTGAGCAGTACCGCGTGCCGAGCTACAGGGCGTTCCTCCAGCGGAAGGGTTAAGCCGCGCCGTTGAAGCCGGCAGGGGAATTCCCCTGCCGGCTTTTTTGATTTGAGGAAACGGTGCTCAGCCCTGCTGTTGTGTTAGGCAGAGTGAATCATGAAGCCTCAGAGAAGAGGATGAACCTGTTCAGCAAATCGCCGGAAGTCATCAATTTGATCCAGCAATGCATATAGGCGAGCGACATCAACGTTAGCATACTCATGCACTAAGATGTTGCGCAGGCCAACCATCCGCACCAGGGCGCTTGCTAAGGCTTCGTCCAAAAGACCAGCCTTACGCAATAGCCTAATGCATTCAGCATAATTGGCTGGCGTGCCGAGATTCCTACGGGCAGCCAGGTGACAACTTACATCAATGACAATCTGAATTGCTTCCAAAAGGCCATAGCGCAGCGCCCAATCGAGATGCTGATTGCGATATACGTCGTCGGGTGAATACATGCGGCGCAGGCGTTCAAGCTCATGTATGGCTACCTCTAATCGCGCGAGTCGCTCTTCCAAACCACCCTCCTAGTCCTTTCCGAATCGGCCGGTGCGCAGGCGCTCCTCGCGCGCGCGGGCGACCAGGGCGCGCAAAGGCGCTGTGTCTAGATAATGCAGCACCGCGCGACGCTTGAAGTCCACGAGCGCTGCGTGGTCTCGACAGAACAGCACGATGCCCTCCTTCAAGGCGTGATAAGCCAGCGCAGGATTCCGCTCAAGCGCATCGTTCAAAACGACGAGGTCCACGTCCCGTTTCACGACGTCCTCCAACGTGGCGATGATCTCGCCCATCTCCAGCAGGTCGAGGGAGCGCGTTGCGTAGATGGCGATGTCAACATCGCTCCAGGGAAAGGCAGCCTGGCGGGCGTATGAGCCAAACAGGAGCGCAAACGCGATGAAGTCATAGCCGGCCAGGGCATTGCCAGCCTGTTCGATGGCTATTTGTTCTGTCTCTTCCATTGCTCAACAGCATAGCAAACCCGGAAGAGGGTGGGGGCGTTCGCGCAGAGCACGCCAGCGCTCATTCTTCGCGCTCCCCGCGCCTCCGCGCGCGCTCATCCTCATGAACAGCTCTGTGGCGCAGCGCCTCTCGCGGGCTGAGGCCGAACGTGTTGAGCTGGTCGCGCAGCACGCTGGTGCGCGTGTGGGCATAGACGATGCGGGTGGTCTCCGGCGAAGCGTGGCCCAGATAGGCCTGTACGCTCTCCAGCGGCATGCCCTCGTTCAGCAGTTGGGTGGCACGGTAGTGGCGGAAGGCGTGGGGCGAGACGGCCCTGCTCAGGCCCAGTGCGGCGGCGGCGCGCTTCACCGCGCGCCAGATGCTCATGCGCGTCAGCGGCTGACCTTTATTCCGGCCGTGGCTGATGAAGAGGGCAGGGGAGGGATCGTCGCGTTCGGCGCAGTAGGCGCGGATGGCCGCCTGCGCCTCCGGCGTCAGGAAGAGCATGCGCTGCTTATTGCCCTTGCCGGTGATCAGCACCTCGCCGGCGCGCCCATCGGCCACCTGGGCGCGGGTGAGCGCAGCGACTTCGCTGACCCGGCCGGCGGAGGCATACAGCGTGTGCATGATCGCGCGGTTGCGCAGGATCTCCAGCCGCCGGCAAATCGAACGTTTGTTCGACGGCTCCGGCAGCGGCAGCTCGTCGTAATAGGCGATCACCCGCGGCAAGTCGGGGTCTACAGCGCGATGGCGGTAGCCGGCGCGGGCGTCGCCGCGCGCGACCTTGAGCCTGGCCTCGGCCTTGGCGCGGTTGAAGCCGTCCAGCAGGTCATGGGCATCCATCCACTGGAGCAGCCGGCGCAGGGCGGTCAGGTAGAGCTGGCGGGTGGCGCGCGCGAACTTGCGCTGGGCCAGCAGCGCGTTGAAGCGCCTCAGGATGTCCTCGTCAATCGTCAGCTTGGCCTGGGCCGCCAGCGCGAGGCCGGCTTTGTAGGCGGCGCGCGTGTTGTCGCTGGCGTCGTGCAACGCCGCGAGGAAGGCCTGGACCAGCGCGTCGTTGACCTGGTCGGTGGGGAGGTCTGATTTGCTCGTCATGGCCCTAGTATGTTACTTAATAAACATTGTGTAACATTCTATCACATGCCAGAATGCGCTCCCCTACTGGATGCGAGGCGCAAATTAACTACCGGGGTTCGGGCAAGCTGCCCACAGGCCGCGCCGCGCCTGGCGCGCCTCGCGCTCCGCGGCGCGCAGGCGCTCTTGGTATTTCACGTCCGGCGGGAAGCTGCGCGCCAGCGCGTAGCCCTCGCGCACCAGCACCTCGTTCACCATCTCGCCGTTCGGCAGGTATACATAACGCAGCAGCCGGCCAAAGCGGTCGGTGTCGTTCACGTCGCGCTCCAGGCGCACGGTCTGGCCGTTCACCAAGCTGCGGTTGAAGCGGGCCGCTTCGCGCCCGTAGCACTCCTGCTTGGTGGTGCTCTCCGGCGTGTCCACGCCGATATAACGCACGCGGTATTCGCTGCCAGCGATGTTCACCACGATGGTGTCGCCATCCACGACCCTCGTCACCGTCGCTTGATCGAGCTGACTCTGCATCTGCAGAGCCGTCAGCAAGCGATCAACTAAGTCGCCGAGGGGGCCTTGGTTGCCGAAGACAAGCTGGTAACCCAATGCCAGCGCCAACAGCAGCGCTACGACCAAGCCGGCTTTCGAGCGCGGCAGCCGGCTGCGGGGGCCTTCTGGTGTTCTCATGTGATGGAATTGTAGGTTGGAATTGACACTGCGCGACGTGCATCGTCAAGAGCGGCTGGGCTGCGTTATTATTCAAGTCGTGAATAGATTTCATTCAGGCCAACCGGTTTATTATCAACGCTGGCTGACGCCGCTGCTACAAGCTGCCTGCGAGACACACCCTATAGTTGTGCTTACCGGCGCGCGACAGGTGGGCAAGAGCACGCTCCTACAACGGGCTGAGCCATTCTGTCACTGGCGCTATCACACCATGGATGACTTCGATGCGCTGATCCAAGCCCGCGAGCATCCCGCCAGCCTGTGGGCCGGCGCATATGAGGTAGTGGTGGATGAGGTGCAGAAAGCGCCTGAGTTGCTCATGAGCATCAAGCGCGCCGTTGATGCGCATCCAGGGCGCTATCGGTTCCTGCTCTCTGGATCGGCCAACTTGCTGCTGATGAAGAGTGTTAGCGAAAGCCTAGCCGGCCGCGCGGTCTATCTGGTGCTCGACCCATTGACCTTGGGCGAATGGCACGGCCAACCAGCTCCCACGCTTCTGTCGGATGTGCTGGATGGCCGCTGGCCAGAGGAAGGCGTCCTGCCGGAAACACCGCCCGACCCGATACCGTTTCTTCGGCGTGGTTTCATGCCTGCCTTGTTTGGGCTGGCGAGGCCCGAGGATCATCTCAGGTGGTGGGAAGGCTACGTAGCAACTTACCTGGAGCGCGACATTCGACAGGTATCGCAGGTGGAGTCCTTGGTTGATTTTCGGCGGGTTATGGTGTTGCTGGCGCTGCGCAGTGGCCAGTTGCTCAATCAATCGGAAGTGGCGCGTGACGCTGGCCTGTCGCAGCCGACAGTTCATCGCTACTTGAATGTGCTGGAGGCAACCCATTTGTTCGAGCGCGTGCCGCCGTATATGAGCAGCCACACGGCGCGCCTGCTGAAGTCGCCGCGCGCCTTTTGGTCCGATGCGGGATTGGCAGTTTTCCTGGCCGGCTACTTCAGCGCAGACGAGTTGTCCAAGGCGCGCGAGCTAGGCGCGTTCTTCGAGACGATGATCTACCAACATCTTCGCGTGATCTGTGGTTTGCTAACGCCGCGCGCCAAGCTGCACTTTTGGCGCACGCAGAGCGGCAGCGAAGTGGATTTCGTGGTTGAGCACGGTCGCCGAGCGGTGGGCATTGAAGTCAAGATGACCGATGCGCCGGCATACCGGCACGCAGCGGGCCTATTCAAGTTCTTGGAGCAGCATCCTCAGGCCGTGGGCGGCATCCTGCTACATGGCGGACGACACATCCAGCGACTAGACGAGAAGATCATCGCTGTTCCCTGGTCATTGCTGACCGGATGATGCCAAGTAGGAAATTTCTGGACGTACACCTGACCGTTCACGAAAAAAAACCAGCGCGCTGCTGATTCGAGCCAGGCCTTTACTCTGTGACTGATGGGAGTGTCCTTTTGTTAGTCTCCCAGAATAACCACAGGCTCAATAGCCTTCGGCCTGCCGCAGCAGCGCGCTGTTATGACCTTAGTGTAACCCAGCGCCGATAGTTTGCAAGTCAGCAGTTGGCACGGTCTGCGAAGGGATTCGCTGCGCCGCCAGAGCAAACAACGTGATCAGCACTGCGCTGCCAAGCAGGAAAGGCGCCACTTCACCGAGGGTCTGATACAGCATTCCCCAAATCAGCGGCGCCAGCGCATTGGCCGCGCTCACCAACGCAGCCGAGATGCCCAATGTCCCGCCCACTTCGTCTGCCGCGATGCGCTTGCTGATGGCGCTGTTGATGGTTGGTGCGAGCACAGCGCCACCAATCGAAGCCGGCACCATGGCCGCGAAAATCCAAATTGCGCCCAACCATCCGTTATTGCCATCGGGCGGCAGCACAACATTCAGCGGGGCCGTAGCTGAGCGTTGTAGCTCAGCCAACAGCGCCTGGCGCGAATACCAAGGCAGGGGCACTGCCAGCGTCAACGCGGTCGCCAACACGCCGACAGCGAGCGTTCCCAGACCGACCAGGATGATCCAGCGGTCGCTATGCTGCCGGCTCCAGACGCGAATCACGCTGCCCAGCATGACCACAGTAATGAGGCCGACGAAGACGAACAGTAGAGAGTTCGCCCGCGCGTCGAAGCCCAACCGATTCAACGTGAACAGGGACAGCAACTGCTCCATCCCACCGAAGACAAACTGCTGGGCGAAGATCAGGACCAGCAAGAAGCCAACCTGTGGATGGCGCAGCGCCTGGAGCAAGGCCTGGAGCGAGAATGGCGGACGGCTGCGCGACACTCCGGCGCGCGCCTCGCGCGGCAGAGATTCCTTTAGCCAGAAAGTCGTGAGCAGTAGCGAGAGCAGCGAGAACCCAGCCGCCAAAAACGCCGGCGCACGGTAGTCGTTTCCGGCCAGCGCAAGCGCAGCAAAGGCGGCAACTGGACCGATCGTGAAGCCGATCCCAAACGCTGCGCCGATCAGCGCCAGACCTTGCGTGCGGTTTCGCTCGTCGGTCTTGTCTGCGATAACTGCCTGGGCGGTGGCGATGTTAGCGCCGGAGAGGCCGTCAATCACTCGTGCCAGGAAGAGCAGTGGCAGGCTGTTGGCCAAGCCCATGATACAAACCCGATCAATGTGCCAAACTGGCTGGCCATCAGCACTGGCTTACGCCCCACCCGGTCGGAGAGACGCCCAAGCAGCGGCGCGCCGATCACTTGCATGATCGGATAAGTCGCCCCCAGCATTCCGATCACAAACGGGCTGGCGCCAAACGACGCCGCATACATTGGCAAGAGCGGGACGATGATCGTCAGTCCCAGCAAATCCACCAGTACAATGACGAAGACCGGCAAGAGCGCATCCATACCGTGGCGGCTGCGCTGTTTCATCCTCTCCACCTCCTGCTCAAATAAGCCCGAAGAAGAAATTGCCGCGCAGGCGCACCACGCTAAAGAAGACCACCGCCAGCGAGACAACGATCAGGATCAAAGCATTACGATAGCGATGTTCGCCCTTCTGGGCCGGCGCAATATGGGCCAGCGCCGTGGCCAACAAGCCATAGAACGCATGCTCGATGTGCACGCCTGGTCGAAATGCGTTGTTCAAGGCAAGCAACAGCAGGTTCACAGCACCGAGGACGAACTGGACGGTCATCACCGCGGCATACGCCAGGGCAAGCTGACGGTCAATAGGTGCGAAGTCGCGCTTGCCTAACCAGCCCACCGCATAACGGACGATCAAAAGGATAGCCAAAGCAGCGAGGAGCCAACGAATAAACCCATGAACGGTTATCAAAGTTCCCAACATAAAACCTCCTTCCTTATGCGGTTCTCTTATGTCCCGCTGCGCGCCGACTGTGTCGTGCGCGCAGCCGAGCGATTACCTTGTCTAACCACGCCACCTCGCAGCGCAAGCGATACATCTGATGCTCGATGAGCAACTGGTAATCGCCTTGATGCTGTGGCGCGGCCTGAAACGCGGCCAATTGCTGCGCCAGGGCATCTCGCCGTTGCGCCAGCAGTTGACGCGCTTCGTCAGCCGGCAGGGCGTCTATAAAGGCCAGCCCAACGTCGCTTTCCTCATCGGTTGCGCTCAAGCTGCGGCGCAGTAACTGTTGAAAGGCCGCCTCGCCGGCGGGCGTTAAGCGATAGACGCGCTTCGGCGGGCGCGCGCCCTCACGCACCTCCTCTGCGCTCACCCACCCTTTGGCCTGCATCTTGTCGAGCAGCGCGTAGGCAGTCGCCTTCTTCAAGTCGGTGCAAAACGCCAGGTTGCGCTCGATGAAGTCGTGAAGCTGATAGCCATGCGTCGCACCCTGGCGCAGCAGACCGAGCAGCAACAGCTCGCGGTTCACAGTCAGGATCTGACTAGTCAAGATTGTAATAGTCTACACCTGAATTGTCAAGGGTGTCATCGCCGCTTGCCTGACCTATTCGGTGGAGAGGCGAGCAGGGCTGGCCAGATCATTTGGCCCAAAAGCCAGCCACGCCGCTCTAATTGATCGGGCAGGCATTTAGACGCTTCGCTGCCGTGTCTCCCTACCCCACCCGTGGGCGTACAATCCTGAGGAAGGATCGTCCTATGAACATCACCATTGAACCCCTAGGGCCAAACGCCCGCGCACCGCTGGCTGAGAAGTTCGTGTTCGGCAAGACGTTCACCAACCGCATGTTCATGCAACACTGGAGCGAGGAGCGCGGTTGGCATGATGCGCGCATCGTCCCCTATCAATCGCTCTGCTTCGACCCAGCCACGGCCGTGCTGCATTACGGCCAGGAGATCTTCGAGGGCACCAAAGCCTACCGCCGACCGGATGGGCATATCAATCTCTTCCGCCCCTGGGAGAACACGGCGCGCTTCAACCGCTCCGCCGAGCGCATGGCCATGCAGAAGGTTGATCCCGAAGCGCACCTGGAGGCGATCATCACGTTGGTTCGCCTGGAGCATGAGTGGGTGCCTTATGGAGAGGGCGAATCACTCTACATTCGCCCGACAATGATCGCCACCGAGGTCAGCCTGGGGTTACATGCGAGCAGGAGTTACCTTCACTACATTATCACTGGGCCGGCTGGTCCATATTTCTCCGCCGGCCTCAAGCCCATCTCCGTCTTCGTCACAGACCGCTATGTGCGCGCCGTGCGCGGCGGCACGGGCGCGGCGAAGACCGGCGGTAACTACGCTGCCAGCTTGCTGGAAAGCGAGCGCGTCAAGCCGCTCGGCTATCAGCAAGTGCTCTGGCTGGACGCCATCGAACGCAAGTACGTGGAAGAAGTCGGCGCAATGAACATCGCCTTTGTCTACGGCGGAAAGCACATTGTCACGCCAGAGCTATCCGGAAGCATCCTAGAGGGCGTGACGCGCGACTCGGTGCTCAAACTCGCGCCTGATCTGGGCTACACAGCCAGCGAGGCGCGCCTGGCGCTGGACGACGTGCTGCGCGACATCGAATCCGGAGAGATCACCGAGGTGTTCGGCACGGGCACCGCGGCGGTCATCGCGCCGGTGGATAAGCTGGGTTACTGCGGCAAGGATTACGTCGTGCGCTTCGCGCCGGGGCCGGTGGCCGCACACCTCTACAAGGCGTTGACCGACATCCAGTATGGCCGCGCGCCAGACCCATACGGCTGGACCTACAAGATAGAAGTGCCGGGAGTATCCTGATCGTTTGTGTTGATCGGCCTCACAGGAAACATCGCCACCGGCAAGAGCACCGTCGCCGGCATTCTGCGCGCGCTGGGGGCCGAAGTCATTGACGCAGATCAGATCGCCCGCCAAGTCGTCCAGCCCGGTCGGCCGGCCTTCGCGCAGGTCGTCCAGACCTTTGGCCGCGAGGTGTTGTTGTCGAGCGGCGAGCTAGACCGCGCCAAGCTGGCGCGCCTGGTCTTCGGCGATCAGGCTAAGCTACAACAGCTTGAGGCGATCGTCCACCCAGCCGTGCGACGCGTGATCCAGCAGATGTTGGGCGACCGGCGAGGAGAGAGGGTCATTGCGCTCGAGGCGATCAAGCTGATCGAGGCCAGTTGGGATCGCCAGTGCGACCAGGTCTGGGTGACCTATTGCCTTCCCGATCAACAAATTGCGCGGTTGGTGCATCTGCGCGGGATGAGCGTGGAAGACGCGCGCCTGCGCGTCGCGGCACAGGCGCCGCAAGCCGACAAGATCGCCAGGGCTGATGTGCTGATAGACACGACTCAGGGTTTAAATTACACTCGCCAACAAGTCTTTGCGGCCTGGGAGATGTTGTAATGCTAGAATCTTGATTGCGATATGGAGTCTGCTCACAGCCCAACCGGCGCGCCGGCGATCGGCGGGGCATACTCGGCACAGCTTGGTCAGGTGCGCTCCCCTACCCTCGGCGAGTGGGTGATCCGCCTCGCGCTGCTTGGCGGGTTCGTCGTTGGGCTGGTCTGGCCAGCAGATGAGCTGCCAACAGATCACCAGCTTTATGGGCGCGTCCTGCTCGTGTTGATCGGAGCAGCTTACTTATTGGCCAGCGTCGGGCCGGTGTTGCTGAGGGTCTATCAACAAGTTCAAGCTCGCCCGCTATTGGTCATTATCCCGCAAATCGCATTATTTGCTCTCTTCTCTTCGTTTATTCAAAGTGTCTATCCTGAGCCGGCTGAATTTCTATTCTTTGGTATATTCATATTTTTAGCTGCGTCAGCGGCGGTCCTGAACGTGCCGCCTCTGCAGCGGGCGGACATATCGTTGGGCCTGATCCTGGTCACCGTCCCGTTGCTAATGCCGGTCGTGCCGGATACACCGTTTTATGGCAATGCGCCCGAGAAGCCGCTGGCGCTGCGCGTGATGGCCTTCCTCCCGCCAGTGCTCCTCCTGCTGGTGACTAACAGGCAGCAAAAGCAACGCTTGAATCTGCTATTCATTTGTGCGCTGCTCGCCTTATGGTATGCGGCGCAGTTCGGCACTCTCCCCGCCCGCCCAGGCGGTGGCGAGGCGGATGTGATTGCCCAACTGATGATCCCGGTGGCCGCGTTATACGTGGTGGCACTCGCTGGGCGCTTTGAACATCTGGGGTTCTCGTTTCGCCCCACCCTGCGCCAGATCAGCGTGACAACATCAAACGCCGTGCTGTTGGCTGCGATCTTTGTGCCCTTAGGTCTAGTCACCGGCGCCCTCGTCCCTTCCTTCAACGGTCCTTCTCCTCTGGAGGCACTGGGGCATTGGCTTGGCCTCTTTCTTCTGAAGGCATTGCCCGAGGAGATGATTCTGCGCGGCGCGCTCATCACATATCTGCGCGATGACCTTCGGTTTAGCGGTCTCGTCGCTGCTGGCGTCAGCGTGGTCCTCTCAGGAGTGACCAACTGGCCTGGCTTGGGTTGGCTGCTGGTCTTGAACGCGATAGCAAGCGCGTTCTACGCGCGCATCTTTCTGGCGACAGGGAATGTCGTCGCGGCGGGCGTGGTCCATGCCACGCTGATATGGACGCTGTGGTTGTTGTTTGGCGCATGACTGAAGTCTGTTGATCTATATGATGAAACCAGTCCAAATTGGACGTTATCAGGTCAAAGCCGAGCTGGGTCATGGCGGCATGTCGGTGGTCTATCTGGCCCACGACCCCGTCATCGGCCGCGATGTCGCGATCAAGGTCCTGCTCAGTAATCTGAGCAACCAGCCGGCAGCCCGTGCTCGCTTCGAGCACGAAGCGCGCATCGTCGCCGCCCTCGAGCATCCGGCCATCGTCCCCATTTACGACTTCGGAGAGCATGACGGCCAGCCGTTCCTGGTCATGCGTTACATGTCGGGCGGCTCGCTGGCCGATTTGCTGAGCTATGGTCGCTTGAACCTGCAGGACACGGTGAACATCGTCCGACGGCTGGCCGGCGCGCTGGACGAAGCCCACGCCCGCGGGATCATCCATCGCGACATTAAGCCAGGCAACATATTGTTTGACAGTCACGGCGAGGCCTTCCTCACCGATTTCGGGATCGGCAAGCTGTACGAGGGTAGCCAAAGCCTCACCCTCACCGGCAGCGTCGTGCTGGGCACGCCGGCCTATATGAGCCCAGAGCAGGCGCTGGGTAAGCCGCTCGACCCGCGCAGCGACGTGTATTCACTAGGCGCAGTGATGTTCGAGATGCTCTCAGGCGCGCCGCCCTACACAGGCCCCACCAGCATCAGCGTCGCCATGAAGCACGTCAATGAGCCAGTCCCGGATCTGCGCGCTTGCCGGCCAGAACTGGCCGAGGCGTGTGCTGCTGTGGTGGCTAAGGCAATGGCAAAAGACCCTGACAAGCGCTTTGCCAGCGCTGGGGAGCTGGCAGCAGCGTTTGATGAAGCAGTAAACGGCCACCCGATTACCGAGGCGATGATGCCGCCGGTCTTGGTGCGCAGAAAGTCCGCGCCGCCCGTGCTGCTGGACCAAGCCAGCGCAGGGACGACGGAGCTGATCGTGCCGATCGGGTCAGCGCAAGAGCCGCCGGCAGAAGAGCGCCGCCCCTCAGTGTTGTTGATCGCAGGAGCATTTGTATCGGCCCTGTTTCTAGTTGGTCTGGGTGTGTTCCTCTTTGCCTTTGTGCGTCAGGCCAGCAGCGCGCTGCCGGCGCCGTCGCCCACGCCGACGGCAACGGTCCTTACCGCACCGACCATTGCGCTTGGCCCGCCGCCGGCTACCGTCGCGCCGACGAACTCACTCCCACCCACACCGACCGAGCCGCCGCGGTTGCGGGTGATGCAGCATTCAAACGTGCGCGAAGGCCCTGGATTACAGTTCCCGATCATGACGCGGCTGCCTGAGGGGACGGTCGTTGATGTGGTGGCCATCACTTGGCAGAAGGGCAGCGGGTGGTACATCATCGAGCTGCCCGATGGCCGGCGTGGATATATCTTCCACGAGTTGGTCCAGCCGCTCAACCCAACAGCCCTTGCCGCGCTGCCGACAGCGATCGTGATCATCCCCCCTACCCCCACGGGCACATCCACCCCCTCGCCGACGCCGTCCCCATCCTCATCTTCGACGCAGCAACCTACGCCAACAGCTCCGTCGGCTGCACCAACGTCAATGCTCACGACGACGCTGTCGCCTACATTTACGCCGACGCCCACGGCCACGCCCACACCGACGCCAACCCCAACTCCAATGGCCACACCAACACCAACGCTGACTCCAACTCCAACTCTAACTCCAACCCCGACTCCAACGGCCACGCCGACACCAACTCCAACGATGACCTCAACGCCCACCGAGACGCCGACGATCACGCCAACCGTGACGTCATCATTGACTCTCATGGATCAAACGCCAACGCCAACGCCCTCTCCCACGGAGTCTCCGTAGCGCGCTTAGCCGTGCGACAATGGATTACATGCTTGCCTTCCTCGAAGGGTTAAACAGCAAACAACGCGCGGCAGTGGAGGCGAAGGATGGCCCGACGCTGGTGCTGGCCGGGCCGGGCAGCGGCAAGACGCGTGTGCTGACCAGCCGGATCGCATACCTGATCGGCTTGCGCGGCATTGCCCCCTATCGCATCATGGCGGTGACCTTCACCAACAAAGCCGCCCGCGAGATGCGCGACCGCATAGCTCAACTTGTGGGCGCGAGCAAAACTGCCGACCTGATGATCGGCACGTTTCACAGCATCTGCGCGCGCCTTCTGCGGCGCGAGGCGGCCAGGGCGGGCCTGGACCGCGACTTCTCCATTTACGACGCTGACGATCAGCTTAGCGTCGTGAAAGCTGCCTTAGCCGATCTAAAGCTGGATGAGAAGAAGTACAAACCGGCCTCTATTCACGCAGCCATCAGCGCGGCCAAGAACGAATTGATCACGCCGGAGGAGTACCGCGCTGAAAGCTACTTTCAGGAGATCGCCGGCCGCGTGTATGCCCGCTACAACGCCATCCTGCGCGCCAATAATGCTTTGGACTTCGACGATCTGATTATGGAGACCGTCCGCCTGTTGCGAAGCGATCCAATTGTCTGCGAGCGAGTTCGGGAGCGCTATTTGCACGTCTTAGTGGACGAGTTCCAGGACACTAACCTGGCGCAGTATGCGCTCATTAAGCTCATCGCCGGCCGCCACCGCAGCCTGTTTTGCGTCGGCGACGCCGACCAGAGCATTTACGCATGGCGAGGCGCGGATTACCGCAATGTGCTACGGCTGCGCGAGGACTACCCCGACCTGACCGTCATCACATTAGAACAAAATTACCGCTCGACACAGACCATCCTGGACGCAGCGATGAGCGTGATCCGCAAGAATCCCAACCGCATACACATCAACCTCTCCACCCAGCGCGGCCATGGCCCAAAGATCGCAGTGCGCGAATTATTCAACGAGGACGAAGAAGCCCAGTTTGTCGTGGATACCATTGAGGAGCTGGTGCGCCAGAAAGCAGCGGAGCCGGGTGAGATCGCGGTGATGTACCGCACCAACGCCCAGTCACGGCCGCTGGAAGAAGCCTTCATCCGCGCCGGCATGCCCTACCGACTGGTAGGGGCGACGCGCTTCTACGCGCGCAAGGAGATCAAAGATGTGCTGGCTTACCTGCGCATCATCAACAACCCCGCCGACGCGGTGAGCCTAAAGCGGATCATCAACGTGCCGCCGCGCGGCATCGGCGAGAAGACCTATGAGCAGTTGCAGAACACCGCACAGGCGCTCGGCGTGTCCTGTCTGGACGTGCTGAACCGCGGTGAGTTCTCCGCGCCTGGGCGAGCTGGGCGCGCCCTCCAGGAGTTCGGCGCGCGATGGGCGCAGTGGGTGCGTCTGCGGGGTGAACTGAGCGTCGGCCAACTCTTCGACTATGTGCTCCAGACCAGCGGCTACGAAGAATATCTGCGCGACGGCAGCGCCGAGGGAGAGGATCGCTGGGCCAACGTGCTGGCGCTGCGCAATGTGGCCGTTGAGGCCGGAGACACAATGCTCAGCGAGTTCCTGAGCAACGTCGCGTTGGTCAGCGATGTGGACAACTACGACGAGACGGCGCACGCCCCTACCCTGCTCACCCTGCACGCAGCAAAGGGGCTGGAGTTCAAGGTCGTGTTCATCGTTGGCCTAGTAGAGGGCGTCTTGCCACACAGCCGCAACCTTGACGACCCCGAACAGATCGCCGAGGAGCGTCGCCTGATGTACGTCGGGATCACTCGCGCCAAGGAGCGCCTATATCTGTTGCGGCCCTTTCGGCGCTCGCAGTGGGGGGATAGCGAGATCACCGAGCCGTCGCGCTTCTTGGCCGATCTGCCGGATTCGGTCGTGGACAGCAAACCGCGCAAGAACAGCGAGCTGTTGCAGGCGACGACCACCTGGCAAAGCGCAGTCGCCGGGCCATCTTCCGATGCGCGCTTTAAGCCCGGTGATAAAGTCGTCCACCCTCGCTTCGGCCAGGGCCTGGTGCTGCGCAGCACGCCCACGCGTGATGATGAAGAGGTGGAAGTCTTCTTCTTCGATGCAGGCGGCAAGCGACTGTCCGCCGCGATGAGCGGTCTGAGGAAGTTGAAGGAGTGACATACGGAGTGCGCAATACGTAGTACGCATTCCGTATTGCGTAGTGCGTATTATATATAACGCGTAGAGGGTTTTAGTTATGATTACTCAAAATCCTTCTGGCAAGGTGATTACTTCGATAGAAGCGCTGCAGCGCGAGCGCGAGTCGTTTGACGCGCTGTTCAAACCGCGCACGGTGGCCGTGATCGGCGCAACCGACAAGGAAGGCAGCGTTGGCTTGGCGGTGATGAACAATCTGAAGACCTTTCGCGGTAAGGTGTTTCCCGTCAACCCTAAGCGCGATCAGGTCCTGGGACTAAAGGCTTATCCGAACATTGCAGCCGTGCCGGAGAAGGTGGACCTAGCTGTGATCATCACGCCGGCGCCGACCGTGCCAGGGGTGATCGGCGAGTGCATCGCAGCAGGCGCAAAATCCGCCCTCATCATCTCCGCCGGCTTCAAGGAAATCGGCCCAGCAGGTGCAGAGCTGGAGCGGCAGATCTTGGCCCAGGCCCGCGACGCACACATGCGCATCGTCGGCCCGAACTGTCTGGGCATCATGAACACGCGGATTGGGCTAAATGCCACCTTCGCCGATGCGATTGCTCACCCAGGCAATGTGGCCTTCATCAGCCAAAGCGGCGCGCTCTGCACGGCAGTGCTCGACTGGAGCTTTCGAGAGAAGGTGGGCTTTAGCTACTTTATCTCTGTCGGCTCAATGCTCGATGTCGGCTGGGGTGATTTGATCGATTACCTGGGCGATGACCCCGACACCCACAGCATCGTCATGTACATGGAGACCATCGGCGACGCGCGATCGTTCATCTCGGCTGCGCGCGAGGTGGCGCTGAATAAGCCGATCATCGTGATCAAGGCCGGCCGCACCGCTGCTGCTGCGCAAGCAGCGGCCTCACACACTGGCTCGCTGGCCGGCAGCGATGACGCGCTCGACGCGGCCTTCCGGCGCTGTGGCGTGCTGCGCGTCCATACGATCGCCGACCTGTTCTACATGGCCGAGGTGCTGGCCAAACAGCCGCGCCCGAAGGGGCCACGCCTAACCGTGGTGACGAACGCCGGCGGGCCAGGCGTGCTCGCCACAGATGCGCTGATCCTAAGTGGCGGGGAATTGGCCACCCTCACGCCTGAAACCATCGCCAAGCTGAATGAGTTCCTGCCATCTGCCTGGAGCCACGGCAACCCGGTTGACATCCTCGGCGATGCGACACCTGAGCGCTATGCTAAAGCGCTTGAAGTTATCGCCGCTGATCCGAACAGCGATGGCCTGCTCGTCATTCTCACGCCGCAGGCGATGACCGATGCGACGATGACTGCAGAATTGCTCCGGCCGTATGCCCAACTGCGAGGCAAGCCCGTCTTGGCGAGCTGGATGGGCGGCGATTCAGTGGAAGCGGGCGAGCGCATCTTGAACGAAGCCGGCATCCCAACCTTCGGTTATCCCGATACCGCTGCGCGGATGTTCACCTATATGTGGCGCTATAGCGATAACCTGCGCAGCTTGTACGAGACGCCCGTCGCCGGCGACGACCGCGCCATTCGCCGCGATGACGCAGCCGCGCTCATCGCTCAAGTGCGCGCCTCCGGCCGCACCCTGATGACCGAGTATGAGTCCAAGCAACTGCTGGCCGCCTATGGCATCCCCACTGTGCCCACCTACATCGCCGCCGACGAAGAGCAAGCTGTGGCGCACGCCGAGGCCATCGGCTATCCGGTCGTCGTCAAGCTGCACTCCGAGACCATCACCCACAAGACCGATGTCGGCGGTGTGCATTTGAACCTATGCGATGCGCACGCAGTGCGCGACGCATGTCGCTTGATCAAAGCTTCTGTCTTGGCCCGCGGCAAAGAAAGCGACTTCTTGGGCGTGACTGTCCAACCGATGATCAACCGCGATGGCTACGAGCTGATCCTGGGCAGCACAACTGACTCGCAGCTAGGGCCAGTGTTGCTCTTTGGGGCCGGCGGCCAGCTTGTGGAGGTTTTCCAGGACCGCGCGCTGGGCTTGCCGCCGCTGAATAGCACGCTGGCGCGGCGGATGATGGAACAGACGAGGATTTACACCGCATTGAAAGGGGTGCGCGGGCGAAAGCCAGTGCCGCTGGATGAGTTGGAGCAACTGATGGTGCGCTTTAGCTACCTGGTTGCCGAGCAGCGCTGGATAAAGGAGATAGACATCAACCCACTGCTGGCTTCGGAGCGGGCGCTGATCGCGCTGGATGCGCGCGTGGTGCTTCATCCGGCGCACATCAGCGAGGCAGAACTGCCGCGCACTGCGATCACGCCTTATCCGGTGGAATATGTCGCGCCGTGGACGCTGCACGACGGCACGGCCGTGCTCATCCGCCCCATTCGGCCGGAGGACGAGCCGTTGTTGGTGGAGTTTCACCATACGCTCTCAGAGCAGAGCGTATATCAGCGCTACTTCCATCCCTTCCCGCTCAGCGAACGCATCGCCCATGAGCGCCTCACGCGCATTGCTTTCATCAACTACGAGCGCGAGATGGCGCTGGTGGCCGAGCGGCGCGACGAAGCGCATAAACCGCACATCATCGGCGTGGGCCGGCTGATCAAGCTGCGCGGCGGCAAGGAGGCCGAGTTCGCCATCCTGATCAGCGACGAGTATCAGCATCAGGGCTTGGGCACTGAGCTGCTCTCGCGCCTGGTGGCGATCGGCCGGCAGGAAGGGGTGAAGCGGATCATCGCGGATATCCTCCCCGATAACGCAGCCATGATCCGCGTGAGCGAGCAGGTGGGCTTCACCTGCCGCTACAGCGCTGAGGATGGCGTGGTCAAGGCGGAATTGGTGCTGCCTTAAGGCTGCCCGTGCCGGCGGTGGCGTTTAGCGGTTGAAGAAGCGCGCGGCTAGGTTGAGCAACAGCGACAGCACGATGCTCAGGACGAGCATCGTGCCCAAAGGGATGTAGAGGGTGAAGTTATCACGCTGGATGACGATGTCGCCCGGCAGCCGGCCCAGGCCGGGCAGGAATTGAATCGCCAACTGCACCAGCAGCCCGATGACGACCAAACCAATCCCACCGATGATCAACAGGCGCGCGATCGGATGCAAGTCAGGCATATAGGAGATTTTACTGAGCGTGATTGAGCGCGAAGCGGCGGTGAATTAGCCTTGGGTTAGAATCAAGGCATCGTCGCGTGATCTTCGTCGTCTTGCCTGCCTACAACGAAGCCGAGGCGCTCCCGAGCTTACTCCGCCGCATCGCAAGCACATCCCGAACCCACTTTGGCGACGCTCTGCGTGTGGTCCTGGCCGACGACGGCAGCACCGATGGCACGCCTGAGCTGGCGCGTCAGGTGGCGGCTGCCGAGGATCTCTGCTTGGAGGTTGTCTCTCATGCTGTCAATCAGGGCCTAGGCGCGGCGATCAAAACCGGCTTGACAACGGCGCTCGCCCGCTCCGCTCATCAGGATGACGTAATCATAACAATGGACGCTGACGACACGCATCTCCCGGGCCTCATCCCGCGCATGGTGCAGATGATCGAGGAGGGCAACGACTTGGTGATCGCGTCGCGCTTTCAACCCGGCGCGCGCATGCTGGGCATTCCCCGTTATCGCCAGTTGCTGAGCACCGGCCTGAGCTGGCTCTTCCGGGTGGTCTATCCCATTCCCGGCGCACGAGACTACTCGTGTGGCTATCGCGCCTACCGCGCTGGCCTGCTGCGCGAGGCGTTCGCGCGCTTCGGCGACACCCTGTTCGTCGAGCGCGGCTTTGCCTGCATGGTGGATATCCTGATCAAGCTCCACTTGGCGGGCGCGATAGTGAACGAAGTGCCGATGATCCTGCGCTATGACCGCAAGCCGGGCGCGACCAAGATGCCGGTCAAGAAGACCATCGTTCAGACTTTTCGCCTCTTAGGCCGTCGGCGGCTGGGTATTCTGGACTAGGCATCGCCGGCCTGATAGCCTCACGTCTACTGCGCTTTGCGATGTGCGAGCGAGGAAGTGTTGTGCCAAGAGGCCCTTTTCACCGCCCGACGATCGGCAAGTAGGCGCGCTGTATCCGCTTGCGGGGATCAATCATCGCCTGGACCGAATAGCCCTCATACCACTTTTGCGCGTTGCCGGCGGCGTCGGTGGCCCGCACGCGGAACTCGTAGGTGCTGCCCGGCGCGCCGATGAAGATCGTGTGCGTCTCGTGCAGGCCGGTGGCGACGAGCATCCAGACGCTGTCGCTCACCGGATGGAAGGTGGTCAACGGCACCACCGTGGTGATGGCCACGACCTCTGTCAGTATTACCGGGACGGTGATCTCTTGCGCACCTGATAGGACCAGCTCGTGGCTGATGCGCGGCACCTCCACCTCTTCGACGGTGATCGTGTAGATGGTCTTCATGCGCATCAGCTCGCGCGCTTGCACGTCATAGGTCAGCCTCTCCGGAGGATCGTGAGGCGCGTCTTTGCCCGACCAGCGCAGATAGAGCACCGGTAGATCGCCCCACTGCCCTTGTGGCGCTTCGCGCAACGCGGCTTGTTCTGTTCCCAATTCCGCGCCGACCACGATGGCATTGCCGGCGGCGTCGGTGATCAGGCGATAGGTGTCCACCGGCACACTGGCGGTGATCGCCAATGCAGACTCTGGTGGGAGCGCCTCGATCATCTGTGCCCAAGGCGGCGACTGGTCGAGCCGGATCTCGCGCGGCGCGCTGGACTCGCTGTTGGCCAGGCCATCGCTGGCCAGCACGCTCCAGTAATAGCGCCCATCTGCTGGGAGGGTGACCGTCCACGTGGTCTCGGTGATCCATCCGCTGGTCGCCCGCCAGGTGCTTGCCTCGTCCCAGACGGTGACGAAGAAGCGGCGCGGCTTCTCGCCGATCACGTCGTCCGGGTCGCCGGCATCTGCCCAGCGCAGGCGTATCTGTGGATCAGTTCGCCAGGGTGAAGGACCATCATCTATGGGAATCGGCGCATTGGGCGGCAGGTTGCCCAGCCGGATCTGCGCCCGACCTTCTCGGTTGACGTACTCCAGGTCCACGCGATGGACGCCCGCTGAGACACCTATCACCTTCTCGTGCGCGATCAGCACATTGTCCGGCGCATCCCAGGCATCAAGCTCAAGCTTACCGTTGATCCACAACCGCACGCCGCCGACTGCTTCGATGCGGAACGGGTAAGTTCCCTCGCCCAGCGCCAGGTAGCGCGTCCAGCGCGCAGAGAAGGCCCGCGCGCCCATGTTCGGCGCCGGCGGTTGACCGTCCCAGCGGAAGCTGATCCGGCCGTCGGCCCGCACCAGCGAAGCCGGCGGCGAGAGCAGCGTGTTGTTGAAGTACTGCCCCACCCACGCGCTCATCACCGACGGCAGCATCTGGCCAGGGCCATACTGAGCCAGCGCCAAGGGCGAGGCGGTGTGGACGCCCGCAGCGCTCAGGCGCAGGGCCTCGAACGTCTGTTGATCGGGGATGATGAAACGCTGGCCGTTGATCACCAGGCCGGCCGGCCCGCCCTCTTCGGCACGGACGATCAGCGGCGCGCGCCAGACAAATTTCACTGCGTCGGCCCACAGCCGGCGCGGCGGCAGGTCGCCGGTGCGGTTGCCCAGCTCCACAGCGCCCTTATCACCCACAACGAAAGGGTATACGCCCAGCGACATCCACCCTGGCCGCGCGGTGCGCTGGGTGCGGCGCACCAGGCTCATCCCTTCGGCGTGGATGATGCGGTAGGTGACCTGTGAGGCACTGTTCCCTTCGGCGTCGTCGCGGGGCAGCCAAGCGAGCACCTCCCATAACCCGTCGAAGGGCAGCACGGGGCGCCAGCGTGCCACGGCTGTGTCCGTGGATGGACCTAGGTTCGATGGGTCGGTGGTGATGGTGAAGCGCGAGCCATTGGCGAAGCCGACCGGATAGACGGTCCACCCGCCCTCGGCAGTAAAGCCGGCATCGCCATCGTTGATGACCAGCTCAATGCCCAGTGATGGTCCATCTGCTAGCTCTGGATCGTCGCCGCTGCCGATCGGCGCGACGGTGACGATGGCGAATTCGCCGTAGCCGACGCCCCAGCTCAGCTCTGCATCGGGCTTGTTGAGCAGGTTTGGCCGCACGATCATCACGCGCCGTCCGTTGGTAGTGTCGTAGCCAATGATCGTGCCGGCGTGGCTGCCCCAGGCCGAGCTGCCGAAGGCGCCGATCACCGGCCGGCCGGCGTCTATCTCCTCGACGATCTTCTCAAACGTCGGCTCGTAGATGGCCTTGACCCTAAAGGTGTAGCCGCGCTCGCGGATGAAGAGGTCGAACCCACGCGCGACATCGGCAGCGTCGTAGCCGCTGTCGCTGATCCGCCCGTCGTCGTCCACGTTGTTGTAACAGAACAGGTTGGGAAACAGCTCGCGCAGCCGCTGGAGCGTGCCGTTCTCGTCGCCGTTCCACAAACCAGAATAGCCGCGCCCGGCCCAGTATTTCAGCAAGCTGGCCGAGGCGATGGTGAAGCAGCCCGGCCAGCAGCCGTCGTTGTCGCAGGGGCACTGCCAGATGTTGCTGGCGCGGGGCACGATGTCGTCGGGCACGCCGTTGAGCACCACCCGTCGCTCTGGCAGCGGGCCGGCGGCCTGTGGC
>Ga0272447_1000230_pt1 | contig 43949 bp, 39 predicted proteins | sample YNPCB0133_FD_194589 | JGI IMG/M metagenome (GOLD analysis project Ga0272447, IMG submission 194589) | Hot spring microbial mat communities from Yellowstone National Park, WY, United States - YNP-CB-013-3 | ecosystem: Environmental > Aquatic > Thermal springs > Hot (42-90C) > Sediment | place... | reverse complement strand
AAGGATAGCCATCCTTTTCAAAGCGTTCGATGGTAAAGTCTTTTACCTCTCCAAGCGCCAAATCCAAAACTTGATTTAAGGCTTTTTTGTTGTTGGGGGTTGAGGGGAGGGAGATTAAGGGATTTGGTTAGTGAAATAATTGAAGAAAACATTATAATAAAACAAATTTCTCTAAAATATTGAAATACTTCACCAAACTTTCAATATAAACAAATTCACTAGGCGCGTGATAATTATCTCCAATTGGGCCAAAACCAACTGAAGGAATACCAACTATATTAGCAAAACGAGCATCATTTGTTCCGTGATTTTTAAAGTAGAGATCTTTTTTTATATTTAACTCTTTTTTAACAATATTGTTCAAATTATTAACATAAAAGTTTTTTATATCAGTAGCCATCATTTCTGTTTTATAAATCAATTCAAAATTCAATCTTTCTTTTTGAATAATTTTTTTTAATTTGTTAATTATCGCATCAGAAGATTGCCAAGGTTCACAAAACCTAATATCAAAACTAGCCTCAGCCTCGTTAGGAATTGAATTAACTGCCGTCCCTCCTTTTATTAACCCTAAATTAATAGTTGAATACCAATGATCTTTAGAATTTTTTTTAGGGAAAAGTTTTTTTATCTTTTGGTAACAATCAAATATTTTAATAATTGCGTTTTCTGAAAGCCACTGATAAGCTGAATGTTCTCCTTTTGTTTTAGCTTTTAATTTAAACATTACCACTCCTTTTTGTTTTACTTTTAAAAGATAATCTTTTTCCCCTTCAGCGGTGAGAAAAAAATTACCGCGTAAACCTAGATCTTTAAAAAAATAATTTGTTCCATTTTCACCCCCGATCTCTTCATCTGAAGTTATTAGTAAAATAATTTTCTTATCGGTTTTTGGTAACTTTTTCATTAAATATATCAAAACCCCCAATCCGCCTTTCATATCCAAAACCCCTCTTCCAAAAATTTTTCCATCTTTTATTTTTGGTTTAAATTGATCTTTTTCTGAAGCGGCAACAACATCAATGTGGCCATGAAAAATTATGTCGTATTTTTTTGAGAAATCAATATATGAATTAGATACCGCTAAAGATAAAAAACCATTTTTTTGAAACTCTTTAACAAACAAATTACTTTTTTTTAAATAATCTTTAATGAAAGCAAAAGCTTTTTTAACAGATTCTTGATCTTTGGTAATTGTTTTAAAATAAATGAGATTCACTATTAATTTTATTAATTCTTCTTTAGAAATAGACATATAAAAATGTTAAAAACTTAACAATAAGTTATAATGAGTATAGTAATATTTTCCATCTTCTCCTAATTTTAATCTTAAAACACCATCTTTTTTACTCAGTGATAACCAATGTTCTATAAATCTTGGGTCATAACTTTCAGGTAAAGGAAATTGTTGATTAGATATAACTTCCCATTGGTTTAATTTACCCTTATGTATTAATCTATTCAAAAAATTTCTCCATCGAGGCTTATTTTGTTTTGAAGAAACAGATAAAACCGCTATACCACCATTTCTTACCATAACTTCATGTAATCTTTCTGCTACTTTAATAAATAAACCTAATCCATCAGGATCTCTTGTTGCATCAATATTCCAAGCTGAAGCTGAAACTTGTCTCAAACTTTCCAACTCTTCTCCATCAACTAATGGTTGTTGAGGCAAATTGGCAGCTAAAAAATTAAACCCACCGTTTTCTCTAGCTAAATTAACTAAATCATCACTTATTCCATCAGCTACTAATGATGTTAATCTATCATCAGGCAAACCATTAATTTTCCAATTTTTTTTTGCAGTAGAAACTGCTTGTGGATTTAGATCCGTAACAACCCAATGAGAATTGGGAAAGTATTTACCTCCCAATATGCTTAAAACTCCTGAGCCTGTCCCTATATCGCAACATAAAAGATTACGTTCTCCATTTAATCTATTTCTTACCGCAGGAAATGTTTCTTTAGCTAAATCAAAAGCTGAGTAAGGTGGCCAAACATTGCCTTCAGCCAATATTATAATTCTTCCAACAAGTTCTGTAGGATATATTTTTTCTGCCATAGTAAAATTAAAAACTAAATTTATAATAAACTTTTAATATAATCTTCAACTGCTCCTAACATATCGTTCTTACCTAAACCACTAATAATTTGATGTTCTAAAGGCACTGCTAATTTAAACTTTAAAAAATCTGGTTTGCCCTCCGCATGATCACCTCCAAAATAACCAAAAGAGGTAGAAAAAGGAATAATTCCTTCTTGATATAATACTTGACAAATTCTGGTATACATTTCGTAGCGGCTTAAATTATCAGTTTTACTATCTAGATCAATTACTATTTGAGCTTCAAAAAATGGTGTATCTGTTAAAGCAACCAAGGCCTCAAGATAAGAACGACCACCCCGCCGAAAATTATAATCATGCACATATAATTTTCCATTTTCCCCAACCATTACATCGCCAGCTAAAACACCATCTGTATATCCATTAGTTGCTAAAACACTCCCCATTTTAGAAAATGATTCAAATAACCTTTTTTGTAATTCTGACTCTATTCCTATATCTTGAGGATTTTTTCCCATCCAACCACAAACATATTCATCGCCTTCATCAACTCCAAAAGGAAAAATTGACATTGGAAAAAAAACACCTCCAACCATTATTCCACCAACCGTAATATCTTGTTTTACACCTTCAACAATCCTAGGTTTAATTCTTTCTTCAACAACCGCTAAAGAAGGCAATTCTTTAAATCCATACGATTTTATAATCTCAAAAAGTGCGGCTATTCTTTCATCTCTTGTTAGATTTAAATCATAAACATTAGGATATTTATTAGGAGAAAGATTTCCTAAACCAGAAACTCCCTTAGCATCAAGCTTAATATAAGCATCCAAGTTAGACTCTCTTAATTTTTCGATGGCCTCTAATATTCCTGAAGCGAATAATCTTATATTTTCATCTGTGGGTGGTAATTTTTCTTCATCTAATTGTTCTAATTCTTCTATATTTGTTATCAATCTACCGTCTGAGATTACTCCAATCATAAAAGGAATGTCTTCAAATCCATCTTTTCTAAGTAAAAAATTATTTCTAACTTTATCCATGTTGGGAATTGATGGTAAACTAACATTTTCTAAACCTAAAGCTCTTTCGTCGTGATAATGAGTGGTTTGAAAAGGAATGACCAATGTTTTTTCTCCAAATAACTCATGTGCATGTTGACTTACAACATCTAAATGATAAAAAGGAGTATATTTTGTTAAATTTTGTGGATCATCAAGGTAGCTTGCATATTCTTTACACAATTTTAAATAATCTTCTTTACCTAATGAAAAAATATCTATTAAATTACCCTCCCTATTTTTCCATAACACCTTTAAAACAACGCTTTTGCCTAATCTTTTTTCTAATTGTGATTTAAAAGCTAATGCAATTTCTCTTTCTATTGGATTAGGAGGAGCGGCGACTAGAACAGAAGCCCCATCTTCAAAACCTGGCGACAACATTAATGCTGGTAAAAGTATTCTTTCATAACCTGGAAGCGCTTTAAGATGTGGTCTTTGTGCCTCAGGCACAGCAAAAGCCACATCATCAAAAACTAAAAGTTTTTTTGTTCCAAAGCGATTAGCTAATCTTCGTGATACTTCTATTCTATAATTCAAATCTGCTGGATTTTCAATTCCCATTCTTTGTAAATCAGGGCCTGATAAATTCGCTAAATCAATTTCTTTTAAAAAATCACTCATATTTTTTTAATTAACTTTTAATAATTCTCCCCTTACTCAAAAACAAAAATAACAATAGAAAAAACTCATAACAGAAAAACCCGCCTAAGTCGGCGGGAGATTTTTATTTTGGTTTTATCAATCACTCATCTTCCCGCCATATTAAGCGGTAATAAGAACAAAGAGGACGAAAATGATTGATAAAACCTGATTTTTCATATTTGGTAAAAAGATATTATAACACAACTTTTCTCAAATGCAAGAGGAAGTTTAAAAAATTCATTTGCTTTTTCTCTCACTTTTTTGTCATAATTATCTTATGATCTTTCCTAAAAAAGAAATCATCGAAAAAGCCCATATTAAAGATTATGAAGAAGTTTATCAAAAGTCTATTGAACAACCCGAAGCTTTTTGGGAAAATATTGCCCGGCAACTTCTTTGGTTTAAGCCCTGGAATAAAGTTTTGCAATGGCAATATCCTTATGCCCGTTGGTTTATCGGAGCTCAAACAAACATTGTCTATAACGCACTTGACCGCTGGCAAAAAACCCCAATCGCAGAGAAATTGGCTTTAATCTGGGTCGGCCAACCAGAAAAACAAACGCCCGATAACTTTCCCGTCCGTACCTTTACCTATAAACAACTTCATGAAGAAGTTTCTCGTTTAGCTAATGGTTTAAAAACTTTAGGTGTCAAAAAAGGCGATCGGGTAATAATCTATCTTCCAAGAATTCCGCAACAATTTATCTCCATGCTTGCCTGCCTTAAAATTGGTGCTTTACACTCAGTTGTTTATTCGGGTTTTTCTACCGAAGCTTTAAAATCACGGATTGAAGATGCCAAAGCCAAAGTAATCATCACTACTGATTGGTATCCTTACAAAGATAAAATTTTAAAACCAATTGAAAATGTCACTGAGGCGGTAAAAGGGATTGAAAGTGTGGAGTATGTAATTGTAGTTGAAAGAGATAAAAAAGAAATAAATACTAAAAATTTTGACTCAGATATCCAATTTGTTTTTTATCATGATCTTGTATCAAAACAAGACGCTCTTTGCCCAACCGCGATCATGGAGTCAACTGACCCCTCTTTCATCCTCTACACCTCAGGCTCAACCGGAAAACCAAAAGGCGTCCTTCACTCTCACAGCGGTTATATGGTTGGTGTTTATGCGACGATGAAGTATGTCTTTGATATTCACGGTGATGAAATTTTTTGGAGTACGGCTGATGCTGGTTGGATCACCGGTCATTCCTACATTCTTTACGGTCCTTTATTAAATGGGATTACCACTTTTGTTTACGAAAGCACACCTGATTATCCTGATATTGAAGTTTGGTGGAAGTTAATTGATCGCTTCAAAATCACTCATTTTTACACGGCACCAACGGCAATCCGAGCTTTGATGCGCTTTGGCGAAGAGCCAATTAAAAAATATCAACTTTCTTCCCTTCGGATTTTAGGGTCGGTGGGTGAACCAATCAATCCCGAAGCTTGGGAATGGTTTTATAAAAATATCGGACGGGAAAAATTGCCCATTATCGATACCTGGTGGCAGACTGAAACCGGCATGCATCTTATTACCCCACTTCCCTCTTCCCCTTTAAAACCAGGCAGTTGCGCCAAACCATTTTTTGGCGTCGTTGCCGATGTTGTTGATGAAAATGGAAAAAGTCTACCCAAAAACAACCAAGGATACTTAGTCATAAAAACTCCCTGGCCAGCCATGCTTTTGGATTTATGGAATAATCCCCAAAGATATAAAGAGACATACTTTGAAAAAGTTAAAAGTCAAAAGGCAAAAGGCAAAAGTGATTTTTGCTACTTTACCGGCGACTCGGCCAAAATCGATGATGATGGTTATTTTTGGATCACTGGCAGAAATGATGATGTCATAAAAGTCTCAGGCCATCGTTTAGGCTCAGCTGAGATCGAACACGCTATTGTTGAACATCCCTCTGTGGCTGAAGCAGCGGTTATTGGCAAACCTCATGAAATTAAAGGCGAATCAATCAAAGCCTTTGTCATTTTAAAAATTGGAAAAAGCCCATCAGAGGAGTTAAAAAAAGAGATTAACGATTTAGTTCGAAAACAAATCGGCCCAATTGCCTCAATTGATGAGATTGAGTTTGTTGAAAAGCTTCCCAAAACCCGCTCCGGCAAAATTATGCGCCGGATTTTAAAAGCCCAAGAGCTTGATCTTCCTCTTGGTGATTTATCAACTTTGGAGGAGTAATTAATCAAAATATAAATCTCTCAATCATTTTTAATGATGCTACGATCTACATTTTTGTCGACTTTCTGTCAGCAGAATTTTCACAAAAATTCTATCTTAGCACCGATCGAGAAAAAATAGAATTTATTTTCTTAACAATCCGAATATAAAAAAATTCTATCTTGGACACGATCGCATCAAAGATAGAATAATAAACGTAAAAATAAAATCAATAAAAAATAAAAGCAGATACCTTAGAGACGAAGATAATTTTAGGTAGCTTAAAAATTCAAGATTATAAAATTAACTAGTTTTTTATAACACTTTGATAATCTAAAAACAAATCCCAATATAAAATTCTATAAAAGAAAAAATTATCTTCTACTAGGATTCTCACTCTCGTCTCGTTGTCGTTTCTCTTTAAGTGTTTCACCAGGATTAACACCCCATTTCCTTCGCTCTTCATCAGACATATTACTCCATCTCTCTTCCTGTTTTTTTACTCTTTCTAACCATTCTTTTGGTATTTCTGGTGTTTGACCCTCGTTCATAATTTTATCTTTTAATTTAATAACCAAGCCAACTTGGTTTAAATTTATAAAATTTTTAACTATATTATCAATATATACAATTAGCTAAAAAAAGTCAAGGGCTAATTTAATTATAAAAAATTCTTCTTATTTGTTTTACGAAAAACGATTATAAAATGACAAAATAGTGATGTAATAAAAGTATAAAATACACTTTTTGCTGTCAATGGGTAAAAAGTTAATTTAATCAACTTTTAACTTTCAACTTCCCATAACTCTCCTCCATCGCTGAAAGAATATTGTCAATGATATTTTCGGCTTGGGAAAAGGTAAGGGCTTTGAGATTGTGGGGATAATAGTGAAAAACTTGGTTGCGGCCGATTTTCCAGGCATTCCAAATTTTATCGGCCAAATCTTGACCGGCTTTATCTTTTATCTTTTTGTAAAGAGATCTTTCTTTTAATTTATTGACTAAATTTGGTGAGAGTAATTTTCCCAGACGTAAATGATCAGAGATGTAATCTAAGTGAGAAATAAATTTGACATCCAAAAAAAGCTGTTTTAAAAATCCCTCATAGGCTTTGGCAAAAGGAAAAACTAAAAAAGAATAGTCTTTGAAATGATAAGCATTATTTTTAATAACATCATTCATAAGATAAAGACCCTCATTAACAAGATCCTTTTGATTTTTCGATAAATAAAACCAAAAATCAGAAGTTTTAAAAATTAAAGCTTTAATCTTATCCATGAAAATAAGATAACAAAAAGAAAGTTTTCTAGCAAGATAATTTTTTACCCTTTAAACTCAATCTTGACTGATGGAGAAATTGTTGTTTTAAGATAAGCTTCTTTTATATGACTTAATCCCACTGCCTTTAAAAAAGCTTTGATGTTTTCTTCCAATTCTTCGTCTTTTTGCGAAATCTTACCAATCATTTGATGAATTAAAGGAAATTTACTTTCAGTCTTCCAATGAAAAAGGCCTTTTTCAAATTTTTTGGCGGCTTCTTGGGGATTTGGCGAAACCGTACCATTTTTAGGATTGGGCATTAATCCTTTGGGCCCTAAAATCCTAGCATATTTTATTAACTTTGGCATAAAGGACGGGTGAGCAATTAAAACATCAAAATCAACTTTTCCTTTTTCTATTTGAGCCAAAATCTTATCATCAACAATCGCCACTTTTACCTTTTTCCCCAAAGAATACGGTAACTCCACTTCCCCTTTTAAACCCACTTTATCCACATTTAAATGAAGTTCAAAAGACTCATCGAATTTGGCGTATTTTATTTTTTTCAAAAGGAAGATGGCTTCTTTTATCGAATAAAGTTTATTTTTATCAATTTGGGCTTTGGCTTTTTGATAATTTTTACCCCGCGTTTTTTTCTTTATTTCTTTTGGTTTTTGTTGGGCTTTCTCTTCGGCTTCTTCAACGATTTTTTTAGCTTTTTCCATCTTCTCAATCTCTTCTTCATCAACCTCAACCGCCACCATCCTCTCTCCCCCTTTAAGCCCCGGAGCACGAATTTTTTTCTTCTCAGCCGCCTTTTCTTTTTGTTCTTTTTTTTGTTTTTGTTCAACCTCTTCTAAGCCTAAAATTCTTGTTCGTATTTTTCCCATAGGTAAAAAGATTCTAAATTATAATTTCTTTAATTTTTATTTTTTAATTTTTAATTTTCTACCTCGACTCCCATACTTTTGGCTGTCCCAATAACAATTTTTTTGGCCGCTTCTAAATCAGTGGTGTTTAAGTCTGGTAATTTTTCTTTAGCAATCGCCTCAACTTGAGCTTTGGTGAGTTTTCCCACTTTTTCTTTGTTGGGTTTGCCCGAGCCTTTTTGCAGTTTTAAAGCTTTTTTAATCATCTCAGACACTGGTGGCAGTTTGGTAACAAAAGTAAAAGTCCTATCTTCATAAACCGTAATTACCGCGGGGATAACTTGCCCTTTTAGTTTGGCGGTTCTGGCATTGTATTCTTTGATAAAATCCATAATCGGCAGCCCATGTTGACCCAAAGCCGGACCCACTGGTGGTGCTGGAGTTGCCTCACCCGCGGGAAGATTAAGTTTGATAACCGTTTTTACTTTTTTTGCCATAGATTTTATAAAAGATACGAATAATGGTAATTTTTATAATTTCTGGAGCTGCAAAAAATCAAGCTCCAACGGTGTTTCGCGATCAAAGATGGATACCAAAACTCTTACCTTACCTCTTTCTTCATCAACTGCCTCAACTGTCCCCAAAAAGTCAGCAAAGGGCCCCTCTTTTATTTTAACCGCCTCACCGACTGAGAATTTTGCCTTAAACTTGGGCTGTTCTTGCTCAACAAACTTCATAATCGCCTCAACCTCTTTTTCAGAAATCGGCACCGGCTTTAACCCCGCTCCCACAAAACCAGTCACCCCTTGAGTGGTTTGAACAATTAGCCATGAGTTTTCGTCTAAAATCATTTTTACTAAAATGTAACCCGGAAACACTTTTTCTTTTTGTTTGGTTTTTTTGCCTTTTTTTACGGCAACTACTTCTCGCATTGGAATCACTATTTCAAATATTTTATCTTCTGCCCCCAAAGTTTTTATCCGCTGTTCCAGGGCCTGTTTGACTTTTGCCTCATGACCGGCTTGGGTATGAACCACATACCATCTTGGTTCTTTAATCGGGGTAATTTTCCCCAAGGCAGTAATCTTCTCTTTGGTGATTTTTTGCTCAGACATTTTAGCGTTTTAAAGTTAGAAATTCTAATACTTTGGCCAATAAAACATCTATTATACCGATATAAAGACCAATAATCAAGGAGATAATAATAACCACCGCTGTTAAGCGGATGGTTTCTTTTTTTGTGGGCCAACTCACTTTTTTAAGCTCTTCTAAAATTCCTGCTTGCCAACCACCTTTAGTCAAAGTTTTTTTGTCCATAAAAATATTATACAAAAAATATTATAATGTTTCTATGGCAAAAGAGATAATTCATTCTTTGATTCTTATCTTTACAATTGCTTTGGGGTTTTTATTTCCAAAAAGCGTTCTTGCCTCTTATGATCTTCAAATTGCCGCTTCTTTGTTTATTTTCTTTTTTTTGGTAAAAAAACTGGCTTTACCAAACTCACCAAAAACTCGGCTTTTGGAATCGGTTATTTTTACTTTAATTGTCCTTCTAATTGTCAACACCACCGGCTCAATCCGCTCCCCATTTTTCTTTTTAATCTACTTTCTTCTTTTTTCTTTATCACTTCTTCTTGAACCAATTATCTCAATGGTAACTTCACTAACACTAATTATTTTTTTTCTTTTGTCCCTTCCCAAAGATCAAAACTTTTCCGTCCTTTTGCCCATTTTTTCTTTAGCCTTCATTACCCCGTTTGCTCTGTTTTTGGGAAAAGAGTATGAAGAAAATCAAAAGTTAAAAGCCAAAAGTCAAAAATCAAAAGAAGAAACGTTTTTGTTTTTATCCTTAATTTTAAAAAATCATCTTAAAAATATTGCTGCGGCCGCTGAAAATTTTCTTGGCGATCACCAACTTTCAATCATAAAAAAACAGACGGAAAAAATGGAAAAACTAATTGAGAAATTTGAAAAAAGTCTTTCTTTATGAAAAAGGCAATTTTTTTATTAATTTTTTCTCTAAGCTTTCTTTTTTTCTTTTTAAAATCTGTTTTTGCCATCAATATGGAATCACCTCTTTTTAAAATCCAATATGGAGAAATTGGTATTGCTGGTGGTAATAAATCATCGGCCAATTATAGTCTTTCCGATACCGTTGGCCAAACGGCTGCCGGTCAGTTTAACTCAACCGGTTATATTGTCAAAGCCGGATTTCAGTATCTTCACTCAATCATCCCTTTTCGTTTTTCTATCTCAAACATCAATATTAACTTTGGCATTTTAATCCCCAACTCTCCTCAAACTGCCACCACTACTTTAACCGTTTCTTTTGGGGCAGCCGGTCAATATCAAGTCACGGCCATTGAAGAAGGAAGATTAAGAACTTTAGATGAGGTAAATAGCATTCCAGACACTCAATGTGATGGGGGCACAAATACTTGTAATGAATCTCTTGCCAGGCCTTGGACATCAAATACCGCCTATGGCTTTGGTTATAACATGAGTGGTAATGATATTCCATCGGATTTTATCGACAGTACTTATTTCCGTCCGTTTCCCAATCGTCAAGAAAATGAGTCACCGGCTATTGTTATGAGTTCCGCCAATGTGGGAAGAAATCGTCAAGCGGTTGTGACTTTTAAAGTTAATGTCTCTCCCATTCAACCAGCAGGTAAATATCAAACAATTATCAATTTTGTTGCCACACCATCATTTTAATCTAAAATTCAAAAATCAAAATGCAAAATAACAATTTAAAATTCAAAATTAGAAAAATTTTTATTTTATTTTTTTTATTAACTCTATTATTCTTTTATACAACAAAAAAAATTCTTGCTCAACAAATTTCTTTATCCTTATCCCCACCTTTAATTGAAACCGTCATTAAACCAGGCAAGTCGATTTTAATTGCCTATACGATAGTTAATTATGCTGATCCGGTGATCTTAAGCGCTAAAGTTTTACCCTTTGAACCAAAAAATAATTTGGGACAAATTAAGATTAAAGAAGAGTTTGATGGACCAATCCGCTTTAGTTTAGACAACAGTCACTTAAAACTTAATCAATCATTTTTTTTAAAAACTAATGAGAAAGAACAACTTCTTCTTCGCCTTCGCGTCCCCGAAGGAGCAAAAGAAGGCGATTATTATTATACTTTAATTGTCGAAAGCCAACCAGTAACTACTCAATTGGAAAAAAGCGCCTCTTTTGCCAAAGCCTCAATTGGAGCAAACATTTTAATCACCGTTACCGAAAGTGGAAAAATTGAGATAAAACCCAAAATTGTTCTTTTTGAAGTTTTACCACGGTTTCGTTTCTCTTTTTTTGGGAAAAAAATTAATTTTTTTGACTCAACCGACTCTATCCCCCTTATTTTAACCATTGAAAATCAAGGAAAAAATCTTATAAAACCCGAAGGAGAAATCATCTTAAAAGGTAACTTTGGGGAAAAAGCAAAATTTAATTTAATCCCCCAAAACATTCTTTCTCAATCGCAACGGTTAATTCAAGCCACGCCTTCGGCGGAAATTGATTGTTCAAATCTTTCAAAATTTAGGGCTTGCCAAAGCCCTGTTTCTTTAATAATTTCGGGGTTCTTTTTTGGATTTTATCGTTTATCAACGTCAGTTATTTTTGGTGAAAATTCCCCTCAAATTTCTGCCTCAACTTCTTTTTTTGCTTTTCCAATAAAGATCTTTACCGGATTAATGGTAGCTTTAACCATCGGTTTTTTTCTTATCAAACGATTTTATAATAAAGATTAAAAACAAAATTTAATCTTTTTAAAAAAATCCAAAAACTTTATTTTGTTGACTATTGGCTATAGATTTTTCTTCTTCTCTTTTTTATATTTTTCTCATGAAAAATTTTCTTCGTTCTTTTTTGCCGGTTTTAAAAAAGATTAAAAAGTATAAGATTGAAATTTTTCTCCTTGGTGCTTCTTTTTTTATTGCCATTTTTTCTTTGATTTTGTATCAAAAAGAAAAAGCCTGGGAAAAAACAGAAGTAATGGAGGAAAAAACGTTTAATAACCCCACCCCTTATAAAAAAATTTTTGTCGATGTGGCGGGAGCGGTAAAAAATCCTGGTGTCTACGAAGCGACATTTGGCGCAAGATTAAATGATGTTTTAGATTTGGCAGGTGGACTTTCGGATGAAGCGGATAGAATTTTTTTTCAAAGAAACTTCAATCTCGCCCGAATCGTCACCGATCAAGAAAAAATCTATATCCCATCAAGTTGGGAAATAAATAGCGGTATCTTTATTGAAAATTCACGGACATTAGATTATATCTCACCAAAAAATATCACTCAAACCGAGGTCGTCTCACAAAATTCACCTCAAAATACAAACGAAAAAATTAGTCTCAATCAAGCCAGTATTGAAGAATTTGATGCCTTGCCGGGTATTGGTAAAATAACCGCCCAAAAGATTATCAATAATCGACCCTATCAAAGTATCGATGAACTTTTAACAAAAAAAGTGGTCGGTAAAAGCACTTTTGAAAAAATTAAAGACCTAATTAGTCTATAAATGACGCCAAAAATATTTACCACTGTAATTGACTTATATTTACCCGAACCCCACGCCTCTCTTCTTAATGGAATTCTTTTTGGAATAGACCTTAAAACCACAAAGGAGTTTTATGAACAGTTAAAGATGGTTGGTTTGCTTCATTTGGTGGTTCTTTCTGGAATCAATATTACTCTTTTATCCTCAATCATCAGCCAATCCACTCAGTTTTTTAGCAAAAAGCTATCTATTCTGATAACAATTATTTTCATTATATTTTTTGTTCTTTTTGTTGGTGTTAAAGCCCCAATTTTAAGAGCAGCATTTATGGGAATTTTAACGCTCGTTGCTAATTATACCGGAAGAAAAAATTATTCTTTGTATGCTTTAATTTTATCGTTTGTATTAAGTGTTATCTTTTTTCCTTCTTGGTTAAAAACCGTTTCCTTTCAGCTCTCTTATGCCGCCACTTTGGGCATTATTCTCTTTGGTAAAAAGAATATTAAAAAAAGTGAAAATAATTTTACAAACTTCTATCGTCAAATAAAAGCCGATTTTAAAACTTCTTTAGCGGCGCAAATTTTTACCGCACCCATTATTTTTATTTATTTCAAACAAATCTCATTAATCGCTCCTCTTGCCAATGTGTTGGTTTCTTTTTTTGTCCCCTTTTTGATGGTTTTGGGATTTTTAACTGCCATTTTGGGAAAAATTAATTTTTACCTTGGTTTTCCTTTTGCTTGGACTTGTTATCTTATCTTAAGCTACATTATCTTTGTCGTCGAAACTCTATCAAAAATTCCGGGAATTTTTATTAAGTTTTAAATTAAATTGTTAAAAAAATCAAAAAAATTATTTTTAATTTGAGTTTTTAAAACAATATAAATTAAAAAGTTGTCATCCAAAAAATGATCCGATCGGATCAAAAAAAGAAGACAAAAAAAATTTCATTAAAAGACTTTATACTTTTAATAAGCTCTAAATTAATAGATGTTTATTTTGAGATTCGTGATCCTTTTTGTCTAATAAGTAGCTATTATCATTATGTCAATAAACCTATTGACAATATCGAAGAAAAAACAAAACTTAAGAAAAAATATTTTAATTTATTTGCCAAATTAAAAGCAAAAAAATATCTTAGCGCTAAAAGTAGTTCAGAAAAATGTCGATTTTATCTTACAAAAAAATCAAAAAAGTATATCGCAACAAAATACCCCCATCTCTATTTTAATAAACAAAACTGGGATAAAAAATTACGACTGGTCATTTTTGATGTTCAAGAAATTAATCGTTTTAAAAGAAATCAGTTGCGCCGGCTTTTAAAACAATTAGGTTTTATTATGCTCCAAAAATCAGTTTGGCTTTCTCCTTATGATCAATTTGAGACGATAAAAAGATGGATTGAAGAAAATAAACTTCAAGAAAAAATTCTTTTAATTGAAACCGAAAAAATTGCTTTTAAAAATAAGGATAAACTTATTAGTCAGTTTTGGCAAGTAGATAAAATTTTTATCTCCTAAAAAATTATGGAAGAGTTAAATATAAGTAAAAAACAAATTATTTTGATCCTTACTTTTTCTTTATTTATCTTTTTTGGTTATTTTTTATTTCAAAATTTAGACTCCAAAACAAAGATTGTTTTTTGTGATGTTGGTCAAGGCGATGCTACTTATATTCGAGTAAAAAACAAAGTTGATGTTTTGATTGATGCTGGACCCGATAAAAAAATCTTAAACTGCCTGGGAAAACATATGCCTTTTTGGGATAAAAAGATAGAACTTGCTTTTTTAAGTCACCCCAACAAAGATCATTACCAAGGTTTTTTCTTTATTAACGGACGTTATAAAATTGAAAGGTTTGTTACAGTTGAAAGCCCGTTTGTTAGTCCAAGTTATAAAAATCTAATTGAAGCTCTTAAAAAAAATCAGGTTTTGATTTTAAAAAAATTTCAAGGTGATCAGATTAATATTTTAAACGACCGTTTTTTATTTCTTTGGCCTGTTAAAAATTATTTTTCTTCTCAAGATAACGATTACTCTCATCTTCTTCTTTTTCAAGAAGATGATTTTAAAGCGCTTTTTACCGGTGATGCCTCACCAAAAATTTTAAATTTAATTGTTAAAACAAACACTATTGATTTTATAAAAAATATCAACCTTATCAAAATCCCCCATCATGGCTCAAAAAACGGTTTAACCAAAAATTTTTTATCCATTAGCAATCCAAAGATTGCAGTGATAAGCGTTGGAAAAAATAACACTTACGGTCATCCGGCAAAAGAGGTTTTAGAGATGCTTAAAGCCCAAAAAGTAAAAATTAAACGAACGGATGAGGAAGGTAATATTGTGTTTAAATTAACCCGTTAACTAGTTAACGCGTTAACGAGTTAACGAGTTTTAATCAAGAAGAATGTTTCTTATCTCCCTAAAAATCCCCCACCCTTCAAATCCAATCCAGCTTTCACCAATCAATTCTTTAGGCAAACCAGGATCAATTTTAAAAAGATCAACATATGTATCAACAATTTTTTTGAATTTAGAAACTTTGTCTTCTTGGGAAGATAAAACTTCATGCCACTTTCTAAAAAGCTGCCGATACTCTCCGTCTAACTTTGTTTTTTCCCAAACCTTTTCAACCAAAATTTCACGGCTGCCAAAAACATGATCGGCCTCAAAAGCTTGAAAATACTTCTCTTCTTCCTTACCCCCAATTAACCAACGTAAACTTTCAATCACCGGATGGGGAGTCACCCAAAATGAGCGATGCCAAGGACCCAATCCCCAACCTTGCATCTGCCGTCTTAGTCGATCACGAATCTCTCTTTTACTTTCGGGAATCTCATAAGAAATAATTCGCCAACGTCTATCCCAAGGATATTTTAAAAATCTAAAAAAAGGAAATTCCAAGCAAAAATCTAAAAAACCTCTTTCGGTCAGAGAATATCTTTGACTTTCATTTTGCTTAATAATAAGTCCATCTTTGATTAAAGAGTTAATAATCGACTTAGTTTTTTGATTAAAAGAAAGATCAAAGACTTTTTTTATTTTTTCATCAAAAACTACCGGAGAAAAATTAATATCACCGATTAAAATTAACGAAAGTAAAATTTTTGTCCGTGTATCTTTTACCATAATTTTTTGCGTCTATCTTCTTTATAACAGACGAAAAAAATTTTGTCAAGAGGTTTTTAAAATTTGTAATTAACAAAAACCTCATTCCTGACTTAATCAGGAATCTACAATATTTCTACCTTATTTTTTATAATTAAGGTATGATTACATAGATCCCGACTGAGTCGGGATGACATAAATCTTACTTTTACACCACGTTTACACAACTTTTACACAATGTTTACACTAATTTTTACTCTTCCAATCTCCATTAATCTCTACTTATCTCTACTTATCTCCACAAATCTCCATTTATCTCTCTTTCATATTCGCATAATTTGCGTCATTCACATCTTCATTTGCATCATTCGTATTATTTATTAGCGCTTTATAATAAGAAGAAGAAGAAGAAATTTGCTTCTTGACAATTTTAAAATTATTATCAATAATAAAAAATAAGCAAAAATGAAAAAGAAAAAATTAATTACCAAATTAACTCTTTTTTTCTTTGTTTTTTTTCAAGCATCATATATTTTTTTGGTTAAATTACCAAAGCCGGTTGGTTCAGCTAATTTTATCAACATTTCCGATACTCTTTCCAATTCTCGTCTTTCCTATCGGGCCGGTGTAGCAACAGGAGCAGCTAATGGATCAGTTATCACTATCGATTCTTCAGGTAACGCCGATAACAATACCAATCACCTTTTTCCAAATGACACGGTCTGTTTTGCCGGCCCTAACTTAGATGGATGTTATCAGCAATCAACCTATACTGTGGCCAATATTGTTAACTCAACTACCTTTAATATCTCTCCTCCTTTGGGTAGCACTCCCTTAGGCGCCAATGACTATGTCATTGCCACCCAATCCGCCATTCATACCATTACCTTTACCTTAGCCTCAGCCGTTCCTTCAAATGGTGATATTTTAATCACTATTCCTGCCGTTGATATTGCCGGACAAACTAATGATGGTTTTCCTGATACCAATACTTCAATCGCTACCAATGGCTTTGATTTAAATGGGTTGGGAACTTCTAATATTACTGTTTCTTCTTCTGGTTGTAACAATAACTGGACCGTGGCGGCAGTAACCGCTGGTACTGCCTCAACTGATCACACCATAAGAATTGACAGAAATACCGATGCTTGTGCCGCCGGTTCCACCATTACGGTAACAATTGGTGATAATAACAAAAAACTTATTAACCCAGCCCCCATTCTTTCTGGTCATACTCAAGGCGTGGCCGATATTTACACTATCAATGTTAAAACCCGTGATGGGGCAGATAATACTTTAGATGAGTCAAATGTTAAAGTAGCCGTTATTGAGGGCGTTTTAGTCTCGGCCACCATTCAAGAAACTCTATCCGTTACTATTTCTGGTGTTTCTTCTGGTACTTCAGCCTGTGGCCAAACAACCGATGTCACAACCACCGCCACCTCCGTCCCTTGGGGAACAATTATTAATTTTGGTACATTTTTACATGCGGCCCAAAACGTGACTGTCTCCACCAATGCCGTTTCTGGTTATACATTAAAAATCGCCGAAAATGATCAGATGGGAAGAAATGGCATTACTTGTCCTGGGGCCACCGCCGGTGAGGCCCAAAACTGTATCCAAGATACAACCTGCGGTCCAACTACCTGTTCAGAAACCACCTCCCAAGACTGGACCTCAACTTCTTATTATGGGATGGGCTATTCTTTAGCCAATATCTCCGGTACCGATGCCGCTTTTACCTACAATGAATCCGGACGAACTTTTTCGACTAGACAGTTTGCTGATTTAGAAGCTTCAGAAACTCAACAAACAATAATGAGTAAATCAACGCCAGCTGCTTCCTCACAAGCCTATGTTTGTTACCGTTTAAATGTTTCCGCTACTCAACCAGCCGGTTATTATTTCAATCGAATTGCCTATACGGCAACAGCAACATTCTAATATGAAAAGTCAAAAGTTAAAAGTTAAAAGTCAAAAGTTTTTAAAATCAATTCTTTTTTCATTTTTCATTGTCGTTTTTATTTTTTATTTTTTAATTTTTAATTTTTTTTCGGTTTCGGCGCAAAATACTCTACCTTTACTCGTCTATCCTGCTCGTCAGTTTTTAGAACTTGAGCCGGGTGAAAAAACATCGATTACCGTTAACTTTGTTAATCAGGGAAAAGAACCAGTCTCTGGTTTTATAAAAGTAGTTGATTTTATTGTTCGCGACAATCAAGGAACACCGGAATTAATTGAAAATACTTTTGCCGCTCCAGAAAAATATGCCGCCGCTTCTTGGTTTAAAACCGATTTTGACAAAGTCACTCTTCCGGCCAATAACGAAAAAGTGACCATCCAAGCCCAAATTTCTGTCCCAAAAAATGCCAAGCCGGGTGGAAAGTATGTAGCAATATACTTTCAAGCCCAATCCTCCCAATTTTCTACCCCAACCGGCTCTCAATACGAGGCCGGCACTGGTATCTCTCCAAGATTAGCCTCATTAATCTATATTAAAGTCAAAGGCCCAATCAAAGAAAGTGCTTTTGTCACCAAATTTCAACCCAAACAATCATTTTTTGAATATGGACCGATTACGATTGACACGGAAATTTTAAATCGGGGTGACTATCATATTACTCCCAAAGGTGAGATTACTTTAACCAATATGTTGGGAAAAGTGGTTGAAAAAAGTCTTTTAAAAGAAACCAATATCTTTCCTGATACCGTAAGAACCTTTTCCAATACTTTAGGTAAAAAATGGATGATTGGTAAATACCGCGCTTCACTCACCGCTACTTATGGTGAAAAAAATACGGTTTTGACTGCTTTTTCCGAGTTTTGGGTTTTTCCGTGGAAAGTGGTAACAATTATTGTTTTAACCTTAATTATCATCATTATTCTCGTTCGTCATTTTTATATCTCAACCCTTGTTAAAGAAAAGTTACTGGAAAAAGAGCTTGAAGAAGAAAGAAAAGAGATTGAGGAATTGAAGAAAGAATTGAGAAAAAGAGATAGATAGAGATTTATGGAGATAAATGGAGATAAATGGAGATTTATTGAGATAAATAGAGATTGATGGAGATATATATAGATAGGTAGAGATAAGGGGAGATGGGGAATTTAAATTAAAAAGTTTAAAATAAATGGAAAAAAGTAATAAAAAATATATTCTTCTTAAAGATTTAGAGATTTATCAATTGGCACGAGAACTTTCAAAAATTGGTTGGGAAATTTATCAAAAATTAGATTGGAAAACTAAAAAGATTAATGGAGATCAATTTATCGAAGCCACCGACTCAATTGGTGCTAATATTGCTGAAGGATATAATCGCTTTCATTTTTTAGATAAAATAAAATTTTATTATAACGCTCGTTCTTCTTTAAGTGAAGTTTGTCATCATTGGTTAGAAATTTTGCACGAACGCGATAAAATAAATAAGAATCTTTATCTTCAGTACAAAAAAATAGCCGAAAAATTAATGATTAAACTTAACAATTATATTAGTTCTATCTATCAATCTTATAATGAAAATAAAAACAAGGAGTAATTTTCTTTATTCTTTTTTATTTCTCTTTATCTCCATCTATCTCTACTTATCTCTACTTATCTCTACTTATCTCTACTTATCTCAATTTATCTCAAATAATATTGCCGGCGCAAAAACCACTTCTTATGAGACGACTATCTCAGCTTTTATCGGCGAATACCGATTCACTCTTTTTGGTTATACTTCCCCAAAAGCGTTGGTTACTTTTCAGGGCTTGGGGATTTTTGACCAAACTTATGCCGATGAAACTGGTTATTTTGAGTTTAAAAATCGCTTCTCCCCCTTTTCTCCGCGTGAAGCTTGTCTTACGGCTCAAGATCAGTTGGGGCGACTCACCAACCCAGTTTGTCTTCCTCCATTTCCGGTTAACTACAATGTTACCATTGGACCGGTATTAATGCCACCAACTTTATCGCTTGATAAAAGTGATTATTGGGTTGGTGATGAGGTGATTTTATCAGGACAAACAATCCCTGAAACAAGTGTTTCTCTTTCAACTTTTACTGACGAAAAAAATACCTTAATAAGCCAAATAATCAAAAAAATTAATCCCCAAGTTTATGCTTTTTCTCTGCCAAAATTAGAAACAAAAACCGATAAAAGCGGCAACTTCTCAATCGCCTTACCCTCTTCATCAGCCAAAAAATTTCGCCTTTTTGCCCAAACTCATTTTCAAAATGAGAATTCACCCAAAAGTGTCAAGTTAACTTTAAAAATTTTTCCCTGGTGGATGATAATATTTAAATTTTTTATTTTTCTTTGGTTATTAATAAAACCACGTCTGTTGGAAATTTTTATTTTAATTGAATTAATCTTCCTTTTAATTTATTTTTTACGCTCACACTTCCATCCTAAAACTTTAGCAATAATTAAAAAACAACCTTTGGCAATTATCAAATATCAAAAACCAAAAAGTGAGTTAATAAAAACTTAAACGGGCCTTTTGGGGAAGTTTTTGACCATCAACAAAAACCTCAAGATAATACTCGCCGGGTTTTGTTGAGGCAACATCAAAAACTGCTTTACCAAAATTATCGGTTTTTCCTTGAATAATATCAACCGATAAATCGGGATTGGGGCTTAAAAATAATTCTTTTCCCAAAACGCCTAGACCTTGATTATTTAAAACAAAAACGGTGATCCGAATTTTTTCTTGACCGTTGGCTTTGGCGCGAAGTGGAGAGATAAAAAGATAGGAATTATCAACCGAAAACGAGGCTTGGGAAACTGATGCGCGGCTTTTAAAAAATCTTACCTCATATAGACCAAAGAAAAAAGAAAAAGAAACTAAAATTAAAAGAAAAAAAATTAAAAAAATTAAATTTTTTTTCATCAAAAAAATGATAAAAAAAGATTTTTAAAAAATCAAGGTGAATAATGTTAAAAACTACAAGGAGAGTAATCAAAAATTTCTTCACCCTACCATTGTTATTTAGATTTTAAAAATAATCCAAAAAATTTTTAAAAAAAATTAGCAAAAAAAGAAAGCAATTGATAAATGTTATTCCTTGCTTTCAAAATCAACGGATAGTCTTAACTTAGGAAATCTATACAATTTTAATCTCTTTTTTTACTAAGGTATGATTGTATAGATTCCTACCTACGCGGGAATGACAGTAAAAAAACTTTATAATTTCTTGCCCTCCGATTCGGAGGGCGGGTTTAAAAGGAATCTATATAATTACATAGATTCCATTCTTCTTAAGAAGTAAAATAGCAAAAATGCTCTTAAAATCTTATAGGATATATGATATATTATGATATATTTGAGTAATTAAAAAAATTATGCGGTAATTATTTTAAATTTATTTAAATTTTATTATAAGATATAATCTATCCGTGTCTTTCCGTGATAAAATCCGTGTCTATCCGTGTTAATTTCTATATCAAAATATATATAAAATACCTCTTGACAAATTTATTATTATTGTTTTATGATGAAAATGTATGGATAAACGGTATAATTTTTATAATTTTGAAGCCTCATTCAAAAAATTTCTTCTTGCGGAAAATGTTTCCCCTATTACTTTAAAAAATTATCTTTCTGATCTTCGTCATTTTTTCGGTTGGATTATTTTAAAAACAAAGGCGCAAAATAAAAAAAACTTTGAAAGTCTTTCCCCTTTGGAATTTTTAAATCAAATCGATGAATCTTTTGTTGAAGAATACAAAAATTATTTAGTAGTTAATGCTATCCCGGCAAAAACTATTAATCGGCGTTTATCAACCCTTAGAAAGTTTTTCTCTTTTTGTATCAGTCAAGGATGGCTTAAAGAAAATCCAGCAAAAAAAATTCAAAATTTAAAATTGAAAATTGATTCAATCATCAGTTCTTTTGCTTTATCTTTGGAAAAAGAAAATCTTGATCAAAAAACCATTAAAAGTTACCTGGAAGTCGTCCAGGAGTTTTTAAGCCTATGAAACAATTTTTTACCCTCAACCTTAAATTTTTGATTTTGATTTTTTTGGCTTATCAAGGCCTAAAAGCTTTATTTGACCCAGCGATTGAAGGCGATCCATATGTAAAAATTTAAAAGACTTCGAATGATACCTATTAATAAAGAAACAATCAATAAATTTCTTAAAAAACTTCACCAACGTGGAGAATCTCCTTCTTTGATCATAAAAAAACTTATCATTGTCGATAAATTCTTAACCTGGGCTTATCAAAATAATTTAATCAAAGAAAATATTCTTAAGCAGATAAAAGAAGAGATTGAAAATATTATGTCAAAAATTACCGATCAAAATCTAAAACAAGAAACAAACTTCTTCACCGAAAGCCCAAAAGTTATCCCCCCGCTTTCTTCCTTTGAAAAAGCCGCTTATGCGGGTGAGAAAAAAACCGAAGGGATTTTTGGGGAAATCTCTTTACGTTTTAATTTGCAAACGTATAAAATTAAATCATTTCTTTTTGGCTTGTTAAAAAAAGTTCCTTTGCTAGATTCCCGCTTTTCCGGGAATGAAAAAGAAGAAATAAAGGAAAAAAAAGCCCCTTCCGGCTTTGATTTTTCCAATTTTGGAATTCATCATTACATCGGACTTCTTTTTTTTCTTGTTTTTTTGGGTTTTTTGGGGACAGGTCTTTATAACAAGTTTTTTTTGAAAGTTGAACGTCCGTTGGCTTATCCTATAAATTTAACTCGAGGCGGTCGGGTACTTTCGTTTCAAGGTCGATTAACTGATTCTTTGGGCAATCCAATAACAACCGCAACGAACGTGCAGTTTAAACTTTATAATGTTTCAACCGGTGGGATACCTTTGTATACGGCCGGTCCTTGTTCAATAACACCAGATCAAGATGGTATCTTTTCAACATTAATTGGCCAAAGTTGTGGTTCAGAAATCCCCAATTCAATTTTTACTGAAAATCCAAATGTCTATTTAGGAGTAACCGTTGGCGCCGATTCAGAAATGACTCCCCGCCAACCAATTGCCAATGTTGGCTATGCCATCAATGCCGAGACTTTACAAGGCTTTCCACCAGGAGAAGGAACAAGTAATATCCCTTTTATCAATAAAGATGGTGATTTGCTAATTGCGGTTGCCTCGCCTGGTATCCGCTCTACCTTTACCTCAGCCGACTTCACCCTCTCAAGCGCCAAAACCGCTATCATCCAGTCAGCTGGCAGTGGTGATGTGATTTTACAGGCAACAGAAAGTGGCGCTTTGCGATTTAGAACGGGCGGAAATAATGATACCTACACGCGGATGATAATTAATAACGGCGGCAACGTTGGCATCGGCACCACCTCCCCCAATCAAACACTCTCTGTGGCTGGCACATTGGGGATATTAGAAGGTGGAGCATTACCTCAATATTACACAATATTCCAAGGAGGCGATCAATCAGCAAATATTACCTACACCCTACCAACATCAATTGTCGCCAATGGGTTTTTGAGGACTGATGCCTCAGGAGTGTTATCTTGGACAACCACGATTCCAGCCACCTCAGTTGCCTGGTCAAACTTAACTAATCCAACCGCTAATCTTTCATTAAACCACAACGAATACACCACATCCTTTACCTGGGATACGGACGCAATCGCTGGTGCTTTTACCGGATTAACTCTTTCTCTTACCAATGATGCCACAACTGACACTAACATCCAAAGAATACTAGCTTTACAAAATAACTCTGCCACTGGTGGAACAACTGAGAATTTACTTTACTTAAACAATGCTGATAACAATGCGGTAACCTCAGCCATTGTCATTGATAATACTGGTGGTGGTGGATTTACCAACTTTCTTGATACTCCCTCAATTGATATAACAGGAACAGGAGCAATTACCGGAGCAACGGGTATTTCCTCTTCAGGAATAATCACTTTTTCAGGCTTAACCGCTAATCGGTTGGTGACAACTGATGGTTCATCTAACTTAACCACCTCAATCTCATCTTCCAATGTAGCAGCCTCTGTCACTGATGAGACAGGAACTGGTAATTTAGTCTTCTCCACCTCACCCACCTTTACCAATTCAGTCTTAACTGGTTCCTCATCTTTCTCAGTCTTTAATACTATTGCTACCACCGTCAATGCTTTTGGTGCTGCCACAACCTTAAATATGGGAGCCAATTCAGGCACCTTAACCATTGGTAATCCAACTGTGGTGGGGACACAATCAACCCAGAATCTTTGGAATACCACTGCCTCAACCATCAACTTTGGTGGAGCCGCCACCACTTTGAATATGGGAGCTTCATCTGGCATAGCCACCATTAACAATACTACCTTATCCTTACCCAATGCCACTTCAGTTACTATCGGTGGTGCCTCATCAGTGTTAAACTTCTCCTCAACAACTGGAGTAAAACAAATCCAAACCGGAGGGACAACTAATTTAGCCTTAATGCCAGGGGGAAATGTTGGTATTGGCACCACCTCCCCCAATCAAAGACTCTCTGTGGCTGGGACTTTTGGGATATTAGAAGGTGGAGCATCACCTCAATATTACACTATCTTTCAAGGTGGCGATCAATCAGCAAATATTACCTACACTTTACCAACATCAATTGTCGCCAATGGGTTTTTGAGAACTGATGCTTCAGGAGTGTTATCTTGGACTACTAATATTTCAGCTACTTCTTTAAAATGGAATGCCTTAACTGATCCTGATGGCAATCTTACCTTAAATCATGGGACATATACAACCACCTTCAATACCTCCTCAACCACAGGAACATTCTTTACCATCAATGCCAACTCTTTAACTTCAGGGAAAGGTTTGTATCTTTCTTCAACCTCAACCGGATTAACAGGCAACTTATCTGAATTTGTTTTATCAGGAAGTGATGCGGGTAATACTGGTAATGTGGTAAGAATTGCTCAAACTGGCACTTCCTCTGCCGCTGTACCTTTGATGATAACTAATTTAGGGACAGGATTATCTTTTAGAGTCAATGATGAGACAGGAGATTCAGATACTACTCCTTTTGTGATAGATGCTTCAGGCAATGTCGGAATTGGGACGACGAATCCTTCAACCTTTAAATTAGAAGTTGCTGGTTCAGTCGGCCCATCAGCAGATAACACTTATGATCTTGGTTCTTCCAGCCTTCGTTGGGCAAATATCTACGGCACCAATATTTACGGCAACATCACACCTACAGGTTTCACTCAAGGCTCCGTCATCTTTGCCGGCGCAGGCGGCACTCTCTTCCAAGACAACGCCAACTTTTTCTGGGATGATAACAACAACAGGCTTGGGATAGGGACGGCGGTTCCATCTCAAACACTAGAAGTCGTTGGTTCAATTGCTCTTCAAAATTCTAATATCTTAACGGGCGTAACCAATTATGTTAGATTTAGTCAAGGTATATCGGTTGGTGGAGCGGATACTTATTATTTCAACTCATCGGGTAATATCAACGTCAATTTAATTGGGGTTGGAACTGCCACTCCTAATACTAGTCGCAATATCAACTCGGCCAATACCTTTACCGATATTTCTGCTTCCGGGTTTTATAATACAATTACTGCTAGTGGAACAATTACCGCCGATCGCACTTCTTATGGAATCTATAATCTTATTACCAATAACGCTGATCAGAATAAGTTCAATCTCACTTTAAGAGGAATTTATAGTCAAGTCACTAATGCTAATGGCTATTCTGCTGACACTATTTATGGTGGTCATTTTTATGCCTTAAACCAATCAACATACCTTAACCCTGATCTCAATCTTACGGCGACTAATTCTGCCGGATTAGTTGCTCAAGCCATTAATGATGTAAATGGAACTATTACCAATCAATATGGTATCCAAGCATATTCCCGAAATGATGAAGGGACCATTATCAACTCTTGGGGGCTTGATGCTTATTCCTTTGCCAATGTGGCTGGAGGAACAATTACTACTTCCTATGGTGTCCGTGGCCGAAGCTATGTGACTGCAGGTACGATTACTACTGGTTATGGTGGGTACTTTACCTCAACTGGAGCAACTACTAATTATGGAGTTTATGCTTCTGGTACGGAATATGGCATTTATTCTGCAGGAGGAACTAATTATTTCTCCGGCAACGTCGGCATCGGTACCACATCACCTTCTCAAAACCTTCATATTTCAGGCAATATGAGATTAACCGGAGCATTGTATGATGTAAATAATGAAGCAGGAACATCAGGACAAGTCCTTTCCTCAATCGGTAGTGGTGTTGATTGGATTGATGCCGGCGGTTTACCAGTCAGATGGTCATCATTAACTAACCCCAATGCTAACTTAACTTTACATCACAGCACCTACACCACCACCTTCAATACCTCCTCAACCACAGGAACATTCTTTACCATCAATGCCAACTCTTTAACTTCAGGGAAAGGTTTGTATCTTTCTTCAACCTCAACCGGATTAACAGGCAACTTATCTGAATTTGTTTTATCAGGAAGTGATGCGGGTAATACTGGTAATGTGGTAAGAATTGCTCAAACTGGCACTTCCTCTGCCGCTGTACCTTTGATGATAACTAATTTAGGGACAGGATTATCTTTTAGAGTCAATGATGAGACAGGAGATTCAGATACTACTCCTTTTGTGATAGATGCTTCAGGCAATGTCGGAATCGGTACTACTTCTCCTGGAACAAATAAATTATATGTCAATGGAGGTGATGTTTATATGACAAACGATCTTAGGGCGGCAAGATTTATAGACATTACCGGCTCTAACGCCTATTATCTTGATCCGGCCAATGGTGGAAATTCTTTGGTAATTGCCGGCAACATCGTTTCAAGAAGTCCTACTCCTTATATTACTGGTTTTGACGGCACCAATTATAATACTCTTATTCTCGTTGGATCCGATAGCTCAACCTCAACCTCGGTTTGCATCAGTTATAGTAATGAACCGGCTTCTTGTTCTGGTAAAATTGACGCCGGAACAATTGACCCTCCCTACACGATCAATGGCAAAAAATATGCTACCTATGTCTCATCAATGACTGGCGTTAAAGAAGAAACTACCGGCGTGATTGAAATAACCTCAAAAAATAAAAAACTTAATGCCTATGAGTATATTATCGACTTTGCTAAACAAAAAGAAGGCTCTGACCTTTGGCTCTTTTCCAAAACCACCAATTTAAGAAAAAATATCGACAAAATGACTGTTCTTTTGACTCCTTCAAAAAACACCCGAGTCTGGTATAAAATTGATAAGGAAAAATTTGCTCTTTTTATCTACTCAACCAAACCCACTACCATCTCCTACCGGCTGACTGCTCCCCGCTTTGATTATGAAAAATGGGCCAATGAAAACCCAAACGGTCCAAATGGTTTTGTGATCAATGACCCTGATCTTCCCTCTCTTCTTACTTTAGATAAAAATGGCAACCTTCAAGAAGCGGCAGTTACCTTAACCTCAACCCCATCCGGCCAAACCGGTGATCTTTGGCAAGATTTAACCAATAAAGTCTATCAGCTGGCAGGCGCTACCCAAGATTTGATTGAAGAAATCGGCTATTTCCAAAAAATTTTAGTGGCCAAAATTCAAACCGGGCTTTTGCAAGCAGAAGAGGTACTCGCAAAAAATCTTTTAGTTGCTAAAAATATTGTTGCGGAAAATATCAATCTTACTACCAAAAACATCACTATAGCCGGCAAAACCATTGAGCGGTTCATTGATGAACGAATTGAAACATTCGTCAATTTAAGATTAATCTCCTTCAATTCCCAAAAAATTATTTCTCCAGTGGTGGAAACTACTAATCTCAAAGCCACCGGTGAAGCCTCCTTAAAGACAATTTCTACGAACGAGATAAAACCGCAAGAAAAGGATTTAGTTATTAACCTTGATTCCGAAGCGAAGATACCTGTCTCGAACAACTTGGGAGGTGCGCAGCAAAACGATAGTGAAGCGAGCACGCCCACGGAAGTGAGAAACACGGTATCAAGCGACAGAAAAGGACAGCTAGCAAAAATTATCATCAAAGGTTTGGAAGGAAAAACCGCCGTCACCATCGATGCCGCCGGTAACGCCTCTTTCTCAGGACAGATCTCTTCCTCTTCTATCGTAAGTGACTTAGGTGACTTAGGTAACTTAAAGGTAAATAAAGACGCAACTATCTCTGGCAATCTTACCGCCAATACCTTAAACGCCACCGAAGCCTCAGTATCTGGAAAAATTATTGCCAAAGAGATTGAGGCGGAAAATATCAATGAAATCCAAAGACTTTTGGCAGAAATCAAAAACCAACCCTTACCTAACCTAAGCAACCTAAGTAACTTAAGTAACTTAACCAATCTAAGCGACCTAACCGTCACCGGCCAATCAAATCTTTACAATGTCTCAGTCTCTGGTTCTTTACTGGTTGGCCAAACATTTGTCGAAAACAACTCCATCACTACTTTAGCCTCAGAACTTAAACTTTCTGCCTTAGAAAAAATCACCCTTTTTGATGGTGCAGTCAACATTGCCAAAGACGGCACCATTACCACCAAAGGTGAAATTATCGCCCAAGGCGGGATAAAAACCTCAAAAATTACTCCCTTAGAAAAAGACCTAAGTGTCCTAGGTAACCTAAGTATCTTAGGTGAGTTAAAACTTAAAAAAGCCACTGGCTCCGCCGTAATTGCTGCCCCTGATAATTTGGCAAAAAACGGTATTTTTGCTCCAGCAATTGAAGCCTCAGCCTCAGCCGCAGGTACTGGCATCATCCCCAAAACTTCCCAAGAAGTTATCATCTACTCCTCTTTTGCCAAACCTACCTCTTTAATCTACTTAACCCCAAAAACTGCCCAACCGATTTCTTTGTCGGTCTTTGACAAAAAAGACGGCTTTTTCCGAGTGATTAGAAACGAACTTTTAGACCAAGATATTACCTTTGACTGGTTGATTATCAATTAGTATACTTAAGTTACCTAAGTTTCCTAAGTCGCTTATGTCTTTTCCTAAGTATAAATACCTGATCACCTACCGGCTTTCTGAAATTATCTTTGATTTAGTTGATCAATTTATCCTAAGTCACCTAAGTAACCTAGGTGACTTAAGCTACTTAAGTTTAAAAGATCAAATTTTAAAAGCCACCCGCTCGATCAAACAAAATATCATTGAAGCTGTCTCAGAAGTCGCTTCTTTAAAAAGTCAGATTAAACTTTTAGGAGTCGCTTACGGCTCAGTTGAAGAGTTAATTGCTGACTTTGAGGATTTTTTGCGAAGAAAAAACTTAGAAATTTACCCCAAAAATCATCCAAAGATTATTGCATTCAGGCGCTTAGGCAAAAACCTAAGTTACTTAAGTAACCTAAGTCCCTTAGGTGAATTAAGAAAAAAGCCGACTTTGCCGGCTTCTTCCCAAGATGCCACCAATCTTATCCTTACTCTTTGTCATCAACTTTCTTTTCTTCTTCACCGGCAAATCAAAAGCATGGAGGCAAAGTTTATTGAGGAGGGTGGCTATACTGAAAATCTCTTTCTTAAGCGTCTTAAGAAACTTAAGTCACCTAAGTTGCTTAGGGGTTTCACCTTAATGGAACTTCTTATTATCATCGCCCTCATCGCTATTCTTGCCACCGCCCTCTTAGTTCTTTTCAACCCAAAAAGACAGATTGAAAAAGCCTGGGATGCGAAAAGAAAAAATGATTTAAATACTTTAAGAAAGGTTTTGGAAGATTATTATAACGATAAAGGCTGCTATCCCACTGGAAATATTATTTGTTATAACACTCCCAAAGAAAATAAAAAAGGTGTTGGTGCTGGAGCGACCCTTGTCGGCTATAGTTGTAATATTTGCGGCACCAAACCAACTTCACCAAATTTTTCTCCCTATCTATCAGTCCTTCCTTGCGATCCCCAACATCCAACTAAAGATTATTTATATCAATATGATCCCTCACCTTGTCCCCAGTGGTTTAGAATTTATAGCATGTTTAGTATTCGTGATGACTCTGATAGTAAATTTTTAGGTTGTCCTTATGGTGGTTGTGGATTAGCCTATCCTCCAGCGCCGACTCCTCAATATGGTTATGATTATGGCGTTTCCAATACTGTCTTGGAATCGAGTAATGTTTATAATTGTCTTGATAAAACTAATGTTTGCAATGTATGTAATACTTATGATCAATGTCTTATCGATTCCGGTTGTCCGGATAAAAATAAAATTTATGGCAGTCGAGGATGGTGCTGTGCTACCAATCCAGGAGCCTGTCGTTAAATCAATATCAACATTCTCCTCTTGACAAAGGAAAAAATATTCTCTAAGCTGAAATTATAGAGAAATTTATGAAATAAAATGGCTAAAAAAAACCCAAAAAACAAAAACAAACTTTTTCTTTCTTTTATTTCTTCTTTTCTTCTTCTTTTTTCTCTTAGCCTTATTTTCTTTCAAATTTCCAAAAAGCCAAAAGAGGTAAAGGCTGTTGCTGGGCAGTTAAATATCAATGCTGTTTCTGGCGGAGTCCAAAATTTTAATCAAGTCGGCATCGGGACGACGAGTCCACAGGGGAAACTCCACGTTGCTGGAGTCTCGAATACTGCTCCGGTAAGGATCCAAGGTACAACATTCCCGCAGATTCAGTTCCATGATGGAACGGCTATCCGACAATACCTCTGGCTTGATACAGCAAATGGTAATGTGATAACGCTTGGGCCAGGAGGCACTGGATCTGGAGTTGTAGTCAATACTGCCGGCAACGTCGGCATCGGGACGACGAGTCCGGCGCAAAAGCTAGATGTGCAAGGAAATCTTGCCCTTGGTACAGCCACCACAGTTGCCGCTAATCCCACAACCGGGATTGCCATACGAGGAAGTACCTCAAACTTTAATATTAACATTCAAGATGGTAGTGGTCGAGTAAATTATCTTTGGAACGCCTCAGCTGGTGGTGGAACATATCTAGTAAGTTCTGAGCCAGCAGCCAGATTGTTACAAACCGTAAATGGAACTACTGGCGGTGTCTTTCAGTTCTTTGGTGCTCCAGCAGGAACTGCTGGAAACACCATTACATGGACCCAAACCGGAGAACTCAGTAGCAACAGCAATGTTTGGTTTAGCCCAAGAGGTATAAACTCCGACTTCTATATAAATTCTTCCGGCAACGTCGGCATCGGGACGACGAATCCTGGGCATAAACTTCAAGTTGAAGGAAATATGCGTGTTAACGGCAACTACCTATATGTTAATTCAGAAGGAGCCGGTCCTCTTCGTGTTGGTGCAGCGTGGGGTATAAAGGGGTTGTATGCAGGAGATGGAGGTACTTCTAATCTTGTACTTGGTGTGCCGGGCGGTAGTTATGTTTACCTTGGTGTCAGCAGTGGGGATGCATGGGTTCAGGGTGGAACCGGCAACGCCTATTTCAAAGGCAACGTCGGCATCGGGACGACGGGGCCGAGGTATAAATTACATGTTATAGGCGACATTTATGCGAATGGCGGATGGCTTAGGACAAGTGGTACTGCGGGGTGGTATAGCGAAACCTATGGCGGCGGCTGGTATATGAGCGATACAAGTTGGATTAGGACTTATAATTCAAAAAGCGTTTGGACTGACACTGGACTTCTGGGCAGTAATGGTGGATTAACAGTTGGCTATGGCGGGACTGCTTCGCCTTCAGGAGGAGCAATAATTGCTGGCAACGTCGGCATCGGGACGACGGGACCAACAGCTAAATTACACGTAAAAGGAACTGCTTATTTTGAGGGCACAGCTTCTTGGGCGCCAGGAATATTTGCTAAACTTGTAGAATACGGAGCAGGTGGACGACTTTATCTTGGTAAATCCAATTTATATAATGGTGCTGAAGTTTTTATAACAGGATTTGGTAGTAGTATGTATTTTGATACCAATGGACCTGATGCTCTTTCAGTTTGGGTTAAGGATGGTTTTTTAAGCGTTGACAGAAGTTTGACCGTGAAAGAAAATGCTTATCTTGCTACTGTTTCTGGCAGAGTCGGCATTGGGACGTGGACATTCGCTAGTCAAACTAGATTAAAAGTTACTGCCCCAAATGGAGCTGTCATTGAAGATTGGCCTTCAAATTGGGGTGGAGGAATAGCTACTTGGGATATTGTAGGAGCAGGTGCTTATCTTTATGGAGTTGCGTATAGATCTGACTTTTCTCTTAAAAAAAATATTCAACCAATAAATTACGACGCTTTAGATAAGGTTTTAAAATTAAATCCTGTTTCTTTTTATTGGAAAGATGAAAGAATAGACAGAGAAAAACACTTTGGTTTTATCGCTCAAGAAGTGGAAAAAATCTTCCCAGAATTGGTAAGAAAAGACTCTAAAGGAAAAAAAAGCTTAAACTATAATGAATTAATTCCTTTTTTGACAAAATCAATCCAAGAACAACAACTGCAAATTTCCGCCTCAAACACGGTTTTGGCTTCTTATTCCACCCGGCTTTCTTCGCTGGAAAAAGACCTAAATCTCACTTCAACCGATGATCTAAAGATAGTTGAACAAAATTCAAAATTTGAGGTTCGAAATTCAAAAAATGATTTAGTAACAAAAATTGCTGCCTTTGCCGAAATTATTGTTGGCAAAATCAAAGCCGGGGTTATCGAAGTAAAAAAACTCGTCGTTGATGGGGTTGATATCGTAAAAAAAATCTCTGACCTTGAACAAAAACTTGAAAAACAGGAACAAATAATAAGAAACCAACAAAAGGAGATTGAAGCGCTTAAAGAAATTGTTGGAAAATTAAAAAAATAATCTAATCAAATTTCCCTTGACTTTTTCTCTAAAAATTTATACATTAAAATAAAATTATGAACAAAAATAAACTTTTTACGGCTACCCTTGTTTTTCTTTTTTTTATCTTAACATTACTACTTTCATTAATCGCTCTCAAAAAATCCTCCCAAAAAAAACCCCTTTCCCCAAATATTTTATATCTTACCTTTCCAGTCTACTCCTTTTCTGGCACGGTTGAAAAAATTGAAGGAAAGGCAATTTACGTTTCTCAAAAAATAACTGAAAACAATCTTCCTTTTGCCCCATTTCCTCCCAATCCAAACCCTTCCCCTTTCCCAACCCCCAAAACTATCACCCTAAGTTACCGCGTTTTGATCTCCGAAAAAACCCAAATTTCAAAACCGCCGATTTTTATAAATTATCTTTTTATCACCCCAACGCCAACTGCCGAAAAAAAACTTTCCATTAATAACATAAAAATCGGCCAAACAGTAACCGTTACCACAAACCAGGATCTTCGTACTTTAACCTCAGATACCTTTGAAGCCACGACTGTTTCTCTTCCTCCAATTATAAACACTTTAAGTGGAAGGGTGGTTGAGGTGAAAAAAGATATTTTAATTGTCAAAGCCTTCACCCCCCAATCACCTAAAGAGAGAGAGTACCAAATCAAAATCACCAAAGATACCGAAATCTCAAGGATAGAAACTAACGGCAAACCAGAAAAACTCAGTCTTGAAGAGATTAAAAAAGAGATGGGCGTTACTGTTTATACTGACGAAGATGTAACACAGTCCCAAAAATTAACTGCCTTGCGGCTTGAACCAATCCTTCCCCCTCAACCAGCAGTTTCACCAGCTTTACCTTCACCAATCACCTCACCCCCACCCATCGCTTCACCCTCACCTTTTATCACTTCTTAAAAAAATTATTTTCCTCTTGCATTTATTTTTTTTCTTTGTTAGATTTAATTATTATGGCAAAACTTTTTGCCCGCATTATTTACTATTCATTATTCATTATTATCTTTTTCTTTCCCTTTTTCTTTTTACCGGCAACCCAAGAGTTTTTTTTAACCAATAAACTTTATCTTTTGGCTTTTTCTTCTTTATTTTTACTTTTAATCTCAACGATCAAGATAGCCGTCACTAAAAAAATTTCTTGGCAAAAAGGAGTATTTGACAATCTTTTGGTTCTTTTTTTACTCTCTTTAGCTATTTCGATTATCATCTCTTCTCCCAACAAAGTCCAGGCTTTTTTAAACCCCAACTTTGGCTTTTTAACTTTTTTTTCTTTAACGATTCTTTATTTCTATCTTTCTCGCTTTTCTCTTAATCTCCATCAATCTCCATCAATCTCAACCAATCTCCACAAATCTCCACTTATCTCCACTTATCTCCACTTATCTCTATCAATCTCCTCTTTCCTTCTTTCTCTTTTTACGATTATCTTTTTCTTCCAGCCGTTTAAAAATGTTAATCTTCCTCAATCTTTAGCTTTTCTTAAAAACCCAAGCTTTACCCCGATCGGCAGTCAACTTGATTTGGCTATATTTTTGGGATTCTTTTTGATTTACGGATTAACACGGATTTTTGAAAAGAAACGGATTGCCACGGATGTGTTTTCATATCTGTGGCTATTCGTGATTCTTATTGCTTTATCTTTGACTTTATATTCTTTAATTAAACCAATCTCCACCAATCTCAATCAATCTCCATCAGTCTCCAATCTTCTTCCTCCTTTCCGTCTCTCCTGGTATGCGGCAGTTGAGATTTTAAAAAATCCAAAAACGGCATTTTTTGGCGTTGGCGTGGACAACTTTGCCTCAATCTTTACCCGGGTAAAAGATATTGTCTATAATCAATCACCTCTTTGGCAAGTTTTTTCATTTAACTTCTCACGTTCGGCAATTTTACATCTTTTTACGGAGACGGGAATTTTGGGACTTTTGGTTTTTTCTCTTCTTATTTTCTCTGTCTTAAAACAACTAATCTCCACTAATCTCCATAAATCTCAACCAATCTCCACCAATCTCAATCAATCTCCATCAATCTCCATAAATCTCCATAAATCTCTATCAATCTCATTTATCTATTTGTTAATTTGCTTATTCCTTTTTCCTCCTTCATTAATCACCTGGTTTTTGTTGTTTGTGGTGATAGGTTTAGAAGGAGCGAAGATGCCTGTTTCGAACGACTTGGGAGGTACGCAGCGAAACGATAGTGAAGCGAGCACGCCCACCGGAGTGAGAAACACGGCATCGAGCGACTTTGATCTCTCTTTCCTATTACCTCTTTATTTGGTTATTGTTCTTTTCTCTTTTATCTTTCTTACCGGCTTTGGCTATATTTTAGGTCGCTCTTATTTAGCAGAAATCTATTTCAAAAAAGCTTTAGACGGCGTTGTCAAAAACGATGCCAAACAAGCTTATGAAAATATGCGTCAAGCAATCATTTTAAACCCCTACATTGAACGTTTCCGTCTAAACTTTTCTCAACTTAATCTTCTTTTGTCCAACAACATCGCCGCCAAAGCCAGTCAACCTCAAGAAAAAGATAAAAAACCCTCTCAACTTTCTGAACAAGATCGCCAAAACATCAGCCAAGCCATACAAGCAGCTATCGCCGAAGGCAAAGCCGCAATTTCCTTAAATCCTCAAAAAGCCCAAAATTGGGAAAACTTAGCCCAAATTTATCAAAACATCATTAATATTGCTCAAGGAGCTGATGTTTGGACTATTTCTTCCTATCAGCGAGCGATTGTGGCCGATCCTCAAAACCCAGTTTATCGACTCAATTTAGGAGGAGTCTACTATTCTTTAGGCAACTTCGAAGAAGCATCAAAAATCTTTGAACAAGCAGTGATTTTGAAGCCCGACTGGCCCAATGCCTACTACAACTTAGCCTGGGCCAATTTTCAAAAACAAAAATATCAAGAAGCCGTCTCTGCGATGGAAAATGTAATAAAGCTTTTAGATCCCAAAAAAGACAAAAATGATTATGAAAAAGCCAAAAAAGAACTGGAAGAATTTAAGAAAAAACTGCCACAAGAAGAAAAACAAGCAACTGAAGAAGGAAAAACTCAACCAAAATTAACCCTACCAAGTCCGATTCCAACTACCACGCCTCAAATTCAATTACCAAAAGAAGCCTCACCAGAAGCAAGATAGTAGTAAGTAGCAAGTAGTAAGTATTAAGTAGCAAGAAAAAATTTATATTTATTTTATACTTAATACTTTATACTTTCTACTTAATACTTACTTAAGAAAATTCAACGGATTTAGAAGCTGTCCTCCTTGGCGTATTTCAAAATGAAGATGGGTGCCAGTTGAACGGCCGGTTGACCCCATCACTCCAATTACCTGCCCTTGAGAAACGGATTGACCCGCTTCAACATCATAACGAGACAAATGAGCGTATAAAGTCTGATAGCCATTGCCATGATCGATAACCACATGACAACCATACCCCCAAGATAAACAACCAGCGTAAGAAACCGTCCCTGAATAAGCCGCCAAAATAGCTGGTGTCCCCGGATTGGCAATATCCAAAGCCATATGGTACCAAACTGGGTATTGAGTAATTGAGCCAGAAGTTGGCCAGATAAAATTCGATGTCCCTCGGACACCAGCCTGAATCTGCGCCACAAAACGCGTCGCTTCCGGCAATGGTTTTTCTACCACCTTTCCTCCTGGCACAAAAAGATACTGGCCCACTGCTAAAGTAAAGTTATCCAAGTCTAAAAAGTCATTCATTGGAAAATTAACAATGTTTTGAGCCGGCACTCCATATTTTTTAGCAATCGAATAGATACTTTCTCCAGCCGTGACCTTATGAACAACTCCTTCTTCTGGTGGAATCTTTAATCTCTGCCCGGGTTTGATTAAATCACTTTTTAAATTATTTGACCATTTGATACTATCAACCGAAATCCCAAATTTTGAAGCAATTGAGGCCAAAGTCTCTCCTTTTTTTACTTCATAATCAATAATTTCTGGTTTGGCAGAGGTGGCCGTTAAAACCGAACTTTCGTAAGGGTTATAACTTAAAACTGAAGCCGAAGTTAAGATTTTCTCTTCAAAAACAAAAGGATTATTCTCAGCAATGATTGGACCGGCAACAACGGCGGTAAAGATTAAAAAAATAAACGAGGTATTTAAAAAGGAACTGCTATACTTTCCCCTTTTAACAATAAGCAAAGTGACGATTAAATCTTTTGCCTTCTCAAAATTCTTTCCAAAAAAAATGGCTTTTTCAATTAAATAATGCTTAAAAAAAACACAAAATTCCCTAATATTATCTAATAAACCCATTAATTTATTATATCACATTTTTTTTCGATTTTTCTGATTTATCTGATTTTCCGATGTAAGCCGAATTTTTCTGATTTTAAACTGATTTCAACCGATTGTAACTGATTTAAACTGATTTAAACTAATTTTAACCAACCATCGCCGCAACAATCCTCTCAAGTGCCACCTCAAACGCCGCTTGTTTTAAAGGAATTTTTTTCTTACTTGCCTTTTCCCAAATGGCTTCAAACGCTTTTTTCATCATCACCTCAAGCTTGCTATTTACCTCTTCTTCACTCCAATAATAACCAGCTTTGTTTTGAACCCATTCAAGATAAGAAACCGTTACCCCACCTGAATTGGCCAAAACATCGGGGACAATCACCACTCCTTTTTTGCTTAGATATTCATAAGCTTCCTCAGTCACTGGGCCATTGGCCATTTCAATGATAATTTTGGCTTTGATATTTTTCATATTTTTCTCATTAATAACATTTTCCAAAGCCGCCGGCACCAAAATATCGACTGGAAGTTCTAAAAGCTCTTCGTTGGTAATAGTTTTTCCGCCTTTTGTGTCACAAACCCCACCAGCACAATAACAACCCGCCAAAGTCCCTTTTTCTTTTTTACACTCCATCACCAAAGGAATATCCAAAGCTTCCATATTCTCGCCTTTGGGTTTGATAATACCCCCTTTTGAATCAGAAACCGCCACCACCTTAAATCCTGCCTCTGAAGCAATCTTGGCAAAATAGTAACCCACATTACCAAAGCCTTGAACGGCGATGGTTATCTCATTATTTGATTTTAATTTTTGATTATTGAAAGATGGCAAGACAAAATTTTTCGAGACTTTCTGTTTGAGGAGCGTTAGCGACGAGTTAAGTCGAGATAAAATTTTTGTTGAGCCATCTTTTACCAATTCTGAAAGTAGTGCCTTCAAAACAATCACTCCGCCTCTTCCCGTTGCCTCAGTTCGCCCCAAACTTCCACCCATTGCCACCGGTTTTCCCGTAAATGTTGCTTTGGATTGATAGCCTTTGATTTTTCGATACTCATCAATCATCCAAGCCATAATCTGAGGATTGGTATTGACATCTGGCGCTGGTACATCAATATCCTCACCGATAAAATGAGCAATTTTTTTTACATATTCTCGCGAAAGTCTCTCAAGCTCCGCTGAAGAAAGTTTTTTGGGATCAACCAAAACACCTCCTTTTGCTCCCCCATAAGGCAAGCCAGCAACAGCACATTTTATTGTCATCAAAGTCGCCAAAGCCTGTACTTCCTCACGGGAAGTTTGCGGATGAAACCGAATTCCCCCTTTATAAGGACCCAAAAGACTATTGTGTTGTACTCGCCAACCTTTAAAAACTTTAATTTGCCCATCATCCATCTTTACCGGAAAACTAAACTCGCAAATCATCTCTGGCTCAATCAATCTTTTAATTATCTCCTCATCAAAACCCAAATTTTTTGCCGTTTCTTTTATTAAAGCCTGAGCCGATTCAAGCATTTTTTTTCCTTGATTCTCCATATGTAAGTATCAAGTATTAAGTAGTAAGTATTAAGAAAAAACTTACTACTTTAAACTTTTAATTAAACTATTAAAATTAGCTTCGAAATTTCAATCGTGCTATTAGCTAAATCGTTAAAAACTTTTTTATCAATAAATTTTAAATCATAAGCGATAAGAATTAAATTCTGAACTTCAGTTAAAGAACACAAAGCAATGTAATAAAATTGAATTTTATCTTTATCTGTTTTTCTTGAAAATCCTTCGGCTAAATTTGATGAAACTGAAATAAATGCTCTTTTTAATTGAGAAAATAAACCATAGATCTCTTCCTTAGGAAAATTAGAAACTATTTTATATACCTTCAAAACTAACTGATGAGCCTTTTGCCACGCTATTAAATCTGTAAAAGACTTTATTTTATTTTTATTTTCCATATTTTCCCTTAATACTTAATACTTGCTACTTAATACTACTCTCAAGCCATCTCTCAACCTCCAACGCCGCCGAAACCCCCATACCAGATGCCGTTGCCGCCTGACGGTATACATAATCAACACAGTCCCCAGCTGCAAAAACCCCAGGCACTGATGTTGCCATTTGATAATCAAAATCGAATTTATCAACGATTTTTTCCAATTTTTCATTTTGAATTGTCATTTTGCCCTCCGATTCGGAGGGTGATTTTTTCATTTTGAATTTCATTTTTGCTAATTCTAAGGATAAACGAAAAGAAGTTATTACATAACCCCTTTCATCAAGCTCCACCTGCCCGGCAAAAATTTCAGTATCTGGTTTATGGCCAATTGCCACAAATAACCCATCGACTGCCAATATTTTAAATTGAGGCAAATTTTCGCCGTAAGTGGATTTAATTTTTATCCCTTCTAAGTGATCCTTTCCCATAACTTCAACCACTTGCGCATTCCAAATTACCTCAATCTTTTTATTAGCAAAAACCCGCTCTTGCATTATCTTTGATGCCCGAAAACTATCTCGACGGTGAATGATATAAACTTTTTTGGCAAACTTGGTCAAAGTCAAAGCCTCCTCCATCGCCGTATCACCCCCACCAACAACTGCTACTACCTTTTCACGGAAAAAAAATCCATCGCAAGTAGCACAAGCCGAAACCCCTTTTCCCCGAAGTTCTTGCTCGCCTGGTACATTTAACCACAAAGCTTTAGCACCAGTGGCGATGATAATCGCCTTTGATAAATAACTATTGCGGGTGGCGTGCCTGGAAGGGATCCCGACAGCGCGCAAATTTTCTACCTCCGGTTCTTTATTTAAAAAATCTTTTTTACTCTGTACTTTCAAGCTGCCAACCGAAGAAATCTGATCTAATTGAGCAATGGCGGGAGGGAAAGGCACGACAGGACCCGTAAAAACCTCAAACGGCCTTTTTGAAAAATAAACCTTAAACACATTCTCATCAAATATTTTTGCCCCAAATCTTTGCGCTTGTTTTCTCATCTTTTCAATCAACTCTGGTCCCAAAATCGAATCGTACCCAGGAAAGTTTTCAACCTCAGATGTCAAAGTCAACTGCCCACCCGGTGGAGAACCAGCAAAAACCAAAGGCGAAAGTCCGGCTCTTGCCAGATAAATGGCGGCCGAAAGCCCAGCTGGCCCACCACCAATAACAACAACATTTTCCATAAAATCATCAAACTTCTAACAACTAACTTCTAACACCTAACACCAAAATGCTATACATTAAACATCATCATTCCTGATTTAATCAGGAATCTATAAGATTTCTACCTTATTTTTTATACTAAGATATGATTAATATGGATTCCTGCTTTCGCAGGAATGACAAGATGAGCTTTTTTTCATTCCTGGCTACGACCAGTAAATTAACACCTCCGAGGTGTTATAGATTCGTCACATCAGGATATTTAGATACACGCCCTGGCGTGTCTTTACATATAAAATTAACCTAATCTCCCAATCTCTATTTATCTCTATTTTATATTCGCATAATTCGCGTCATTCGCATATTAATTTGTATCATTCGTATCATTTTTTAACCTTTGCACAACATTTACACAACTTTTACACCATGTTTACACAATGTTTATACTCTTTTACAAACTAATCGCTCTTTCGACTATCTTTTTCACTTCTTCAGTCTTCTCTTTTGGTACAATACGACAAATATCCGAAACCAAAATTTCCTTTGACAGCCCGTCGATTGCTTTTTTTATCGCATTAATCTGCTGCAAAATTTCTTCACAAGACCGATTGTTTTTTACCATTTTCTCAATTCCCCGAAGTTGACCAACAATCCGATTAATCCGTTGACTGGTATTATTCATAAGTTTTTTTTGAAAACTATATATACTCTACCCGAGTATAGTATAGATTATAAAAATGAAAGTAAAATTTGTCAAGAGGTTTTTGAAAAATAAATAAAATTAACCTAATTGATCTAATTTCTAATTGAAAAAAAATTTTCACACCACGTTTACACAACTTTTACACAATGTTTACACTATTTTTTACACTTCAATTATTTATAATTTTTCTATGGGTAAATATTTCTCCGTTTTTACTCTTACTTTAAAAGAATACTTTGCTTATCGATTAAATTTTTTGATCTGGCGTCTTCGGGTTTTTATTGGTTTTTTGGTCCCCTTTTTTCTTTGGCTAACTGTCATCAAAGAGGTGAAAAACTTTACCGGATACGAGAAACAATCAATTGTATCTTACTTCTTTTTTTCTCATCTTTTGGCCTACTTTATTTTAGGTACAAGAACGGTTGATATTGCCGGCCAAATTCAAAACGGTGAAATCATAAATCTTCTTTTAAAACCAATGTCTTTTTTTTATTATTATTTTTTTCGTGATTTGGCTGATAAAATCTTAAATCTTTTGCTTTCTTTTTTTGAAGTTTTTCTTTTTTTTAAAATCTTCTCTATCTCTTTTCCCCAAGTTAATCTCCAATTTCTTCCTTTCTTCTTCCTTTTTTTAACTTTGGGTCTTTTTTTAAGTTTTTATCTTAATCTTTTAATCTCTTTTTTAGGTTTTTGGTCGGCAGAAGTTTGGGCACCAAGATTTATCTTTTTTATTTTAATCTCAATTCTTTCTGGTAGTTTTTTCCCCCTTGATCTTTTACCCAAAAAACTTTTTTCTTTAATTATTCTTACTCCTTTTCCTTATCTTTTTTTCCTCCCCGTTAAAATGATATCTTCACCCCAAACTTTAATGGACAAAATTGATATTTACCTTCTTTTTTTTATGGGAAGTTTTTGGTTGATCATCCTTTTTTTTCTTGCCCGATTTTTTTGGCAAAAAGGCTTAAAAAGTTTTTCTTTTTGGGGAAGATAAAATATGTTTAAAAAAATTAAACGCAACTTAAAAATTTTTCTTTTATTTGGCTATCAATCGTTAAAAACCACCGGCCAAAGTCGCCAAGCAATTTTTCTTTTTACTTTGGGTAAAATCTTACGCTTTATCTTTCTTTTTGGGGTGATTTTTCTTGTTTTTTCCAAGACCAAAATTATCGCTGGTTGGTCGCTCAAACAAGTGGTGATTTTGTATCTTACCTTTAACTTTATCGACACCTTTTCTCAACTTTTATATCGTGAAGTCTATCGTTTTCGACCGCAGGTTATTTCTGGCAATTTAGATTTGATTTTAGTCAAACCCTATCATCCGTTTTTGCGAGTTTTGGTTGGCGGGGTTGATTTCTTAGATCTTTTGCTTTTGGTTCCCTACTTTTTTCTTCTTCTTTTTTTTATTTTTCAAGAGAAAATTTCTTTTTTTTCATTTTTTTTGTACTTGACTTTAGTGATTAATGGTTTAATTATCTCAACTGCCTTTCATATCTTTGTTTTAGCTTTGGGACTTTTAACCACCGAAGTTGACAACGCAATTATGATTTATCGAGATATCTTAAACTTAGGCCGCTTTCCAATTGAAATCTACCAACAAATAATTAGTTTTATCTTTACTTTCATCATCCCCATTGGAGTGATGATTACCTTTCCGGTTAAAGCTTTGTTCAACTTTTTAAATTTTAATAATGTTGTTTTTGCTTTTTTTATCAGTTTTTTATTTTTATTATTATCAATTAAATTTTGGCAGATTGGACTAAAAAAGTATCAGTCAGCTGGAGGATAAAATATGATTTCCGTTAAAAATCTTACTAAAATCTACAAAGTCTATCGAAAAACTGGCAATCTAATCAATGATATCTTTTTTAGAAGATACGAAAATATTTTAGCTTTAGATAAGGTTTCTTTTGAAATTAGTAAAAACGAATTGGTTGGCTTTATCGGCCCCAATGGCGCCGGAAAAACCACTACCTTAAAAATTTTATCAGGAATTTTATATCCCACGTCAGGAAAAGTTTCTGTTTTAGGCTTTTCCCCTTTTGAAAAAAAAGAGGCTTTTTTAAAGCAGATTTCTTTTGTTATGGGCCAGCGCAATCAATTAATTTGGGATTTGCCGGCAATTGATACTTTTTTGTTAAACAAAGAAATCTATGAATTAGATGAGGAAAAATTCAAAAAAAATCTTCAAAAACTAACCGCGATTTTTTCCGCAGAAAAACTAATCCAAAAACCAGTAAAAATGCTTTCTTTGGGTGAGCGAATGAAAATGGAGTTTATCGCCGCCCTTCTTCATCAGCCAAAGATTGTTTTTTTAGATGAGCCAACCATCGGTTTGGATATTTTTTCCCAAGAAGCCATCCGAAATTTCATCAAAGACTATCAAAAAGAGTTCAAAGCAACAATTATCTTAACTAGTCATTATCTTGAGGATGTTAAAAAATTGGCCAAACGGTTAATCATCATCAACAAAGGAAAAATTTTATACGATGGCAGTCTTACCACAATTCTTCAAAAATTTTCTTCATTAAAGTATGTTAGTTTAATTTTAGAAAAAGAAGTAAAAGAGGAGGTGCTTTTTAAGATCGGAAAACCAATTGCTTATCAATTTCCCAAAGTCGTCTTTCGGATTCAAAAAAAAGACCTACCTCAAGTAGTAGCCTTTATTAATGATCAAATTCCTTATCTTGATTTAGCCATTGAAGATGAAAAAATTGAGGAAGTTATTAAAAACCTTTTTGAAAATCATAAAGATTGATGATTTTTTAGAAAAAGCTCATGGCGTGTCTCTACCTAAAACTATAGCAATCTCAAAAAAAATCGGCTAAACTTTATTTATGAGGGAGTCTTCTTTAATCTTTAAACCAAAAACTTTAGTTTTAATTGTTATTCTTCTTTTGATTCTTTTTTTTATCTTAGGCGTTCGCTATGGTCAAAAAGTGGAAAAAGCCAATAAAGTAATTGATTTTATCCTATCAATCACCCCTACTCCAAAACCAACCAACACCCCAACACCAACGCCGTTAATTTTTGAAGACTATAAAAGTAAACGTTGGGGTCTTAGATTCAAATATCCCAAAAACTTTGAAATCAAAGAATCAACCAACTCCCCAGAAATTTTAATCGCCCCAAAAGAAGCAAGTAGGTAAATAAATAAAATTAACCTAATTAATCTAATTGACCTAATTTCTAATCAACAAAAAAACAACCTTTACACAATATTTACACTACTTTTACACAACTTTTACACCACGTTTACACAATTTTTACACAATGTTTACACAACGTTTACACTAATTTTTACTCTCCCAATCTCCATTAATCTCTATCTATCTCCACTTATCTCTACTTATCTCTATTTATCTCCATCAATCTCTATTTATCTCCATTTATCTCTCTTTCATATTCGCATAATTCGCATCATTCGT